>Ga0126371_10001950_pt1 | contig 17651 bp, 13 predicted proteins | sample PanSoiMetaPlot_4_FD_110145 | JGI IMG/M metagenome (GOLD analysis project Ga0126371, IMG submission 110145) | Tropical forest soil microbial communities from Panama - MetaG Plot_4 | ecosystem: Environmental > Terrestrial > Soil > Tropical forest > Bulk soil | place: Panama | collected 2016-02-17 | reverse complement strand
GAAATGCCGCACCTCGAGGACTACGCCCTCAACGTGGTCAATGTCCACGCTCCTCAGGAAAACCGCTTCCAGTTTACGGACGCGGAACTCAAAAAGCTGGAAGACCCCAAGATCAAGGCGTTCTTCGTCGTGAATCCCGGCAATCCGACCGGCGTCGCATTGAGCAAAGAGACGATTGGCAAGATCGCGAAATTGGTGAAGACCAAGCGTCCCGATCTCATGCTTCTGACCGACGACGTTTACGGAACTTTCGTTCCGGAGTTTCGCTCTTTGCTCGGCGAACTGCCGTACAACACGATCGGCGTGTACTCCTATTCGAAGTATTTCGGCGCTACCGGCTGGCGGCTAGGCCTCATTGCTGTGCACGAAGAGAATCTCTTCGACTGGATGATCACGAAACTGCCAGATGCCGATCTCAAAGCGCTTGACAAACGGTACGGCGCGCTGACCCTCGAGCCGCGCAAGATCAAGTTCATTGACCGCATTGTCGCCGACAGCCGGGATGTGGCCCTTAACCACACATCTGGGCTGTCCCTTCCCCAGCAGGTCATGATGAGCCTGTTCTCTCTGGCCGAGATGATGGATGGAGCGAAGCTATATCAAAAGGCCTGCATGGACATTGTCCAGCGGCGTGGCAAGGCGACCATCGAAGGCTTGGGCATTCAGCTTTCGCCCAACCCGCTCTACGATGCCTACTACGGTTTGATCGACTTCGAATTCTTTGCGCGCAAGAGGATTGGGGAGGAAGCCGTTGAGTACCTCAAGAAGAACGTGCATCCGCTCGACCTCGCGTTTCGTCTGGCCGAGGATCACGGAATCGTGCTTTTGAACGGCGGCGGCTTCGACGCCCCAGACTGGTCGTTGCGCGTGTCCCTCGCGAATTTGGACGACGAGGTCTACGAAGAAATAGGACGCGGAGTCCGCTCGATCGCGCGCGGGTACCGAGATGCTTTCGAGGCTTCGAAGCACATCGAGAAACCCGAAAAGTCGCAAAGAGCAGCTGCGCGATAGTTCGTCGGCGATCCAGCTTGGCAAACTCCGGCGAACGAGGACTCCTCGTTCCGCCGGGTTCTCCTGGCCAACGTGCCTGAGCGCATGGGTCTTCTGTGGGCCGAGCCGAGACGAGCGTACCTATTTCGACTCCTTGAACGCTCCCTAGCCCCGCAAAGAAGGAACGGCACATGAAATCGCTTGCGACCCTTTTCACCAAATACCCGGAAATGGCCGTTTACCTGGCAATTGGCATCGGATATTTAATCGGAAAACTCAAGTTTCACTGTGTAGGGTTAGGTGTCGTCACCGGTTCGCTGTTGGGTGGCATCTTTATTGGAAATTTCTTTCATGTGCCCGTATCCGACCACGCGAAGGCGATGCTCTTTCTATTGTTTCTTTTCGGAATCGGTTACTCGGTCGGACCGAGTTTTTTCCAGAACCTGAAAGGCGATGGGTGGCGATGGGCTCTCCTCGGCGTATTTGTGCCCGTCGTTGGCCTTCTCACAGCATACACGGTCGCCCGCTCCTTGAAACTGGATCCCGGCTACGCCGCGGGCTTGTTGTCGGGCGCATTGACCGAATCTCCGACAATCGGAACTGCCAGTGAGGCTATCCGTGCCTTGTCCGTTTCCGATGATCAGAAGCAGCAATGGATCTCACACATCGCGGTCGCCGATGCTATTTGTTACGTTTTCGGAACTCTGGGCGTGATCCTAGTTTGCAGCAGCTTCGGACCGAAACTCCTGGGCATAGACCCGCGGGCCGAATCAAAGAAGGTGGAAGACGCTTTGGGCATAAGGCAAACCAAGCTTGGGGTGTCGTCTGCGTGGCACCCGATCAGCTTTCGCGCGTACACCATTCCACCGAATGGCGGGCCAGCTGGGAAAACCATCTCTGAAGCGGAAGGCTCCGTGTCCGGCGCGCGTCTCTTTGTCGAACGCATTCGTCGCGGGGGTGAAATCTTCTCGCCGGTTTCGACCACCGTGCTGGAGGCAGGCGACACGGTTGCTATTCTTGGAAGGACCGAGGCCTTGATCAATCTGCTTGGCCCTTTGTCTCAAGAGGCCACGGATCCAGAATTGCTGGACATTCCGGTGGCTTCCTTTGGGCTGTATGTCACGAGCGGCCGGATCGCCGGGAAAACTCTCCGCGAAATCGTCGAAAACACCGACGAAGCGCGCAGCGTTTTGCTCCGTAGTATTACTCGCGGCGAGCAATCGATCCCCATTGGGCCCGGCACAATCGTTCGACGCGGCGATACGCTTGAGGTATCCGGTTCGCAGGCCGCCGTCGAAAGACTTGCGCCTCTGGTCGGCAGAATGATTTATCCGTCAGAGGACACCGATTTTATTGTCCTCGGAGTAGCAATATTTCTGGGCGTTTTGCTTGGTGCCATCTTAACCATACCCATCGGCCATTTGAGAATAGCCCTAGGCACTAGTGTGGGAACTCTGCTCGCTGGCGTAATGGTCGGATGGCTGCGATCGGTAAAACCATGGTTTGCCAGAATACCTGACGGTGCGATTCATTTCATGAAGGACATAGGCTTGGCGGCATTTGTGGCCATGGTGGGCCTCAAAGCCGGCCCGATCTTCATCACCGCGGTGCGGCAATACGGCTACATTCTCTTCCTGGGGGGCATTGTCGTGACTCTTACACCCCTGATCACCGGCCTGTTCTTTGGACGCTACGTTGTGAAGCTAAACCCGCTGTTGCTGCTTGGTGGACTCGCCGGCGCTCAAACGATGATTGCGGGCGTCGCCGCCGTGCAGGAAAAATCAGGCAGCCCGGTGGCCACGCTGGGTTACTCCTACACCGTTGCCTTCGGACATATCCTGCTTACGACTTGGGGCACCATCATCGTTTCTCTCATGAGTTAGGTCGAGCGAGGGTATATGGCAAACTGCCAGAGGTGGGCGCCGAGAAATGAAGCCGATCAGAAGGACTCTAGAAGGTCCCTTTTACTTGGTAGCCGACTCATCCTTTTCCTGGCGCTCGGGTTTTTCTCAAGCCTGCCGATTGTCGTTAAGCTAGTCGCCGCTCCGCAGAATCGGACACTCGTGCTCACCGGGCATCCTGGAGAGCTGACGGTGATGGAGACGGGTGGTCGCTACTATGTTGACATCGAAGCATTGACGCAGCTCGCGAATGGTTCACTCAGTTTCAGGGGGAATCAAATTGTATTGACCCTGTCGGCGCCGGCCACCGCTACTCTGGCAAGCAATCCAGAGGCGAGTCCCTCAACCACGTCTGGATTCTCGAAAGATTTTCTTAAGGCCGGGATCGAGGAAATGTCCGTAATCAGGGAGTGGCGGAGTGCTCTGACAAATGCTATTCGCCAGGGATATGCCGTGACGGAGGATTGGGCCGCAAGCTTTCGCGGGCAGGCGCAACAGAGCCTCCGGCTGGTTTCGGTAGCGGCCTCAACTGACGCGGACCGGAATGCGCTGCGATTGCTGAACAATGTATTCAACAACATGAAAAAGTTGAGCGATAGATTTGTGCAAGCAAATCAATCGCGCACCTATGTCCCACCAACGGCCTTGGACAATGACCCGTTGGACCAGAGAATTCTGAGCTGCGCTCACTCCCTTGCCGCGATGGCGGCAAACAACCAGTTCGTGGACGACGGCTCCTGCCAATGATGGCCTGAAATCGATCCGCGTACGGCCCGCAATCGATAAACTGTCGCGCGAGGCCCCGGCGCGTCCCGAACGAACACTTCGTCGGACCTATTGCGCCCGCAAAGACTGCGAAAGACTGATCAAATTCTGGGGTTCTAGATGAATGGTCCCGCCGCGGGGGCTATCAAGGTCGGATATCAGAAAGAATGCTATAGACACCGCGACCGGCAAGATCAAAAATATGTGCCAATCTCTCCGCCGTGCGCCGTAACCGATCAACAGATTACAACAGACGGCAATGGTGGACATCAATACCCACGCGGCAAGAGGGATGCGATTCCACCACGCCGCTTGCGTGTATCCTTGCGCGTTGAACACGTCGTTCATGCCGGAAATCAAGAGGGCCACGACAGGCGTGGGCCCGACACCCGCCCCCGGTCGGACGGCCGCCCACAACTCGTTCTGCAGTTCGGCGGTATCGGTGTCAATCTTCGCTAGCCGGCCCCGGTCGCGCGTGGTATAGAACAGCACGCGCTCATCGAGATACTTCTTCAGAAGTTCACGTACTCTCGTCCTGTCCCCGGGGGGTAGCAAGTCCGCCCGCAGGTGCTCCGTGCCGATGGCGTTGGCCTCATCCTCTTCGCAACGCTTGCGCTGATCGTAGCGGCTGATGGCCATAAAAAAGCTGAAGCCTATGAGGAGTCCGAGCAGGCTCAGCGTCGCCTCGAGGATAATGGCAAAATCATCTCGCTCTTCTTCCACCAAGGGATAGACTTTGCTGCGGAAAATGTCACCGACCCAGGCGGCCAGAGAGAGCACCACAATAGACAAGACGAACACAAGAACAGGAAAGTTCATCAAGATCGTACCCTCCGGCCACCCAAGCAAAAACGTTTTGCTTAATCAGGTTTTCCTACCCAGGAGTATTGCCAGGCCACGGAAATATTTTGATAGTTCCCGCCGTAGCGGATGTACGCGCCATTGCTGTAGCTGAGTTTTATTGACTGATGCCTGCTTAACGGGATCGAAGCGGTCCCTCCGACCCGCGAATTCTTCTGCAAAGTAGTAGGGTTTTCCACTCCATTTAGGCTGGTCGCGCCGCCGAACCAATAATTGCCATCGAGGGATACCCAAAGCCGCGGCTTGAAATCGTAGCTGAGGTGCCCCTCGAAGGACCCGATCGGGCCTTGTGTCTGAATGTTGGTGCCGGGCGAGAACTGATTGTGCGAGAAGAACTCGGGGTTCGTGGTATAAAGCCAAGCTCCTCCGTAGGCATCCACAATCCAATGTCCCCGGCGATGAGAAAAACCAAGCTCGGGTTTGAAAGCCCAGCGGTTGGCGCCGAAATTTATCAGTTTCGTCGGGTCGTATTGGCCGGTCTTCGGAACTAGCCTAAAGCTGACACCTACAATCGTCTTTTGCCGCCATTTCATGAATTCGGCCAGGTTCATCGCGGGGCCGCCCGCGAGATTCACAGAGAATCGGAAAGTGGCCGGCAGGAACCCGGAGCGGTACGCAAAAGCCTCGGCGCCGACAACTGTTCCCCGCAAGGTCCCTACGCCATAGGGCAACGAAGCGGTGAAGTTTGCCGTGCGTCCGAAAAGTTTAAGGGAATGGGAGTAGTTAAAAATCGTGACATTGACCCTTGCTGTGGCGCCGGTGATTGGGATCGTTCCCTCAAAGAGAAGGCCGCCATCGAAAAAGGAATACGTCAGCGTAATCGCATTGGAATGGATGGGCGTGATGATATAGGCCCGAGGGGCGAGATCCTGGGCATGGCAAACATTGGCCGCAAGACCGCCGGTGAAAGAGACAAGGATCGCGCACAAACCTGCGGCCCAAAGACTCATTCTCACTTATCTATGAACATTATCCTTGAACGACACTGTAAGTATTGACAGTTCCGCCCCCCGTCTGCGACGAAGAAAGTGCTAGAGCATCTTGGTGCTTCGTCGGCCAGAAGACCCGGTTCTGCGATACCGGCGAAGGTTCTGCCGGATGAATCCGGAAAGTGCGCGAAACAACCGCGAGAACAACCCTAGGGAGGCCTTATCATGTGGGAAACTGCGGAAGCAACACGTCTGACGGAGGCGCGCCTGCAAAGTATACCGTGGAGAAAATGGGGGCCGTACCTAAGTGAGCGTCAGTGGGGCACAGTTCGCGAAGACTACAGCCACGATGGCAATGCCTGGGACTATTTCAGTCACGACCAGGCCCGCTCGCGCGCATATCGCTGGGGCGAAGACGGGCTCGCAGGTATTTCCGACGATCAACAATACCTCTGCTTTGCCTTGGCGTTGTGGAATGGGCAGGACCCCATCCTGAAAGAACGCCTTTTCGGCCTGACGAACAAGGAAGGCAACCACGGCGAAGATGTCAAGGAGTACTACTTCTATCTCGACAGCACGCCAACGCACTCGTACATGAAATTTCTGTACAAATATCCGCAGCGAGCATTCCCATACGACGACCTGGTAGAAACCAACCGGAAACGGACGCGGAACGACCCGGAGTACGAGCTGATCGACACTGGCATCTTTGAAGATGATCGCTATTTCGATGTGTTTGTCGAATACGCCAAGGAGAGACCGGAAAACATCCTGATTAGAATCACGGTTTTCAATCGCGGGCCCGAGCGAGCTACGCTCGATGTGCTTCCCACGCTTTGGTTCCGAAATGTCTGGTCCGGAAGACAGGGAATCCCGCGGCCCGTTCTCCAAAAAGTACCGACCGGGGCAAACCACAGGGTCATCTCCGCCGCCCATCCCGAATTCGGTGATCGTTTCTTGTACTGTGACGGCGCGGCTGAATTGCTTTTCACCGAGAACGAAACGAATAACGAGCGTCTGTTTCAGAAGCCTAACCGGACGCCCTATGTCAAGGACGGCATCAACGATTACATCGTCGATCGCCGCGAAGTGGCCGTGAACCCTCAGAGCATTGGGACCAAAGCAGCCGCTGCTTATCGGTTGACGTTCGAACCGGGACAATCTCAAACCATCCGGCTGCGCCTCAGCAACGTGGCACCCAAATTACCTCCACTTGAGGAAGACAGCCAATTCGCTCCGTTTGGGACCAGCTTCGACGCATTAATGCTGATGCGCAAACGCGAAGCGGACACCTTCTATGCAACGATCATCCCGTCGTCGTTGGCCGCCGACGAGGCGAATGTCATGCGCCGAGCGCTTGCCGGGATGCTGTGGTCCAAGCAGTTCTACTACTACGACGTTAACCGGTGGCTCGAGGAGCATGACGCCGATCCTTTCAAAGCGAATCGGCGTGCCGCCCCGCGCAACGAGCATTGGCATCACATGTACAACGCCGACATCATCTCCATGCCGGATAAATGGGAATACCCTTGGTACGCGGCTTGGGACTTGGCCTTTCATGTTTTGGCTCTGAGTGTCGTTGATCAAGACTTTGGCAAGCAGCAGTTGGACCTCATGCTGCGCGACCATTATTTGCACCCCAACGGGCAACTGCCCGCGTACGAGTGGAACTTCGGCGATGTCAATCCACCGGTTCACGCGTGGTCAACCATTTTCACTTACCGCCTTGAAAAAGCTCGCCACGGCAAGGGAGACATAGAGTGGCTGGAGCGCAGCTTCCAGAAGCTACTGCTAAATTTCACTTGGTGGGTAAACCGCAAGGATCGCCTCGGGAAAAATGCCTTTGAGGGTGGCTTCCTCGGGCTGGACAACATCGGAGTGTTTGACCGTAGTGCGGCCCTTCCCACCGGCGGATACCTTGAACAAGCTGACGGTACTGCCTGGATGGCGCTTTACTGCCAGAACATGCTGGAGATCGCCGCACAGTTGGCACTCGAGAGACCAGCTTATGGGGAGATGTGTCTCAAGTTCGTCGAGCATTTCCTGTGGATTGGCACAGCGCTGGTCCACGGAGGCGACAATGTCGGGATGTGGGATGAGGAGGACGGCTTTTTCTACGATGTCCTGCGACTGCCCGATGGCAGCGCTCAGCGCCTGAAAGTGCGTTCCATGGTGGGACTTCTTCCACTGTGCGCGGTTACCATGTTCGATGGAGAACTTATTTCATCGTACCCGCAGCTGGCCGATGAAGCGCGGAGATTTCTCAGAGCTCGGCCCGAACTCAAGGCTTTCATCCACGATCCTACAAAAACAGGATGTGTTGGCCGCCGGCTGGCCTCTATCTTGAACGAGAGCAAGCTCCGCAAGGTTCTCTCGAAGATGCTGGATGAGAATGAGTTTTTGAGTCCATACGGCATTCGTGCGCTGTCCCGTTACCACGCGGAGCATCCCTATGTTTTTCGTGCTGGCGACCAGGAGTACCGAGTATCCTACCTGCCGGCAGAATCCGATAGCGACATGTTCGGGGGCAATTCCAACTGGCGCGGCCCGATTTGGATGCCGGTCAACGCCCTGATCATCCGCGCGCTGATGCAGTATTACCTGTACTACGGGAATGGTTTCATTGTGGACTGCCCGACTGGGTCGGGGCGCAAGATGACCTTGTACCAAGTCGCCGAAGAGCTAGGGCGCCGTCTCGCCAGCGTTTTCTTGCTAAACAAAGACGGTCGCAGGCCGGTATATGGAGGAACCAAGAAATTTCAAGAAGATCCCCACTGGCGCGATTGCATTTTGTTCTACGAGTACTTCCACGGTGACAACGGCGCCGGACTCGGTGCAAGCCACCAGACCGGTTGGAGCGGTCTCATCGCTGGCGTGATGCATCTGTTTGCGACGATGACTTCCGAGCAGGCTCTTGAGCTCGGCAAGGTCACCGCAATCACCAACTTGTTGGAGACGGTCTTAGCAGCACACTCGAAGGCCGCAGCCGGTGGCAAGTCGCACTGACCCGTCAATAACAAGACGAGAGCTCCCGAGGTGCCCGTCCCTTGGTAGTTGTGGATTCTTGGGGCGGGCACAAACAATCAATTTCCAGAAGAACGATTCAAATAGTCGAAGGAGGATCCCTGTGTCCGGCCTATGTCGGCCTGCCAAGGGCTAGAACTTTTCAGCGACAAAGTGCCTTCCCTTTAGGGTGGCTTGATCGTCGTAATTGTCTTTATTCTTACGCTTGGGCAACTGCACCGTTTCGCGGGGTACCTTACGGTAAGGGATCATGCTTAGCAAATGGGAGATGCAGTTAAGCCGGGCTCTCTTCTTATCGTCCGAACGAATGATGTACCAGGGCGCATGCTTTGTATCCGTGGCTTCGAGCATCTTATCGCGCGCTCGCGAGTACTCATACCAGCGGCGAAATGATTCGAGGTCCATTGGACTTAGCTTCCATTGACGGACCGGATCGTTGATGCGAGCCTCAAATCGGCGCTGCTGCTCCTTCTTGCCAACCTCCATCCAGTATTTGATGAGAATGGTACCTCCTTCGACGATGTGCTTCTCGAATATCGGGCAGAGCTCCAAGAACCTGCTGTGTTCTTCTTTGCTGCAGAAACCCATCACATGTTCCACGCCCGCACGGTTGTACCAGCTTCTGTCGAAGATGACGATCTCTCCCGCCGCCGGGAAATGCTTGAAGTAGCGCTGCATGTACATTTGGCCCTTTTCCCGATCGGATGGAGCGGGCAGCGCTACAAGGCGGAACGTGCGGGGATTGACCCGCTCGGTAATCGCACGAATGGTGCCGCCCTTGCCGGCAGCGTCACGCCCCTCAAACACGACGACGACACGCAGACCCTTATATTTGACCCAGTCCTGAAGTTTGCAAAGTTCGGCTTGAAGTCTGCCAAGCTCCTTCTCGTATCGCTTGCGCTTCAAACTGCCTTTAACTTTGCCGTCATCCTTATTCCCCATCGGGAATCACTCCCTCTTCGAAGCGGTTAACCGGGATAGGGATACCCCTTGGCCAGTACCTTCTCAAGGGCGGCATCGTGGCCATAGAGATCATCGAAGAAATGCACCGTTCCCTCTTCATCGACGACGGCCGTGCCGTAGAGGATGAGCACAGGGATTGGCTTCGTCAGGTTCACCTGGAAATTATCCTTCCCACCCTGCATCGCAGCGCGAATGCGCTCCAAATTCCATTCCGGGTTGTCCCTTAGAACCCAAGCGGCCAGTTCGGCGGGCATCTCCACTCGAATACATCCATGACTAAAATCCCGTCTAGATCGTGCAAAGAGCTGCTGCGAAGGCGTGCTGTGCAGGTAAACGTGGTACTCGTTCGGAAACATAAACTTGATCAAACCAAGGGCGTTGTTTGGCCCCGGCTTCTGCCGAATGGCGAGCTTGCCTGCCCGGAGTTTCTCAAGAACCTCGTCGCTCACGGCACCGACAGTAACCACCTGTCCGTCCTGCGTGACAATTTCGTAGTTTTGACTTGCGACGTAATTGCGATCGCGCTGAATCGCAGGAACGAGTTCAGAGCGTTGGATACTTGGTGGCACATTCCAATAGGGACGAAATACGACAAAACGCATGTCTTTTTCAAAGACCGGCGTCTCGTGCCGGATTGCTTTGCCCACAATTACATTCATGGCTAAAACCCTTCGGCCAACGTCGTCGTAGGTGCGAAGTCGAAATTCCGGAATATTTACCACCAAAGGCGGCTGGGGGAACTCCTCAGGAAGCCAGCGCCAACGCTCGAGCGTCAGCTGGAGCTGCCGTACACGAAAACTCAAGGGCGTGTTGAGTTGCTTCAGTGTCTGTTCCCCGAGACGCCCGTCGGGCGGAAGACCATGGCGCTGCTGGAAGCGTTTCACTCCCCCCACGAGTGCCCCATCGTAAAGAACGTCGGACTGGACTGGTGTATCCTTCGGCAGGTCTCCTAATAACCGAAGCAATTGTGTTAGTCGCACCAACCCGGCGTATCGGTCTCCCGGTTCGAGCGTCTTGGGAGGAACGGGCAACTTCTCACTGTCATCTTGGTGCGAGATATCAAGGTAGTTGCGAAGTGCTTCAAGCGTCCGCTTATACCCTGGAAAAGAGGGCTCGACCTCGGCCAATGTCGCCTCGATATTTTGGCCGGTCACCATACGATCACGGATGAATCGCGGAAGGTCATACTTTTTGCTTTCCACGCTGAGGCCGAATTCGAAATGTCTGGGATTGACCTTCCCAATGTGCAGGTCAGAAATATAGCGCATGAGGCAAACGGAAAGAGCCACATCGAAGCGCGCGTCATTGCCCGCTTGGGACTCTCGTGCCAGTCGCTCCTTCCAGCGGGAACCGTCATAATCTTCCGGGTCCAATCCATTGCGGTCCGCTTTTTGCAAGACTTCGATGATCGCTAGCACTTGTGGCGTGGGCCGGCCTTGGTGACTCCACAACAAGCCAAAAGAGGTCGGCTCGTAAAGGCTCTGAAGGTGGCCCCGGTAGTCGGAAAAGTCAGGCCAGCGCAGATCTGTAAGACGGCCCGAGGTGATGATCTCCCGAAGCAAGCTGCCGTCGGACGAAGCGGGACGAGCGTCGCTCGATGTTTGGCCAACCGCAACAAACAAGTGGTTACGCGTGTCGAAAGTAACGAAGAGGACGGCAAAAAGGAGCACCCCGAGCCCTCGCCTGACCGTCGATAACGGTAGTGAGCTTGGCTCTGAAGTACGCGCAGCAATCCCGCGACCGCAATGACGCGGATTTCGGCGCTCCCCGGGTGAGTTCAAGTCCATTCGCGCCGATTTCATGGAGACTCGCTCCAGAGAGCTTCGACGCTCTGATACTCCCTGATCACTTCGCGGAATGTGGGGTAGAAACGTGTCTTGCGATCGCTCGAGGCACGTTTCCGGGATTCGGCCCAGAGGCGCCATTCCGTCTGCCGGCCCACGGCGGCCACGGATAGGCCTGCGACAAAATCATGTGATAAATTCTGCCTCTGATATTTCAGAAGCCTGGGGAGCCTAGGCGCAAGGCTACCCAAGTACCCAATCACACTGCTTTCGCTCGTACTCTTGCTCCCAGCCATTGACGCAAGCCCACCTCTTTTCCTCTTGGGGCTACGGGGCTACGCTTTTGAGCCGAACCGCCGCCCGCGAAGCCGGTAAATGCAAGGACGAAAGCAGCGACTACAATCTGCTTTCGTGAGAACCGGTTCATTCCATGCTCCGCCGAAATGGGAAACCGTCCGGGCGGGGCGACACGAAATGAGCGGAGGAAGAAGCTATTACCGGTCTGCTTCCACCTTCACAAAGCTGTACTTGGCGCTGAATTGAATGCGTGGCGCATTTGCCTTTAGGCCGTTTTGGTCCATCGCCCAGCCATAGAGAAACTCCGCTCCGACGTTGAACGACCCATAGGGGTTCCAGATCAAGTTGGAGCCAAGATAGGTGGCGTGGTTGTATGTCGTGGGTTCAGCGGCATCGAAGAGGACCGTATTGTGCACTCCGGCGTATGAGTAGACGGCGCTCGACCGCAATTTTCTCAGCCAATAATGTTGATACGAGGCTGTGACTCCCACCGCAGGAGTCGCTTGCAAATGCGGGGTGACACCCGATGCCGGTTCGGCGTCTATTCCCAGCCCCGAGGTGTCCTGAATATACCGCGAGATGCCATGCCCGGCAGCGACCGCAAAAATTACGTTGTCTCTGCCAAAACTCTCGAAACCAAGCGAAGTGTTCACGCCCCAGCCAAAAACGGAATCCGTTTTCCCGTTTGGTAGAAACGCCCCGATTGAGCGAAACACGCCGGCGACCTGGAAGTGGCCGCGCTCGAACTCCTGCCGCAGCCGGAGCGCTCCATCGGGGCTGGGAGCATTGGGCTGGTCTGTGAATTGCGGCGTCTTGAAGATTACATCAGAACTGGGCTTTTCCACGGAGATGTAAAACGTCGTACTCGGGCTCAGCGCGAATCCATAGCGTAGCTGCGGATTTCGCAGGCTCACCATGCCGTTGGGACCCTGGAAGTCGAGCGTATCGGGGAATCCATCCGGGTCCATAAAGTTTGAGAATGTCTGGCCAATCAGGACGTTTCTTGCCTGCGCGTAGGCGTGCCGTAGGCGAGGTGTAGTTGTATTCGTTCCAAACATGTCGGCCTCGACGTAAAAGCGCACTTCTTCAAGCTGCGCACTTGGAACCCTGAAATCCAGGCTCAGGCGTGTGGGTTGAATCGAAACATTCGCGTTGTTCACGCCCACCACCGTGGGGATGGGAATCGAAGATGGGACGAACGCGGCAGGGTTTCCGGCTGGTTTCAGATCGTAGATGAAATCCGTCTTGAAGTAGCCACCAATCTTCAGGATCGTCTCCGTACCCGGTAAGCGAAAAAAACCGCGGTATTTGGGATCCAGAGGCACGTTATTAAAGCGCGCGGCAGCAGTAGTGTCCTCGGAGAAGGTATTGTAAGTTGCCGTCGCTTCCCCGACTTGCTTCGACGTCTGGCCCTGAAGCGGAGGCTTGTTCGCCTGAATGGTACCTTCTTGCTTGCCAGACTGGGCTTCCGCGGGGGCGGCAGCCTCCGCTGTCTTACTCTCGAGTTCGCCGAGCTGCGCCTGTAACTGGCTCATTTGCTTGCGCAGTTCGTCGAGTTGTTTTTGCAGTTCTTGCACCTTTTGATTGGAATCCGACTGAGCCATGGCACGCGCGGGAAAGACGGTTCCGGCAAGCAAACCGACAGCCGAAAATACCAATGCGCGGCGTTTCATTTGCCACCTCATCCGGGAATTCTTGGTATCGAATGCTGCTCGCATTTGGTGCGAGTTTTCCCCGCTGCGTTCCACGTGCTTGGAACACAATCTGGGGCCGGCGAGCGGAGCGGAATTGCCCAACACCTGGGCAGTTTCCACTTAACAAGTTCGAATAGGTCGCGAGAAGGCTCAACTGTCACTTCTGACAGTGAGCCTATCTCGGAAAACCAGCCTGCTCTTGGGCTTGCACAACCTCGGCTCAAAAAGCACAAGACCAACTCCGGTGATTCCCCTAGTCCAGCATGCGGACTCAACCGGATTGATGCGGGCTCAAGGAAATTGTAGATGCTGTGGAAAGGGAGAACGGCGGAGGCTCAGACGATGCGAACTATGAACCGGGTCCTCGTCGTAGAAGATTTCGTGCCCTTCCGCGCGTTCGTATCAGCGTTGCTTCGGAAAAAGCCAGACTTGCAAATCGTAAGTGAAGCCTCAGATGGGTGGGAGGCGGTTCGGCGCGCAAGAGAACTGCATCCAGATCTGATCCTCATGGACATTGGCCTTCCTGGACTGAACGGAATCGAGGCGGCGCGGCGAATTCGAGAGCTAGCCCCCAGATCCAGAATCGTCTTCCTCAGCCAGGAGGGCTCCACCGAGATAGTGGAAGAGGCGCTCCGCTCCGGTGCGCTCGGCTACGTCCACAAACCACGAGCGGGAGGCGATTTATACCCAGCCGTCGCCGCAGTCCTCGAAGGCCAACAGTTTGTCAGTGAAGGATTGATTGGCTCAAAGCAACCGGTCATCACATTACGCGATGCGCGTAATCACCGGCTATGCCTTCAGGCAACACCGTAGCTCAGGTTCCCGCGTGCGCGGCCCTAGTGCCAAAGTGCAGGGGCACCGTTGCGCGAATTAACGTGCCGCGCCCCGGTTCGGAATCGATGAAAAGTTCTCCATGGACCAGTTTCAGGCGCTCCTTCATGCTCGTTAGGCCTAGCCCGCTGCCGATGATAGCCTGCCCGGGGTCAAAGCCAACTCCCGAGTCGCGCACGGTCAGCTCAATCACATCGGTTGCACCCCTGAGGCCAACCTCGACCTGCCGTGACCCGCTATGCTTGACGGCATTTTGGAGCCCTTCCTGCAAGACGCGAAAGAGGCACAGGGCAATCTCCGGAGGCAGTTTCTTCGTGATCTTATCGGTGTGAAGCTGAATATCGATTCCGTGCTCCTCGGATAGCTCTTTACATAAACTTGCGGTTGCGGCCACGATGCCCAGGTACTCCAGCTTTGAAGAGTGCAGGTGATGAGATAATGCTTGCACGTCGCTCCCGAGACCTGAAAGAAGTTCCCGTATTTCTTCGAGGCGTTGACTGGTTGCGGAAGCCGCCAAAGAAGAAAAATCCTTTTGTAAGCGTTCCAGATTCACAGTGACCAAAGCAATGCGCTGATTGATGTCGTCGTGAAGCTCTCGGGCGATCCACGCGCGCTCTTCCTCCTGGGCTTTGATTAGCTTGCGGCTGATGTCGGAGAGGGACTCCTGAGCCAGTTTGCGATCAGTGACGTCGATGCACGAACCGATGTATCCGGCAAATGAATTATCCAGGGTAAATCTTGGCACCCCTCGATCAGAAATCCAACGATACTCACCGTCGTGCCGCCGGAGACGGTACTCCACCTCGAAAGGTTCGCGCCGGTCAAACGCGCCAATATAGGTCTTGAGACAGTGCTGTAAATCGTCAGGATGCACGCCCCGCGCCCACCCGTCTCCCAGTTCTGCGTGAAGTGGGCGGCCGGTGAAATTCAACCAAGTCAGATTGAAGTAGGTGCAGAGCTTGTCCGGTCCGGCCATCCAGATCATGACGGGAGCAGCATTGGCGACATGACGAAAGCGCTCTTCGCTTTCACGCAAGGCCGCTTCGGCCTGCTGTCGCTCGGTGATGTCCACCAGCACGGTAGTCGAATACCGGAGGGTTCCGTCTGGGTCTTTCACTGACCCGGCATTGAGCAGCACGGTTCGCTTTTGCCCTGCTTTCGTGACTATGATCATCTCCTCATCGTGCAGTGTTCCTGTTCTCTGCCACTTTTCAAGCAAATCAACCATCTTAGGGAGCGACCCAAGAGCATAAATCGTCGACAGAGACGTCCCTATCAGTTCTTCTCTTGTGTAACCGAGCGCCTTCGAGGCTGCGGGATTGGCGTCCAGGATTTCGCCATTCGCAGAAGTCATGAAGCAGTACTCCGGCAAGGTGTCAAAAAACTGTCGGAATCGATTCTCTGAAGCTCGTTCCGCCTCTTCAGCCAGCTTGAGATCGGTTACGTCGGCAAAGACAGAGAGGGCACACGGCTCACCGTTGCATTCAATGATCTCCGAGGACCCTAAGGTCGTCCGGATCTGACCGTCCTTCCTGCGAACCCGAACCTCGATATTTCGCGCAGCGCCTTCGGCCAGAAGACGCTTCACGAATTCCTCCCTTTGAGGAGGGTCGACCCACAGGCCGATATCTAAGGGTGTTCGTCCGATCACTTCGTCGTGGCTCCACCCGGTCAGGTTCTCGTACGTTTCGTTGACTTCGACATAGCGTTGATCTTGCATACTGGTGATGGCGATGGCTAGCGGGCCTTGTTGAAAGACACTCGAAAACTTTCGCTCCGAGTGCTTGAGTGCCTCTTCCGCCCGTTTGGGCTCGGTAATATCGACCGACATGCCGACCATGCGCGTGGGTTCGCCGTTCCTCGCGTATTCGTGTTCTCCTCGGTTAACAACCCAACGTATTGTGCCGTTCGGCCAGAGGATACGACACTCTGCGGAGTAGGGCTCGTGGTTTTGCCTTGACTTGGACACCGCTTCCGAGACCCGCTGCCGATCTTCGGGGTGGACGTAGCGATAGAAATCCTCGACTTGGCCCACAAGCGTTTCGGAGTTCATCCCGAACATCGTAGGTAAGTCACCGAACCACGCGATCCGGCCGGACTTGATGTCGACGTCCCAGCCGACGGATTTGCCGGCTTCCATGGCAAAACGGAGCTGCTCGTTCGAACGCAACAGCTTTGCTTCGGTCTTTAGCCGCCTAGCCCGTTGCCAGAGAAGCGCTCCAATGGCCAGCGATTGAGCTACTAAGATAAGTAGGGCGGCGATGATATATCGCCTATACAGCGGCCAGAAGTTCGGCGGCCGATTGAGCACGATGCTGCCAGGTGGCAGATTGCTCTCCGCGATCCTCCACCGCTCGAGGGCGTGCCAATCAAATACGTAGGAGTGGTTGCTCATCACAACGGGGATGTCCCCGGGCTTCTTGCCGTTGAGAACCCGTACAGCCATCTCCGCAGCGACACGACCGTCGTCAGCCCAATTCACCAGGTCGCCCCCGACCGTTCCCGCCCTAAGACCCATATCGTCCATTACAAAAACCGGGGCATTCGCGGCACCGGCCACTAATGGTACGGACTCGGCTGAATTAATAAAGCGCTCTCCGGCCGCATCTTGTGAGATTGAAGTGTGATAGACAATCGTATTGCTTGGCAGATGCCTAAGCCGCTCAAGGAGAGTTGGCATGGTCAAGTCCGTAAGATAGGTGAAATCAAGCCTCGATTCGAAGTTTTGGAAGGCCTGTTTTGCGACGGCTTCCCACGCCTCATCGAACTTACCCATACCACCCACGACCACGACGCGCTTTGTGCCAGGCAACAACTGCAGCGCCGCTTGCAAGGTGTCGGTCGGCTGTAGCCTGCCTAGAACGCCGGTAAAATGCTTGTTGGACTTTAGCTGGGCCGGAATCTCCCCTAGAACTCCGCAAAAGATGATAGGCGTCTCTCCTACGAAGCTTTCACGCGACTCGGCGATGAACTTGAGGGACGCTGATCCAACCACAATGATCACGTCAGGCTTGCGTTCTGAATACTTTTGTATCAGTGACTCGCGAAACGGGCGTTGTGAAGCTTCGTCTGGAAAAAACGTGAGTTGCAAACTCTCCTGATACAGTTCGATGTGGTAAGGCGAATTCTGTAGACCGCTGAAGATTGCCTGATCGACCTCCGCAAAACCAGGTGATGAGACGATCCCAAGGTCATTGAGGATCAATACTCTCCGGGTTTGCTTCAGTTGCGCTCCCAGGCGCGAGACGCACAAGAGGCAGCCAAGCAGTGTCAGAAACATCGCTAATGATGAGCGGCATCTGTCACGCCCGAACCGCAATTTCCGGCGCGTCTGACCACTTCGCCAATTTGTTGGACTCGGCAAATGTACCATTCGCAAAACGGAGCGTGGGCTCATTTTGATGTACGGTCGAAAGCTGAAACAGGTATGCCCGCCCCGGGCAGCCAAGAACTTCATGCATCGTATACCTGGTAAAACCTGTCAAACTTAACAGGTCAGACTCCGTTCGCTGCGGCTACAAGCGTCTCTCAATAAATTCCGAAAGCTTACGCCAACAGAGGCGGAAGAGCTACTGCCGTTTTTCGGCCACTGGAGAGTTCGCTACCTTTTCG
>Ga0126371_10001949_pt1 | contig 17653 bp, 20 predicted proteins | sample PanSoiMetaPlot_4_FD_110145 | JGI IMG/M metagenome (GOLD analysis project Ga0126371, IMG submission 110145) | Tropical forest soil microbial communities from Panama - MetaG Plot_4 | ecosystem: Environmental > Terrestrial > Soil > Tropical forest > Bulk soil | place: Panama | collected 2016-02-17 | reverse complement strand
ATCAACCTGCTGCGCGAGGGCCTCGACCTGCCGGAAGTTTCGCTGGTCGCCATCCTGGATGCCGACAAGGAGGGCTTCCTGCGGTCGGGAACATCGCTGATCCAGACGATCGGCCGGGCCGCCAGGAACGTGTCCGGGCAGGTGCACATGTACGCCGATCAGGTCACGCCGTCGATGCAGCGCGCCATCGACGAGACGAACCGGCGCCGGGACCGGCAGGTCGCCTACAACCGCGAGCACGGCGTGGACCCGCAGCCGCTGCGCAAGCGCATCGCCGACATTCTCGACCAGCTGGCCAGAGAGGACGCCGACACCGCTCAGCTGCTCGGCGGCTCGGGCCGGCAGCAGAGCCGTGGTAAGGCGCCGGTGCCGGGGGTTGCATCAAGGGCCCGGGCTGCGGCGGCGGACGGCGCGAAGGGTGGCGGCCCAGCCAGGGCAGACCTGGCCGCGCTGATCGCCGAGCTCACCGAGCAGATGCACGCGGCAGCAACCGAGCTGCAGTTCGAGGTCGCCGCGCGGCTCCGGGACGAGATCCGCGACCTGAAGCACGAACTGCGCGGCATGCAGGCCGCCGGCGTCTGACTGCGGGGTCGCTCGGACCATGGTCCGTACGGCGGCGGATAAGGTCGACCCGGCCGCTGCTGACGGGGAGTTCATGGATGCCTCGCCATGACCGCGGCTCCCTCAGTCCACAGCCGGTTTTGCCCGGATTTCGGGCCAAGGCTGGCGGTCGCCAGGTCCAGATAGCGTCAGGCTGGCATCAAGCGACTGGTCAGGCTGGCGGCGGCGTAGGCTCGGATCATGGTGGTCAGCCTGCTGGCTGCGCTGCTGTCGGCGGTGTGCTACGGCGTCGCTTCGGTCATGCAGGCCATCTCGGTGCGCGCCGCGAGCCGTCGAACCATGGCTCAGGTGGCCCAGGCAGGCGAGGGTGTCGACGCCGGGCTGCTGGTCCGGCTGGCGCGCCAGGGACTGTTTCTCGCGAGCATCGGGATCGATCTGGTCGGCTTCATCGCTCAGCTCATCGCACTCCGTCGGCTGCCGCTGTTTGCCGTGCAGGCGATCATGGCGTCGAACCTCGCGGTGACCGCTGTGTGCGCGGCCTGGCTCATGAAGGCACGGCTCGCCGTCCGCGAGTGGCTCGCAGTCGCCGGCGTCGTCGCCGGGGTGAGCCTGCTCGGCTTGTCGGCCGGGCCGGAGGGCGCTGCCAGGGTGGGCCGGGAGTTCGAGCTCGGGCTGATCCTCGCGGTGGCGGCCGTGGGGGTGTCCGGCTTTGCGGTCGCGCGGCTGCCCAATCCGGTGCGTACCCCGGCCCTCGGCGCGATCGCCGGACTCGGGTATGCGGCCCTGGCCGTAGCAGCGCGGATCCTGCCGGGATTCGGCCCGCTCCAGCTGCTCAGGAGTCCGGCCGCCTACACCGTGATAGCGGCCGGGATCCTCTCCTTCCTGCTGTACGCGACCGCCCTGGAAGGCGGCAGCGTCACGACCGCGACGGCTGCGGTCGTCCTCGCCGAGACGGCGCCCCCCGCGATCGTGGGCGTGGAGTTCCTGGGTGACAAGACCAGGCCAGGCCTGACGGCCGTGGCTGCCCTCGGCTTCGCTCTCGCGGTGGTGTGCGCGCTGGCGCTGGCGAGATTTGGCGAGGCGGGCGAGCGCCAGGATTCGGCCCGCGCACGCCGTGAGACGGCTGGCACGGCTCCGGACAGACGGGTCGCGTAACCGGCCAGGGCCGACCTGATCCGCCCGCCATTCCGGGTATTACGGTCGCTAGCTCCGCATACTGAACAGCTCGGGCGTAGTGCCCACCGTGTCTGCGCTGCTAGCGAGGCCGGGCCTTGATATCCTGAGACCCCGTGGGCGAGCGGGATTGCCGCCGAGTCTGACCACGGGAGCCGCATTGGCGATGTCAGCGTACGGGTCGCGGCCAGCGACGACCAGGCACCTCTTCGTGACCGGGGGTGTCGCCTCCAGCCTCGGCAAGGGTCTCACGGCCTCGAGCATCGGCAGGCTGCTGAAGCTGCGCGGCCTGCGGGTGAGCATGCAGAAGCTCGACCCGTACCTCAACGTGGATCCCGGCACCATGAATCCGTTCCAGCACGGCGAGGTCTTCGTCACCGACGACGGGACCGAGACGGACCTGGATGTCGGCCACTACGAGCGCTTCCTCGACATCCGGCTGCCCGGATCGGCGAACGTGACCACGGGCCAGATTTACTCGAGCGTCATCGCCAAGGAGCGCCGTGGCGACTACCTCGGGGACACCGTCCAGGTCATCCCGCATATCACCAACGAGATCAAGGCCCGCATCCGGGCCATGGGGGGACCGGAGACCGACGTGGTCATCACGGAGGTCGGGGGCACTGTTGGCGACATCGAGTCGCAACCGTTCCTCGAGGCCATCCGGCAGATCAGGCACGAGATAGGCCGCGACCGCTGTTTCTTCCTGCATGTCTCGCTGCTGCCCTACATCGGTCCATCCGGTGAGCTGAAGACCAAGCCCACGCAGCACTCGGTGGCGGCCCTGCGCAGCATCGGCATCCAGCCAGACGCGATCGTCTGCCGCTCGGATCGGCCCATCAGCGACGGGCTCAAACGCAAGATCAGCCTCATGTGCGACGTGGACGAAGAGGCTGTCGTGTCCGCGCCCGACGCGCCCTCGATCTACGACATTCCCAAGGTGCTGCACGCGGAGGGCCTCGACGCCTACGTGGTCCGCAGGCTCGGCCTGCCGTTCCGTGACGTCGACTGGAGCGACTGGGATGAGCTGCTGCGCCGGGTCCATCGGCCCGCGCGTACTGTCACCATCGCCCTGGTGGGCAAGTATGTCGACCTGCCCGACGCCTACCTGTCCCCGGCAGAGGCACTGCGGGCTGGCGGCTTCGCCCACGACGTTCGGGTCAACATTCGGTGGGTGACCAGCGATGACTGCCAGACACCCGAGGGCGCTGCGCGCCACCTGTCCGATGTGGACGGCGTCCTCATTCCCGGCGGCTTCGGCGTGCGCGGTATCGAGGGCAAGATCGGCGCGGTACGCCATGCCCGCGAGCACGGCATCCCGGTTCTCGGACTGTGCCTGGGCCTGCAGTGCATGGCGATTGAGGTCGCCCGCAACATGGCGGGCCTGGCCGGCGCCAACAGCACCGAGTTCGACCCGCAGACGCCGTACCCGGTCATCGCCACGATGGCAGACCAGGAAGACGTGATCGCCGGACAGCGCGACATGGGCGGGACCATGCGGCTGGGCCTGTACCCGGCGATTCTGGCCGAGGGCAGCATGGTCAGGGAGCTGTACGGCGAGCCGGAAGTGCAGGAGCGGCACCGTCATCGCTATGAAGTCAACAATGGCTTCCGCGATGAGCTGGAGCGTGCCGGTCTGGCCACCTCCGGCCTGTCCCCGGACGGCCGGCTGGTCGAGTTCATCGAGCTGCCGCGCAGCATGCACCCGTATTTCGTAGCCACCCAGGCACATCCGGAGCTGCTATCCCGGCCCACCTCGCCGCACCCGCTCTTCAGCGGCCTGGTGGCGGCGGCGCTTGAGCGCAGCCGAACCGGGCGCACCGCTACCCAGGAGGCCGTTGCCGCAGGCGCCGGGCGACCAGTTGCCAGTGCCTGACCGGGCCGGGACGCCAGGCCAGTCCGTGGCCGGCATCAGGGACAAGGCTGGCAGCTGGCCGGTCACCGAATCCTCGGTTCTGGCCAGGGGACGGATTGTGACCGTGCGCCAGGACATGGTGCGGCTGCCCGATGGCGAGATTGTCGGCCGCGAGCTGGTCGAGCACCCTGGCGCGGTTGCCATTGTGGCGCTGGACGAACTGGACCGGGTGCTGATGATCCGCCAGTACCGGCATCCCGCGGCAGCGACCCTGTGGGAGATCCCGGCCGGGCTGCGAGACGTCGACGGAGAGCCGCTGGCGGAGACTGCACGCCGGGAACTCGCCGAGGAGGCGGGTTACCAGGCGGCAGACTGGCGGGTGCTGGCCGACTTCCTGTCCTCGCCCGGCATCAGCACTGAGCGGCTGCGCGTGTTCCTCGCCAGGGACCTGACCGTGGTCCCGGCGGGGGAACGCGAGTATGTTCGGCAGCATGAGGAGGCCTACCTGACGGTGGCCTGGGTTCCCCTGGAAGAGATAGTCCGGGGGATTCTCTCAGGCGACCTGCACAACGGCGTGGCAATGGTGGGTGTCTTGTCCGCGTATGCGGCGCGCGCGGATGACTTCCGCACGCTTCGCCAGGTCGGTGCGCCTGAGGACCTCTGATCACGTGTGGTGGCAGCACGGGCGAGGAAGGACAAGGCTCCGATGCGGATAGGCGTACCGAGGGAAGTCAAGGATCAGGAATACAGGGTCGCGATGACCCCGTCTGGCGCACACGAACTAGTGCGTGACGGCCACGAGGTCTACGTCGAGCAGGACGCGGGCGCCGGATCGGCGATCACCGATGCCGACTACGTCGCGGCGGGAGCCAAGATCCTTCCGTCGGCCGACGATGTCTGGCAGACAGGCGACCTGATCCTCAAGGTCAAGGAGCCCGTGCCCGAGGAGTACGGCCGGATGCGGGCGGACCAGGTGCTGTTCACCTACCTGCACCTGGCAGCCAGCCGCGAGTGCACGGATGCGCTGCTGAAGTCGGGCATCACCGCGATCGCTTACGAGACCGTCCAGCTGCCGGACCGATCGCTGCCGCTGCTCGCGCCGATGTCTGAGGTGGCCGGCCGGATGGCGCCCCAGGTCGGTGCCCACCACCTGCAGCGTGACGGCGGTGGCCGAGGGGTCCTGATGGGCGGGGTCTCCGGCGTGTACGCGGCGAAGGTAGTCGTGCTCGGTGCCGGAGTGTCCGGGATGAATGCCGCCGCCATCGCCCTTGGCATGCAGGCCGAGGTGCTGCTGGTCGACAAGAACGTCGGCAGGCTCCGCCAGGCTGACGCCATCTACCAGGGCCACTGCCAGACCGTCGCCTCCAACGCCTACGAAATCGAGCGGGCGTGCGTCGACGCCGACCTGGTGATCGGCGCGGTGCTAGTGCCGGGTGCGAAAGCGCCCCGGCTCGTCAGCGACGACCTGGTCGCCCGGATGAAGCCGGGCTCGGTGCTGGTCGACATCTCCATCGATCAGGGTGGCTGCTTTGAGAGCAGCCGGCCCACGACCCATGCCAATCCGACTTACCTCGTGCACGAGTCGCTGTTCTACTGCGTGGCGAACATGCCGGGCGCCGTGCCGCATACCTCGACCTACGCGCTGACCAACGTGACGCTGCCGTACGCGATCGAGATCGCCAGGCAGGGCTGGCGGACAGCACTGTCCGGGGATGCCTCCCTCGCTTCCGGACTCAACACGCACGCGGGCACGGTGACGTGCGCACCGGTCGCCGAGGCCCACGGTCTCGCCGCCGTCCCGGTGGTGGAGGTGCTCAGCTGACCACACTGGTCCGGACGATCGGGCGCTATCTCGACCATCTGGCCGTCGAGCGCGGCCTCGCGGAGCACACGCTCCAGGCATACCGCCGTGATCTTCGGCGCTACGCGGCCACTCTGGCGGCCGCAGGGCGCGTCGAGATCACCGACGTGACGACGGCCGACGCGGCTGACTTCCTGGCCAGGCTGCGGGAAGGCGACGCCGAGCACCCGCCGCTTCAGGCCAGTTCCGCCGGGCGCGCCGTGGTGGCCGTGCGCGGGCTGCACGCTTTCGCCTGCGCTGAGGGCCTGACGACAGCAGACCCCGCAGCCTCAGTCCGGCCGCCTGCTCCGCCCCGGCGACTACCCAAGGCGATCTCCATCCCCGATGTCGAGCTGCTGCTCGACGCCGCCGGAACGGGCCCGGCCGCGCTGCGCGACCGCGCGCTGCTTGAGTTGCTGTACGGGACTGGCGCGCGCATCTCCGAGGCCGTCGGGCTCGACGTGGACGATCTGGAGCTGTCCGGGGATCACCGCAGCGATCAGGCTGCTGCTACGGCACACTCGACTATCCGGCTGAGCGGCAAGGGTGGCAAGCAGCGACTGGTCCCGGTGGGCAGATTCGCCAGGGAAGCGGTCGACGCATACCTGGTGCGCGCGCGCCCGGCCCTGGCCGCTGCATCCGGCCGGGGGCAGCCGAGCCCGGCGTTGTTCCTGAACGCCAGGGGCGGGCGGCTGACCCGGCAGGGCGCGTGGATGGCGCTGCGCGCCGCGGCGGGCCGGGCGGGCCTGGACGAGGTGTCGCCGCATGTGCTGAGGCACTCGTTCGCCACGCATCTGCTCGACGGCGGTGCCGACGTTCGCGTGGTGCAGGAGCTGCTCGGGCACGCGTCGGTCACGACGACGCAGGTGTACACGCTGGTCACGGTCGACAAGCTGCGCGAGGTGTATGCAGCGGCACACCCGCGCGCGGTCGGTTAGGCCCCGGCTGTGGGGCTCCGCCGCGCGTTAGAAGACGCTTTTTACGATCACCCGGCCTTCTTGAAGATCTGGATCGGCGTCGGCGCACCCCTCGTCGCCCTGTTCGTCACGCTCGGGATCCTCGCGTCGATGGGAGAGCAGCAGGACTTCCGGACGCTGCGCGGCGATCTCGGCAGCATCCACTTGCCCCATCAGTACCGCCTAACGTCCGAGCGCACGACCGGATCTAACTGCCACAGCAGCTGCTCGGTCATCCAGACGTGGACCTGGCTGCCCATCGGCGGCCGCTCGGCGTCCGACCAGTGCCGCGACGCCAGCCGCGCACTGAGCTCGGCCTATTCGGACGCGGAGGCGAACTCACCGCTCCCGCCGAGAGCTGTCTGTGACTACTTCGTGGTCGCCAGCAGCTTCTTTCACCCTGGCCAGGGAAAGGGTGACATCGAGGCCATCGTGACCCGCCGTGGTCTCGGTTTGGCCGGCCATCCGGTTCTGCATATCTCCGCAAGCTATCTCGGTTAGGGGCCCTCGGCGCCGACTCGCAAGGGCATCGGCCCACAGCGACCACGTTCCCATCCGATGCCATCAGCCGGCGCCTAACGGTCAGTCTTCGCATCCGGTTCATTTGGTTACTCCTCGGAGCGTCGGCTTGCCGGTACGCAGTGCCGGGGCCTAGAGTCGCGTGCCAGTGGGCGCATTCTGCCGGAGGCGGATCGGGTGATGGAGTGCGCTAACCGCCGGGAGGTGCGGTAGCTGTGGCAGCATCCCAAACCCTCGAGGTGAGGTCCGGGCAGAAGGGACCCACGGGGCGGCCGCGGCCGGTGTTTCCCGAACCCCCACCGCTGCATGTGCACGGGCCCGCGCGGATCGCCGCAGTGTGCAACCAGAAGGGCGGCGTCGGCAAGACCACCACGGCCATCAACCTGGGCGCCGCGCTCGCCGAGCACGGACGCCGGGTGCTACTCGTCGACTTCGATCCGCAGGGCGCCCTGTCGGTCGGCCTGGGCATCCAGCCGCATGAGCTGGACGCGACCGTCTACAACCTGCTCATGGAGCGCAGCCTGACCGCACACGACGTCATCATCAAGACCCGGGTTGACGGGATGGATCTGCTGCCCAGCAACATCGACCTGTCTGGTGCCGAGGTCCAACTCGTGCACGAGGTGGGCCGTGAGTTCGTGCTTGGCCGGGCACTTCAGCCCGTCATCAGTGACTACGACGTCATATTGATTGACTGCCAGCCGTCGCTCGGGCTGCTCACCGTCAACGCGCTCGCCTGTGCCGACGGCGTGATTGTGCCGCTGGAGTGCGAGTACTTCGCGCTGCGCGGCGTTGCGCTGTTGATGGAGACCATCGACAAGGTGTCGAGCCGGCTCAGCCCGAAGCTCGCCATCGACGGAGTACTCGCCACTATGTACGACTCCCGTACCCTGCATACCAGGGAAGTCCTCGCCGGAGTCGTCGAGGGGTTCGGAGATCGCGTCTTCCACACCGTCATCAGCCGGACGGTGCGCTTCCCCGACGCGACGGTGGCGGGTGAGCCGATCACCAGGTTCGATCCTGCGTGCGGCGGCGCCCATGCCTACCGAGAGCTGGCCAAGGAGGTACTCGAGAGGTGGCGCCAGCGCGTTCCGGTGGGTCCCGTCCGCGCCGGGTAAGCCTGCCGGGCGTCGCAGAACTGCTGCGAGCGCCGGCCCATCGGCCTGTCGTCGAGAGCGAGCGGCAGGCGAGCGGCCGGGAGAGTCACCCCCAGAAGATCACCGTGTACCTGTCCGGAACCGAGCTGCTTGACCTGGAACGAGCCCGGCTTGCGCTGCGGTCGTATGGCATCTCGGTCGATCGCGGCCGGATCGTGCGGGAGGCCCTCGCGGTGCTCCTCGCCGACCTGGACTCCGCGGGCGACGCGAGCCTGGTGGCGCAGCGGTTGCGCGCGAGTTCGTGAGCGACACCGCGATCAGCGGTGCGGCAGGCACCGGCGGCCCGGCCGAGCCGAGCGGCTTCCAGGTGCACCTCGATGTCTTCGAGGGCCCGTTCGACCTGCTGCTGGGCCTGATCGCCAGGCACAAGCTGGACATTACCGAGATCGCGCTGTCCCAGGTCACCGACGAGTTCATCGGCTACATCCGGGATCTGGCCGGCGGCTGGGATCTGGACCAGGCCAGCTATTTCCTCGTCGTCGCGGCGACGCTGGTCGACCTCAAAGCAGCCCGACTGCTCCCGGCCGGCGAGGTTGATGACGAGGAGGACCTGGCGCTGCTCGAGGCCAGGGACCTGCTATTCGCGCGGCTGCTGCAGTACCGCGCCTACAAGGAGGTGGCCGGTCTGCTGGCCGGCCGGATCGCCGCAGAAGGCCTCCGGTATCCGCGGCGGGTGCCGATGGAACCACGGTTCGCCGAGGTGCTGCCGGAAGTGCTGATAGGGATCGGCGCCACCGAGTTCGCTGCGATTGCCGCGCGCGTGCTCACCCCGCGCGAGCCACCGCGGGTCTCGACCGCGCATCTGCACGTCCCGCGCACCTCGGTGCGGGAGCAGGCTGAGATACTGCTGGCACGGCTCCGGTCCCTCCGCCGGGCCACCTTCCGGCAGCTGATCGCTGATTGTGCCGGAACATACGAGATCGTGGCACGGTTCCTGGCCGTGCTGGAGCTCTACCGGGACGGGCAGGTCAGCCTGGAGCAGGCGGCCCCGCTGGCCGACCTCATCGTCACCTGGATCGACCATGGTGGCGACACCAGTCATCTTGATGTCGAGGAATACGATGGATAACGGGCAGAATGCCCTGCTGCCAGATCCGGGCCTGCGGATGAGCCTGGAGGCGGTGCTCCTTGTCGCCGACGAGCCGGTACAGGCCAGCCTGCTGGCCGACGTCACGCGGCGGCCCGCCGCGGAGGTGACCGCGGCTCTGCGCGAGCTGGCGGCCGCCTATACCGCCGAGCGGCGCGGTTTCGACCTGCGGGAAGTGGCGGGCGGATGGCGCCTGTATACCAGGGACGAGTGCGCCGGAGTCGTCGAGCGGTTTGTCGGGGACAGTCAGGAAATCAGGCTCACGCAGGCTGCGCTGGAGACACTTGCCGTGGTCGCCTACCGGCAGCCGGTCAGCCGGGCCAGGGTGTCCGCGGTGCGCGGTGTCAACTGTGATGGCGTGATCCGGACTCTGGTGCTGCGCGGGCTCGTTGAAGAGGCCGGCACCGAGGGCGAGACGGGGGCGACGCTGTTCCGGACAACGCCCTACTTCCTGGAGCGCCTGGGCCTTGTCCAGCTGTCGGATCTGCCCGACCTCACGCAGTTCTTGCCCGACAGCCTCGATGAGGAACTAGATGCTCATGACGCGGCCACCTAGCGGGTCCGGGTCCGCATCCGGCCCGCCGGCCAGGCTCAGCCCGGCGGAGCTGGCGAGGGCGAAAGAGGCTGCCTCTCGGCTGCACGACGAGTTCTCGGGCGACGCCGACGAGTGGGCGGAGCTCGGCGAGCCGGCCGGCCGGGATTCGCTCACTGACGTGCCGGGCGGCGTCCGGCTGCAGAAGGTGCTGGCCGCGGCCGGCGTGGGCAGCAGGCGGCACTGCGAGGAGCTGATCGGCGCGGGCCGGGTTGAAGTGGACGGTGAGATCGTGCGCCGGTTCGGCGCGCGGGTCGACCCGCAGCATCAGGTCATCCGGGTCGACGGCCGCCGGATCCCGGCCAGCGAGGACCTGGTGTACCTGGCCGTCAACAAGCCGGCCGGAGTGCTCACGTCCATGTCTGACAGCCGCGGCCGCAAGACCATGGCGGACCTGCTGCCCGACATCGCTGAGCGGCTATTCCACGTCGGCCGGCTCGACTACGACACGGAAGGCCTCATGCTGCTGACCAACGACGGGGAGCTGGCCCACCGGCTCGCCCACCCGCGGTTCGGCGTGCCCAAGACCTACCTGGCCGAGGTAGCCGGGCCGGTGCCGCGCGGGCTGGGCCGGCAGCTGCTGACGGGTGTCGAGCTGGACGACGGCATCGCGAGCGCGGACAAGTTCCGGGTGGTCGAGCAGGTCGGCGGCCGGGCCCTGGTCGAAATCACGCTGCATGAGGGCCGCAAGCACATCGTCCGCAGGATGCTCGCGACGGCCGGGCATCCGGTCAGCAGGCTCGTCCGGACCCAGGTCGGCCCGGTCACGCTCGGCTCGCTGCGGCCTGGCGGGACCAGGAAGCTGTCGACCAAGGAAGTCGGCGAGCTGTATGCGGCCGTCGGCCTGTAGCCTGCGGTCGCAGCTGCTCGCGCTGGCGCGCGGCGCAGGCTAATCCGTAGCGTCGGCCCACTGGGAGGGAACGTGGCAGTCCGTGCAGTCCGCGGCGCCGTGCAGATCAGCGTCAACGACAGGGACGAAGTCCTCGCCGGCACCACTGAGCTGGTCACCGAGGTGATGAGCCGCAACGCGCTCAGCACCGACGACGTGATCAGCGTGCTCTTTACCGCGACGCCGGACCTGACGGCGGAGTTTCCCGCCCTCGCCGCCCGCAAGCTGGGGTTCCAGGAGGTCCCGCTGCTGTGCGCCGCGGAGATCGACGTGCCGGGGGCGATGCCGCGGATCGTGCGGCTGATGATGCACATCGAGACGAGCAAGCCGAGGTCCGCCCTGCAGCACGTATACCTGCGCGGGGCCGTTGCGCTGCGGCTGGACATCGCGCAATGACCGAACCAGGTCCCGCGCCGAGCGGCCCGATTCCGGCGAGCACGGTAGTGATCGGGACCGGGCTGATCGGCACCTCCGTGGCACTCGCGCTGCGGGCCCGCGGCGCCCGCGTCTGGCTGGCCGACTCCGACGACGACGCGCTGCGTCTCGCGGTCAGCCTCGGCGCCGGCCAGCCGTTGCCACCCGGCGGCGTACCCGGCGGGCCAGCCGAGGTGGCCGTGCTGGCTATGCCGCCCGCCGCCGTCGCGGCCGAGCTGCGCGCTGCTCAGGGAAGGCGCCTGGCCCGATGCTACACAGACGTAGCGAGCGTGAAGGAGCTGCCGCTGGCCGCCGCTCGTGAGCTTGGCTGCGATCTCGCCAGCTACGTGCCTGGTCATCCGCTGTCCGGACGCGAGCGTTCCGGGCCCGCGGCGGCGCGCGCGGACCTGTTCAGCGGGCGCCCGTGGGTGCTATGCCCGCAGGCGGCCAACGCGGACGACGACGTCCGCCTGGTAACGGGCCTGGCTGCCGCCTGCGGTGCCGTCCCGCTTCTGGTGCCTGCGGCCGAGCACGACCAGTGGGTGGCGCTGGTATCGCACGCCCCGCACGCGGTGGCGGCGGCGATGGCCGCCAGGCTCGAGAACGCGCCGGCGCTGGCCCTGGCGCTGGCTGGCCAGGGCCTGCGCGATGTGACGAGAATCGCAGGGTCGGGTACCGGCATGTGGCTGCAGATCCTGGCGGCAAATGCCGGGCCCGCGGGCGAGGTCCTGCGCCTGGTCGCCGCCGACCTGATCCTGGCCGCCGACGCCCTGGACAGTCTGGCGGCCGGCGACGAGGCGGCGGTCAAGCAGGTGGAAGATCTGCTGGCGCGGGGAAGCGCCGGTGTCGGCCGCATTCCGGGCAAGCACGGCGGACCGACCAGCGAATTTTCTCCGGTGCAGGTCGTGATCCCCGACCGGCCGGGCGAGCTGGCGCGGCTGCTGGCTGCAGCGGGAGAGGCGGGTGTCAACGTCGAGGACATCACCATCGAGCACTCACCTGGCCTGCCGGTCGGCGTCGCGGAGCTCTGGGCGCGGCCCGAGTCTGCCCCGGCGCTCGCGTCGGCGCTGGCCGCCGCCGGCTGGCCGGTCGCGGGACCCGCCGCCGGTAGCATCGCCTCGTGACCAAATCAGCCGCGCGGACGGTATCGACGGGCGTGGCGCACATGAAGGGATATGCCGGAATGCCCAGCCTGGTCATTGCCGTGGACGGGCCGGCCGGCTCGGGCAAGTCGACGGCGGCCCGTCAGGTGGCCGCCACCCTCGGCGTGAGCTACCTCGACACCGGCGCCATGTACCGGGCCCTGACCTGGTGGCTGCAGGAGCAGCGGGTAGAGCTGACCGATACCGCAGCGGTCCTGGCGAGAATCGCCGAGCCCCGGATCGAGGTAGGCACCCATCCGGAGCGGCCGAGGATCACCGTCGACGGGCAGGACGTCGCGGGGCCCATCCGGACCCGGCAGGTGTCGAACTCGGTCAGCACTGTTGCCGCCATTCCGCAGGTGCGCGCCATGCTCATCGGCAGGCAGCGCGACATCATCGCGGCGGCCGAAGGCGGGATCGTCGCCGAGGGACGCGACATCGGTACCGTCGTCGCACCCGACGCGGCCGTCAAGGTCTACCTCACCGCCAGCGAGGAGGTGCGCGCGCAGCGGCGCAGCGCAGACCTGGCTAACGGTGACCCGGCGGCTACCGTCGCGGCAGTACAGCACGAACAGGCCCGGCGGGACCAGCGCGATGCCGCGCAGATGGCCATTGCCGACGACGCCGTCCAGATCGACACGACCGGTCTCACGCTGGACCAGGTCGTGGGCAGGGTCGTGGATCTGGTCCGGTCCCGGCAGGCGGTTTCGCATGGCTGAGCCGGCCGCTGCTGACGGCCCGGCCCTGGCCGCTCCAGTACTCGCGGTTGTAGGGCGCCCGAACGTCGGGAAGTCCACGCTCGTGAACCGGATTCTCGGCAGCCGGCAGGCGGTCGTCGAGGACACGCCGGGGGTCACCAGGGACCGGGTCAGCTACGACGCGACCTGGCGGGGCCGCGCTTTCACGATCGTGGACACCGGCGGCTGGGATCCGGGCACGGAAGGTACACCGTCGCTCGCGGCGAGGGTCGCGGCCCAGGCCCGCATCGCGGTCGACGCCGCCGACGCCGTGCTATTCGTCGTGGATGCGGTCGTAGGCGTCACCGACGCCGACGCTGCGGTCGCCGCGGTGCTGCGCCGGTCGGGCAAGCCCGTCGTGCTTGCCGCGAACAAGGTTGACGACGCGCCGGGGGAGCCTGAGGTCCATTCGCTGTGGTCACTGGGCCTCGGTGAGCCGATGGCGGTCAGCGCCCTGCACGGCCGCGGCAGCGGTGATCTGCTCGACGCGGTACTGGCCGCGTTGCCCGAGGCACCCGCGGAGCGGGATGAGGCGCCAGGTGGCCCGCGCCGGGTCGCACTGATCGGCCGGCCAAACGTCGGTAAGTCGAGCCTGCTGAACAGGCTGGCGGGTGCCGAGCGCGTGCTCGTGGACGCCGAGGCCGGCACGACGCGCGACCCGGTCGATGAGCTGATCGACCTAGGCGGGAGGACCTGGCGGTTCGTCGATACCGCAGGCATCCGGAGGCGTGTTCATCAGGCACAGGGTGCCGACTTCTTCGCGGCGCGGCGCACGGAGCGCGCGCTGGAACGGGCCGAGGTTGCCGTCGTGATCGTGGATGCTAGCGAGCCCCTGGCCGAGCAGGACCTGCGGATCATCTCGATGGTGATCGACGCAGGGCGTGCACTGGTCATCGCGTACAACAAGTGGGACCTCGTCGACGACTATCGCCGCGAGGCGCTGGACCGGGAGATCGACCGACAGCTCCACAACGCGCGCTGGGCGCCGCGGATCAACATCTCGGCGCGGACGGGCTGGCACACCGACCGGCTGGTGCCCGCGCTTGAGCTGGCGCTGCACAGCTGGGAGACGCGCGTGCAGACCGGCAGGCTGAACGCTTGGCTGACGGCGCTGGTGGCGGCGACACCGCCGCCGGTGCGCGGCGGAAAGCAGCCAAAGATCATGTTCGCGACGCAGGCCGGCACGCGGCCCCCGCACTTCGTGCTTTTCACGAGCGGATTCCTGCAAGCCGGCTACCGGCGATTCATCGAGCGGAAGCTCCGCGAGGAATTCGGTTTCGAGGGAACGCCGGTGCACGTGTCCATGCGGCTGCGGGGCGACACCCCACGCCGGCCGCCAGGCCGTCGAGCGCGCTGACCGGCTGACGAAGGACGGCCGTGGCCGCCCGGTCCCGGCTAGGCGCGGGCCAGCCAGAACCAGACGGTCGTGCCGGACTCGTCCCGCAGATAGCCCCACTGGTCGGCCAGGCTCTGCACCAGGAACAGGCCGTGCCCGTCAGCGGTGAACACGTCGGCGCGCACGACCGGAGCGGTGAGCTCGGAGCCGGAGTCCGCGACCTCCACGCGGACGCCGCCCGCAGAGTCAAGGACCGTGATCATCACCGTGCCGCCCGGACGGCAGGAATTGGTGTGCAGGACGGCGTTGGTGACCAGTTCCGACGTCATGAGCACCGCGTCATCGCGCCTGTCGGGTAAGTCGCCGAGCGCTTTCGCGACGAGACTGCGAGCTTCCGCGACGTGGTCAGGCCGACCGGGCAGCGTCAGCCGGCAGCGGACCGCGGTATGGCTTCCATCCCGCGGGCTCGCAGCGGCGGACTGAGCGGAGGGTGCCATCTCTGGTCGCTCCCTCCCGCCGGTTTCCAGCAGCCGCGGTAGCGGGTCGCCGGAGAAAAGCATCGCCAGCGAGAGCGAGCATCGCCGGCGATCGTCCATTGCTGTCCATGATGGAGTGACCGTGCACGCCGCGCAAGTGCGTGACGCACATTGCCGATATGGAATCGCATGTCCTATCCATGAGTGTCCGGTATCGTGAGCACCGTGACGCGACAAATCGCGGCTATTACGTATGGCTTTGCAGTACGGTAACGGTGGCATCTGGCGGGGAGTGGCAATGCCGGTGGGGCCTACGGTTCGTCGGCGGCGGCTCGGCAGCGAATTACGCAGGCTGCGCGAATCGCAGTCAATCAAGCTCGAAGTGGTAGCCGATAAGGTCGGCATTGCCTCGTCCACGCTGTCCAGGATCGAGACCGGCAAGGCGCCGACCCGGACTGTCTACCTGAACACGCTGCTCGACCTCTACGGCGTCGGCGACCCAGCCCAGCGCCAGGCACTGGTGGACATGGCCAGGGCGGGGCAGCGCAAGACCTGGTGGCCCGTCTGGGATGGGGTTCTGCCGACGGGATTCGGGATCTGGGTTGGGCTAGAAGCCGAAGCCACTTCGCTGCGCGTGTATGAGGCGCAGGTCGTGAACGGGCTGCTGCAGACCGAGGACTACGCACGGGCAGTCATGACTTCGGTCCGCAGGCGGCAGACCGCCGACGAGATCGAGCGGCTGGTCAAGCTGCGCATGCAGCGGCAGGACGTGCTGCACGGGCCCCGTCCGCTGGAACTCTGGCTCATCCTGGACGAGTCGGTGCTGTGGCGGATGGCCGGGCCGTCGGCGGTCATGCGCCAGCAGCTAGAGCATCTCTACGAGGCAAGCCAGTGGCCCAACGTGACGCTGCAGATCCTCCGGTTTGCCAGCGGACTTCACCCTGCACTTGGCGGCTCGTTCATGATTCTCGAATTTCCGGAGCGGCTGGATCCCGATGTGCTCTATACAGAGGGTGTCACCGGACAGGCATATATCGAAGAGCGCGACCGAGAGGTTCGCGCTCAGGCAGAGGCATTCGACTTGCTGAGAGCAAGCGCCCTTCCGCCGGCCGAGTCGAGAATGCTTATCCGATCCATTTCGGAACGATCCGCCTGAAAGGATACCCTGCATGACGGCATACGACGTCTCCAGCGCAGTATGGATAAGCAGCCGCTTCTGCAACGCCTCGGCGTGCGTCCAGGTCGCCCATCTGCCCGGCGACATGGTCGCACTCCGGGACTCCAAGGACACCGCGCGGCCGGCGAGCGTCTTCGACCGAGAGGAGTGGGCGGCTTTCATCGCCGGCGTCAAGGCCGGTGACTTCGACCTGCCCCGGTAGAACCGGAGCGGACGCGTCGGGCGCGAGCCGATCGTTCCGTGAACTCTGGCGGCCGCTCAGGGCCTGGCCGCCAGAGTTCCTGGAGGGTCAGCTAGCTGCAGCCGATGCGTCGAATTCGCCGCCTCGTGCACCGCGCAGGAACGCGTCCCACTCAGCGCCGGTGAAGACAAGCACGGGACCGTCTGGGGTGCGGGAGTTGCGCACCGCAATCTGGCCGCGGTCAAGAAAGGCAATCTCGACGCAGTTGCCGCCGGTCGGCCCGCTGAAGCTGCTCTTGATCCACCGTCCGGTGTGGTCGCCGACCGGACGATTATCCGTGCCGCGCACTGTGTGCCTCCTGTTCTGCCAGCAAGGACCAGATGTACCGGGTGGTTTCCTCGCGCCGGGTGCTGGTGGCGCTCACTAGGTCGAGGGCCTCTCCGTAGCGTTCGACGTCTGACGGCTTGTCGAGATACAGGGCGCTCGTGAGCTGCTCAACGTAGACAATGTCAGGCAGGTCGTCGGCGGCGAAGCTGAGGATACTGAAGCTGCCCGGTGCGGCGTAAGACGCGCCTGTGCGCAGTGGCGTTACCTGAATAGTCAGGCCTGGCCGGTCGGCGATGTCCAGCAGGTGCTGCAGCTGACCGCGCATGACGCTCACCGAGCCCACCGGACGACGCAGTGCACCCTCGTCGATCACGGCCGACAAGCGGAGCCCGCCTGCAGCGAAGCGCCGCCGCCGCTCCTGGCGCAGCTGCACCATCCGCTTGGTGGTCTCGGGTGAGTAGGAACCCAGCTCGAGAACGGCCCGCGAGTACTCCTCAGTCTGCAGGAGCCCCGGCACGAACTGGACGTCAAAACTGCGAATGAACTTGGCCGACTCCTCCAGGCCCAGGTATGCCTGAAACCAGACCGGCAGCACGTCCTGGTAGTGGTACCACCAGCCGTGCTCATTGGCCTGACTGGCGAGATTGAGCAGTTGCTCACGCTCGGTCGCGTCGGTGATCCCGTAGAGGTCAAGCAGATCCGCCACGTCCACCTCGCGCACGGCATTCCGGCCAAGCTCGATCCGGCTGATCTTCGACTCCGACGCCCGGATTGCCCTTGCTGCCTCCGTCGCGGATACGCCGCGCGACTCGCGCAGGCGCCGTAACTGGACGCCGAGCAGGACGCGCAGCACGATCGGGGCGCTTGGTGCGTCAGTGCGAGTGTGTTCAGCGCTGGCCGCGGCCGGCATTCGCAGGCTCCCTTCTCGTATGGCGGGGGATCAGCAACTGCGTCATCCTCGTGCGCGCCGAAGCCAGGCCCCGCCCGGATCGGGACGTGTGCGCCGTCCGCGCCGCACGACCGGCTGTCAGCGAGCGCTGGCAGGATGCTATCGCACTGTGCACCAGCCGAAAGGCTTTCGGTTCTGGCCCTGCGCCCCGACGCCCGGCCCGGTCGGGCGCGGCCGCTGGGTACGATCGCCTGGGTTACGTTCACACTCGCCACGCCGGAAAGCAGAGCGCATGCGATACAAGCCACTAGGGAACAGCGGGCTCGTCGTCTCGGTCGTCGGACT
>Ga0126371_10001948_pt1 | contig 17658 bp, 17 predicted proteins | sample PanSoiMetaPlot_4_FD_110145 | JGI IMG/M metagenome (GOLD analysis project Ga0126371, IMG submission 110145) | Tropical forest soil microbial communities from Panama - MetaG Plot_4 | ecosystem: Environmental > Terrestrial > Soil > Tropical forest > Bulk soil | place: Panama | collected 2016-02-17 | reverse complement strand
CCCTGTACGAGGTGCTAGCCGCGGAGGTCAACGGGACTACGAGTCAGTACGTACGGTGGGTGTCCTACCTTCCGCTCGCGCACATCGCGGAGCGCATGTTCACCGTGAACCTGGCCGTCAACAATGTCAGTCACGTGCACTTCTGCCACGACGCCGCGACCCAGCTCGTGGCCACGGTGGGCCAGGTCAAGCCGACAGCGTTCTTCGGCGTGCCCAGGGTCTGGGAGAAATTCCAGGCCGGCATCAACGCGCTACTGAACGCCGATCCGGATGAAGCTAAGCGGGCCGCGGTGGCCGCCGCGATGAACGCCGGCCTGCGTTACATTCGCAGTTGCCAGTACGGTCAGCAGACCTCACCTGAGCTGGCCGCCGAGTTCGCCGCCGCCGAGGAGTCCGTGCTGGCGCCGATCCGGCAGCTCCTGGGCATGGGCGAGGTCGAGATCGCGATCAGCGCCGCAGCGCCGCTGCCGCCAGACGTCGGAGATTTCTTTGCCGGACTCGGAGTGCGAATTCTCGACGTGTACGGGATGACCGAGACGACCGGAGCGTTCACCAATAACACTCCAAGCGCGTTCAAGCTCGGCACAGTCGGTCGCCCGGCGCCGGGGATGGAAGTGAGGATCGCCGACGATGGCGAGATCCTCGTTCGCGGGCCGCTCAACACTCCCGGCTACCTGAACCTGCCTGAGCAGACTGCCGACCTGATCGACCCGGATGGCTGGCTGCACACCGGCGACATCGGGTCGGTCGACGCCGATAGCTTCGTCTCGGTGGTGGATCGCAAGAAGGAGCTGATCATCACGTCCGGCGGGGAGAACGTATCCCCAGCTGCGGTGGAGAACCTGCTGGTCGCGCATCCGCTAATCGGGCAGGCGCTGGCCTACGGGGACCGGCGGCCGTTCGTGGTAGCGATCCTGACTCTCGACAGCGCGGTCGCGCCGGGCTGGGCGAAGGCGCATGGCGTGGACGCTCAGTCGCTGGCCGAGCTGGCCTCTGATCCGACTGTGCTGGCCGAGGTCGGCCGGGCGGTCGAGGAGGCGAACACGCGACTTGCCAGAGTTCAGCAGGTCAAGTACTGGGCGCTGCTGCCAGTGGAGTGGACGGCCGAGAGCGAAGAACTGACCCCGACACTGAAGCTCAAGCGCAGGGTCGTGCATGCCAAGTACGCGGACGTCATTGACTCGCTCTACGCGGGTGCAGGAGCCGGCCGCTAGGCGGCCGCCGGCTTCCGTGCTCTGGTGGCGAAGTAACCCGGCATATAGGCGCGGGTTGGATCATCATCGTGCGGGGCTTCACGGAAGCCAGTGATCACAAAGCCGGCGTCGAGCTGTCCGCCGATCTGAGCCGTTAGCGTATGGCTATGTCCCAGCGGCCGGCCAGGGCCCCACAGCCGCTCGCGCTCGGATTCGTCTAGGTGGGTGAGGTCGCTGTACGGCAGCGCGTGCCGGACGATAAGCTCGCCGCGGTTCTCGGCGGCGTCGGCATCGAAGATGAAGATGTCCGGGTTCATGAAACCAGCCATCAGTGTGCCGCCGGGCCGAAGTACCCGGAAGCATTCCTGCCAGACCGGAGCAACGTCGGGGCAGAACACATTTGAGACCGGGTGCACGATCAGGTCGAAGCTGCCATCGGCAAACGCGCTGAGGTCGCGCATGTCGCCGAGGACTGTGCGCATCTCAAGCTGATCGCGCGCGGCCACCAGCTGATCTTGCGCGAGCTGCTGGGGCGAGTTGTCGAAGACGGTGACGCAGGCACCCGCTGCGGCCAGGACCGGTCCCTGTTGGCCGCCCCCGCTGGCCAGGCAGAGAACATCGAGGCCGGCCAGGCTCGCCGGAAACCAGTCAGCGGGCACCGGCTCGTGTCCGATGACCACCACGGACCATTCGCCCGTCCGGGCGGCTGCGATGACCTCCGGGCCAACCGGAATGGTCCACTCGTTGCCGTCGGCGACCTCGCGGTCCCACGCCCCCCGGTTGTACGCCACAACCGCATCCATGTCCGCGTTCACCCGCCGGACGCTATCGCGCGCGGCCAGGACCGCGCACCCGGTTATCCCTGCGCCGACCGGAAGATCATGCAACTACTGGTGGCCTGCGCGTGGAGCTTTCCGTCTGGGCCAGTCAGCGTCGCCTGAGCGAGCGCCGACCGGGCTCCAAGGTGCAGCACGGTGCCCTCGCAGAGCAGCGGCCCGGTGTCCGCGGATACCGGGCGCAGGAACTTCACGTTCAGGTCCAGGCTGGTGTAGTAGGCGCCGGCCGGGAGCATGCTGTGCACCGCGCAACCGCAGGCCGAGTCGCACAGGGTGGCGATGACGCCGCCATGTACCGAGCCGATCGGGTTGTAGTGCATCTCGGCCGGATCCAGCTCGAAGCGCGCGACGCCGTCGCGGACCGACAGAGCCTTGAAGCCAAGAGTCTCCATGATCGGCGGGACGGGTAGTTCGCCGTTGGTGATCCTGGCGAAGAACGCGTTCCCCGCCAGCTCCCTGGCGGCGGCGGCTGCGATCGCCGGGTCGTGCCAGGAGTAGGTCCGCAGGCGGTCCGCGTCCTGGTCGAGCTGGCTAGGCCGCTGAGCGTGCTGTGTCACTGCGACCTCTCTGCCCGTCGGGCATGTGCAAGTGCAGGGTCAGGTCAGCCGTGATCCTGATCGCGTCGAGGGTCCGCTTCCTGGGGGCCTCAGGCCAGAGCCTTGTGATGATCCCGAGCATCCGCGAGTTGTCGGGCAGTACTTCGAGGACAAGAGCCGCGACGCCGCGTGCGACCGCCCGCTGCGTCAGCATCGTCAGCAGAAGGGTGCCGAGTCCCTGACTCTGCCATTCGTCTGCAATCACTACTCCGATGTCCGCGATCAGGGCGCCTGACTGCTCCGCGTCGACGGCCATTCCGTGCCCTACCGCGCATCCCGCATCGTCCGTCACGAGGAGGATGTCAGCTTTGCCCCGTTCGCCGGTGAGAGCGCGCAAGAGCCCGCGGCTTGGCGGAGAGACCGCGGTGAAGAACCTGAAGTACTGGGTTCGCACTGATAGCGCGCTGACGAAGTCACTAATGAGCTGTGCGTCTTGCGGACCGGCCGTGCGCACCGAGTATCCGCCTGCCTGGACGTGGCCGCACGCCAGGTATCCGGGCGTCACCGCCGGGTCCCCTGCCCCTATCGCCGGGCTCGCCAGAGTTCCGATCATAGACCCAGACTTTCAGGGTCTTGCTAAGTCTGTCAAGTAGACTTAGCCTGGCGTGCATGAGCAGGCCATGGACACTTGATTACGACAATGCGACTTGCAACATCGCAGCCACGCTGTCGATCGTGGGCGAGAGATGGACCTTCCTGGTCCTGCGGGAGGCGTTCAACGGCGTGCGCCGGTTCGACGACTTTCAGCGGCGGACTAGCGCGCCCAGGCAAGTGCTCAGCAGCCGGCTATCGCACCTGGTCACAGAGGGGATTCTGCGCAAGGTTCCGTATCAGGAAGAGGGCCAGCGGGCCAGGAGCGAGTACCGGCTGACCGAGAAGGGGATCGAGCTGTTCCCGGTTATCGCTGCGCTGCTGGCCTGGGGCGACAAGTACGCTGCCGGAGCGCCAGGTCCGTCCGTCGTGCTGACGCACCGCGACTGCGGCGCCCATGTCGGCCTAAAGCTGACCTGCGACGACGGGCACGTGCTGGAGTCGGCTCGCGACGTTACGCCCGCGCCGGGACCCGGCGCCAGGCGAGTGGCCTGACCCGTCGGTAGGGTCAGGTCTCGGAGGCGTCAGGGTTCCTGGTGGTCCCCCCGGTCTTCAAAACCGGTGGACGGCGCGCTGCGTCGTCGGCGGGTTCGATTCCCGTCCGCCTCCGCTGACCTACGGACCCGCATCCGGTTACTCCCTGCAATTTGATGAGACCCACCCACCGCGGCTCGGGCCAGCACGGGCGGCCCGAGCCGCGGCGTGTTCTCGGCCGACGGCCTGGTAGGCCGCCAGGACTAGGTGGTCGACCCGCCGAATTCCTCGGGCGCCCGCCTGAACGCGGATGGCCGGATGAACCGGCCACGCGGGCTAGGGAAGGAGCCGGACACCGTCGGGAAACTCCCGGTGCTAGGGGTCGAATACTCCGCCCCCGCCGGGATAGTGCCCGACGCCGTCGGGTACTCGACCTGATCGGCGGAGTAGTAGGCCGAGCCTTCAGACGCGGCGACGTCCCCGGCAGTGACCAGGGACATGCGACCGCATGCCAGCGCGCCGAAGAAGATGGTCAGTGCGCCGACCGCGCCAAAGAGGGCCAGGACTTCGATGTACTCCTTGGCCGTGTACGTGGTAGCGCCGACGCTGCTGCCGATGGGCACGCCGGTGCTGATGCCGCCTTGCTTGAGAAGGAAGGCAGTCACGCCGGAGCCGATGATGAACCAAAGCCCGCCGAGCGCACCGAGCAGGCCGCCGATGACGCCCACAGACCGGTGGCGCGTCGCCACCACAATGAGGCCGCCCAGCAGCGCAGCCGCGCCGGGGATGATGGAGAAGTACAGCCGGCCCGTCGAGTACGCCCAGGTCTTGTCCGGGGTGTAGCCGAAATGAAAGTAAGGCCCGGCGAACGGCGCCAAGCCGCCCCATATGCCGAGCAGTATCAACGCGACTCCGCATACTGCCCCGCGACTCCGCTTGATACTGGCCAGATTATTCATTGATGCTCACTCCCTGCCGATATCGGATGTTTAAGACTTACACAGGTCATGGGGATCGCGGTGCCATTGCTTCGGCAAAGTGCTGGTAAATCGGGCCAGAAGAGAGCTTCATGACCCTCCCTGTGGCCCTGACCTGGCAGGTATGGTCGCGCACGTGGACGTCCGCAGGCTCACTCCGCGCACTGACGCGGTGCTGGCAGATCCTCGGCTCGCCGCCGCGGAGCGACGGCTGGGCCGCGATCTCGTCATAGCTGCGGTGCGACAGGCTCAGGACCAGGCCAGGTCAGGGGAAATCGGCCCGGGCGAAGTGCCCGACGCGGCGCTTGCGGCTTTGCCGCCGCTGGCGACATCGCTGACGCCAGTTATTAATGCTACTGGCGTGCTGCTGCACACAAACCTAGGCCGGGCGCCGCTGTCGGCTGCTGCCCGGGAGGCCATGCAAGTGGCCGCAGGCAGCACTGACCTGGAGTTCGACCTGGGCTCAGGGCTGCGGAGCAAGCGCGGTCGCGGCATGGTGGCGGCCCTCGCGGCCGCGGTACCAGAAGCTGAGGCCGTCCACGTCGTGAACAATAACGCTGCGGCGCTGGTGCTAGCCGCTACGGCGCTCGCGGCCGGCCGCGAGATTATCGTCAGCCGCGGTGAGCTCATCGAAATCGGGGACGGATTCCGGCTACCAGATCTGATCGAGTCGACCGGCGCCAGAATCCGTGAAGTCGGCACGACGAACCGCACGACCGCTGCCGATTATGCTGCCGCGATCGGGCCGCAGACCGCATTTGTGCTCAAGGTGCACCCGTCCAACTACCGGATCGAAGGGTTCACCTCGAGTGCCTCGATCGCCGACCTCGCTGGCCTCACAGTTCCGGTCGTCGGCGACATCGGCTCGGGTCTGCTCGCTCCGCATCCGCTGCTGCCGGATGAACCCGATGCCAGCACCTGGCTCAGTGCGGGCGCGGCGCTGGTCACAGCGAGTGGTGACAAGCTTCTCGGCGGTCCGCAGGCGGGCCTGATACTGGGCCGGTCTGAGCTGATCACAACGCTCGCCCGGCACCCGCTGGCCAGGGCGCTACGGGTCGACAAGCTGACGGTCGCAGCGATGGAAGCGACCCTGACTGGGCCGCGGGCGCCAGTTGCGGAAGCCCTCGCGGTGGACCGGGAACACCTAGGGCGCCGAGCCAGCGAGCTGGCTAGGAGCCTGATCGGGGCCAGTATTGATGCGCAGGCACTGGAATGCGAGGCGGCGGTAGGCGGGGGTGGCGCGCCTGGGCTTGGCCTGGCCAGTGCGGGGGTAAGCCTGCCAGCCGACTTTGCGGCACCCCTACGGGCAGGCGAACCGGTGCGGCGCGGCAAGATGCCCGCCGTAGTTGGCCGGCTTGAGGACGGACGGCTGCTGCTCGACTTGCGCGCGGTGGATCCGGCCGATGATGAGCTGCTGCAGGCCGCTGTGATAGCGGCGGCTGGCTAGCGCTCAGGATCGAGATGAACGCATGCACGTCGTTGTAACCGCGGGGCACGTAGATCACGGGAAGTCGGCGCTGATCCGCGCGCTGACCGGCCAGGAGCCTGACCGATGGGCCGAGGAGCGCCGCCGCGGCATGACCATTGACCTCGGCTACGCCTGGCTCACGCTGGCGTCGGGTGACCAGATGGCCTTTGTCGACGTACCAGGTCATGAGCGATTCGTGCCCAACATGCTGGCTGGCGCTGGGCCGGTCCCCGCGGTGCTGTTTGTCGTCGCGGCAGACGAAGGCTGGATGCCGCAATCAGCGGAGCACCTGGCGGTAATCGACGCGCTGGGCATCAGCAGCGGGCTGCTGGTGATCACCAAGAGTGACCTGGCGGATCCGGCCGCAGCCATGGCGCAGGCGGCCGACCACATCGCGAAGACGAGCCTCGGGGCCATCCCCGCTGTCGCGGTCAGCTCGGTGACCGGCACGGGCGTGCCGGAGCTGCTAGCCGCCCTCGACCAGCTCGGCAAGGCGTTGCCAGAGCCTGAGCCCGGGGCGCCGGCCCGGATCTGGATCGACCGCGCGTTCAGCATGAGCGGAAGCGGCACCGTCGTCACCGGCACTCTGCCGGCCGGGACTGTGCACAAAGGCGACGAGCTCGTCCTCGCGCCCGCGATGCGGCCCGTCACGATCCGGGAGATGCAGGCACTCGGCGAGCCAGTTCAGACAGTGTCCGGGACGGCACGGGTCGCGCTGAACCTTCGGGGAGTCAGCAAGGACGCGGTACACCGGGGCATGGCGCTCGTCCATGCTGGCCGCTGGACGCTCACCGACTGCATCGACGTCCGCCTGCGGGCATGCGCCGAGCAACCGGAGCCGGGCGCAGCCGGATGGGCTCGGGCTGACCAGGACGATGAGAGCGGCATCGCCGCCTCGCTCCCGCGCACGGTGACGCTGCATGCTGGCTCGGCTCGGGGCATGGCGCGGGTCCGGGTCCTCAGCCCTGACCTAGCGCGGCTCAGCCTGGCCGACCCGCTACCTCTGCACGTCGGGGACCGGCTGCTGCTACGAGACCCTGGCAGTCGACGCTCCGGTGCCTGGCCAGATATAGCGGGCGCAACGGTGCTCGATGTCGCTCCGCCCAAGCTGGCCCGACGCGGTGCGGCGTCAGCGGCGGCCAGGATGCTGGGCGGCTGGCCAGACCAGCCGACAGCGGCGCACTTGCTGTCCCGGCACGGGCTCCTGCGCGCTAGTGCGCTGCTGGCCATGGGCATCCGTGAGCATCCAGAGCCGGTTACAGGCGAATGGCTGGCCGACCCCGACCACTGGCAGTCGCTCAGCCATCAGCTCGGCGAGGCGGTGGCAGCCCACGCTGCGAGCGAGCCGCTTGCGGCGGGAATGCCGGTTGAAGCGGCGCGGGCGGCGCTGGATCTGCCGGATCGGCGGCTGGTAATGGCCCTCGCCAGGGCACCATTCCGGGTCTCCTGCGGCCTCGTGCAGCTCATGCCAGCGCCCGGCCAGAGCCCTGGTACAGATCTGCCAGAGCCAATACAGGCAGCAGTACAGGTCCTGCGCGCTGACCTAGCCGCGGCACCATTCTCATCGCCCGACGCCGAGCGGCTGCGCAAGCTCGGGCTTGACCAGCGCGGAATCGCGGCCGCGGTGCGGGCTGGGGAGCTGATGCGGATAAGCGAGCACATCGTCCTCGCCCCTGGTGCCGACATCGTCGCCGCCAAGGTGCTGGCTGGTCTGCCTCAGCCCTTCACGGCTGCTCAGGCCAGGGAGGCCCTCGGCACAACGAGGCGCACCGCGATCCCGTTGCTCGAGTTCCTTGACCGCGCTGGAGTCACCGAACGGCAGGCCGACGATCGCAGGCTCGTCAAGGCGCCCAAGGATGCGGTTGCACCCAGGCCGGGGCCGCCACAGCCCAGGCCAGCACAGCCCAGGCCAGCACAGCCGAAGCCAGCACAGCCCAGGCCAGCACATCCGAAGCCAGCACAGCAAAGGCCACCCGAGGCCCGGCAAACAGAGCCCCGGCCGAACCCGACCGAGCTAGTGCCCGGCGAACCTGGTCGCTGACCAGGTGCCAGCCTCGACCGGCGGCTCACCCGCCTGAATCCAGCGCGTCAGCACTGCCGCCGTCACCGGCGCGTTCAGGATTCCGGTCCGGAAATGGCCGGAGGTAAGCCACGCGTTCTCCAGGCCTGGCACTTTGTCTATCACCGGCCGGCGGTCCGGGTGTCGCGGCCGGAAGCAGCACCACTGGTATGACACGCCGACGCCGCCCAGGCCGGGCAAGGTCGCTGCGAGGCCATCGACGATTGACTCGATGACCTCGGGCTGCACCGCAGGGCTCTCGTCACCGAGGTCGAATGTGCCGCCCGCCAGCAGCTGGCCGTTCTCGATCTGCGTAGCCAGCGGCGCCACGATGCCAGGCAGCCTGACGTCCGTGGGCTCGGTGACGAGCAGGTGCCCCTTGACCCGGTCGGACGGAATGTGCAGCGGCAGGCCGTCCAGTACGGGCGGCCTGCCGGTGGCAAACACGACTGTGCCTGGACTGATTTCGCCGGCCGAGGTACCGACGGTCACGATCCGGTCGCCGCTAAGTGTGACCGACGTGGCCGCAACGCCAGTTGCCACCGCGGGCAGACCTGCCGCGAGCCGAGCCACCGCTCGCAACGGATTGACCCGCGCCTGGCGACGGATCAGCGCCCCCTCCATCGGCCGGGCGAGACCGGGGATGAGCTCGGCTACCTGTCCTGGGTTCAGCCACTCCACGGCAGGCGGCTGGTGCGCAGCGAAACCGCTGTCATGCGGAGCCAGCCCGATCCAGTCGAGCTCTACCAGGCCAACGCCATCCGGCAGCGCCTTCTCGAGGTCATGCCAGCGTTCCAGGCTTGCCCGTTCCAGATCGACGAACGGCTCTGGATCACTCCACTGATGCGGCTCGGGAATGAGCAGGCCGGTCGCACCGCCAGTTGCCCCGGCACCGAGCCTTCCGGTCTCGATTAGCAGCACGCTGCCGAGGCCGGCCTCAGTGCATGCGGCCGCCGTCGATACGCCGAGGATTCCGCCACCGACGATGAGCACGTCCGGTCGAGAGTGCGTCACCGCGTCGTCTGCTCGGCCGAGAGTGGCGCGCTCGGCGGCGGTGAGCTGGTCACGCCAGAAGGGGCCGTTCACGGTCATGGGACCATCCTGGATGATCTGGCCGCTGATGTCGGCCGACTATCAGCCGTCGGCGCGTCCTACGCACGCTGTCGGCGAGACGCCATCGTAGGCGACGACGGGCAAATACCTTACGTCGGCCGGGCAAACCGCGGTCGGCAGCAGCCCTGGGCTACCGTTGCTGCTGGAGGGCGGTGCGTGCGACCAGCCCCGTTCCCGGAATTAGCCGGAAGCGGGAACGAACGGCCGGCCAATGTTGCTGCAGTGACTATGCACCGTAGGCTGAGCATTCGCGACGGCGCGAAATGCCCGGACACGCACAAGCGGAGGTGGATGTCGTGCTAACCGATCATTTCGGACGCACGGCCACCGATCTGCGGGTGTCGCTGACGGACCGGTGCAACTTGCGCTGCAGCTATTGCATGCCTGCCGAGGGACTGGACTGGCTGCCGAAGCCGGAACTGCTCACTGACGATGAGGTTGTGCGCGTCGTCGGGCTGGCCGTGTCCAGGCTGGGCATTACCGAGGTCAGGTTCACCGGCGGCGAGCCGCTGCTGCGGCGCGGGCTGCCCTGGATCGTCGAGCAGGTGGCGGGCTTTGAGCCCCGGCCAGAGATCTCGCTGACGACCAACGGGATCGGGCTGGATCGGCTGGCAGCACCGCTGCGCGCAGCCGGACTTGACCGCATCAACGTCTCCCTGGACACCGTGTCGCCGAAGGTGTTCGTTCAGCTGGCCCGGCGCGACCGGCTGGATGACGTGATCGCCGGGCTCAAGGCGGCGGCAGACGCCGGCCTGACGCCGGTGAAGGTGAATGCAGTCCTCATGCGCGGCGTGAACGACCACGAGGCGACTGCACTGCTGCGGTTCTGCCTGGACAACGGCTATCAGCTCAGGTTCATCGAGCAGATGCCGCTGGATGCCCAGCATGGCTGGCGGCGCGCGGAGATGGTGACCGCGGACGAAATTCTTGCCCAGCTGAGTGAAGAGTTCACTCTCACACCCGACGACCCGGCGGCCCGTGGGTCGGCGCCGGCCGAGGCGTTCCTGGTCGACGGCGGACCGGCTCGCGTCGGCATCATCGGCTCCGTGACCAGGCCATTTTGCGGTTCGTGTGACCGGATCCGGCTGACTGCCGACGGGCAGCTGCGGAACTGCCTGTTCGCCAGGGAAGAGAACGACCTGCGGACGCTGCTGCGCTCGGGGGCATCTGACGACGCGCTCGTGGATCGGTGGATCGAGTGCATCCAGGCCAAGCTGCCTGGTCACGGCATCAACGACCCAGGCTTCCTGCAGCCGTCGCGGCCGATGTCGGCTATCGGCGGCTGACTGACCCGGCTGGCCGTGGCGATGGCCGTCCCATCCGATCAGGTCCCCGAGTTCGACACAGTCATACTCGCCGGCGGCCACGCATCCAGGATGGGCGGCGTGGACAAGCCAGGCCTGGCGGTCGGCGGCCTGCCGATGCTCGTCTTGGTGGCTCGTGCGGCGGCCGACGCCGGGACGCGGCAGCTGATTGTGGTCGGGCCAGAGCGACACGGCGCGGTCGGTCGGGGGCTGTCTGATGTTGCCGATCGCGTGCCGGGCGGACTGATCACTGCGTGCGAGGAGCCGCCGGGTGGCGGGCCGGTGCCAGCGCTTCGTTGCGGGCTGGACCGGGTTGGCGCGCCGTGGGTGAGCTTGCTCGCGGCGGACTTGCCGTTCATGAGCGCGAGCTGCCTCGCGGAGCTGATCGTGCATGCCCGTGATTCTGGCCGGGCGGGCGCGATGCTGGTCGACGACCGCGATCGGCCGCAGTGGCTGGCGAGCTGCTGGCACGTCGATGACCTGCGCCAATCGCTGGGTAGTTACGAAGGCGATTCGCTCGGCGGCTTGCTCGGGCCGCTGGCGGCCGCTTCGTTGCGAGCTGCGTCGCTGACGGGGGATTTGCCGCCGTGGCATGACTGCGACAGCCCGGCCGACCTCGCGGCGGCGCAGTCGGCATGCCACTCGGGCGGGGATTGTCACGGCAGACGGGACGGAGACCTATGACGACACTGAACAGCTGGACCGAGGCGGCGAGCGCCAAGCTCGGCGTTGGCACTGACGAGCTGGCCGTCCGGGCCGTACTCGACCTTGCCAGGGTTGTTGCGCACCAGGTTGAGAGGCCCGCTGCGCCGGTCAGCGCGTTCTTGCTCGGGCTGGCCGTTGGCGGCGGTACGCCGCTGGCGGAGGCAGCCGATCAGCTCCGTGCGCTGGCGACGAGCTGGCAGGGGGAGTCTGCCGATTAGGCTTCAGGACTTGCAATCTGAATATCAACGATATATCTTTGAGCTATCGAGTTGCTCCGACGATAGTCCGGAACGGCCGGACACGGAACAGGAGCCCGAAAAGCCAAAGGATGTAACGAACAATGCGACACGAAGACAAGCACCGGCAGCACCGCGGCGCGGGCGGCTGGGAACCTGCCAATGACGCAGAGACACGACGGTGGCACGACCACCACCACGACGACGAGGAGCGCGGTCCGCGGCCGCGCGGCCGCGGCCGGGCCCGTCATTTTGGCGGACCTGAGTTCGGCCTCCCGCCAGTTCCAGGATTCCCCGGCGGACCCGGCATGCACGGGTTCGGGCCGTGGATGAAGGAAGGGCGCGGCATGCGCGGGACCAGGGCCAGGCGCGGCGACGTTCGCGCAGCCGCACTCGCGCTGATCGCCGAGCAGCCCATGAACGGCTACCAGATCATTCAGGAGATCGGCGAGCGCAGCGGCGGCGTATGGCGGCCGAGCCCAGGCTCGATCTACCCTGCGCTGCAGCAGCTGGAAGACGAAGGCCTGATCAGGGCCGAGTCGGGCGACGGAGGACGTCGCGCCTACCAGCTCACGGAGGAGGGCGGGCAGTACGCCCGCACGCACGCCGACGAGCTGCGGGCGCCGTGGGAGGATCTGGGTGGCCCGAGCGGCCATGCGATCGAGATGCGCTCGCTACTCGGCCAGGTCGCGATGGCCGCGTTCCAGGTCGTCAGCGCGGGCACCGATGCCCAGGCAGCACAGGCGCGGCAGGTACTCATTAACGCGCGCAAGTCCTTGTACCGGATCCTCGCCGCCGATGACGACGAGGACACCAGTGCCGAAGCGGCGAGCGGTGCCGGGGAGTAACGCCGGACCGCCTGCTGCCAGGCACGCAGTTAGGCTCATCGAGAGCCTATCCAGGCCATCCAAGGAGGCACCACAGTTGGTAGCGCAGGCCGGCACACAGCCCAGCGCCCGACAGCTCAATGGCAGCACGCCGGACGAGCCCGTCATCTCGGTTTCCGGACTAGTCAAGCGGTACGGAGACCTAGAGGCTGTTCGCGGCATCGACTTCGAGGTAGCCAGAGGCGAGACCTTTGGCTTCCTCGGGCCGAACGGCGCCGGCAAGACAACTACGATCAAGATCCTCTGCACGCTGGCCGACGCCACCGCAGGCACTGCGCGGGTCGCCGGGCATGACGCGGCGACGAACCGCGACGCGGTGCGCCGCAACATCGGCCTGGTGTTCCAGGACACGACCCTCGACACCTACCTGACCGCCGAGCAGAACCTGCGGTTCCACGCCGAGTTGTACGGCGTGCCGAAGGCAGCCGTTATGCCACGGATGCGACAGGTCATGGACATGGTGGGGCTGTGGGATCGCAAGGACAGCCTGGTGAGCACCTACTCAGGAGGAATGCAGCGGCGCCTGGAGATTGCCAGGGGCCTGCTGCATGCGCCGCACGTGCTGTTCCTCGACGAGCCGACGGTCGGACTTGACCCCCAGACCAGGTCCTCGATCTGGACCTATATCAACGACCTGAAGGGTCGCGAGGACATCACGATCTTCCTGACCACCCACTACATGGACGAGGCCGAGAACTGCGACCGGATCGCGATCATCGATCACGGCAAGATCGTGGCGATAGACACGCCCGAGGCGCTGAAGGCCAGCATCGGTAAGGACCGGGTGCAGATTCACACTGCTAACGACCAGGCTGCAATCGCTGAACTAGGGGCGAAGTTCGGGCTCGAGGCGGCCGTCCACGAAGGTGCCGTCACGTTCTCGGTGGCTGCCGGAGAGCAGTTCGTGCCCCGGCTGTTCAGCGAGTTCAGCATTCCGATCCGGTCTGTGAGCGTGTCCAGGCCCTCCCTGGACGACGTGTTCATGTCCTACACAGGCACCACGATCCGTGACGCCGAGGGCGGCAACGCGGGCGCTGAGTTCATGCGCAATATCCACCGCATGCGGTCTGGGGGAAGGCGATAGCGATGGCAACTCAGACCACTCAGCCAGCAGCTGTCGCCGACACTGGCGCGGTCGTCGAGCGGATCAGGGTTTCTGTGCCCGAGCGCGGCCTCAGGCACGACCTTCGGGCCGTGAGCATCGTGTGGCGCCGGGAGCTGATCCGGTTCCGCACCGACCGGCTCCGGGCGATCACGTCGCTCGTGCAGCCCTTCCTCTTCCTGTTCATCCTTGGCACCGGACTGTCGAACCTGGCGGGCGGCAGCCTGCCGCACTCGGCCAACTTCGACTTCAAGACCTTTATCTATCCGGGCGTGCTGGCGATGTCGGTCTTGTTCACCGCGATCTTCTCCGCCGCCTCGATTGTGTGGGACCGGGAGTTCGGCTTCCTGCGCGAGATCCTGGTGGCGCCGGTGAGCCGGGCGTCGATCGTGATCGGCAAGTGCCTGGGCGGCGCCACTATCGCGACGTTCCAGGGGATCATCTTCCTGGCGCTCGCGTGGTTCGCCCATGTGCCATACAACCCGGTGCTGATCCTGGGCCTGATCGGCATGCTCTTGCTGCTGTCATTCACGCTGACGGCATTCGGGGTGATGATGGCCGCGCGGATCAAGCAGTTCCAGGCATTCATGGCGCTGACCCAGATGCTCGTCATGCCGCTCTTCTTCTTGTCCGGAGCGCTGTACCCGCTTAGCGGGCTGCCTGCCTGGCTGACGGTGCTGACCCGGCTCGACCCGCTGACCTATGTGGTCGGCCCGATGCGGCACTTGGTGTTCAGCCACCTGACCGTGTCGCCCTATATCGCCAGCCAGCTCAGCTCTCGCCTCGCGCCAAGCATCACCTGGGGCGGCTGGGTCGTGCCGCTGTGGTTCTCACTCGGGATCGTGGCGCTCATGGGGCTCGCGATGATGGCCGTGGCTATCGTCGAGTTCAGCAAGACCGAGTAGGGCCGCGTGTGACTGCGCGGCGAGCATAGAGCGACTCACGCTTTTTGCAACAGAACGACTTACGGTTTTTGCAACACAGCGAGCCTGCGGGAAGCCGCCCGAAGGGCGGCGAACATAGAGCGACGCCGGGTGGCTACGGGGGCAAACCACCCGGCGTCGCGTTCATCGGCGCTCCGACGGGGGCCCGGAACGCCGGCAATTGGTGCCCCAGCGGGGGACCAGAGCACCGTTAAGCATGTTACACCGAAGTTCCCCCTAGTGCGTCAAGACCGGATTACCAGGATCTCTCATGATCATTGTCCCCTAGTCCCGCCAATTTCGCTATCTAAGTTTTCGGAGTTCTGTCACCGGGACTGCACTTATGACGGGGCGCGCCTAAGACGCCCGAAATGATAAGAATCTTGCCTACTGTCCGGCCGCAGATGCGGGCGGGACGTGCGGTCCGCCGCCGGGACGACCTGGGCCGTCTCCGGGTGGCGTCGAACCTTGCGGCTCATACCTGGCCGGCAGATTTGGCTTGTACTGACGGAAGCCGCGGGTGCGGTTCGGCTCACGCCCGCCATTGGCGAAAATAACGGCGAAGTACGGAATCACGATCGCACCCACTAGCGGGATCGCGGTGAGCCAGCCGAGGTGATTGACGAACATCAGCAGCGCCGTTATGAAACAGACGACCCTAATACCCATCATGATCAGGTATCGGCGCTCGCGGTAGGCGATATCAGCTGACAGACCGCGGCGCGCCTCGGTTACAACGTAAGGCTGGTCACGACGGGGACGCTGAGCGTTTGGCACCCTTCCACGTTATTCCGGTCCGGAGGCCGCCGCCAGCGCCGGGGCTGCCCGGGTCGCAGTGTTCGCTAGGGCGCGAAGAGTGTCGCCAGGCGCCAGGGTGGTAAAGGTGGCTTACCGGGAACAGACCAGCACCAGGAAGGCAGCAGCCATGACCGATCGCACCTATCGGGTGACCGAGATCGTCGGCACGTCACCGGAGGGCATCGAGCAAGCCATCACAGGGGCTTTGCACCGGGCCGGCCAGACGCTACGGCACCTGGACTGGTTTGAGGTGACCCAGATCCGCGGCCAGATTGTGGACGACCGTGTGGCCCACTACCAGGTCGGCCTCAAGGTCGGCTTCCGGCTTGAGGACGCCTAGCTGGCCTGGCTCACCGACGACATGTTGAACTCCTCGACCCGGACCGGTGGCATGGCGGTCCTGGTGAAGTAGTCGCTCCACTCGCGCGGCAGGGTTCGCTCGGTGACGCCGCTCTCGGTGATGCGGCTGAGCATGGCGACCGGGCTCTCGTTGAACCTGAAGTTGTTCACCGCGCCGGTGACCTCGCCGTTCTCGACGAGGTACACGCCATCCCTGGTCAGTCCGGTCAGCAGCAGCGTCTGCGGGTCCACCTCGCGGATGTACCACAGGCAGGTGAGTAGCAGGCCGCGCCTGGTGTTGCTCACCATCTCCGCCATGGTGGCAGTCGCTCCTTCGGCGGTCATGATCAGGTTGTCGATCTGCGGCGTGTACGGCAGGCCCGTGAGCTGGGCCGAATGGCGCGTCTGCCCGAGGGCCGCCAGGGTCCCAGCGGAGATCCAGTCGGTGCGATAGGCGGGCAGGCCGTTATCGAACACCGACCCGTCCCGGCTCGATGCGTGTGCGATGACAAAGGGGGAGCTCTGCAAGCCTGGCGCGGCCGGATCGCTGGAGAGCGAAAGCGGCGCCGGCGCGAGCTGCTCGCCCACCCTCGTGCCGCCCCCTGGCTTGCTGAACACGGTCCTGCCGTCGATGGCGTCCCTGGCTCCTGCCGTCCAGTACATGTAGATCAGCAGGTCAGCCAGCGCACTCGGCGGCAGCAGCGCCTCGTACCGGCCAGCGGGCAGCGACACTGACTTTGACGCCCAGCCGAGGCGCACCGCGAGCTCGGCCTCGAGCGACGCGACGTCCACGTCGCTGAAGTCGCGCGTGCTGACCCCGGCCCAGGCCGACCTGGCCATGTCGGCGGACTTGGCGTTGAGCTCGAGTCGGCCAGTTGGCTGGTCGTGGCGCAGCCGGAGCCCGGTCGAGGTGCCCAGGAAAGTAGAGGTCATGAGGTGCTCAGCGAAGCCGTAGAGCTTTCGGTCGCCGCTGGCGGCTGCCGCGAAGGCGGCACCGAGCTCGCCCGCGAAGGCGCCGAATACCCCGATCTCGGTGGCGGATGGCGAGTCATCCCAGCCCGGGCCGTCACCTGGCGTCGGCCGGGGGGAGGCCGCTAGCGGCTGGGCGTCCTCGGCCGGGGAGGCCTCGGCAGCGGCACTGTCTGCCTCAGCAACGACGTCAGGGATCTGGTCGTCTCGCACTCCGGCTCGAGACACCACGCCGACGCTGGCTTCGTCCCCGCGTCGGCTGATCGAGATGACAGTTAGCTGCCGGCTGCGCGACACGCCATTAGTAGTGAGCGTGTTGCCTGCCCAGCGCAGGTTGGCGGCTGAGGTCTCGTCCGCGATCACGATGCATTCGTCGCTACGCGTCGCCTGCAGTGCGAGCTCAACCGCGGTCTGCGGAGACTGAGCGGAGCGAGCAGACCGGGCAGACTGACCACTCATGCGCCTGCCTCCTGCGCCGTGTTGAGGATCCTGATGCCTCGCATGACCACCGCCGGGCAGCCATGGCTGACCGGCGCGACCTGACCGGGCTGGCCCTTTCCGCAGTTGAATGCGCCGCCGAGCACATAGGTTTGCGGACCGCCGATCACCTCCATGGCGTTCCAGAAGTCTGTCGTGGTGGCCTGATAAGCGACGTCGCGCAGTTGCCCGGCAAGTTGCCCGTTCCTGATCCGGAAGAACCGCTGCCCGGTGAACTGGAAGTTGTATCGCTGCATGTCGATGGACCAGCTCTTGTCGCCGACGATGTAGATGCCGTCCGTCACTCCGGCGATCAGCTCGGCGGTGGACGGGCCGCCCGGCGCGGGCTGCAGGGAGACGTTGGCCATCCGCTGAATCGGCATGTGCACGGGGGAGTCGGCGAATGCGCAGCCATTGGAGCGGCTCAGCCCAGCGATCCTGGCCATCCGGCGGTCGAGCTGGTATCCGGAGAGAATCCCGTCACTGATGAGGTTCCACGACTGGCCAGCGACGCCTTCGTCGTCATAGCCGATCGTGGCGAGGCCATGCTCGGCGGTCCGGTCACCGGTGACGTTCATCACCGGCGAGCCGTACTGCAGCGAGCCAAGCTT
>Ga0126371_10001946_pt1 | contig 17669 bp, 15 predicted proteins | sample PanSoiMetaPlot_4_FD_110145 | JGI IMG/M metagenome (GOLD analysis project Ga0126371, IMG submission 110145) | Tropical forest soil microbial communities from Panama - MetaG Plot_4 | ecosystem: Environmental > Terrestrial > Soil > Tropical forest > Bulk soil | place: Panama | collected 2016-02-17 | reverse complement strand
GGCTTTCCGCCCTTCAGCAGCTCCGGAGCCATGTAGTCCGGCGCACCCCCCAGCTCGCCCGATTGCGCGGCCGGCTGCTGCGAAGAAGGCCGCCGGGCCAGGCCGAAATCGGTGATCACCGCGCGGACGCCCTCCGCGGTTTGCGCCAGGATGATGTTGTTGGTCTTGAGATCGCCGTGAACTACCTGCTTCCTGTGCGCTTCCGCCAGCCCCTCGCAAAGCTGGCGCGCCACGATTTGCGCTTCCTGCGCCGCCAGCGCTCCATCCCGCAGCCGCTCCGCCAGCGTATCTCCTTCCACGAATTCCATCGTGAGGAAATCGATTTCCCCTTCGTCCGTCAGCGCGGTGTGGATCTCATACGTCTTGCAGACGTTCGGATGGCTGATCTCGCTGGCGTTCCGCACTTCCGGGGGCAGCCGCTTGTGGTAGCCGCTCTTGGCGCATTTGATCGCGATCCGCCGGTCGAGCCGTTCATCCACCGCTTCGTAGACCACGCCCATACCGCCCTGCGCCACCTCGCGCACGATGCGGAAACGGCCGTCCAGCAGCTGGCCAGGCTCGAACGGATGTTCGTTTCGCGGCGGCGGATAGAGCGGATTAAGGAGGAACCCGCTCATCCGTTCCTCCCATTTCACATAGTTCCAGACCTGTTCGAACAGAGCCGGATCCTTGGAACAGGCGCTGCGCAGATAGGCTTCCCGATGTTCCGCCGCCTGCCCGAGCGCCTGCTCGACCAGGCTCATCACCAGGTCGTCATTCCGAGGTTCGGTTGGCATGGCGGGCCTCGACTCGTTCAAACAGCCAGCGCCTTGCGTCGCGCCACATTCGCTGCATCGTGCGCAGCTTCATTCCCAGGGCTTCGGCCGCTTCTTCGTCGGTCAGCCCCAGAAAATACTTCACTTCCACTACTTGACACCACTCTGGCTCCACTTTGGCCAATTCATCCAGCAGCTGATCGACGGTCAACGCCAGCTCTGCCTTGGGACTGCCGGCCGGGAGTAGGTCTTCAATTCCATCCAAAGCGATGAAATCCGCTTTGGGCCTCCCCCGCGCATGATCGATCAGATACCGGCGCATGGCCCTAGCAGCTATAGCGAAAAAATGCTGGCGGTTCTGCCAATCCCGGTTCTTGGCGTTGACCAGGCGGAGGTAGACCTGGTTCACTAACTCGGTGGGCTGTAAGGAGATATCCTTCCGCTCGGCCCGCATCAAATAATGCGCCAGGCGGCGCAGATTGGGCATTACCAGATCGAAAAGCTGATTCTCCGCATCGCGGCTTCCCGAGCGCCATTCGCGCAAGAGTTTGGTGATATCTCCTGCTTCGGGTGGCATAGCGGTTCTGCCGATTGTACATTAGATTACCGTCTTCCGGGGGATCAGGCGGGGAAGGATTTTTGGCTCCGCTTCCCGGTGAACTGCCAGTCCTTCGCCCACCCTCGACACCCGGCCCGGTTTCACGCTAAAATGATTTCGGACGTAAGAATCCGAAAGGAGGGTTGGCATGATCCTCTGCCGGGTGCTTCTGGGTGTCATCATTTTGTCGCGGCGGCCGGTGCGTTCCGTGGCCGGGGTGACCGCGCTGTCCGCCAATCCGGTTTTCCCTGCAATCACAGACCCTTCGGGAGGCGCCCAATGAGAAGCCAGGAACAGGCATTTCGGGCATACTACGCCTCCATGACGAACGGCGAACTTCTCCAAATCGCCGCCAACGAGAGGTCCTTCATCGCGGTGGCGCAGAAAATTTTGGAAGGCGAATTGGCCAAGCGCCGCCTGACGCCGGCGGCTCCGCCCGTTCCGCCGCGCCGGCACTCCGTGTGGGGCGACTGGGGGAGCTATCGGGCCAAATGGGCGCGCCGTCTGCACCATCATCCCGCCTCGCCGTGAGCGCCGCTCCGCTTCCAGAGCCAGCGAGCAGGGAGGCCTCATGAACACAGACTTCCGATGCATCGATCTGCAGGTCGCATCACGGCGCTTTGAGAGTTGGAACCAGTTCGTGCGCCAGACTCCGGATTACTCGATTGGCGTCGAAGTCATGGACGACACGCCGGGACACGTCGGCCACCACGTGCATTTTGATCATCACGCCGGCGTGGTTCGGGAAGTGACGATGAGCGCCGCGATGCAGGCGTACCTTGCCGTGCGGCAGGGCAGGCTCATGCAGAAATGGCTGCAATACCGGTGCCCGATTCCGGTTTACGTCTGGAACGCCGATCAGGACGTGTGTCTGGCGGTCTTCATTCTCGAATACCACGAGCTGCTGGAGCCCCTGCACGCCGATCCGCTGCTGCGCTGGATCGTTCAGTTCAACAATAAAATCGACGTCTGCGGCGGCTTGTATCCGGTCGACCTCACAGAAGTGGTGCGCAACCATTTCACCTGGGTATTCGAGCCCTATCACCGCCAGCGCATGCACGGCAAGACTCTGGGTGATGCCGGGCTCGTCAAGCAGACCATTCGGCAAGTGTGCAACCGTCTCGAGGATCTGCTGCTGGGCCGGGCGGGCACGGCGCCGATCACCGCCCGGCCCGAAATCCTCTATACGTCGCCGCACGGGTTCATCATCGCGGATGAGAAGGGCGACCCCAGCTCCCGCCTGGTGCTGGCCGCCCAAGGCTATACCAATCTGATCAGCCTGATCTGCACCCGGCCCAACGGCCGTTACACCTACAGCGTGATTCGCGGATCACCCTACGATGAAGATGTGTTCCAGGTGACGCGCCTCATTGAGGCCTTCCAGGCGGCCGAGGACCTGCCATCGGCGCGCATTTGGGGCGGCTCTAATATGGCGGCCGGCTCCGACAGCGAGCTGGGCAGCAGCCTCCCTTGGACCCGGCTGCGCGATATCGCCGAGCCGATCGTGGAAGCGGCGTGGCGGACCAATCAGCCCGACGTCACACTGCGCGCCGGCCGCCCCAAAGTTCTTTTGGCCCGCCCCGCCGGCGCAGGGGCCGACTTGCATCGCGTACTCGAGGAGTGTGGCGCGGAGGTATCGTGCGCGGATACTGATTCTGAAGCCTGCCAGATCCTGCGCGCCGGTGCCTCGTTCCACTCGGTTTTTGTCCTAAGAACCGGCCGCGAGACCGGCCCGGGCTACCTGGCGTTGCTGCATGCGGTGCGCCGTGATGCGGTTCCCGTGATCCTCTGTGTCCCGCAGACCGATGGCGGTTGGGTCGATCTGCTCGAGACCGGAGTGTCGGCTGTTTTGGCGCGCCCCTTCCGGCACTCCAAGATCCGCCGCCTCTTGAACGCCTTGCCCCCGATTTCTTCCCATCCGGGATCCCGGGAGTTGGCCGCCGCCGGCCGCTAAATTGCTATCATGGACGAATGAATAAAATCGTTCTTGCGTCATTTTCTCTGCTCTTTCTCGTCGCGGCTCAAGCTCAGGATCTGCCCGAGGGCAAAGGAAAGGACACATTTGCGAAGATCTGCGGCGCCTGCCATGACGCCGGGGTTGTCGTCACGATGCACCAGTCGAAAGACGATTGGCAAGCCACTGTTGACGACATGAAAGGGCGCGGCGCCGATGGCTCCGACGCCGACTTCAAGACGATTATCGACTACCTTTCCAAGTACCAGGGACCCGAGGTCAACGTGAATAAGGCCTCCGCCGACGACCTGCAGAAGCAGCTCGAAGTCACTGCCGGCGAAGCGGCCGCCATCGTCAAGACGCGCACCGACAAGGGCGACTTTAAGGGCTGGGACGATCTGGCCAAGGTCTCCGGTCTCGACGCCAAGAAGATCGAGCCGCTCAAGGGCCGCATCATTTACAACTGAGCCGGCTTGCCGCCGATCCAAACGCCGCGCACAAGGTTGATTCCGAAGTGGTATGGAATCTCCCGGTAATCGCTGCAGCGGTAGAGCACGAAATCCGCGCGTTTTCCCGTTTCCAGACTACCGATCTCCGCGCCGCGGCCTAAGCTGTAGGCGCCGTTGATCGTTGCCGCAGTGACCGCTTCGGCCGGAGTCATCCGCATCTGGGTGCATGCCAGCGACAGAATCATCGGCATCGACGCTGTCGGAGACGATCCCGGGTTGAAATCGGTCGCCAGCACCACCGCCAGCCCGCGCTCGATCATCGCCCGCGCTTCGGGATAGCGCGGTAGCCCCAGCGCGTACACCGATCCGGGCAACAGGACCGGCTGCACACCCGCCGTGGCGAGCGCTTCCATGGATGTGACATCGGTGTGTTCCAGGTGATCGGCCGTAGCCGCTCTCAGCTCCGCGGCCAGCTTCGCTCCACCCGAACAGGTGAACTGATCCGCGTGCAGCCGGAGACCCAACCCCAGCTGTTTTGCGGTCTGCAGAATCCGCCTCGCTGCGGGCTCGGCAAAAAGATGTGGCTCGCAGAACACGTCGCAGTATTCCGCCAGCCGTTGCGCGGCCACGCGCGGCAGCATCTCCGTGAGGATCGCGTCGACGTATCGCTCCGGCGCGCATTCCTCCGGCACCTCGTGCGCTCCTAGGAACGTCGGCACGATCTCGAGCGGGCCTTCGCTCCCCAAGCGCCGCATGACGTGTAATATTTTGCATTCGGTTTCGAGGTCGAGGCCATAACCGGATTTGGCTTCCACAGTCGTCGTGCCATGCGCCAGAAACCACCCCGCGTGGCGCCGCGCCGCTGAGAGCAATTCTTCCTCCGAGGCCTCGCGTGTTCGCCGCACAGTCGCGCGAATGCCGCCTCCGGCCGCGGCAATCTGTTGGTAGGTGACGCCTTCGATCCGCCGTTCGAATTCGTCTGCGCGGTTGCCGGCAAAGACGAGATGCGTGTGCGCGTCGACAAAGCCGGGCAGCACCACGCCCCCCTCCGCGTCGACCACCGCCATCCCAGGCGGAATCTGTGCTTTTGTCTCGGAATGCGTCCCCGCGGCGGCGATGCGCCCGTTTCGCACTACCAGCGTCCCGTCCGGGATGATTCCCAGCTCGCGCATCTCGCCGCGAATCCTTGCGCGCGCCGGCCCGTGGAGAGTCACCAGTTGCCGGCATCCGACGACCGCGCACGAGTCGCCTGACATCACCGGCTTATCGTCCTTCATTCCCCTTCGCGCATCGGGATACGGATCCGATTCTGTTCGGCAACCTCGATCGCGCGCTCGTAGCCGGCGTCTGCGTGCCGGATCACGCCGGTTCCCGGATCGGTCGTCAGCACGCGTTCGAGCCGCCGCTCGCATTCCTCCGTGCCGTCGGCCACCACGACCATGCCGGCGTGCTGCGAATAGCCGATACCGACCCCGCCCCCATTGTGGATGGATACCCACGAAGCGCCCGCCGCCGTATTGAGCAGCGCGTTCAGCAGCGGCCAATCGGCAATGGCGTCGCTGCCGTCGCGCATCGCTTCCGTCTCGCGGTACGGAGAAGCCACCGAGCCGGCATCCAGGTGATCGCGGCCAATCACAATCGGCGCCTGAATTTTCCCGCTCCGCACCAAGCGGTTCATGCCCACGCCAAATTGCGCGCGCTCTCCAAATCCCAGCCAGCAGATGCGCGCTGGCAGCCCTTGAAAATGGACTCGCTCACGGGCCAACCGTAACCACCGCTGCATCCCTTCATTTTCGGGAAACAGTTCCGCCGCCAGCGAATCGGTCGTATAGATGTCGCGGGGATCGCCCGACAACGCCACCCACCGGAACGGCCCCCGGCCTTCGCAGAATTGCGGCCGGATGTATTCCGGAACAAAACCCGGAATCTCGAAGGCGTCCGCGACGCCCGCCTGCTTGGCCCGTGCCCGAATGTTGTTTCCGTAATCGAAGGTAACCGCGCCCTGGCGCTTGAGATCGAGCATGGCGCGCACATGCACCGCCATCGATTCCATCGCGCGCCGCACGTATTCCTCGGGATTCGATTTTCGCAGCGATGCCGCCTCGGCGACCGAAAGTCCGCGCGGAACGTATCCGTTCAACGGATCATGCGCGCTGGTCTGATCCGTCAGGACATCCGGCACCAGCGAACGCCGCGCCATCTCCGGCAGAACCTCGGCGCAATTGCCCACCAACCCGACCGACAGCGCCACGCCTTGCTGGCGCGCGGCATCCAGCAATGCCAGGGCCTCGTCCAGCGAGCGCGTCATCCGGTCGCAATATCCCGTCGCCAGCCGCTTCTCGATCCGTGCCGGATCGACTTCGACCCCTAGAAAACAGGCGCCGTTCATTGTGGCTGCCAGCGGCTGGGCTCCGCCCATCCCTCCCAATCCGCCCGATACCACCAGCTTTCTGGCCAGTGAGCCGCCGAAGTGCCGCCGCCCCGCCGCTCCAAACGTCTCGTATGTCCCTTGCACAATTCCCTGGCTGCCGATGTAGATCCACGACCCGGCGGTCATCTGCCCATACATGATGAGCCCCAACCGCTCCAGTTCGCGAAACTGCTCGTAGTTCGACCAGTGCCCCACGAGGTTGGAATTCGCCAGCAGGACCCGCGGCGCCTCCGTGTGAGTCCGAAAGATCCCGACCGGTTTCCCCGACTGCACCAGCAGCGTCTCATCGTTGGCCAGCGAACGCAGCGAACGCACGATGGCGTGGAACGACGGCCAGTCTCGCGCCGCCTTGCCCGCGCCGCCATAGACCACAAGATCGTCGGGCCGCTCCGCGACTTCCGGATCCAGGTTGTTCATGAGCATCCGAAGCGCCGCTTCCTGCTGCCAGCCCTGGCACGACAACTCCGTGCCACGGGGCGCGCGGATTTGTGTGGCAGTGCTCATACCCCAAACGTAGCACTCCCGCCATAGAACCGCGACGGGGCTGGCTGCCTGGTTCAGTCGCGCGCGTGAGCGCGAGGTTCCCGTGTTACACTGCCGCCGGAGGCTCATTTGCGTTCGTTTCTGTTCACGTTTCTCGCGATCCCCGCCCTCGCGGTCGCAGCCGATTCCGCGGCCGGTCGTTGTTCTGGAACTCCCAAACCGTTTGCTCCCGGCGCCGGCGATTGGAACGGGTGGGGTGTCGAATCCACCAATTCCCGCTATCAACCGGAGCCGGGTCTGGCCGCCGCGGATGTTCCCAAATTGAAAGTGAAGTGGGCGTTCGGATTCCCGGGCGAGAGCCGCAACCAGGCACAGCCCGTAATTGTCGGCGGCCGTGTCTTTGTTGGTACAACGGGCGGCACCTTGTATTCGCTTGATGCCTTCACTGGCTGCCTCTACTGGACCTACACGGCAGGAGGCGGCATCAAGAACGCCATCAGCATCGTGCGCGCGGACGCGCCGCGCTGGGTGGCGTACTTCGGCGATGCCGGCGGCTACGCGCACGCGGTCGATGCCGAGACCGGCGCGCCGATCTGGAAAGTGAAAGTGGACGCGCATCCCGCGGCGCGGGTCACGGGATCCCCGACCTATTATCAGGGCCGCCTGTACGTCCCGGTGGCCTCCGGCGAAGAAACCTTGCAGGCGCAGCCCAAATACGAATGTTGCACGTTTCAAGGCAGCCTCGTGTCACTCGACGCCAAGACCGGCCGCACACTCTGGAAGACGCGCACGATTCCCGATCCTCCCAAGCCCTATAAGAAGAACGCGGAAGGCACGCAGCTCTACGGCCCGGCCGGAGCCGGCATCTGGTCCGCGCCTACCATCGACGAAAAACGCAAGCGCATCTACGTGGGCACTGGCAACTCGTATACCGGGATCGACCTGCCTACCAGCGACGCCATCCTCGCCTTCGATCTCGACAGCGGCAGTCTCCTCTGGTCCAGCCAGGTGACGCCTGGCGACAACTGGATCCCCGGCTGCCCGCGCGCGGTCAATTGCCCGGAAAATCCGGGCGACGATTTGGATTTCGGAAACTCTCCTGTCCTGCGAACGCTCGATGGCGGCAAGCAGGTGTTGGTGGCTTCGCAAAAATCCGGCGTGATCTATGGCCTCGACCCGGAAGCCCGCGGCAAAATCCTTTGGAAGACGCGTCTCGGTGTAGGCAACGGCCTGCTCGGCGGAATCGGATGGGGCACGGCTTTCGATGGCGCCAACGCCTTCGCGGCCATCGCCGACTACAACAAGCCCGACGGCACACCCGGCCTCTACGCCGTTCGTGTGGACACCGGTGAAAGGATCTGGGGAACCCCAGCCCCGCAAGGCGCCGGCAATCGCGCGCAAGCCGCGGCAGTCTCCGCCATCCCCGGCATCGTCTTTTCCGGATCGTTCGGCGGCCACCTCCGTGCATATTCCAGCAAGACTGGTGAGATCGTCTGGGATTTTAGTGCGGTCCAGGATTTCCAGACTGTGAACCAGGTGCCGGCCAAAGGCGGCTCCTTTGATGGCGGAGGCGTCGCCATCGCGCACGGCCTCGTAGTTACGGTTAGCGGCTACGGTTTCGCCGGAGGCGTTCCCGGTAATGTCCTGCTGGCTTTTTCGGTCGACGGAAAATAAGGCAGGGCGGAAACTACGGCCCGTTTTTTAGTCAAAGAAATCTCCCAACCCTGCCTACAACTCCCGCCGTGCCCTCACGTTTCGTGTCAGACCGGACCCTGGTACGCCGGTCTCATAACCTTAGGCAGCTTGTTGTGTAGCCCAACGTAATCACACAATTGACATATTCCAAAGATTAGTGAGGCCCCAGGATGCTCATAATTCTTCGTTTTCCGGCGCTCCATCGCGTCGAGGCACTTTTACTTTCAGCGTCTCCCGATCGCCTTCGGGTTGTCGCGAGAAACCTGAGCGATACTCTCGATCTTCGCCGCGTCGGCGATCAATGGTTTTCTGATCGGGGATCCCCCGTAGAAATCGAATCGCTTCTAACGAATGATCCCGACGCGGTGGCGCAGATCTGGCACGAAGCGCACCCGCGCACGGGCACTGCCGCGTGCTGACCGCCCCTATCGCATCACGAACGGGTTCGGGCTAGTCCCGGAAATATCGATCCAGACGCTCTTCGTCTGCAGGTATTCCCGGATGGCTTCGGCGCCGCTCTCGCGCCCGATCCCGGATCGCTTGTAGCCGCCGAACGGCGACATATAGCTCACCGCGCGGTAGGTGTTCACCCAAACCGTGCCCGCTTCCAGCCGCTCCGACATCAACAAGGCTCGGCGGATGCTGGTAGTCCACACGCCTGCCGCCAGGCCGTAAATCGTCGAGTTGGCGATGCGCACTGCTTCGTCCTCGTCGTCGAACGGGATGATCGAGAGCACCGGCCCGAACACTTCTTCGTTCGCAATGCGCATGCGCGGTTCGACGCTCGTGAAGATCGTCGGCTCGACGAACCAGCCCGAGCCGCATTCGGACCGCTGCGCCGCGCCGCCACCCAGCCGGCACACCGCGCCCTCATCCTTCGCGACGCGGATGTAGTCCAGCACCTTTTCATATTGCGGCCGTGTGGTCACCGGGCCGACTTGCGTCGATAGCTCCAGCGGATTTCCCATCCGCGCTGTGCGTGCCAGCCCCAGCAACCTCTCAACAAATTCATCGTGGATCGGTCGATGCACCAGAGCTCGCGATCCCGCGATGCACGTCTGTCCCGTCGCCGCAAAGATGCCGGAGACCACGCCCTTCACCGCCGAATCCAGGTCGGCGTCATCGAAAACGATATTGGCCGACTTGCCGCCCAGTTCCAGGGTGACGTGCTTGATGCCGCGCGCGGCCATCTGGTACACCTGTTCGCCCGTCTTGTCCCCGCCGGTAAACGCCACTTTGGCGACATCGCGATGCGTCACCAGCGGCTCGCCTACTTCCTGGCCATACCCCGTTACGATATTCACGACGCCCGCGGGAATCCCCGCCTTCTCGAACAGCTTGCCGAACTCCAGCGCCGATACCGAAGAAAACTCCGAAGGCTTCCAAACGACGGTGTTCCCCGCCGCGAGCGCCGGCGCCAGCTTCCACGCCGCTAGCATCAGCGGCGAGTTCCATGGTGTAATCGCTGCGATCACACCCAGCGGCTCTTCGCGCGTGAAGTTGAATACGCCCGGCTTGTCGATGGGAATTACGCGCCCTTCGATCTTGTCCGCCAGGCCGCCGAAATAATGAAACCACTGCGGAATGTAGTTGAGCTGCCCGCGCATTTCCGCGAACAGTTTTCCGTTGTCGGTGGTCTCGATGGTGGCCAGCCGGTCCGCATCGGCTGCGATCACGTCGCCCAGCCTACGCAACAGTGCGCCGCGAGCGGTGGCCGTCAGGTTCCGCCATTCTCCTTCATAGAACGCCCGGCGCGCGGCGCATACCGCGCCGTCGATGTCCTCCTTGCCTCCGCGCGGAATCAACGCCCACGGCTGCGCCGTAAACGGGTTCACCGATTCAAACCAGGCGCCGCCCGCGGGGTCTACCCACGCGCCGCCAATCAACATCTGATATTTGTTCATGTCCCGTCAGCCGCCAACCCGCACGCCCGCCCACTTCTCCAAGGTCTTGACTATGTCCGTCATATCGGCGTTCGCGCCTTCGCTGGCCGTCGCGATCGACATCATCTGGCGCACCGCGCTCCCCACCACCATCGGCACGCCCAGCGCCTCGGCCTCTTCCATGCAGAGCCGCACGTCTTTGTTCAGCAGCCCGATCGCGAATCCGAAATCGAAACTCCGCGGCAGCACGCATTTGGGAAATTTGTCCTGCGTGGCGCTGTTCCGCCCGCTTCCCGCGTTGAACACATCAATGATCTGCTTCGGTTCGAGCCCCGCCTTCACTCCCATCACCACCGCTTCCGATGTGATCGCCATCGCCGTCGCTGAGAGCAGATTATTCATGAGTTTCATGGTCTGCCCCTGCCCCGGATTCTTGCCCACGTGAAACACTTTGCCGATCACGTCCATCACGGGCTTCACGGTTTCGAAGATCGCATCATTGCAGGAGACCATCACCGCTACCGTGCCGCGCTCGGCCCCCGCGATGCCGCCGCTCACTGGCGCGTCGACCGCCGTGATCCCTTTCGCCGCGAGACCCTCCGCCACGCGCTTGGCGTAGACAGACCCGGTCGTCGAGACGTCCACGAAGATCTTGACCTTCGTTCCTTCGTGGATCCCCTTCGGGCCGAGCGCCACAGCCTGCACGACTGGAGGCGTCGGCAGACTGGCCAGCACGATCTCCGCCGCCGAAGCCACCGCCGCCGGCGACTCCGCCCGCCGCGCGCCCAGCGCTGTCATTTCTTTCACGGAGTCTTCGCTCGTGTCGTAAACCGTGACCGTGTACCCCGCTTGAATCAATCGCCGGCACATGCGCCCGCCCATGCGCCCCACACCCACAAATCCCAGATCCCGTTCGCTCATAAGCCACTCATCTTAACGTACCCTCGGCCCTAAAATCGTGATATGACAGTTCGAGAACGCCATTCAGGTTGGTCTGCCTTTATGATCTGTCAAAATCAAGTCCGCTTCGCCCAAATCCTCCTCATGTCTTTGTTCACCGCCCCCACCTTCGCCCAGATCGGTCTTTCCGGTGTCTGGGCCGACCGCATCACCGAAGATTCCTACGAACGCTCCGGCGGACCGCCGCTCGGCGATTATCAAGGCATTCCTCTCAACGATGCCGGCCGCATGAAAGCCGACAGCCACGACCACTCCGAGTGGAGCCTCCCCGAGTTCCAATGCCGCCCGCACCCGGCCCCATATCAATGGCGCGCGCTCGGCGCCGTGCGCGTATCCGAAGACATTGATCCTGTGTCGCGTGAACTCCGCGCTTATCACCTCGAATACCTGCGTTCGATGGATCGGTGGATCTACATGGATGGCCGCCCGCATCCGGCCGAGTGGGCGCCCCACAGCTGGTCGGGCTTTTCCACCGGAAAGTGGGAAGGCAACATGCTAGTCGTCACCACCACCCACATCAAGGGCGCGTATCTTCGCCGCAACGGCGCCAGCTTCAGTGATAACTCCACCATGATGGAGTACATTACCCGCCATGCCGACTATCTCGAGATCACCATGATCCTCACCGATCCGGTGTGGCTCGAAGAACCCTTCATTCAAACCACGCACTACGAGCTCGACCCGCACACCACGCTCTCTTACTATCCCTGCACTGTCAGCGAAGAAAATATTTCCAAGGAAGTCCCCCACTTCCTGCCCGGCAAGAACCCTAACCTCACTGCCGACGATATTCCCCCCGCCGCCGCGCGAGGCGGTTCCGAGACCATCTATCCCGAGTACCGGTCAAAGCTGAAGGGACTGGCAGGGAAGGTGACTGTCCCATCTAGCCCGACCCGCATCGCATCCCCGCCCAAGGCGGACGGCGAAATTCATATTCAGCCCGTGCAGGGCAACATCTATATGTTGGTCGGCGACGGGGCCAATATCACCGTTTCCGTCGGCCCCGACGGCATCCTCCTGGTCGATTCCGGATACGCCGGGATGAGCGGCAAACTGCTCTCCACCGTCTTGCAATTGGCCACGCAGGTTACCGCTTCTCCCGTGCCCAACAAATGCGTGGGCCTGCACTGTCCATCGAACCCGTTCGGCTGGACCAGCCCTGGCATGAATGCAATCATCAGCTCCCCCGCGCCGCCCAAACCGATTCGCTTCATCATTAACACCAGCGTGGATGCCGACCATACCGGCGGCAATGAAAAGCTTTCGCAACTTCCCGCCGATGCCAAGATCGTCGGAGTCACTTTCCCGCCGGTCGGTGTGGCGCCGTCCGCTACCGTGATCGCGCACGAGACCATCCTCGACCGTTTGACCGAAGCCAAGGCTCCGTCGGACGCGCTGCCGACCGAGACTTACCATGTTGCGTCCTACAAGCTCAGCGAGTTCTTCAACGGGGAAGGTATCAAGATCTATCACGAGCCCGCCGCCCACACTGACGGCGACAGCATCGTCTACTTCCGATATTCCGATGTGATCGCCGCCGGCGACATCCTGCGCACCGACAGTTATCCCGTCATCGAGCTCGACAAAGGCGGCAGCATCAACGGCGTCCTCGATGCGCTCAACAATATTCTCGATCTGATGATTCCCGAGTTCCGCTCGCAGGGCGGCACGTGGGTGATTCCGGGCCACGGCCGCCTCTGCGACATCGGTGACGTCGCCAATTACCGCAATATGGTCGCCATCGTGCGCGACCGCATTCGCGACATGGTACAGCGCGGCATGACGCTCGAGCAGGTGAAGGTGGCCAAACCGACGATGGACTATGATGGTTTGTACGGGTCGACTACAGGTTCCTGGACCACCGACATGTTCGTCGAGGCGGCCTATCGCAGCTTGAGTCAAAAGAAATAGGAGCTGTCATGAAGTTGAGATTATTGGGCCTGGCATTCTTTCTGGCCACCCTCGCATCCGCGCATCATTCCCTGGCGGCGACGTACCTCGAGAAAGAAGTCAAGCTCGAAGGCAAGATCCTCGACCTGCTGCTTCGCAACCCGCACTCTTTCCTGCAAATCGAAGCTCCCGACGAAAACGGCGTGGTGCAGCGCTGGTCGCTCGAGTGGCGCAGTTCCGGCCAGCTCGGCCAGGCCGGCATCAAGCGCGACACGCTGAAGGTCGGCGACGAAGTCACCATCACCATGAGCCCCTCGCGCACGCCCGGAGACCACCGCGGCGCGCTCAAAACCCTGCACCGCAAATCCGATGGCTTTGGCTGGGGCACCAATCCCGGTGAAACGATCGAGTAGTTTTCTGTTGGCAGCGCTGGTGCTCTGGGCTCCGGCTCAAGGCCAGCCTCCGCAAGGGGGCGGGCGCGGAGGGCGCGGCCGCGGCGGTCCTCCGCAATCTCCCAGAGCCGCCGCCCCCATCGACCTCACCGGCTACTGGGTTTCCGTTGTTACTGAAGACTGGCGCTATCGCATGGTCGTTCCGCCCAAAGGCGCTTTCGGCGGACTCCCACTCAACCAGGAAGGTCGGCGCGTCTCCAACACGTGGGAACCGCCGAAAGATGCGAACGCTCCTCTGCCGTGTGCTGACTACGGAGCTGCTGCCGTGATGCGCATTCCCGGCCGCCTCCACATCACCTGGGACAACGACACCACGCTCAAAATCGAAACCGACGCCGGCACGCAAACCCGCCTCTTCCACTTCGTCGCACCGCAGCCCGGCGCTGCGCCCTCTCTGCAAGGCGACTCCACCGCGCAGTGGGAGCCCGCCGGCGCCGGTCGCGGCCAGCCCCGCTCCGGCGATCTGAAGGTGGTCACCACGCAGTTGCTCCCCGGCTATCTCCGCAGCAACGGCGTTCCCTACAGCGCCAACGCGGCCCTCACCGAATACTACGATCGCCTCCAAGGTCCCAACGGCGACGACTGGCTGGTCGTCATGACCGAAGTCCGCGACCCGCAATACCTGACCATGCCGTTCGTCACTACCACGCACTTCAAGAAATTGCGCGACGCGTCCGGCTGGTCCCCGCTGGCCTGCGCCAACTAGCTATCGCATGCAGCGGTACACCGCGTACCCAGCCGACTCGTACTCTTTCCGCAGCAACGGATCGCCCCGTATCGCATTCCAAAGACTCCCCGCCCGCCCCTCTCTGTAAAAATCCACCTTCGTTACAAACAAATACGTGAGCCCGTGTTCTCGCGCCGCGCGAGGCACGTCCTGAATAAATCGGTCCGCCGTCCGCTCCGCATTCCCCGTATAAACCCGGCTCGACGGCATGGGCATTCCCAGCGCCCGTCTGCCGGTGTACAGGTACAGGACCGGATCATCATACGCATTGACGGTCTCACCCCCGGCCGTTCGCGTCCGGATCCACTCATATCCTTCGCGATGCTTCGCCAGGTCTCGCTCGCAGGTCTCGTAGATCTTCGGAAGAAAGACTGCATATCCGATCGCGTAGCTGGCCGCCAGGAACACCGCAACGCCGCCCAGTCCCGCTGCCCCCTCCGCCGCCAGGATCCGCTGCACGGGCCGCGCGCGGTCCCACGATTTCCGCAACACCGCCCAAAAGTTTTTCACTTCCGTCCAGAAGCCCATCAGTACCAGCGGATACAGCGGCAGGCTGAGCCGCTCATCCGCCGTGAACGAATAGACCAGAAGCAGCGCCGCCATTCCGGCCGCCGCCGCTGGATACTGCAGGCGCCGGACTCGTTTGACCAGCCGCACCGCTCCCACAATCGCGGCGACGCCCAAAATCCGTTCCACGTGTACGTTCTCCGCCAGCGCGACGTCGAACGTCAACAGCTTGCCGAGGCTCCGCAGCAGTTCGTCTGAGTTGTACCAGAGCACCTGCGCCAGGTCATCCAGCCGCACTGTCGCCTTCTGCACCGCCATGTAGCTCGTGTAAAAGAGCAGCGCAGGGTCGCGCGTCTGCAGCATGTGCGTCAGCGTCCAGGCTTGCCACGCGCCCACCGCCGGCAACATGCCCGCCAGAAACCACGCGCCTTTCCGCAGTTGCCGCCGGTATACAAAGCACAACGGCGCCGTGATCAACACCGGCAGTGCTGCCGTGCGTGTCAGATACGCCAGCCCCGCGATAACTCCCGCCGCAACCGCCACGCGCCCTCGCGTTCCGGGTTGCAGGGCCCTCTCCGCCAACCACAGGCACGCGACGAACAATGCCAGGAAAAGCAGATCCGACATGATCGACGTGCTCAGCAGTCCCACCATCGGATTCCATGCAAACGCGAAAGTGAGCAGCCAGACCTCGCGGGGCGCGAACCCGAAATCGCGGAACAACGCCCGCACCGCGAGCAAGCACGGCGGCAGCATCAGCCACGCCAGGAGGGTCGCCAGTTTCAAATTCGCGGGAAAACCCGGTCCGACCTTCCAGACCAGTGTCATGATCGCCGAGACCGCCGGCGGATATTTGGTTTGAAACGGGCTTCCCGGCAGGCTCTCGATCCGGTAGCCATGCCCCTCGGCCAGGCTCTTCGCGCCTACCAGGTACAGCGCATCGTCCTGGTGCAGGCCCAATTGCGGCATGGCGGGCCACCGCCACGCCAGCCACGCCGAAGGCGCCAGCGCCAACACCAAGAGTGCTGCGGTCGCGACCCGCCTCGCCATCACCCCTTCCATCGGCAGGGCCGCGACAACTCCTTAGTGCCCTATTGCACCGCCCAGTAGCCCTCGCGCGTCCGCACCCGCACTTCCGGACGGTCTTTTACTACCACGTGAATCGTGTGATACGCGCCCGCTTCACTATCGCCCTTCGGTTGAAAACTGAGGATGTACTGCCGGTGCACCTCCGCGCCGACCAGTTCGATCGCTTGCTCCAGCGCGTTCTTCTTCAGGAAATTCAAGGTCCGCCCGCCCGTGGTACGCGAAAACAAGTCGGACAAATCCGGCTGCTTTAAACGAAACAATTCCTGGATGGCATAGATATATCCTCCCGGTCCCAGGTCGGGAGGCACCGGCCGGTCGTCCGGAGCGGGACATGCCGCGCAGGCCTGCGTTTTGATCCGTTCTGCCTCCGGCTTCAAATCCTCGGCCGTCTTCGGCTTGACCGTGAACGGTTGGAGAAACGGCGAGTAGGTCAGCCAATAAATCGCCACGTTCAGCCGTTGGGCTTGTGCCATCACCTCACTGAGCTTCGCCTTGCTGCCGCGGTCCCGCTTTTCCGCCACCACGAGGATAATCCGCCGGCGTCCCGGCGGCCGCTGCTCAAGCAGGCGCAGCGCCTCCCGTAGCGCGTCCAGCGCATGCGCGCCGCCGCCATCTTTGCGCAGCATGCGTAGCGCGTGAGTCACCGGGTCCGGTTCGCTGGTGAAGTTTTGATGCACCTTCACTTCATCGCTGAACGACAGCACCGCCGTTTCGCCGCGATCCGCGGCCAGCAACTGCGTGAACAGGATGCCGCTCCCGCCCAGCTTGTCGATCACCGCTCCCGAATTCTCGCTCGTCTGCACCGCCACCACCAGGGAGATTGGGTACGTCATCCAATCCATCTGTATCGTCTGCGGCACACTGTTGTCGGTGAGAATCAGATCTTCCGGCATCAGCCCGTCGACAAATCGGCCTTTCGAGTCGGTAATGGTCGTCGGTGCAACTACCAGCGGCACCGTGCTGCGGAACTGCGCCCAGCCGCCGGAACACAGCACCACCGTGATGACGCAGGCCCGCATCGCCGGGAGCGTAGCAGATCGTGTGCCACAACAGACACAGAACCCCGCCCTCACAGGCGGGGCTGCGCTCAGGTCAGATTCATCGCGCGGTACAGCGCCAGCCGCTGCTCGCGGAGCGGATCGTTCACTACTTTGCTCACGTTGTCGATGACCATCGTGGCGTGATTCTTGGCCGTGAACGCAGGCCACCGCGGCAGCTTCGGAGTATTGGGATTGCCGGTTCGCGCGAACGCGATCCACGTGTCGCTCAGTTTGTCGGCAAGAGCCATCGCCTCGGGACCGCCGCCCGTGATGCGCGATGCGATTTTCACGTTGTCGAACGCGAACGGGATCTCCATGGTGTGCGGCGATTTCAACCGACCGCCCTGCACGGGAGTCTCCCACCGGAAGTAATACAGGTACACCGGCGCTTTCCCGAGCGCCGCCCGCCGCTCTGCGATCTTTATCGTCGGAGCCCCGTACCGGTAGTCGCTCGCAATCAGGAAGTAGATGTCCGAGGGCGTCGCGCCGGGATTCAGCTTGTGATACAGATCGAGGATCCCCGGTGTCTGCTCGTGCAGAAGGTCTCCGACGCGCTTCTTCAGCCCGTCCTCGTCGAGGCTGAATGCCGTTGGATCATTCGCTGAAAACAACGTCATCTCCGTGCGCGTGCAGCCGATCATCACCGGCACGTCGGCCGATACCGGCGACGCCGCCGGCTGGAATGGCTGCTGCGGCAGGATGTTGCCCTCCACTTCCGGAACAAAGCCGTTCACCGTCTGGTCGACGCCCCGCTGG
>Ga0126371_10001945_pt1 | contig 17676 bp, 15 predicted proteins | sample PanSoiMetaPlot_4_FD_110145 | JGI IMG/M metagenome (GOLD analysis project Ga0126371, IMG submission 110145) | Tropical forest soil microbial communities from Panama - MetaG Plot_4 | ecosystem: Environmental > Terrestrial > Soil > Tropical forest > Bulk soil | place: Panama | collected 2016-02-17 | reverse complement strand
TCCTTCGATTTTCTAAGATGCGTAAATCAGTTGGAAAGGCAGCGCGACGGATTAGCACTGCCATCCAATGAGCGTTGCCTATCCTTTTCGCCTGCGAAAAGTGGAGACGCTTTAGCGAGGATTGAGATTGGAAATACGAACCGGTTCTCCATAGATTCGCGGGGAAGTCGAAAAGACGAAGTCACTCAAACAACAAGGTTCTTAAGGAAGCAACCTCTGAATAAAGAAGATAAGGCAATAGCTGGAATTGAGCGAGGTAGGCCCGGATAAAATCAGGAACGTGACCCGAAAAGACTTCACCCTCTCGCAGCGGATTGCGCTGGCTGTTATCCCGCGCCTTACCGCCGCGATTCTGGCTGCCATCGGGACAACGCTTCGATTCGAGGTCATCGCCGAAGACGGCGCCATTCCATCCCCAATTCCGGCCAAAGGAATCTTCTGCTTCTGGCACCAGTGCACGCTACCTTGCGGATGGTACTTCCGCAAGTACCGCTGCACTGTCCTCATCAGTCGCAGCTTCGACGGCGAGCTGATCGCCCGCACGCTCGAACTGCTCGGCTTTGAGACCGTGCGCGGGTCAAGTTCTTTCGGAGGCGCAGCCGTAATGCTTACCATGCAGGAAATCCTGTCCGGAGGATTCGCAGTGGCCTTCACTGCCGACGGTCCACGAGGCCCGATCTACCAGACCAAGATGGGTCCCGTAAAGTTGGCGCAGATAACGCAGAGGGAAATCGGCAGCTTCTATCTACTCCCAGAGCGTGCATGGACCCTGAATTCCTGGGACCGCTTCCTCATCCCCAAACCGTTCTCGAAGGTCATCGTAAGCTGGTCGCGCGCAGTAGCGCCCCCGGCGAAAGACGCCGACGCGGCAATGCTCGAAGCAAAGCGAATGGAACTCAACGAAGCCATGGAACGAGCAAGACTGAACGCAGACAACCACATAGCTTTGCGAAGCAAAGCCGGGTAGAAGCACTGGCCTTCCAGGCCAGTGAATAAGTGAATAAAAAAAGGGGATAGAGGGCTTTAGCCCTGGACTCTTATCGAACTGTGAGTGAATTGGTGCAGATAAAATTAAATCAGTGCAAGTCTCCGATTTCAACTTCCATCTACCCGAAGAACTCATAGCGCAAAAACCACTCGAAGACCGGGCGGGAGCGCGCATGCTCACGCTCAACCGCAATACGGGAGAATACGAAGACCACCGCTTCCGCGAATTCCCGGACATACTCCAGGAAGGCGATGTCCTGGTTCTGAACAACAGCCGGGTTATCCCGGCGCGCCTCTTCGCCCACCGTGCCGGACTGCACACGCAGAAGGGCCACAAGACCACCGGACGCATCCAGATACTGCTTACAGAACAGGTAAACGAATGGGAATGGAAAGTCCTCGCGCGCCCGGGACGCAAAGTGCTGACAGGAGAACGGCTCACCTTCGATGACAACACCCTGAACGCCGAAGTCATCGCTCACGGAGAATTCGGAGAGCGGACATTGCGCTTCGAGACGGTGGCTGACTTTTACGGCGCAATCGAGAAACTGGGCCACATACCCCTGCCGCCCTACATCCATCGCCCGGATAACGCCGCCGACAGGGAGCGCTACCAAACGGTCTATGCCGAGCAGCGCGGATCGGTCGCCGCTCCAACGGCAGGATTGCACTTCACCCCAGAAATTCTGCAGAAATTACGCGAAAGGGGAATTCAAATCGAATACCTAACGCTGCACGTCGGACTTGGGACCTTCCAGCCGGTGCGAGTCGACAAAGTCGAAGAGATTCACCTGCATACTGAGCACTACACGCTGCCTCAAACCACAGCAAAAGCCGTTAACGCAGCGAAGCGCGACGGACGCAGGGTCATCGCAGCCGGCACAACTACCGTCCGCACGCTCGAACACTGCGCGAGCATCGCGCCGTGCGGAAAGCTCGAACCCCATTCCGGAGCAACCAGCATCTTCATCTCGCCCGGATACGAATTTCGCATTGTCGATGCGCTGCTTACAAATTTCCACCTGCCGCAGTCCACGCTACTGATGTTGGCCTGCGCCTTCGGCGGACGCGAACGAGTCCTCGCAGCCTACAAACACGCCGTCGAAGCTGGCTATCGCTTCTTTTCTTACGGAGACTGCATGTTCGTGTCGTAAGCGATAGACTCAACTTCGATGCCTTCAACGAACAAGCCGCCCGTTTTCCTGCTCGATTCGATGTCCTTCATCTTCCGCGCCTATCATGCGATGCAGCGGCAGCGTCCCATGTCCACGCGCAACGGCGTGCCAACTGCCGCCACCTATGTCTTCGTGAACATGATCAACAAGCTGCGCCGCGACTTCCAGCCTGAGTACTTCGCCGCCGTCTTCGATATCAGCGGGAAGGTCTTCCGCGACGAGCGCGCGAAAGAGATGACAACCATCCGGAAGTTCAACATCAAAACCCAGACCTTCGATGAAGTGGATTATGCCGGCTACAAGGCCAACCGCACGGAAATGCCGCCGGATTTGGCCCAGCAACTGCCATACATCCGCCGCGCGCTGGATGCCTTCCGCATTCCGATACTCGAAGCCGAAGGTTTCGAGGCCGACGATGTGATCGGAACGCTGTCAAAGAAGGCTGCCGAAGAAGGTCATCCTGTTTATGTTGTCTCGAACGACAAGGACATGCTGCAACTGGTCAACCACCAGGTGAAGGTCCTGAATCCGGTAAAAGATAACCTGGTTCTCGACCGCTCAAAGGTAGAAGAAACTCTCGGCGTACCGCCGGAGAAAGTCATCGACGTAATGGCCCTGCGCGGAGATTCCGTCGACAATATTCCCGGCGCGCCCGGCATCGGCGACAAAGGCTCGGTCGAGATTATTCAGCAATTTGGCAGCCTCGATGCCGCTCTTGATCGCGCAGCGGAAGTAAAGCGCAAGACGTATCGCGAGTCTCTGGAAAATAATCGCGACACGATTCTGTTGAGCAAGGAATTGGTGACCATCCATTGCGAAGTGCCGATCGAGCTCGACTTGAATGCAATGCGAACGCAACAGCCGGATGCGAATACCTGCCGTCAGCTCTTCACTGAGCTTGAGTTCACCACCTTGCTGAAGGAACTTGCTCCGGCTGAGTTGGAGCATCCTGTGGAATATCTGCTCGACCCTTCATCTGAGCAGATCGAAGCATTCATTGCACAGGCGCGGCAAAGTGGCTTTGCCTTTGCGCTACCAACTTCCGAACTTGAGACTGTCGCTGAACAATCCAGTGAGCAGGAAGGCGAAACGGTCGAGGGAAAAAAGCCAGAACTGAAGACAATGTCGTTGCTCGATCTAGTTGACGCAGCAGAGCAGCCAACTCCTGAAAAGCGGGAGTTCCGGGCCGCCGTTGCCGTAAGCAGCGATCAGGCGCTGCGTGTGCCGCTGGATGCTGTGAAGAAAGTGCTCGAAGACGAGTCCATTCCCAAGTGCGTGCATGATCTGAAAGGAGCGCTGCGTGCGCTCGAACATCACGGAGTCCAGCTCAGAAATGCGCCGGACGATCTGATGCTCTATTCGTACCTCATCAATCCGACGCACGCTTCGCACAGGTTGAGCGATGTGACTGCGCGCTTCAGCCATCATCCACTGCGCGAAGCTGGTGAAAAGCAACTGCCAGAAGCTGTTCATGCGGTGCAGACGCTTACTCCGGTCCTGCGCGAAGAGGCGGATGCTTTAGACACTCGCAGCGTTTACGAAACCATCGATCTTCCTCTGGTGCCCATTCTTCTGCGCATGGAAGAAGCCGGAGTCCGCATCGATCTCGGTGCGTTGCAGCGAATGGGAGAAAGCCTTTCAAAGGAGATCCATCGCATAGGCGAAGAGATTTACCAGCGCTGTGGGCATCGTTTCAACATCAATTCGCCGAAGCAACTCGGCGATGTTTTATTCAATAAGATGAACCTGCCGAAGCCGCTGAAATATGGCAAGGGCAAAGTCGTCTCCACCGCGCAGGATGTGCTCGAAGAGCTTGCCGCACACAACGATGTTCCGAGGCTGGTGCTCGAGTACCGGCAGCTTGCCAAGCTGAAGTCCAATTATGCGGATACACTACCACTGCTGGCTGACAGGGAAGGCCGCGTGCACACAACATTCAATCAGGTGGGCACGGCAACGGGAAGACTGTCCTCGACCAATCCGAATCTGCAGAACATTCCTATCCGTACGGAACTTGGACGGGAAATTCGTGCGGCCTTTATCGCCGCGCCTGGGCGCGTGCTCCTTTCCGCCGACTACTCGCAAATCGAACTGCGCCTGATGGCGCATTTCTCAAATGATGCTTTGCTTGTGCATGCCTACCGAACTGATCAGGACATCCACACGCTCACCGCGTCGGAAGTCTTTGGTGTTCCTGTGGACAAGATGAGCAAGGAAACGCGCAACCGCGCCAAAGCTGTGAACTTCGGCATTGTCTATGGCATTTCGCCGTTTGGATTGGCGCAGCAACTTGGTATCGACCAGCATGAGGCAAGGCTCTACATCGACACGTACTTCGCGCGCTATCAGGGAGTGCGCGCCTACATTGATCGCCTGCTCGAAGAAGTGCGGCACGAGCAGCGGGTGCGGACCCTGTTCGGGCGAGTCCGGCCTATCCCCGACATTCAAAGCCGCAATGCCAACCTGCGCGGATTTGCGGAACGCACAGCAGTTAACACGCCATTGCAGGGAACAGCGGCCGACCTGATTAAGCTCGCGATGATCCGGATTGATGGCAGATTGGCGAAAGAGAAACTGAAGTCGGTGATGACTCTGCAGGTCCACGACGAGTTGCTTTTCGACGTGCCTGAAGACGAGGCCGAGCAGGTGCAGGACCTGGTCAAGCACGAGATGGAGCATGTGATTGAATTGAAGGTTCCGATTGTTGCCGATTGCGGATTCGGAACAAACTGGCGCGACCTGGAATAGCTATGCGCCTAGCGCTTCGCGGATTGCTCCTGCGATCCGGTCCGCATGGTGCCGCATGGCGTCTTCCGATTCGGACTCGATCATAATACGGGCCAGTGCTTCGGTTCCTGAGTAACGTACGATGACGCGGCCATTTTCTGCAAGTGCTTCCTCGGCGTCGCGAATTGTGCCTACGACAGATGCAATTTCATCAAGCGGTTTTTTCTCTCTGACTCGAATATTGACGATGACCTGCGGAAAGACTTTCAGGTCGGCAATCAACTCATGCAGCGGCTTGCCTGTGCGGCGAACAATATCGAGCACAACAAGTGCTGTCAGCAGACCATCGCCCGTAGTTGCAAGATGTGGGAAAAGTATGTGTCCGGACTGCTCGCCGCCGAGCGCCGCATCCTCCTTCTGCATGCATTCCAACACATACTTGTCGCCAACCGGCGCGCGCAGCATTCGGATGCCGTCTCGGCGCAGCGCTGCTTCGAGGCCCATGTTTGACATGGTTGTGGCCACCACCACGCCATGCTTCAGGAGCTTTCGCGTTTGCAAATCGCGCGCAGCCAGCAGAAGCACAGCGTCTCCGTTGACCACTTTGCCGGAGGCGTCGGCAAAGAGAGCGCGGTCAGCGTCGCCATCGAAAGTCACCCCGATGTCCGCGTGAAGCGATTTAGTTTCTGCAGCGACAATCTCTGGGTGCAGGGCTCCGCAGTTAGAGTTGATGTTGCGGCCATTCGGATTGATGTGCGTGAGATCAACCTTGCCGCTAAACTCGCTGAACAATTCCGGCGCTATAGCTGATGCAGCACCGTTGGCGCAATCCAGCACGAGATGCAGGCCGTCGAGATTCAGTCCAGGCACAACCGCGTGGAGAAAATCTTCATAATCTACGCGGAACTGCGGATTGACTGGCAGGGCAGTGAGAGCGCAGGCGTCCGGCATTGCCATGCTCACTGGCATCCGGAGAAATATCTCTTCCTCGATATGCAGTTCTATTTCATCAGGAAGCTTATAGCCATTTCCACCAAAGACTTTAATGCCATTGTCCCGCCAGGGATTATGAGAGGCTGAAATGACCACGCCCGCGTCAAATGTATGCTTGCGCGCAAGGTAAGCAATGGCTGGCGTCGTGATGACACCGGCGCTCTCAACGCTTGCGCCACCCTCGGAAATTCCTGCACTCAACACTGCGGCAATCCATGAGCTTGATTCGCGGGTGTCCATGCCGAGAATCAGGCGCGGATGGTTGTTGCTCGCCTTTACCTGGTGCGCGAGCGCCAGTCCAACCGCGTAAATGGTTTTGGGATCAAGCGGTGATTCACCAGCCACTCCGCGGATTCCATCGGTGCCGAACAGTTTTCTCATAATTCTTAAGTGGCGCTTTCTGAAGCGATTTCCGTTACGCGGCTCTGGATGCTTCCTTGAGCAAGCTGGGTCGTGATTTGCTGGTCCTGCGTTAACGCAGACGCCTTCTTAACCAGCGCGCCCGACTCATCAAACACAAGTGCGTAGCCACGATTTAAAACAGCCAGAGGAGAGAGAGCGTGCAATTGCCGCGTCAAGCCTTGCATGTTGGCCGAATTGGTATTTATCCAGCCCTGCTGCGCGCTGATAAGCCGGTTTTCAAAGCTTCCCAACCGCTCTCGCATCAGTCGAAGATGATGTGTCGCATCCTGGCGCCGCAAACGTTCTGTTAGCAGATTCAACTGCTCCGAAAGGCCGCGACTCGCAGCACTCCAGATGGCTTCGACGCGGAAACGTAGCTCATCTATCCGTTGCTGACGGCGCGCAAAACTTTCGCGTAGACTGGCGAGCGATGTCTCTACGCCCATTCGGGCAAAGCTGTCGTGTGCCTGCATCACTCGATAGCGGCATGCGCGCTGGAGCCGGGCCGACAGCTGCTCAACATGCTCCTCGACGTTGTGCAACGCACCTGTAATGATCTCCGCCGCCGCGGATGGAGTCGGAGCGCGCAGGTCGGCGACGAAATCAGCGATGGTGAAATCCGTTTCGTGGCCAACGGCGGAAACAATCGGCAAGTCAGATTTGGCAATAGCTCGCGCAAGCAACTCAGAATTGAAAGGCGCCAGATCTTCGATAGATCCGCCGCCGCGAGCAACGACGATCACGTCGACAGAACGCGCTCGATTGAAGAATGCGATGCCGGCAGCCACTTCAGCAGCTGCGGTTTCTCCCTGCATCGGCGCTGGATATAGTAAGACATCAAGGGGCGCATGGCGGCGCGTAGAGACGTTCAGAAAATCGCGAATGACAGCGCCTGCAGGCGACGTTATGATTCCCACGCAGCGCGGGAAAGCCGGCAACGGAATCTTCCTGTTGGGATCGAAAAGACCCTCCTCTTTCAGCCGCGCCTTTAACTGTTCAAAAGCAATTTGCAGAGAGCCAGCGCCAACAGGCTCTATGAATTCCGCGACGATCTGCATCTGTCCGCGTTGCTCATAGACAGACACCTTCCCACGCACGACGACCTGAAGACCGTCTTCCGGACGAAAACGCAAAAGCGATGCTTGTCGCCGGAAGAGCACGGCTGGGAGCTGGGCATCACCATCCTTTAACGTGAAGTACACATGGCCGGACGGCGCAAGGCGCAGATTGGAAATCTCACCCTCTACCCACAAATCGGCGTATTCACGTTCAATGTACAGCCGCACTTCGCCGACAAGTTCCGCGACCTTCCAGACGCGTCGAGCCTCCACTGGAGGGCCGTCAAAAACGAAGCCCAGTTGCGGACCGGATTCTGATGCTGAGTGATTCACAAAGATCCAGTCTATCGCCGAAAGCGCGACAGCAGGTAGAAGACAAGCGAGAGCGCTACGCTGAGCAAAATGCAGGTGGCCAGCGGAAAATAAAAGGAAGTGTGCTTGCCGCGGTACGCTATGTCCCCGGGCAGTCGGCCAAGGGGGATTCCGGCCTTGCCGAGAAGCAAAACAAGGCCGCCAAGCAAGAGCAAAAATAGCCCAATACCCACCAGCAGGCGGCCAATCTCATTCATGCTGCAAGTGTAGAACAGCCTGAAGGCGTTGACGCGGGCTTCGATTCCTGCTCTTCTAAGCGCATCAGAAAGCGAGAAACATTGTGCATGTTCTTACTCTGATTGTGGGGGTCGCGTGTTTGTTCTTCGCATTGCTGGATGCATTCCAGACTGTGATTCTGCCGCGCCGGGCAACGGGCAGGTTCCGCATCACGCGCATCTTTTACATCGTCACATGGACACCTTGGTCATGGTTTGCCAACAGAGTAAAAAGCGAGCGCAAACGCGAGACAATGCTGAGCTTTTATGGTCCGCTCTCGCTTGTTTTGCTGATTGTCGTCTGGGCCAGTGCTCTGGTCTTCGGCTTTAGTCTTATCTTTTACGCCCTTGGTTCGCCATTCGCTGATCCGCTGGGGCGCACCGTGGGTCTGCGTTCCGACATATACGTTAGTGGAACCACTCTCTTTACGCTTGGTCTCGGCGATGTGGTGCCGCACCAATACATCATCCGCGACCTCGTCATACTCGAAGCGGGAATGGGCCTGGGCTTTGTGGCCATGGTGATTGGCTATTTCCCGGTGCTTTACGCGGCATTTTCGCGGCGCGAGGTAAGTATCTCCCTGCTTGATGCGCGTGCCGGCTCCCCTCCCACCGCCGTCGAGTTGTTGCGCCGCCATTCTTTCGATGGTGGCAACGCCGCGCTGGTTCTTCTATTGGAAGAGTGGGAACGCTGGTCAGCAGAATTGCTGGAAAGCCATATATCTTATCCGCTGCTCTGCTACTTCCGTTCTCAGCACACGCATCAGAGCTGGCTCAGTGCACTTACCGCCATTCTGGACACCTGTGCACTGCTCATCTCCGGCGTGCAGGAACAACCGGCTCGACAGGCGCAATTGACATTCGCCATGGCCCGGCACGCTCTGGTTGATTTGGCACAGGTATTCTCGTTAGATCCGATAAAGGAGATGCCTGATCGCTTGTCGGAAAAGCAGTTCCAGTTGGTATACGACCAGATGTGCCAATCAGGTGTCCATCTTTGCAGAGACGCGCACTCGCCCGCGCGTCTGCGACAAATGCGTCAGCTATACGAGGGGTATTCCGAAGCCCTGAGCCATTATCTGTGCATGTCATTGCCGCCTTGGGTTGCTGAGCGCCCGCACAAGGACAACTGGCTTTCCGTCGCCCGTCTACGGGCAGAAGCGGAAACCGGCTCCACGCCCGATGATGCGCGCAAGCTGCTCTTCGACGAAGAGCATCACGTTTTCTAAGGGAACAGGAGCTTTGTGAACTACGCGCTACTGCTTATTGACGCGCAATTCGAGGCCACGCTCAAAAGGAATCAGGTTTGATGTTGTGCAACAACGTTCAACCGATGACTCATAGGAGCGGATCGCGGCCCGGCACAACGATCTGAACCACAGAAAGCAGGCTAAATAGAGAGTGGCAACTGTTGAAACAATCAACAACATGGCAGTACTCCGCGGAGAAAGTGAAACAAGGGAGGGAAGGCTTCATTTATCTCGGCGAGAAAGATAGTACTCCATTCTTGAAACGGCCAACCAGATTATTTTGGGAGCAGCTTCATTTTTCGAAAAGAAAAAGAGAATCTACCTCCTAATTCAATAAAGAAAGCCGCCGGAATAACAGACGGCTTCTCAGAAGTAACCGAAGTAACTAATTCAAGCTAACTCGAGGTTACGCGGTAACCGGCTCCAACAGGCGGGCCCACCGACGCTCTGGTCGTTCGGCGTGTGCTTTCTTGTGATAGGCGTAGCCGGTGATGAGCGGCAATGCTATCGTCGCCTCGCTGTAGACCATCTGCTCAAATGTCGTATCAACTTTTCCCCATGAGCTTGCTTCCTTCAGCGTGCTGGAAGAGAGCGCTCCGTCGCGCACGTCGGCAACCGTGATTTGAATCGCGTATTTGTGCATGGGTGCTTCGTTACCGAGAACGTCAGCGGCAACCACAATGTCCTGCGCGAAATTCTTCGGAACGCCGCCGCCGATCATCAGCAGGCCTGTGGTCGGATTGGCGATCTTGAGCTGCGTCAATTCATAAAAATCTTTGGCCGAGTCGAGCGAGACTTTGGGCTTGTCCTGACGCGCGTGCTGGTGGGCCACCAGGCCGAACCCAGCCGAGCAGTCACTGAAGGCGGGACAGAAGATCGGCACATCTTTCTGGTAGGCCGCATAGACAATCGAATCGACGCCGCCCTTGTCCGGCGTCTTGCCGTTCGCTTCGAGATAAGCGCCCATGGCGCGGATGAATTCACGCGAGCTGTAAGGACGCGGATCGAGCGAGTTGGCAATCTTTTCCGTGGTCTCATCGCAGAACCGAAGCTCTTCCTCGTCAATGAGCGTGTCGTAGATACGGTCGATCATCAGGTCGCGCAGCATCGCATCTTCCGTGCCCTGCTTGAGAAGGTCATTGGCGATCCAATGCTTAAAGCCGAGGGCCTCGAAGAAGTCCTGGTCGACAATATTCGCGCCGGTCGAAACCACGGCATCCACCATGTTGTTGCGGATCAAATCGACAAAAATCTGCTTCAGCCCCGCGCTGATGAGCGAGCCGGCAAGGCAGAGAATGACACCGCAATCTTTGTCGCGCAGCATCCGCTCGTAAATCGAAGCCGCCCGGTTGAGATCACGGGAGCTGTAGGCCATGTGCTCCATGGCATCGACCAGCGCGACAACGTCATGCTGCTTGATATCGATGTGCTGGATTGAGTTGGTGAGGAGTTCCTTTTTCGTAGGCATAGCCATTCCAGAATATCAACAAAACCCGCGTCATTACAGGCGATGTGTGTTAATTTCCGGCGCTGGCAACAGCGAACTGAAGGCGAAGAAAATACGTCTTTTTAGCGCCGTCCTTCGCGCTTCTGCGCCACCACAAAACCTCGCGGCGTAGGCAGCAGCACAACAGATAACAGTCCCTCAGATTCCATCCTGAGCGCGGCGTCGCGGACGACTTTCAGGTGCGAGCTGGCGTCATGCAGCAGGATGAGCCCCTGTGGATTTATCTGCGGCAGGAATCGCCTGACCTCCGGCTCGCGGATCGGCATGTCGCTGTCGCTGAAAAGAATGTCAATCTGTCCGTCAATCTTCATCTCCAGGCTCGACTCATTCCGCAATTCAATCCACTCCGAGAGTTCAGACGTGACGATCTTTTCCTTCGCTTTTGCGAAGACCACTGGATCAAGTTCGCAGCTGATCACCTTGCCGAAACCATTCCGCTTTAATCCTTCTGCGATCCACAAAGTGCTGACTCCGAGAAACGCACCCGTCTCGACCACCAGCTCGGGCTTGACGGTCGTGACCAGAGTGCGAAGAAACTCCAGCACCTCGACTTCGGCGGTCATCGAATCATACATGCTCCAGCGCTCCGGATGCGGACACTCCGGCGTGGCGCGATGATATTCAGGCAGAAGCGCACCGGCGGCGCGCTCCGCCTGCATCATGACCTTATGTTCCTGCTTGAGCTTCTTTTTGAGGAAAAGACCCATCTCTACTCAGCTTTCAGTAACAACTGCAAAGAAACAGTGTAATCAGCCGATGCGCTGAGGCCAAACTCCGCGTTTGACAGGAAATCTGTCGCTGTCTATGCTTCCCATAAATAGTTTATGGAAAACATTCGCGATACATCCGGCGACCTGATTCAGGGCACGCTCGATATGTTGATACTGAAATCTCTGATGCGGGGCGCAATGCACGGCTATGGCATAGCCGAGTGGATCCACCAGATGTCACAGCAAGTACTGCGCGTGGAAGAGGGTGCACTATACCCGGCGCTTCACCGTCTGGAGCTTCGTGGTCTGCTGTCAGCTAAATGGGGGGCCTCGGAAAACAATCGCCGCGCAAAGTTCTACCAATTGACGGCTGAGGGAAAGAAGAAGCTGACGAGCGAGTCGCAACGCTGGGCAAGGCTCTCAGCGGCGGTGGCGTTTGTCATGCAACAGGCTTAGGAGGTCACATGCCTGAATGGCTGCATGAAATAGAACTTCGAGCAAAGGCGCTCTTCAATAAGCGACGCCTTCAGCGCGACCTTGCTGATGAACTGGCCTTCCACCAAGCCATGCTGCGTGAAAAGTTCGAACGCGAAGACCGGGATCTCGAAAACGTCCCTGCAAGCGTACATCAGAGCTTCGGCGATGCCCACCGCTGGCATGAGCGCCTCACAGAACTCTGGCAATTCCGCTGGCTCGAAAATCTACTCCGTGACCTCTCCTTTGCCGCGCGGATTTTACACAAATCGCCGGGATTCACCTCGGTCGCTCTGCTCACCCTCATTCTCGGCATCGGCACCAACGCCGCTGTCTTCAGTCTGGTCAATGGCCTGCTGCTGCGCCCTTTACCCGTACCGCACGCGGAAGAGCTGCTTATCCTGCGGCAACTACCCAGCGGATTCGGCTATTCCTTCTGTATTCCGGTTTTCCGCCTGCTTGAAAAACGCACAGATGTCTTTCAGGATGTCTTTGCTTTTACTAACCACGAATTTCAGGTACGCAATGGCAACAGGAATGAATCTCATGGCGGCGCGCTGGTCAGCGGGCAGTTCTTTGCCGGCTTAGGCGTTCCACCCCAGCTGGGACGCTATCTCAATGCCACCGACGATCAGCCCGGAGGCGCGACGTCCGGCCTTGCCGCCGTCATCAGCGACCAGTTCTGGAAGACGTGGTTCAACCACGCACCTGATGTAGTCGGCAGCAAACTCATTCTTGATAACGTCGCCTTCACCGTTGTCGGGGTCATGCCGCGATCTTTTATAGGGGCAGAAATTACCAGTCGCCCGCAAATCTATGCTGCTCTGGCAATCGAACCCTTGGTCGATGCGCCTTTTAACAATACCGCCAGTGGTTACCATTCATGGTGGTTCCGCGTGGCAGCGCGCAGAAAGCCCGGCATGTCCGTGGCGCAAACGAACGCCGCGCTGCGGGCCATCTCAGGCCCGCTCGTGCAGGAAGCGATCCCTGACTCACAGTTCCGCATTGATTACAAGACGCAAGAACAGCTCTATCTATCAGCCGAATCTGGATCGACAGGGTACTCTTTTCTGCGCAAGGACTTCCGCTACCCACTGTTGGTTGTGTTTGTATTGTGCGGTGCCGTCCTGCTGCTGGCATGTCTGAACCTTGCCAGCCTGCTTTTGGCCCGTGCCGCGGCCCGCGAGCGCGAGATTGCTACGCGATTGGCCATTGGGGCCACGCGGCGCAGGGTCATCCAGCAGTTACTCGTGGAATCGGTGCTGCTTTCGTTTACCGGAACGCTGGCGGGGTTCGCTGTGGCCCCCCTCACTGCTCGCTTTCTCTCGTTTTTCATCACAAACAACTACAGCGATTTGGATACGAGCGTGGATATCCGCGTCCTATTGTTTGCCGCGGGCATTGGAGTTTTGTGCACGCTGGTTATCGGTCTTGTGCCGGCCCTGCACGCTTCTTTCGGCAGCGTGCAAACACAGATGCGGCAGGGTGCCCAGAACCTTCGCAGGGCCCGTAGCCAGCGCCTTCTTGGAAATCTGATGTTGACTGCTGAAGTCGCTCTCACGCTGATTGTCGTGATTGGCGCCGGTCTGCTGGGGACAAGCCTGATGCGCGTGTATCGCACTGGCCTGGGCTTCGATGGCCACGGACTCCTGCTGGTGGACCTCGATATTACCAAGCAGTCATGGAAGGCGCCTGCCGTATTGCAGTTCTACTGTGAGTTCGCAGATGAGGCTGCGCGCATCCCGGGCGTAGGCAACGTGACTTATGCCATGCCAACACCGTTCTCCGGCAGTACATCTTGGGACGACTGGTACTCAAACAGTAAAAAACAAACTCTCTATGCAAGCAGCATTGCGCCGGATTATTTCCAGACTATGCGCATTCCTCTGCTCACAGGCCGGGACTTTGCCTGGGCGGATACGTATGTAACACCGCTGAAAGTTGTTCTGAATCAGGCTGCAGCCCAGTACTTCTTTCCGATCGCCGACCCAGTCGGCCAGCAGATTCGCGATTCTGACGGAAAAAATGCGAAGACATACGAGGTCATCGGAGTCGTGGGAAACACGAAATATGCTGATTTGCGCGAGGCGGTTCGCCCGATGGTCTATAAACCTTTGACGCAGGATGACCTCAAGACACCTGTCTATACGTTTGTTTTGCGCATCAGCGGAAAGCCGGGCCCGGCGATCGACGCCATTCGCAATCTTACAGTGCGACTCGCTCCAGGCGCCCCAGAACCAAACTTCCTCACCATGGACCGGCAGATCAATGAGGCCATCAGTTCGATGCGGATGATTGTCATGCTCGCTGTCTTTTTCGCGATTTGTGCGCTCTTGGTTACAGCGATTGGCCTATACGGCACACTTGCCTATTCCACATCGCGCCGCACCAGCGAGATCGGCATCCGCATGGCTTTGGGAGCGCAGCGCAAGCAGGTGGTCTGGCTGGTCTTCCGCGAAAATGCAATAGTCGCAGTTATCGGCTCACTTGCTGGCATGGGAGTTGCGTTGCTGGCCTCACGCGCACTGACGACGCTGCTCTACAATACATCGTCGCATGATTTGCCTGTCATGCTGCTGTCGGTCGCCGCGCTGGGCGCTATTGCCTGTATCGCTTCGCTGCTGCCGGCTCTCCATGCAGCTCACATCGAGCCCATAGAAGCCATCCGCTACGAGTAACAGTGCCACTCTGTATACTCGCCAGTGATGAAACCGACTGTCTGCCTGTTATTGCGCCGAATTGCCGTTACTGCACTTCTGCCATTGTTTACTGTGCCCCCTTCATTTGGATGGGGCAATGCAGGTCACAGCCTGGTCAATAAGCTGGCGGCTGAAAATCTGCCTGCGGACATGCCCGCGTTCATGCGCACACAGGCCGCCATCAACGAAATAGAATACCTTGGCCCTGAGCCGGACCGCTGGCGCGGTCTCGGCGAACCTGAACTGAACGCGGTGCAAGCCCCTGACCATTTCATGGACCTCGAATTGGCGGACGTGATCCAGCCGCTTCCGCACCGTCGCTACGCGTTCATCGCTGCTGCCTATGCAGCAAGCCTTACGCATCCTGTGCAGGCGCGCGACCTGCAGCCGGACCACATTGGTTTTCAGCCCTACATCACCAACGAGGTGTGGGAGCGGCTCAAGTCAGCCATGCGCGCCTATCGTGAACTGAGCGCGAAACACCAGGACACGAATCCCGTCGAGGCAGCCATCTTGTTCTATGCCGGATGGCTGGGCCATTATGTTGGCGACGGCGCGCAGCCGCTGCACACAACCGTGAACTATAACGGCTGGGTAAACAAAGAGAATCCCAACGGGTATACAACCGACCACAAGATCCATTCGCAATTTGAGACGGCCTATGTGGCCGCCAACATCAAGGAATCCGACGTAAAGCCGCTGGTGGCGCCGCTGCATCCTGTTGGCGATGAGTTCGACGACTACATGGCTTATCTGCGCCACTCAAACACTCTCGTCGAGCGCGTTTATCAATTAGAGAAGGCCCATGGATTCGAAGGCGCGGGAACGCCGGAGGCAAAGCAATTCACGGCAGAGCGGCTGGCCGCGGGCGCGAGCATGTTGCGCGATTTGATTTATTCGGCTTGGCTGGAGAGCGCGAAGCCCGTGCCCGAACGTCATTATGACTAATCATGAGTGCCCGATAAACCCATCCAGCGCATACATGCCATGCGGCGCGAGAAGATGTTTCTGTCTAAGCAGGCCGAGCACCTGCTCCACTGACCAGTCGAACGATGACGTGCCGTCAACAACAAGATCGGCGTATTGCGCAGATGGCCGCACGAATTGCTCCGCCATGGGGCGGACGGTTTCCGCATAGTGTTTTGCAACAGATTCCGGGGTGCGTCCGCGTTGCTGCACGTCGCGCGCAAGACGGCGCTGATAGCAGATTTCATCCACGCTATCGACATAGACGCTGAGATCGTAGAGCCGCCGCAGGGCCTCATAGTGCAGGGCCAGGATTCCATCGACCAGCAGGAAATGCGGCTCATAAACGGTCACGGTTGAGCTGGGAATGCGAGTGTGGGTGGCGAAATCATACCGCGGGCGGGCAATGCTGCGTCCGGAGGCAAGCTGGCGGATGTGCGCGACGAGCAGATCGGATTCAAGCGCGTCGGGATGATCAAAGTTAACGCGATATCGTTCTTCATGGCTCAGATGGCCAAGATCGCGGTAATAGTGATCGAGATGGAAATGAGTACCTTCCAACTCGCGGGCAAGCTCCTGCGCCAGAGACGTTTTTCCTGAGCCGGAACAGCCGGCGATACCAATGATGACTGGACCGCGATTCGCTCCATTCATGCGCAGATGGTTTCCTTGTCAATCGCAGGAACCAGCGCGGCAAGCAACTGCGTGAACCTGTCTGCGACGCGCCGCCCTGTTTCCATGACCTCTTCATGGCTCAACGGCTCGGCCTGAATACCTGCGGCAAGATTTGTTACGCATGAGATGCCGAGCACCTCCAGCCCCATATGCCGCGCGACAATCACTTCCTGCACGGTGGACATGCCGACCAAATCGGCCCCAAGCGCATGGAAGGCGCGAATCTCGGCGGGAGTTTCAAAGCTGGGTCCCAGCACGCAAAGGTAAACGCCTTCAGAAATTTCATAATTCTGGTCCTTTGCAGTTCGTTGCGTCAGCATACGAAGCCGCTTGGAATAAGCCTCGGACATATCGAAGAAGCGCGGGCCGAAGCGCTCGTCATTTTCACCCACGACCGGATTGAATCCAGTGAAGTTGATGTGATCGGAAATCAGCACAAGCTCACCTTGCTTCAGCCCTGGACGGATTCCCCCAGCAGCGTTAGTCACGAGCAGCGTTTTCACGCCGAGCAGTCCAAGCACGCGCACAGGGAACGTCACCTCTTCCGGTGGGTAGCCTTCATACGCGTGGACACGTCCCTGCATCACCGCAACCGGCACGCCTTCCAGTGTGCCCATCACCAGGCGTCCGCTGTGGCCCGGGACAGTCGATTTCGGGAAGTTAGGGATCTCGGCAAAGGGAATGGCAACCGCGTCGGCAATCTGGTCGGCGAAAGCGCCGAGCCCCGATCCTAAAATGATGCCGATGGCTGGCTTCATGCTAGATCTGGCACGAATATGGGCGACAGCCGCGGTAGCTTGTTCAAACAAGGAAATATCTTTACTCACGTCTCTTTATCTTTTTACCGCATCAGGATGCCGACAATCGAGGCGGACATCAGGTTCGCCATTGTCCCAGCAAGCATGGCGCGCAGGCCCAGCCGCGCCAGGTCATTACGGCGATTCGGCGCCAGGGCGCCAATGCCGCCAATCTGAATGCCGATGGAACTCAGGTTGGCAAAGCCGCACAGCGCGAATGTAGCGATGGTGAACGAGCGGAAATCCATCATCGACTTCTGCGCGCCGAGAATGGAATACGCCACCACTTCATTCAGCACCATGCGCGTTCCCAGCAGGTTTCCAACAAGCCGCACGTCATGCCAGGGAACGCCAATCAGCCACGCAATAGGCGCGAACAGCACTCCAAGAATCACGTCCAGCTTCGCCGGAAACGGAATATGGTGAGGGCTGAGCCAGTTGTGTATGCCGCCCAGAATTCCGTCGCACAGCGCAATCAGCGCCAGAAACGAAATGAGCATGATGGCGACGTTCAAAGCGAGACGGCCCCCGTCAATCGTTCCGCGAGTGATGGCGCCCAGCAGATTTTCTTCCTTGTGTTCAGCGTCTTCCGGCATGTGTACCACGCCTTCGGTTGCCGGCGTCCCGGTTTCCGGCACGAGCATCTTTGAAAGAAGGATCGTGCCTGGA
>Ga0126371_10001944_pt1 | contig 17679 bp, 20 predicted proteins | sample PanSoiMetaPlot_4_FD_110145 | JGI IMG/M metagenome (GOLD analysis project Ga0126371, IMG submission 110145) | Tropical forest soil microbial communities from Panama - MetaG Plot_4 | ecosystem: Environmental > Terrestrial > Soil > Tropical forest > Bulk soil | place: Panama | collected 2016-02-17 | reverse complement strand
GGCAACACCGGAATCGACGCCGTGCTGTACGTGCGCGATGCCCTCGAGTCCGGCGCGCTCCGCGCGTGCCAGTGGCCGTGGCTCGATCCATCGCGGCGCCTCGTCCTCGTGACCGGCCACCGGCGCGAAAATTTCGGGCCGGCTTTCGCAAATGAAATGCGCGCGCTGGCGCGGCTCGCCGCGCGCCCCGATGTGCAGGTGGTTTATCCCGTCCATCGGAATCCGAATGTTCTCGGGCCGGCGCACGAGTTCTTGGGCAACTGCCCGAACATTCATCTCCTCGAACCTCTGCCCTACATTCCGTTTGTGGATCTGATGAGAAGAGCTTGGTTCCTCATCACCGATTCCGGCGGCATCCAGGAGGAAGCTCCTTCGTTGGGCAAGCCCGTTCTCGTCATGCGCAACAAGACCGAGCGCCCGGAGGCCGTGGAAGCCGGCACGGTGAAGCTGGTGGGAACCGATGAAGAACGGATCGTAGCCGAAGCCACCTGCCTGCTGGAGGATCGCGAGGAGTACGCGCGCATGACCCGCGTCCACAACCCTTATGGAGACGGTCACGCCTCCCCGCGCATCGCCGACGCCGTCGCGGCATACTGCAAATAGGGGCCGCCGTCAGTCAGCTGCACTGAAGGTATATCATAGAAAGCCACGGCTTTTTGAATTGGAGACACATACATTGCCTTACTCGAGTGGACGTCATTTTCTACAAATTCCGGGCCCTACCAACGTGCCCGAACGCGTGTTGCGCGCCATGGCCCGGCCCACGATCGATCATCGCGGTCCTGAGTTCGCCCGGCTCGGCCTGGAACTGCTGGCAGGTATCCAAGCAATTTTCAAGACCAAAGGTTCGGTGATTATCTTTCCGACCTCCGGCAGCGGCGCCTGGGAGGCCGCCCTGGTCAACACGCTTTCGCCCGGCGACAAGGTCCTCATGTTCGAGACCGGCCAGTTCTCGTTCCTGTGGCAGGAGATGGCCGGCAAGCTCGGCTTCGACGTCAATTATCTGCAAAGTGACTGGCGCCACGGCGTCGATGCCGCCGCTATCGAAGCCCAGTTGCGCGAAGACACCCAGCACAAGATCAAAGCCGTCGGCGTCGTGCACAACGAAACGTCGACCGGCGTAGCCAGCAATGTCGCCGCTGTGCGCAAGGCCCTGGACCGTGCCGGGCACCCGGCCTTGCTTCTGGTCGATACGATTTCCTCGCTCGGCTCCATCGACTACCGCCACGACGAGTGGGGTGTGGACGTCGCCATCGGTGGCTCCCAAAAGGGGCTGATGCTGCCGCCGGGGATGAGCTTCAATGCGATCAGCGAGAAGGCCCTTGCCGCGGCAAGAACGTCGCGTATGCCCAAGTCGTATTGGGACTGGCAAGCGATGCTCGCCGCCAACAAGGGCGGCTTCTTCCCCTATACGCCGTCTACCAATCTCCTTTTCGGCCTGCGCGAAGCCCTGCAAATGCTGCAGGAGGAGGGGCTCGACAACGTCTTCGCCCGCCATCGCCGGCACGGCGAAGCCACGCGCCGCGCCGTGCAGACCTGGGGCCTGGAAGTGCTTTGCCTGAATCCGGCGGAGTACAGCAGTTCGTCCACCAGCGTGCTGCTGCCTGCCGGTCACAACGCCGATGAGTTCCGGAAGGTGGTGCTGGAGGCGTTCAATATGTCGCTCGGCAACGGGCTGGCGCGGCTCGCCGGCAAGGTCTTCCGCATCGGGCATCTGGGCGATTTCAACGATCTGATGCTCGCCGGTACATTGAGCGGCGTCGAAATGGGCCTGGAACTCGCGGGCATTCCGCACAAGAAGGGCGGCGTGCAGGCAGCGCTCGATGTGCTCGCGCAGGCGGCAAAGGGAATGACCCTGGATGCAGCCGAAACCCGCGGCTAGCCAGTCCGGCGAGACTCCCGCGCGCGCCGGCGCCCTACGGCGCCCTACGCACGTCCGCTACGCCGTGCTGGCCTTGACAGTGGCGGCGTACATGATTACCTACATGGACCGGCAGGTGCTGGCGACGTCCCGGCCGATCATCATGAAGGAACTGGGGATTTCGCTCACGGCCATGGGCTGGATCACTTTCGGATTCCGCATGGCCTACGCGCTGTTCCAGATTCCGGGCGGCTGGCTGGGCGACACCATCGGCGCGCGGCGCGCGCTAACCATTGTTGTCAGCTGGTGGAGCGCGTTCACTGCGCTCACCGCGCTCGCCTGGAACGCAGCCTCGATGCTGGTAATCCAGGTGTTCTTCGGCTTGGGCGAAGCCGGCGCGTTTCCGATTGCTACGAGATCGTTATCGCGCTGGATGCGTCCCACGGAACGCGGCTTCGCGCAGGGCGTGACGCATGCCGGGTCTCGCTTCGGCGGCGCGATAACCCCGACCATCGTCGCGGCCGGGATCATTCCCTTCTTCGGTTGGCGCGCTGCATTCTATGCCTACGGCGTGCTGGGTGTGATCTGGGCCATCGCCTGGTTCGCGTACTATCGCGACACGCCGGAAGAGCATCGCGGCGTCAATCAGGATGAGCGCGAACTCATCGCTGGCGGCGTGAAGCGCAAGAGCTCCGGCAAAGTGCCGTGGGGGCAGATCCTGTCGCACGGAAACCTCTGGGTGCTGGCCGTGATGTATTTCTTCTACAACTACAACCTGAATGTTTATCAGGACTGGTTCCCGACCTATCTCCAGCAAGCGCGCCGAATGACGCTGGCGCAGATGGGATTCTACGCCAGTCTGCCGCTGCTGGCGGGCGTCGTGGGCGATCTGGCAGGCGGATGGTTTTCCGATGTCGTACTGCGGCGGACCGGCAACGTGAACCTGGCGCGGCGCTGGGTGGCGATCGCCGGATTCCTGCTTTCGGCGGTGGCGACCGTTCCCGCCGTGCTGAGTGCCGATCCGCACGCGTCGGTGGCCTGGTATTGCGTCGCCTTCTTTGGCCTTGAATGGACCGTTGGCATCTCTTGGGCGGTGCCGCTGGACATCGGCGGCGACTTTGCCGGCTCCGTCTCGGCCGTGATGAACATGCTCGGCAACATCGGCGGCGCCGTGGCGGCGGCGGTAGTCACCTATACCGCCGCGCACTACGGCTGGAATGTGCCGTTCCTGATGACCGCAAGCTTATGCGTGATCGCCGCAGTGCTATGGCTGAAGATCGACGCGACGCGGCGCGTGAGCGCGTAGCCGCGATTCGCACCTCAAACGACGGCGCGCAGCCCGAGATGTTTTTCGAACGGGTCGAAGTCCCGGTCATCGTGCAATAGCTCGTACCCATCTTCGATGCAACGGCTGGCAATGAGGGTGCCGATCGTCTTGCGCACGGTCACGCCGAGCCGGCGCAGCGCCCGGTAGTTTCGCGCAGCCTGTATCGCGATTTCCGCACCGCCCAATTCGACAATCGTCAGCCGCGTCAACATCTTTCTGGCTGACTCGAAATCGCGTTCGTTGTCGAAGCCTTGCAGGACTTCGGTGAGGATGAGGTCTCCGATCGCCAGAGGCTCGCGGCCCAGCAGATCGTCCAGCTTGTCGGTTTGCACCGTTCTGGCGCCTTGGAAATAGCTGATCCAAACGCTCGAGTCGACCAGGATCAACGGTCACTCCGCATCGCGTCCAGGTCGCCGCGCCACGGGAGTTTTCCGCGCAGGCGCCGAATCTCGCCTTGCCGGCTGAGACGAAGCAACGTCTGCAGCCCCAGTTCGACGGCCTCGCGCTTGGTGCGGATTCCGGTGGCGCGGAGCGTATCGCGCATGAGCCTGTCGTCAATCACGATGTTGGTACGCATGAAATGTGTATCTTCATTCAATATTATACACATTACTGGGAGAAGGTGAGGTTGTGCGTTTCGCATCACGCGGCGCGGGCGACCTGGCGGTACTCCTGCTCGGATTGTGCGGGGAGCAGCACCCAAAGAGTGTAAATCCCAAGCGCGGTGCCGAAGGGCATGTGCAGGAGGTTCAAAAATCCGAGCACGATGGCGAGGGTGCGCGCCCAAGGCTGGCGGTCGAGCAGACCCCAGCCCGCGATCACACCCAACAGGCTGCCTGCCAACAGAAACCAGCCCACGGTGTGCAGGATGCCGTGCACGAAGTAGGGCACGGTGGGCGGTAGGAAACCGAAACCGTGGTCGAAGATCGAGAGCAGAAACAGGCCGGGAATCAAATGGAAGGCTGACATCGCGATCCACAGAATGCCGAGCAGGCGGACGTGGCCGGCAATCCGTCCCTGCGCCGGCGGCATCAAGGGCGCGGTGCGCAGCGATTGGCCACAGGATGGGCAGAAGCCCGCGCCGTCGGGAATCCGCGTGCCGCAAGTATGGCAGAACATGAACCTCTCCTTAACCGGATACGCCACAGGATACGCCAATTCCAGACCGATTGTTCCGTTCTCTCGGAAACCGTAGAACGCCGCTTCCGAATTCGGGAAACGCGCCGAACGAAGCAAATGGATTCAACAAGTTGCGCGATGGCCCCAGGGTTGCATTTAGGGGAGCGGGGTTCGTAAGAGGTTCCATCGCTTTGGTGCGTTGCCTCCTTCCGTCAGGCCGCCCCGCTCCGGTCTCTTCTCTGGAGCGGGGCTTTTTGTTTGTTAGACTAGTCATTCTCTCCGGATGACAGGACCCTACGCCCGCTGGATCGACCGCTGGGAGCGGCGGCTGGCGAGCCGCGATACCAACCGCATGGTTCGGCCTTGGGAATGGGGAACCGAGTGGCTGGCCGGCATCGGCCGCCCGCACTGCCCCGCCGAGGCCAACGGCGATGCGGCTCTGTGCGTCGCCCGTTTTGTCGAACAGGCGCTGGAGGACTCCGACCGGTTTTACAGTTATGAACCGGTCCGCGATTATAGTCTGCGCGAAGATCTGCTGACGTTTACCAGCCCGGCAGCATCGCCGTATCCGGAAAACGATACGGTGCATGCGCGCTGGTTTCCGGCGCGGCGCGACCGCGGCCGGGCGTTGGTGGTGCTGCCGCAGTGGAATTCGGACGCGGACGGGCACCTGGGCCTGGCCCGCCTGCTCAACCGATTCGGGATCAGCGCCTTGCGTATGACGATGGCCTATCACGCCGAGCGCATGCCCGCCGAACTGCAGCGCGCCGACTATCATGTCTCGAGCAACGTCGGCCGGACGATTCATGCCTCGCGCCAGTCGATTCTCGATACTCGGGCGTGCCTGGACTGGCTGCAGCAGCAAGGCTATTCGCGTCTCGGGATTCTCGGCACCAGCCTGGGTTCGTGCATGGCGTGCATCACCGCCGCTCACGACGAGCGGGTGCGCGTCGGTATCTTCAATCACGTTTCGATGTACTTCTCCGACGTCGTCTGGACCGGACTCTCGACGCAGCACGTCCGCCGCGGCTTCGGCGAGGCGGTGACGCAAGACGATCTGCGCCGCTTTTGGAGTGTGATCAGCCCCGCGCCGTACCTGAAGCGCTTCTCCGGCCGGAACCTGCAGAGCCTGCTCGTCTGGGCGCCGTATGACACCAGTTTTCTGCCGGTGTATTCGCGGCAAGTGCTGGAACGCTTCCGCGAATTGAACCTGCCGCACGAGACTCTGCGGCTTCCCTGCGCGCACTACACGACCGGCCGTTTTCCCTTCAACTGGATCGACGGACTGGGGATGTGCCGCTTCGCGGCCCGGTACTTGTGACCGGAATTCGCGCGTTACTCCTTTAGAACCAGCTTATTGACAGAATGCGCGAACGCATGAGAGCATAAGAGCATCACTGGGAAAGGAGGTGGTCCAGGAAAATGGATAGTAGTATAAAACCGCGCGAGGTGGCTGACTGTTAGAGTCGAGCCTGTTATGCTGAGATCCCGTCCAGTATCGGGGTCACGTTCCTGTGGACCAGCTGCCTCACGCGTCAGTTAGGCCTCAGGTATTTCTTAAGGCTACCAGCCCCCGCGGTCCTCGTCAGGGCCGCGGGGGTTTTCATTTGCCATGGTTTGTTATACTGGTGTTCTCGAAAGGATCCCCCCAAAGAAATGAAGGCCGGCATTCATCCTGCGTACAACGAGGTTAACGTCATCTGTGCCTGCGGACACGTGTTCAAGACGCGGTCCACGCACAAAGGCGACATCCGCGTGGAAATCTGTTCGTCGTGCCACCCGTTCTTCACCGGCCGCCAGAAGCTGATCGATACGGCCGGCCGCGTAGATCGTTTTGAGAAGAAGTACAAAGCAACGCGCGGCGCGAAGAAGAAGACCCCGGCAGCGTAAACGCGGAATCTCGCCGCAACGGCGCACTCAACGGGTTAGAGTCGGCGCTTCGGACTTGGCAACAAGTTCTGCAGTCCGATCTTCGGTTTCACCACGATGGCCAAGAATCGAGTGGCAAAACTCGGCTGCCAGGAAGGCCAGCACGGCGACGCCCCCACAAGCCCAGGACAACGGCACACCCACATGCTCCAACCGCCAGACCCAGTCCGTATTGCTGGCCAGAATGAGCGTGCAACACGCCACGGTCAGAGCGATACCGATCCAATAACAGGCCGCGAATAGGCCGCGTCCCCAGTTTCGCTTGGAAGCCATTTCCCCTCTCCTCGAAACGGGCTTCGTGGGCCGTTTCTGCCAGTCTACATGAAATTTTCACGAATCATGAAAAATGTATGAAAGGAGTGGGCGGATAGTGCACGGGGAGTCCCAACAAGCATGCCGGGCAGCCGATGGCCGGCAGGCGCTACCATGGCGAGGAGAGGTTTCCTCATGAAGGCTCGCCGCGCCGTCAATTCAACGCCAGATAATGGGTTGACCGAGCAGTACGAACCTGAGATTCGAAAGTTGATCCACTCCGCCCGACGAACCCTTTTGGCGGCGTATCCCGGCGCGGCTGAAACAGTGGATTCGAAGGCGCGTCTGTTCGGGTACAGCTACGGTCCTGGCTACAAGGGAACGGTCGCGACTCTCCTCCTGAGCAAGACAGGCGTCAAGATCGGAATCCCGTACGGTTCCTCTCTGCGAGATCCGATGCACTTACTGGCCGGCGCGGGGAAGGTTCATCGCCACGTGGCGGTTCGCGAGCCTGCGGAATTGGAAGCGCCGGCGCTGAAAGCCCTGCTCGAGGAGTCGCTCCGCGCGTGGCGCGTGCGGACGGAGTCACGCTGAGAGGCTGTTCGGCCGCTTCATTCCCGGCCGGCTGCCGCGGCCACCATAGACTTGTTCCGCTTGCTCCTGGAGACGCTTCCGCCGGCCACCCGATCCCGGATTCGTAACGCGGGTTGTTCGATGCAGTAATAGCTGAACGCCGCCATCGCGAAACTGGCGAGGACATTGTACGGGAACCGGCCCAGCACCGCGAGCGGCGATTTAAAGCAAAAGAGCTGCTGCCAGAGATACAGACTGTAGCTTACCTTTCCGATCCAGGTCAGCGGAGGCGAATCCAGAAGGCTGTGCCTCGACACGGCCCAGTGCAGGATTGGCACGACACCGAATGGCAACAGGGTCGCGGCAGATGCCGGCAGCCGGCCAGTAAAGCCGGCAAGGATCCATGCGAGACCGAGCAGGGGCATCCACCACGCCGCGCGCGGGAGCCGGCGGAGACGGGCTGCGAGAGCTAAACAGCAGCCAATCAGGATCGGATAATGACCGACCAGCAGGATGAGGCTGGTCGCAATCAAACCGCGTCGCGGAATGCCGAATTTCAGAACCACATCAGGCCAGAAAAACCCCACCACCAGCGTGGCGGCAACCAGCAGGAGGCGGTTCCGATTACTGCGGAGGATCCAGAACAAAGTCGGCCACGCCAGATAGAATTGCTCCTCTACCGAGAGGGTCCAGTAATGGCCTACCGAAACATTGTGTCCCGTGAAGTTGGCAACAAACAAAACCGCCGGGAGCGTGGCGCCGACGCCGACCAACGGAATGACCGCGAGGAGGTACGTCCAGGCCGGCGGCAGAATCCGAAACGCGCGGCGCAAGTAGAACGACGAGATGCTGATCCGTCCGGCTCTTTCCTCTTCCACACAGAGCAGATGCGTGATCAAGAAGCCGGACAGCACAAAGAACACGTTGACGCCAAACTCTCCATGCGGAAAGCGGCCTTCGTCGAGATGGTAGGCGATCACCATGAGGATGGAGATCGCGCGTAAGCCGTCGAGTCCGGTGAGTCTCATTTGTAGTCAGCGAGACTTTCATTTTCACCCGAGGCCGAGGGGAAACGGAAAACCAAGAGGCGGGGCTTTCAGCTTGGTCAAGAGTCGGCGTACACTTCTGGAGAGGAGTGGATGCCCTTCATGCCGATTTTCCGATTCGTGCTGGCCGCAGCTCTGGGGTTTTCCGGGTTCGGCGCGTCCGCGCAATGGCTCAACTACCCGACTCCAGGCATCCCGCGCACGGCGGACGGCAAGCCGAATCTGGCCGCGCCTGCCCCGCGCGGCGCCGACGGCAAGCCCGACCTTTCCGGCGTTTGGAGCGGTCCCGGGCCGGGCAGCTATGACCGGAACATTACGCGCGACCTGAAGCCCGCCGATATCCAGCCGTGGGCCGAAGCGGTCTACCAGGAGCGCGTGCGCGACATGGGCAAGAACGCGCCGCGCGCCAATTGCCTGCCCGATCCGTTCGCTTACTATCACATGGTGGACCTCGCCCGCTTCGTGCAGGCGGCGGGCGTGATCGCGGTGCTGTACCAGGGCACTACGAACAGCGTGCATCGCACGATCTTCACCGATGGCCGGCCGCTGCCGGCCGATCCCACACCCAATTGGCTAGGCTACTCCACCGGCCGCTGGGAGGCAGACACGCTGGTGGTCGACACCGCCGGCTTCAACGACCGAGGCTGGCTGGATATCGAAGGCCACCCGCACACGGAGGCCCTGCACATCACCGAGCGTCTTCGCCGGCGCGACTTCGGGCACATGGAGCTGGAGATGACGATCGACGATCCGAAGACGTTTACGCGCCCGTTCTCTTTCAAGATCCCGAAGACGCTGATACCGGACACGGACCTGCTGGAGAGCATCTGCGAGAACGACACCTCGCCGGCGCATATGCTCGGCGGAACCGGAGCGAAGCTGGCGCCGGAAATTCTTTCGAAGTACACCGGCGCGTACGAGTACGGACCCGGCCGGCCCGCCGTCATCACCGTAGAAGGCGATTTGCTGTTCCTGCAGGAAGGCGCGAATCCGCTCAAGCTGCCGCTGGCGCCGCGGACGGAAACGATGTTCGTTTCGCGCACCGAGGGAGATCCGATCGAGTTCCTCCAGGATGGCGAAGGCAGAGTGACGGGCTTCATCCGGCATGCGGGCAGCGGCGATCGGCGGGCCGAGCGCAAAGGCCCGTGAGCTTCTCGAAGAGCACGGCGGCAAGACCGCCGGCGTTACTCGGGCGGCGGGACTCGGCGGGAACGGATTCGCTCCAATCCTCCGAGCGATTTCAGACAGTCCGAAAGAATATCGCTCGCGATTTTGTATTGCTCGGGGCCGGTGGACCGGATCAGGCGCTTCTCGATTTGGCCACGGACCCGGCGACCGAGGCGCACCACCTGCCAGCCTTTCGCGGAGAGCCGGACCCGCTTCGCCCGGCGGTCGCGGCCTGCCGTGATCTCAAGGACTCCCAGTTCCGCCAACTCGGCCGTCACTTTCGAGGCCGCCTGCTGCGTGACCTCCATGCGCCGTGCGAGCTCGGTGATCGAGCGATCGCTGTCGATCAGGTGCTGAATCACATATCCATGGCTTTCGCGGACCGCCTCAAATCCGGCGGCGCGCATTCGTTCCATCACCAGTTGATTGACGCGCAAGCCGAAGAAGAGCGCCAGATACCCAAGGTCCAGTTTCGGCGCCGCCGCAGGAGTTGCTTTCACAACCATGGTTGTGTATTATACCAGTAGACCTTCCGATGCTAATTGAAGAACTCTTTTACCGGGGCATCATGACGATGGGTCCGTCGAAAGCCGATCCGGTGCGGCAGGTGGGCGTATTTCTTCCGGCGGCAGTCTCCGAGCTGCCCGCGATGCGAAAACTCGAGATGGAGAAGTTCCGCTGGATCGCCGGCGAATGGAAGTATGAGAACGCCGTTCCAGCGACGCGCTGCAGCCCAGCCTACACCGACGTCGGATCGTGCCGGTATTCGCTGGGCGAGAAAGACAACTGGGTCTGCGGTGTCGCGCCCGATGGCGCCGAGTTGCGCCTGATCACGTTCGATCCCTTCAGCCGCCAGTGGATCTATGTCCTGACGCAAGGCTCTTATGGCATGTTGCGGGCCCCGCAGGGCTGGGCCGACAACCGGCTGATTTTCACGGGGCTGATGACCATGATCGGCATCGATTGCGAGTGGCGCATGACCTGGCACAAACAGAGCGACGACGCGTTCGGCTTCGTGAACGAAGAGCGGGGGCCCGACGGCGCCTGGGCTTACATCGATGAGTGGCGCTTTACACGCAAATAGGGCGCGCCCGAGCCTGCGCGGCTCCTGGTAAATTCGAGAGGTGACCTTGCGGAATCTCCGGACTTTGTTCCTGCTTCTCGGCGCCGCGCCCGCGCTGCTCACCGCGCAACGCACCGCAGGGCGCAACGACGGCGATTGGCCGATGTTCCTGCACGATCTGGCCGGAACGCGCTATTCGCCGCTGAAGCAGATCAACGCCGGCAACGTATCGGGCCTCACGCAGGCCTGGTTCTACTCGTTCAACCGGGAGGGGAAGACGATCCACGGTCTGAGCCCGTTCGAGCTTTACCAGGAAATCACGCCGATCGTCGTCGACGGCGTCATGTATTTGCCTTCGGGGGATCGCGTGGTGGCGCTTGACCCGGAGACCGGCAAGGAACTCTGGACGTACGAACTTGGCGAGAATCTGGCGTCGTTCCGCGGCGTCGCGTATTGGCCAGGCGATCGCAGCAATCCGCCACGCATCATTTTCACGGCGGCGCACAAAATGATGGCGTTGAACGCGCGCACAGGCAAGATTGATCCCGGCTTCGGCCGCGAAGGCGAAGTACCGCTTGAAGTCGCGTACGACGGGGCGCCCATCATCTATAAAAACATGCTGCTGCTCGGAACGAATTTCTATGGGCCCGGCGAACGCCACATCAATCCGGCGCTCGAGCAGGCCGGCGGGCAACTGGGCGATGTGCACGGGTACGACGTCCGCACCGGCAAGCAGCTCTGGGAGTTCCACACGATTCCGCGTCCCGGCGAGGCCGGGAGCGAGACCTGGCCGAAGCCGGACAGCTGGAAAAATCGCACCGGCAACAACGTCTGGGCATTCGCCCTCACGGTCGACGAAGAACGCGGAATCCTGTACCTGCCCGTCAGCGGCCCCGGCGCCAACTTCTATGGGGGCGACCGGCCGGGTGTGAACCTGTTCGGGAACACGCTGGTCGCCGTGGATGCGCAGACCGGAAAGCTGAAGTGGTATTTCCAGAACGTTCGTCACGAGCTGTGGGACTACAACCTGCCTCCGGCGCCGAGCCTGATCGACATCACCAAGGACGGCAAGAAAATCCCGGCGCTGGTGCAGGTAGGTAAGTCCGGGTACATGTTTATTCTCGATCGCGTAACCGGCAAACCGGTGTTTGGCGTGGAAGACCGGCCGGTGGCGCAAGGCGACGTGCCGGGCGAGTGGTACGCGGCGACGCAGCCGTTTCCGGTGAAGCCGCCGCCGATTTCGCGCGTCAGCTTCACCAAGGACGACATCGTGACCGGCGCCGACACCACGCCCGAGCATGCGAAGGCGTGCCAAGAACTTTGGGAACGCACGGGCGGTTTTTACAACGGTGGGCCGTTCACGCCGTTTCTGTATCACGAGGAGGGCAAGCCCGGGCAGGCGTCGATCGTGTTTCCCGGCTTCACCGGCGGCGCCAACTGGGGCGGCACGGCCATCGATCCGAAGCTGGGCTACATCTTCGTAAATACGAAGGACGCGCCGGCGGTTGGATGGATGGAGAAGAACCCGAAGTACACGCCGGATAATACCGAGGGCCTGGTGCCCTACATCCGGACGGGCCCGCGCGGCATCGGCGGGTTCAGCGCGCCGATCAAGGACGCCGACGGCCGCACGCGCGGCACGCTACCGTGCTTCCGTCCGCCGTGGGGCCGGTTGATCGCAGTCAACGCGGCTACCGGCGATTTCGCGTGGGAAGTTCCGCTTGGCATTACCGAGAGTCTTCCGCCCGAGAAGCAGCATACCGGCGTCACGAATACGGCCGGCGCCGTCGCGACCGCGGGCGGGTTGGTGTTTATCGGATCGACTGCGGACAACCGCTTTCGCGCGTTCGATTCGCGCACGGGCAAAGAGCTCTGGGTGACGAAACTCGCCCACACCGCCACGGCCATCCCGATGACCTATCGCGGAAAGAACGGCAAGCAATATGTCGCGATTGTGGCCGCGTCGGGGGGGCCGAATTCGGGACAGGGGCTGGTGGTGTTCAGCTTGCCGGGATTGCCCCCGCGCTAAGCGCGGGGCTACTTCTTGGTGGCTTGCGGCTTGCGGCGCGCTTCGCGTTCCGCGCGAAGCTTGGCGTAGAGGGGACGCTGGTCGGGACGCAGCAACTGGAAGATCTTGGCGATCTGCGCGTTCTGCTCGTCCTGATATTTCTGCTTTTCCTGCTCGCGGATTTTGTCGAAGGCGGCGCGGGTCTCGTCCAGGATCTGGTTGATCTGCGCGTCCTGGTCGGCGTCCGTGTGGACGCGCGTTTGCATCTCGTCCATGTAGCGCTTGCGCCACTCAACTGGATCGGGACGCCGCCCTGCTGTAGCGCTCACGGTGTTCGCCGAATACAAGCGGTACGCGAAACCGCCCAGCAGCGCACCGCTGAGGAACACCAGAACGAGATATAGGGCCGCGGAAAACCTCGAGCGAAGCATAGCCTCAATTCATGGGCGGCACTTGATCAATTTCGAGGCGGGCCGGCGCCACCAGATCGGTATCGATGGTGTTGTTTTCCGCCAGGGCCTCCAGGTACGACTGCGAATACAGGGCCGTATCCGAATGCCGCACCGTGGTATAGACGCCGAGACAAATCGTGGCCGCCACCGCCGCTGTCACCAGGGCGTTGGCCATGCGGCGGAAGGAGAACCCGAAATGTTGGCGGGATTCGATCTTCTGCCAAAGTTGGGGCATAAAATTCACGCCGGGTTCCGGCGCCGGGCATGCAGCGTGATAAGCCCGGAACAATGCATCGAGCTGGTCGTCTTCGCGCATAGAATTCATACTTCTTTTAACCGGTGGTTGCCGGCTCCTTACCCTTTACCGATCCAAAAGCCTTCAGTACCCTCTGCCTAGCCCTAAAGAGCCGTACCTTTAGAGCATTTTCGTTGACCTGATAGATCTTTTCAAGCTCTTTCAGCGATAAACCTTCGACTTCTTTCATCATCAGCAGGATTCGATCCTGCTCGGAAACCGCCCCCAGCAGGGCATCGACCGATTCCCGGATCTTCTTCTGGTACTGCTCATCCTGCTCCACTTTGCCCCCGGCGACCGCGTCGGCCATCAACACCTGCTGCTCCGACAGGTCCGACATCCGGTACTCCGGGCGCCGCCGCTGCTTGCGTAAGTAATCGTACGCGGCGTTCACAGTCAACCGGTACAGCCAAGGCTCAAAAACTTCGGGCGTCCGCAACTGATCGAGGGAAAAATACAACCTCAGGAACACCTCCTGGGCGACATCCTCGACGTCTTCCGAACGCGCGATCACGCGGGTGATCGTGCCCAAAATCCGCTTCCGGTAAGCCAGCACGATCTCATTAAACGCTGCATTATCACCAGCTTGCGCGCGCTTGATGAGCTCGAAATCAACCAGCATGCCGCACTTGAAAGGCCGGCACCGGTCCGCTTGACTCCTTCAAACCGAAGAGGCGTACCGGCCCGATGACAGGTTACAAAGCCTTCTAACTAAAGGGAAGAATTCACCGGGCGGTTCTAAGGTATTCCAACGGGCCCGGTCCCCTACCACATGGTAGCCTGAAGAGGTGCCTTTCTCGGAGTCGATTTTTGCTACGCGGTTCCAGATTACAAAACCGGACCTGGAACAGTATCTGAGCGAAGCGCTGTCCCAGGGCGGAGACTACGCCGACCTTTATTTTGAATATCTTCTCACCAGTTCGATGAGCCTGGACGAATCCATGGTCAAAAGCGCCACCCAGGGAGTTTCGATGGGTGTGGGAGTGCGGGTAATCGCGGGCGAGCGGACCGGCTATGCGTATAGCGACGACCTGGCGCCGGAGAAGATCAAGAAAGCGGCCCGGGTGGCAGCCTATATTGCCGCCGGACCCGGCAAGCCCGGCAAGTACGGCCTGAACGAGGGAAAACAACACAATCTGTATCCAGTGATCACCGCTCCGATCGAGACCGAGTTCGCCGAGCGGGTGGAGCTGGTGAAGCGGGCAGACCGTGCCGCCCGGGCCTACGATTCCCGGGTCTTCCAGGTACAGGCGACATATGCGGATAATCTGCGGCACGTGATGGTGGCTACCAGCGAAGGAGTGCTGACGCTGGACCGGCAGCCGTTGGCCCGGATGGGAGTGATGGTGCTGGCCCGGCAGGGAGACGGACCGCCGCAGCGGGGGTACGCGGGCGGCGGAGGACGCGTCGAGCTGGACTTCTTCCTGAAGGACAAGACGCCCGAACACTTTGCGGCGGAAGCCGCGCGGGAAGCGGTGATCATGCTGGACGCGGTGGAGGCGCCGGCCGGCGAGATGACGGTAGTGCTTGGCCCGGGCTGGCCGGGTATCCTGCTGCACGAAGCGGTGGGGCACGGCCTGGAAGCCGACTTCAACCGCAAGAAGGTTTCGGCATTCAGCGGGCGCATTGGGCAGAAGGTGGCGAGCGAGCTGTGCACGGTGATCGACGACGGCACGATCAACAGCCGCCGCGGCTCTCTGAACGTGGACGACGAAGGGCATCCGACGCAGCGCAACGTGCTGATCGAAAACGGCATACTGCGCGGGTATCTGCAGGACAAGCTCTCGAGCACGTTGCTGCATTCGCAATCGACCGGCAGCGGGCGGCGCGAAAGCTATGCGCACATTCCGATGCCGCGCATGACGAACACGTTCATGCTGGCCGGCCAGAGCGATCCAGAAGAAATCATCCGCTCGGTGCCGAAGGGGTTGTACTGCGCGAATTTCGGCGGCGGCCAGGTGGACATCACGAGCGGCAACTTCGTGTTCTCAGCCTCAGAAAGCTATTTGATCGAAGGGGGGAAGCTGGGCCGGCCTGTACGCAACGCTTCGCTGATCGGCAACGGGCCGGAAGCGCTGAAGTACGTCAGCATGGTAGGCAACGATCTGCGGCTTGACGAGGGCGTGGGCGTTTGCGGCAAGGAAGGGCAGAGCGTGCCGGTGGGGGTAGGAATCCCGACCATCAAGATCGATCGCATGACCGTGGGAGGCACGGCGTGAGCGAGAACCATCTGCTGGAACTCGCCGCGGACGTGGTGAAGCGCGCACGGGCTGCCGGCGCGACCGACTCCGAGTGCACCATCTCGGAAGGCGACGAGTTTTCGGCGAATGTGCGGATGCGGGAGATCGAAAGCCTGAAAGAGGCGGGATCGCGCGGGGCTGGTCTGCGCATTCTGATCGGGAAGCGGACCGGGTCTTCCTACACTTCCGATCTTTCGAACGAAGGCATCGAGCACATGGTGAAATCCGCGATCGCGCTGGCTGCGATCACGACGGAAGATCCGCACGCCGGGCTTCCGGAGGCGGAAGAGATGGGATCGCTCGCGGGCGACCTGCAGCTCTACTGCCCCGACGTGGAGCAACTGGAGACGGCGCAAAAAATCGACAGGGCCAAGCGCGCCGAAGCAGCGGCATTGGACTTCGACACGCGCATCGACAACTCGGACGGAGCCTCATTCGATTCGCATATCGGGCGCCATATTTTCGCCAACTCGCGCGGGTTCGCGGGTGAGTACCGGTCGAGCTACTGCTCGCTGGCGGTCTCGCCGGTGGCGCGGCAGGGCGAGTCGATGGAACGAGACTACTGGTATACGATGGCGCGCAGCGGGGCGGGCCTGGAGCCTCCCGAGCAAGTGGGCCGTATCGCCGCCGAGCGCACGCTGCGGCGTCTGAACGCGGTGAAGGTGGAGACGAAGAAAGTTCCGGTGGTATTCGAGCCGAGGGTGGCGCGCTCCCTGCTGGACAGCATCTTCGAAGCGGTGCACGGGATGTCGATTTACCGCCACGAATCGTTTCTTGCCGGGAAGCTGGGCGAGCGCGTGGCCGGGGAGAATGTGACGGTGATCGACGACGCCACGATACCCGGCTTATTCGGTACGTCGCCTTTCGATGACGAAGGCGTTCCGTCGCGGCGGACGGTGGTGATCGAAAGGGGCGTGCTGAAGAACTATCTGCTGAATTGCTACGCGGCGCGCAAACTGGGCCTGAAGACGACCGGCAACGGAGCGCGCGGACTGGCGGGCAACGCCGGCATCGGCCACGGGAACCTTTTTCTGGAGAAGGGCGTGCAAACGCCGGAACAGATTGTCGGCTCTGTCGCGGACGGGCTTTATGTCACCGAACTGCTGGGCCACGGCGTGAACATCGTGACCGGGGATTACTCGCGCGGCGCGTTCGGGATGTGGATCCGCAACGGCGAACTGGCGTTCGCGGTTTCGGAAGTGACGATCGCCGGAAACTTGAAAGACATGCTGACGGGGATTGACGCGATCGGCTCCGATTTAGAGTTTCGCGGCTCGGTGGCGGCGCCGACGCTGCGAATCGGAGAAATGACGGTTGGCGGAAAATAAATCCGCGGCTTCGCAAGAGGATCGAAGCGGAATTCCGCCGATGGCGCTGATCATCGGCGTGGTGCTGGTGGCCGGCGCCGCCGGATTTTTTTATCTGGACCGCGCGTCGAAGCAGCCGCCGGCTCCGCCGCCGCCGCTGACGGGCGACGCCAAGGCGTACGTGCGCAACCTGAAGCTGAGCGGCGTGGAGATGTCGGCGCACGAAGATTACTTCAAGCAAAAGGTGGTCGAGATCACGGGCATGATTCAGAATAACGGCGGCCGCGTGCTCGAGATCGTCGAAATCAACTGCGTGTTCTACGATCCGTACGGGCAAGTGGTGCTGCGGCAACGCGTGCCCATCGTGAGCAAGAAAGCGGGCGGCCTGCCGCCAAGCGAAACCAAACCGTTCCGGCTGCCATTCGACAACCTGCCCGACAGCTGGAACAACACGATGCCGCAGATGGTAATCGCGCGGATCGATTTTCAGTAACTGCGGAAACAGGGGAAGTTTACTGGACGGGGAGACTCAAAGCGTTAGAAGTTCCCTGCGCATTGGCGGCGGTTACGGAGACGGACTTCAAGTTGGCCGTCGAAAGAGCGGTGGTGCTGGGGTTGGGAATGGTAAAAGGAACCGCCACCGAGAACTGGCCTCCGAACGGCTGCGAGGCCCCGCTCGTGAACCAGAGGCCCGCGTTTCCCGCCACTTCCAGCGTGTACGTGCTGGGTTTGCCGCTACCAGTCGGCGCGAACGTATACGTCAGCGTTTGCAGCGAGTGGGTGGTAGTCAACCCACTGACCGACACGGAAAAGCCGACCTGGGTCACGTTGGAAAGATGAATCGTGAGCAATTGGGGCGCAGCGGAGGGAACGGTGAGCGTCAAGGCAGGTGGAGGCACCGGCGTAAGATCGAGCCCTGACTGCGTGGCGAAAGAAGGGGTAATGATAATGGCGCCGGCGGTAGTGCCCGCTTGCAGCCCAATCTGGTTGGAACCGGTCGAAAAGATGGCGTCGGTGGTATTGGCCGGAATGGTGAATGG
>Ga0126371_10001943_pt1 | contig 17682 bp, 14 predicted proteins | sample PanSoiMetaPlot_4_FD_110145 | JGI IMG/M metagenome (GOLD analysis project Ga0126371, IMG submission 110145) | Tropical forest soil microbial communities from Panama - MetaG Plot_4 | ecosystem: Environmental > Terrestrial > Soil > Tropical forest > Bulk soil | place: Panama | collected 2016-02-17 | reverse complement strand
TTTCTATCTGATTTAAGGTCTCGATCGAAATCGTAGGCTCAATGGGAAAACCTCCCCGGATTCAAGCCTGAGGCCGTAACCCGGCCGAAGTCCGATCCAAACCCCGCGGTGACATAACGACGACGCGGCGCTAGTGGGCGCGAGCAGTTTTTCGTGTAAGTGCGTTTCGAGCCTGATTGATATGCCGTTATCTCTAATTTTGCAAGCTGGTAGCGGAGGAGCACTGAGTGGCATGGTGCTGTTTCTGCCGCTCGTCCTCTTGATTTTCTATATGTTCTATTCCCAGCAACGCCGCCAGAAGAAGTGGCAGGGCATGCTGGACCAACTCAAAACCGGGGATAAGGTCACCACGAGCGGCGGGCTGCGGGGTACGATTATGGCCCTGAAGGACGACGCCATCCACCTCCGCGTCCCACCCAACAATTTGGTGGTGGAAGTGACCAAAGCCTCTGTGACGCAGGTGAGCACGACCGAAGAAGAACCGAAAAAATAAGGTTCGAGTTTCAAGTTTCGGGTTTCAGGCAAAACCCGGGATTTCGAAACTGGAAACCTGAAACTCGAAACTGGGTTTTCTTATGAATAAGAATCTTCTCTGGAAGCTGGTATTCATCGTCGCCACGATGCTGGTTTTCCTCTTTGGCATCTTCGGAGTCCCGAAGAGTCTCTCCGGCGATGGATTGCTGACTGCTTTGACCGATCACATCCACCTTGGTCTCGATCTCAAGGGCGGCACGCATCTGATCCTTCAGGTGCAGGTCAACGATGCGGTCAATGTCGATGCGCAGAACGCGATCGAAGTCTTGAAGGACCAGTTCCGCAGCCACAAGATTCAGTACACCGACATTGTCCAGCCTGACCCGCAGAACAATCCCGACCACATTGTGCTGAAGGGCATTCCGCCGGATGCTCGCAGCGACCTGCGCAATATTGTGCAAGACCGGTTGCCGGAGTACGACATCGCCAGCGGAGCGGACAATAGCTGGACGCTGTCGATGAAGCCCTCGAACCTGAATGACTTGAAGAGCCGGGCAGTGACACAGGCCATCTCAACGATCCGTAACCGCATTGATGCCCTGGGCGTGAGTGAACCAACGATTCAGGAGCACGGTCTCGGTGCGTACCAGATTCTGGTGCAGTTGCCCGGTGTGGATGATCCCGGACGCGTGAAAGAGATCATGCAGAATACGGCGATGCTTGAGATCAAGCAGGTGATGAGCGGGCCCTATCCTAGCCAGGCAGCGGCGCTGCAGCAATCCGGAGGGGTATTGCCAGTTGACCAACTTTTGCTGCCCGGCAACACGCTGGGAGGGCGGGCTGAAGGCGAGCAGTGGTTCTTGGTTTCTCGCGTTTCGGCGATCAGCGGCAAGGATCTTCGACATGCCGACCCCAGCACAGATCAGAACGGCCAGCCCGATGTAAATTTCCAGCTCACCAGCGATGGCGGCCAGCGTTTCTTCAATTTCACTTCCGCGCACGTAAAAGACAGCCTTGGCGTAGTACTCGATGGCAAGGTTCGTGAAGTTGCCACCATCGACGAACCCATTCGCGATCAGGTCCAGATCCGTGGTCACATGGATAGCCAGGCCGCCAAAGATTTGTCGATGATTCTGAACTCGGGTGCACTGCCGGCCAGCATCCGCTACCTGGAAGAGCGGACCGTGGGTCCATCGCTCGGAGCTGATTCCATTCGTTCCGGCGTCCGTGCCGCTGTGATCGGCATGGTGGCAGTGTTGATCTTCATGTTGATCTACTATCGCGGCGCCGGTGTCAATGCAGATGTAGCGTTGATCATGAATCTGATCATCCTGCTTGGATTTTTGGGATGGTCGACGATCGCCGGTGTGAACGTGGCGTTAACTTTGCCGGGCATTGCGGGAGTGATCCTGACAGTTGGTATGGGCGTCGACTCGAACGTGCTGATCTTTGAGCGTATCCGCGAGGAATTGCGCAATGGCAAGACGCCGCCTTCGGCGGTCGATCAGGGCTTCAGCCATGCCTGGATCACCATCGTCGATACGCACGTCACAACCATCGTGTCGGCGGCGATTCTGTTCATCTTCGGCACCGGGCCGGTCAAAGGATTTGCGACAACGCTGACCTTCGGTCTACTCGCGAACTTGTTCACGGCAGTTTTTGTCTCGCGAGTAATTTTTGATTGGGTCGTGAGCCGTAAGCAGCGCGGAGATGCGTTGAGCATTTAGAAGGAAACAGGGTTCAAAGTTTCAAAGTCTTTCCAGCCGATATCGGCTCTGCCGTAACTTTGAAACCTTAAAACTTTGAAACCCTGAAACTTCGACTTAGAAACTTTCGAACCTGGAGCACGACTTGGAGTTCTTTCATAACGTCAACATCGATTTCTTAGGGAAGAAGTGGTACTTCCTCGCCTTCTCCCTGATCTTCAGCGTCGCGGGGATCATTTCCATGGGAGTTCGGTGGGCTAAGACCGGGACTCCGCTTCCGTGGGGGGTCGATTTCCGCGGTGGCACGCTCGTCTACGTGAAGTTCTCCCACACGCCGGATCTGAAGGCGGTACGCAGCGACTTGGACCGGGCAGGCATCAAGGATCCCAAGATTCAGCCCTACGACGTACCCTCGCTGAATAAAGTGCTGATCGATCTGGATATCCGCGAGACCAGCGAGCAGGCCCTCGATGTGGGCAAGAACAAGATTATCAATGCCTTGGAAACGAACGCTCCTGCGGGCAAGGTGGACCTGAACAACGCCAGCGTCCTAACCCTCAAGAATTTTCTGATGGAGAAAGATCCGATGCACCTGGGTACAGACGCCGACGCCAAGTACGGAGCTCAAGCCCAGGCCATCGCTGATTTTCGCGACAATGTGCATGCCGGTGTGCTGAACTCGCTGGACCAACTGAAGGGCGCCCCGAGGGTCGACCCTGCCGCCGCGGCTGCAATCCCTGACGGTTTCTACCTTTCGGATTTCCATATAGACAACGTGGCAATTGTGGGGCCGCAGGTCGGCAGCCAGTTGCGTACCCAGGCCGGGCTGGCCACCCTGTACTCGCTGCTCGGAATGCTGGTGTACTTGGGCTTCCGGTTCGAGTGGATTTACGGTATCGCCGCTGTGGTTACCGTCTTCCACGATACTCTGATCACCGTAGGCGTCTTTTCCCTCACAAATACCGAGATCTCCCTGACGGTCATCGCCGCTATCCTTACCTTGATTGGTTACTCTAATAACGACACCATCGTGGTATTTGACCGGATCCGCGAAAACATTAAACTCATGCGGCGGGAAAGGCTGGCGGATATTGTTAACCGCAGCATTAATCAGACCCTTAGCAGAACCATCTTGACAGCGGGCTTAACCTTCCTTACTGTACTTGCTCTCTTCTTATTCGGCGGCGAGGTGCTTCGTGGTTTCAGCCTCGCGCTGGTAATAGGCATTCTGATCGGAACGTATTCGTCCATTGCAATTGCCGCCCCCATCCTGGTTGCCTATCAGGATTGGAGGGTAGAAAAAGCCAAGCGACCGGTCGGTATGCCGGTCGGCAAAGGTAAGTAACATACCTGATAGCATTCGCGGAATCATTGGTTTACGCCTTCTTAAGGTAATGCGGTAGAAGGTTTGCTCAGCGCCACGTCGGTGACGTTTAAAAAGACCCTTGGCGTGAAGACAGATTCTGGGAGCAAAGGAGAAGCAGTCGGTGTCTAAAATATCCGTAAGGGTCTTACGTTTGGGGAGAATCTTATGTTTGAAGACAGCCTTATCGAATCAGGCGGCAAGCTGAAAACGAAACGAGGATGGACGTCGACCGTCTCGTTCGCCCTCCAGTTCGTGATCATCGGCGTCATGGTATTGATTCCGTTGATCTTCACCGAAGCCTTGCCAAAGACAGTAACTTTGGGATTCCTGGTGGCCCCCCCGCCACCGCCACCTCCGCCACCACCGGCCGCAGCACCGGTGAAGGTCGTGAAAGTCATTCAGACCGATATCGTCAATGGTCAGCTGCGCACGCCCACCAAGATTCCACAAAAAGTACAGATGATTAAGGAAGAAGAGGCGCCACCGCCGGTCATGGCTTCGGCTGGTGTAGTTGGCGGCGTTCCGGGCGGTGTCCCTGGTGGATCGATGGGCGGAGTGATCGGAAGCGTTCTGAGTTCGACCCCGGTCGCTGTTCCTAAAATTGCCACACCGCAACGTGTGCGCGTGTCGGCTGGTGTAACCTCGGGTCTTCTGATCCGCAAGGTTCCGCCGGCATACCCGCCGCTGGCGCGTCAGGCGCGTATTCAGGGCACAGTGATTTTGCAGGCGCAGATCAGCAAGACAGGGGACATCGAAAACCTGCAGCTGATCAGCGGCCATCCGATGCTGGCTCCGGCCGCGATCGAAGCTGTGAAGCAGTGGAAATACAAGCCCTATCTGCTGAACGGCGAGCCGGTTGAAGTTGAGACGCAGGTACAGGTGAACTTCACGCTGGCTGGAGGTTAGAACGCCTGCAGCCCAGCGTAGTGCTGGGTTGGTTCGTCGAAGTGTGTATTGATGCTCCCTTTCCGCCTTTTGGGTTGGCATCGGGAAGGGCATTTTTGAAAGTAGAACTTCGCCACCGAAATGCGACACGTCACCAGCGAAGTTCACGCAAGTGCCGCGAGTGGTGTACGGTCCCCGCCCATTAGTTGATTCTGAGCCAGCGGGAAGGACGGAAAAGCGCATCAAAGGTTCCTGGCAACACTAGAGTAGTTTCCGAGGAGGGAAAAGCAACTCATGTTCGCAACTCATGTAGCAAGCATGCTGCACCATATTCCTGCCGCAGCCGCCTGGATTGTCCAGGAAGGTGGCGGTGCAATGGCGACCGATCCCCTTGGCCTGTGGAAGGCGATGGGCTGGGTTGCTCGAACGGTCGTTATCATCCTGTTCATCATGTCCGGCTGGTCTATCGGCGTCATGATCGACCGCTGGATGGCGTACAGTGCCGCCCGTAAGCAATCGCGTGCTTTCGCCCCTGCTGTGGCGGGAGCTCTGCGCGATGGTCGCATCGATGAAGCCATCAAGGTTGCCGAGCGCAACAAGAAGAGCCACCTGGCCAAGGTTGTCACCGCCGGCCTGATGGAATTCAAGGCTCACCAGGACAGCCCGGGCGCAATCCCTGGCGAAACCATCGAAGCCTCGAAGCGCGCTCTGGAGCGCACCGAAGCCATCGTCCACGCCGAACTGAAGCGCGGATTGGGCGGCCTCGCCACGATCGGTTCGACCGCTCCGTTCGTCGGATTGTTCGGCACGGTGATGGGCATTCTGAACGCCTTCATCGGCATCAACAACTCGAAGGCCACCGGTCTGGCCGCAGTCGCCGGCGGTATCGCGGAAGCGCTGGTCACGACAGCCATCGGGCTGCTCGTCGCCATCCCTGCCGTCATGATGTTCAACTACCTCACCGGTCGCGTGGAAGCATTCGACGTCGAGATGGATAACTCCTCGAGCGAACTGATCGACTACTTCCTCAAGAAGCGCGGCGACGTTCGTCGGTAGGCTCGGTCGGGCTTCCGCAGTGAGTTGCTTGTCCGGCGCTGAAGAATGGCTTCAGCGCCGGCCTTCCGAACTTGACTGGGATGAGTGGCGCGGAAGCACGGGAGAAATCAGGCTATGGCATTAGCAAAAAGAGACGAAGGATCGAAGGTCAGCTCAGAGATCAACGTCACACCAATGGTGGACGTCATGCTGGTTCTGCTGATCATCTTCATGGTGGTCACGCCCATGTTGCAGAAAGGCATCAGCGTGGACATGGCCAAAGTGAACAACCCTGAGCAGATGCCGGACGCGGACAAAGAAGATGCGCTTCTGGTATCCATCACACGTGACGGCCAAGTTTACTTCGGCAGTGAGCAGGTAAAGGACATCGACGGTCTCACCACGAAAGTGAAGGATCGTCTAGCCAACAAGGCGGATAAGCGAGTGTACGTGAAGGCCGACATGCGCGCGAGATTTGGCAGTGTGGTGAAAGTCGTAGACACCGTGCGCGCAGCCGGAGTCGACGACCTCGGCTTACTGACCGATCAACGCAAGACATCTCCAACCACCCCACCGCCCCCGGCCGGACAGACTGGACAAGGGCAGGCGGGGCAATAGAGGAGAACGACCATGGGAATGAATGTTGGCACGCATGGGGGGCAGAGCGCGAACATCAATGTCACGCCCCTCATCGACGTGCTTCTGGTATTGCTGATCATCTTTATGGTGATCTCGCCGGTGACCCCGAAGGGACTGGATGCTCTGGTTCCTCAGCCGCCGCCACCGAACGCGCCCAAGAACCCGCCGGCTGATCGCACGGTGGTGGTGCAGTTGATCGATCGTGGCGCCGGGCAGGAGCCTGGCGTAAAGATCAACAACGAAGACGCGACTTGGGATAACCTGCAGGGTCGGCTCACCGACATTTACAAACAACGCGCGGAGAAGGTGATGTTCGTGAAGGGGGATGATTCCATTCCGTTCGTCAACGTCGCCAACGTGATCGATATCGCCCACGCCTCTGGTGTGGACAAAGTCGGTCTGATTACCGCGAAGATCGAGTCAGGCAGCTAGACTGCCTGTTGCAAACGGCCCGGTATCGAAAAGCTTCGCCATTGACCCGTGGCGCGGAAGCCTTCTGCTTCCGTGCCATCCAAGGGTCCGCTTGTCAAACCGATGCCCCTGGGCCTAGGATGCTGTGGCGAGGGAGACTTATACCGCAATGAATAAAACTCTTAGACTGCTGACGCTAGCGGCAGTAGGACTGGCGCTGTTCTCCGCTGTGGGATGCGAGAAGCTGAAGGCGCGCGACCAGCTCAACAAGGGCGTGAAAGCCTATAAAGACAATCACTACGAGCAAGCCATCGATCATTTCCAACAGGCGGTTCAGCTTGATCCGTCGCTGATCAATGCTCGCATGTATCTCGCGACGGCGTACGTATCTCAGTACATTCCGGGCGTGGATTCACCGGATAATCTCCGGACTGCCGAGGAAGCGATTAAGGAATATCAGAGGGTGATTGATATGAATCCGTCGCGCGAGCAGAAAGTGAACAGCGCGAAGGGTATCGCTTATCTCTACCTCAACGAGAAGAAGTGGGATGACGCCAAGAAATACTATCGCATGGCATCGGACCTCGATCCCAACGATCCTGAGCCGTATTACTCCGTGGGCGTGATCGATTGGACCGCCGCTTATCAGCCGCGCATGGAAGAGCGTGCGAAGCTGGGCATGAAGCCAGATGAGCACCTCAGCGCCAAGAACAAAGATCAGAAGAAGGTCTGCGAAGACCTGAAGACGAAGAACACTGCGGCCATTCAGGAAGGTATCGATACCCTGAATAAGGCAATTCAGCTCCGTCCTGATTACGACGACGCAATGGCTTACATGAACCTGATGTATCGGGAGCGCGCTGACGTGGAATGCGATGATGAATCAGCTCGCGCCGAGGACTTGAAAACTGCCGATCATTGGGTCGACGAGACCATGCGCGTGAAGAAGGCCAAGGCGGAAAAAGCAGCGCAGGCCCAAGGCGGCGGCATCACCATGGACTCCTCGAAATAGACTGCGATTCTTGTAGATCAGCCTTCCGCGTTATGCGGAAGGCTTTTCTATTGTGTGGCGAACCTGTTCGACAACTTGGGGGTGCAAGACCCCTACTCAACCTGCCTGCCAGGCCGGGAAGGGCACGGCGGGCACCTACTTCCTGGCCGTGCGCTGTCCGGTGTGCAGGGGGCGTGACTCTAATCTGGGCTTTCGTACGGAACTTGAGAACCTGGTCGGTGATGCCAAGGGAAAGGTACAAGTGGAAGACCCATGAGGCCGAAAGTACCGAGCACCGCCAGGGGCGCACTGCTTCGTAGTAGCGATGAAGCGGGGTAATCTCCCGTGGAGCGAAGGGAGCCGGTCACCCACATGGGGATGGAGTCAACGGGCAACCGGAGGAGCTCCTTGTCTTGCTGGAAGGCGACAGCCTTCTCGGGTGGCACCAGCCGGATGAATCGAGAGATTCACGTCCGGATCTGTGAGCGGCTCGGGGTGCAATTCCCCGGGCCGACTCGGCGGAGAGCAGGCGAGTGCTCTCCCTATGCCGATTGAGAGGATCAGGGCTGTCAATCTTCGCTGTAAAGGCGCACCTCAACCCGCGGTAACTGCCAGCGCTGTACTTTCGGGAACATCTCCGGCAACACCTGCGTCAGCATCACGGTGGTTGGGTCAGGTCTTTCTGTGGTACCGTTATTCATCAGCATTACCCAGACTCGCGAATATCCCCGCAGTTCATTCCGAAGAAATTGTGCCGTGGGCTTGCCTGTGAAGTCCCGATAGTCGAGGCTTTGGCCATGGTGCGGAAAAACAATTTCAGGCTCCGCCGTAGCTGTGAAGTTGGGGCTGGCCGTGTTTTGTCCAGAACGTTGGGACCGGAGGAACTCATATGGGATCCGAGCCTCAGCGATGTGGAAGACCACGGCATCGCTGGACCGGGACTGATCAAAGATAAGGTTCGCCGCAGCCACAGACGCATCGCGCTCATCATCAAAATCGTGGGCGTAGACGAAAGGCACGAAACGTGCGGAGAGTAATAGAACAAATGCGACCAGCACAGCGCTGAGCCAAGCCGGTCGAACGGTCGCCAGACCCGCGGCGGCCAGCAGTAATAGGGCAGGGATGCAGAAGATCACATAGCGCGGCAGAAACACCGGTCGCGCGAATGACAACAACACAGTCAGGACGATCGGAAACAACAACCAGATGAAAAGAAACTGAACTCGCCATTTCTTCCAGTCCGGACCGCGCTCGAACAGGTTCTTCCGCACCGGAAGCTGCGCTACAAGACAAGCCACGAGATAGATCAGAGGCCACCCGTTGGTGAAATAAACGCTGAACCTGACAAGATCGTATATCCCCGGGCGCTGAATCCAGCGGATTGGTCCCGCCCCGGTCTTCGCCACGAAAATCAGCAGAGGCAGTACCGCAAATCCAATCGCAATCCACGCGCGACGCAGTAGGGCGGCGGCATCCGACCCCTTAGACATAGATTGCTCTTCACTGATCCGTTTCTTTCTCAACCACACTGCCAGGTAGTGAGCGACGATCAGCAGGAGCGCGTAAAAATGCGCGTAGACAGCGAGAATGCTGCAGATCACATAGCGCACTCGATTCCGGCGCGTTGGCTTTTTCAGGTATGCGATCAGAAATCCCGACGACAGTGTCGCCAGCAGGACGAAAAGAGAATAGCTGCGCGCCTCTTGTGCGTAGCGGATGTCATATCCGTTGAATGCCAGCACTGCGGCCGCGATGAGTCCCACGCGTCGGTCGTAAAGCATGCTGCCCAACCTGTAAATCGCGGGAATCGTGGCGGTGGAAAATACCGCTGACAAGCTTCTGATGAAAAATGGACTCTCCCCGAAGTGCAGCCAGATCCGCAGCAGTACGTAATACAGCGACATATTCGCTTCCCGCCACCACAGCAAATGCAGAAAGTTGCGCCAGTCAAGCCGTGCGGCTTCGACGCTGAAGGTTTCGTCGAACCAGAAAGGTTTTCCCGCGAGATACAAAAAGCGCGCGGTCGCGCCTGCGGCAAGCAGTAGCAGCAAGGTCAGCCAATGAACCCATCCCGATGTCCGTACGGATAGACGGCCTGCGCTTTGGTTCACCTCGGCTGGCTGCATGTGTGCTTTGAGTCGCCGTCGATCATACTAAACCCCGCAACGACGAAGGATACGAAGTTCCACGAAGAAAGAGAACATAGGTTCGGTCGTGTATCTTAGTGTCCTTCGTGGTTACTGCTTTGGCGCTTCGGCAAGTTCAGCAGCGCCGCGCGCCGTCCAGTACAATGTTGCGTTCAATTGCACAGGTAGTTTTCCCGCTGCTCAGGACTTTCGATGTTCAAGAAGATCCTCATTGCAAATCGTGGAGAGATCGCCGTCCGCGTCATCCGCGCGTGCCATGAGATGGGAATCGCCGCCGTCGCGGTTTACTCGGATGTGGATCGCGCTGCGCTTCACGTCCGCAAAGCCGACGAGGCGTATCCGATTGGTCCGGCCGCAGCTTCCGAATCGTATCTCAATATTCAGAAGATCCTTGATGTCGCGGCACGCTCCGGTGCCGATGCAATTCATCCGGGCTACGGCTTTCTCTCAGAAAACGCGAACTTTGCCAGGGCCTGCACGGAAGCGGGTATTAAGTTTATCGGGCCCACCGCCGCGGCCATGGACGCAATGGGCTCGAAGACGCGTGCCCGCCAGGCAATGGAGCGGGTAGGCGTTGCTTTCGTCCCGGGAACGTCTCGCGGGCTGGAATCATTCGAGCAGGCACAACAGGTGGCGGAACAAGTCGGTTATCCCGTCATGCTGAAAGCTGCCGCAGGCGGTGGCGGGAAGGGCATGCGGCTGGTGCATGCGGCAGAAGATCTGAAGTCCGCTCTGGAAAGCGCTCGCAGCGAGGCCGAGCGCGCGTTCGGCGATGGCGAAGTCTACATCGAAAAGGCGATCATCAACCCGCGCCACATCGAGATGCAGGTGCTCGCCGACGAGCACGGCAATACCGTCTACCTTGGCGAACGCGAGTGCTCCTTACAGCGCCGCCATCAGAAAGTGGTCGAGGAGGCTCCATCGCCGGTCGTCGACCCTGATATGCGCCGCAGGATGGGAGAGATCGCCGTCCGGGTCGCACAAGCGGCTGGGTATACCAATGCCGGTACCGTCGAATTCCTGGTCGATCAGGAGAAGAATTTCTATTTCCTCGAGATGAACACTCGCCTGCAGGTCGAACATCCGGTGACGGAACTGATCACTGGCCTGGATCTCGTGCACTTGCAGATTCGTATCGCAAATGGGGAGCGTTTGCCTTTTACGCAAGACGATGTAAAAGTTCGAGGTCATGCAATTGAGTGCCGGATCTACGCGGAAGATCCCGACAATAACTACTTCCCGAGCCCGGGGAAAATTACTCTCTTACTGCTTCCTTCGGGCCCAGGGATCAGGAGTGACAGTGGTATGTACGAAGGTTGGACAGTGCCGATGGATTATGATCCTCTGCTGGCAAAACTCATCGGCTACGGCACCGATCGCGATCAGGCGATTGGCCGCCTGACGCGTGCTCTCAATGAATATTTCGTGGGCGGTATCAGGACGAACATCTCATTGTTTCGACGTATCTTGAACCATCCCGATTTTCGGTCGGCGAAGATCGACACTGGCTTTCTCGATCGCATGCTCAAACAAAAGAATGAGCAGCCCGATTTTCAAGCCGACGCCGAAGCCACGGAAGTGGCAGTGATTGCCGCCGGGATGTTCGCAACGTTGGGTTCAGCCGCCGCGGGCGCAGGCGAGCGCGCGACCAGGGATGGCGCTTCAGTCAACGCAGAAGCATCCTCGAACTGGAGGGTCGCTGCGCGTCGAGAGGCGCTGCGGTAGCCCCCAGCTGCGATTTCGTTGTCTCGAAACCTGAGGATCGGAACACTCAGAACTGATCGCTGGCCACTGATCACTGATTTTTATGACTTACGAAATCTCCATTCAGGGCAAGAATTATCGACTCGAGCTGAGTCAGCCGGAGGGTCGGTGGTCCTGCCGCCTGAATGGTCGGGAAATCGAAGTCGACGCCGTACTGGCGCGACCTAATGTGCTTTCTCTACGCATCGGGAACAAGGCTTACGAGGTGAAGTGCGAGCACGTTGCCAGCGATGTCCATATTTGGGTTGGCAGCCAGCGCTTCGCGCCCGAGGTTCGCGACCCGCGATCGTTGCGCAGCCGCAGTCACGCAGCGGATGAACAGGGCCCAAGAAAGTTGACGGCTCCAATGCCCGGCAAAGTAGTCCGCATACTCTTGGCGCAGGGGGCGGAAGTTGAAGCGGGCGCAGGCGTTGTGGTGGTGGAAGCGATGAAGATGCAAAACGAGGTCAAATCGCCGAAAAAGGGAACCATTCAGAAGATTCTGGTGTCGGAGGGCGCCGCAGTCAGTGCCGGCGATGTGTTGGCGATCGTAGAGTGAAGCTATTCAGGTTGCGGCCTTCCTAGAGCTTGAACCCACCCTAGATAAGCGTTGCGCGTCTGCTATTTTTCGATGCCGTTGCTCTCGAGCACCTGCTTCGCGTAGTAGTTCTCGACCTTGGCAGAATCCCGCAGAACTTCGTAATAGGCCGCCTTGAGCAGTTGTTCGCGGCGGTCATGCAGTTGGGACCGAATGGCCTGCTGAACTCGTGGATCGGAAAATTCCCGCTGTCCGGCTGGTTCCTTCGCAACCAGTCTGACGACGCGGAACCCTACCACTTGCTTCGTCGCTGGATTCACCACCGTAATGATCGGGCTGTACATCCCGGGCTTGAGCTTAAGCACGGCGTCTCTTGTGGCCGGATCTGTTCCCTTCAGCCCTGATTCAGGTATGGTGCCCAGGTCGCCGCCATTGCCGGAAGTTTCCGGATCCTCGGAATAGCGCATGGCCAGGGTGGCGAAATCGTCCCCACTCTCAAGGCGATTCGCAATCATCTGGATCTTTTTGCGCGCATCGGGCTCGTTTTGCGCCTTGTCATTTTGATTGGAGGCCTGAGGATTGGGCGCCGGTGTCACCATGATCTGTGCCAGGTGGTACATCGGTTCGATCAGATTGAATTCGCCCTTGTGCGCGTTGTAGTAGTCCGAGATGTCCTTGTCGGAAACCTCGATCTTTGAAGACACCTCTTTGTTCAGCACTTTCTCGACGGTAATCGACCGCCGGATGTCGCGCTTGAAGTCGGCGAGGGTAATCTTCTTTTCCTGCAGACGCTTGTCGAACTCTTCCTGCGTGAAGGGCGACTTGATGTCGTTGTACTTCTTATCGACTTCGTCGTCTGTGGCCAGTAAACCCAGCTTTTCTGCCCGGCGCATCAGAATCTCGTCGTCGATCATCTGGTGCAGAATGTTCAAACGTAGTGTGGTTGCCTGTTCACCGCTGGGAGCCTGCTGAGCCGAGGCGACGTTATTGTCGTAGTACTTGTCGACGTCCGAACGAAAAATCTTGCGGCCGTCAACGGTCGCCATCACATCGCCTCCGGGCTTCGAGTTGCAGCCAGACGCGATCGCAAGCAAAAGCGTAACCAGGAGCCCGGCAGCAGCCTGCAAGCGGAATCTAGATCTTTCCAAGGATGTTTCTCCAGTCGCTTCCCGGCAACTACAACACAACCGCAAAGTGAGATCAGGCGCGAGCGCGCCCAACATAACCGCCCATTTTACTTGGATGCAGGCACCGGCGCAGATGCCGTGTGTTCGGGTACCGGCAGTCCGGCATCGCGCAGCGCAGCATCCAGGGTCGCCCGGACTTCATCGATGGGAACAGCGCCATCAATCTTTCGGCCATTAATGAAAAGCGCAGGCGTTCCGTTGACGCCGAGGTCGTCGGCCAGTTTCATTGAGGCCCTCACTGCGTCCTCGTTTTGCGCCTTCATACAGGCCTGCAGCTTGGTCGTGTCTACGTTGTGCTTTTGCCCCTGCAAGGCGGTGATTTTGTCGACGGTATCGAGCCGCGCGGGGAGAGACTTCTCCTTATCCACTTCCTGCTTGTTGGCGTGGATGTAATCGGCGAAATCCCAGTAAGCGTCCTGGTTTTGCGCTGCCAGGCAATTCGCGTCCACAGCGGCGTGGAGCGCCCAGGGATGTATCTCTACCAACGGATCATCTTTGTAGATGAAGGTGACCCGGTCGCCGTATTCCTTCAAGATCTCCGGAAAAAGCGTATGATGCATGGCCGCGCAATAGGGGCACTCGAAGTCGTCGAAGCTAACCACAACCACCTTGCCATCTTTCGCGCCACGCGCCGGTCGTCCCTTTGTATCGATCTTGTTCATGACTTCGGCATACGGATCTTTGTTGAGATCGAACTTGGTCAGCCGCAGCAGAGTTGTGTGGTCCTTAGAAAGCAAGAAAGTATAGTCCCTCTGCTTGCCGTCACCGTCGAGCTTTACCGGGACGCTGTCGTATCCAGGCATTTCAGTGCTCGGCGTGATGGATCCGATCGTGACTCTTACGTCCGACGGAAGGTTGTAATACGAGCGTACCTGGTGCTCGATCTTACGAGCCAAGTCCGGAGGAGCAGACTGGGCGACACAGCCCAGGCAAATCAACAAAAGCATGAGCAAAGAACGACGAAAAAGAATCACTACTACCCGCCTTAATAGCATTTCGCTAGATGTCTGATTATCTCACAGCATAGCGAGGGAATCGGTTGCGGGTGAGCAACTTGCGTGCTCTAGCCGATGCGACGAAGTTGTTCGGCAGGCAGAAGAGCGTTCATCGAACCGGAACGGAATCCTTCCAGATCGAGGGTGACAAACTTGAATCCAAGCTGCTTAAAGATCGTGGTGAATTGCGCGGCCATGGCAGGGGTCAGAGCCCGCTCCAGTTCCTCCCGGTCGATTTCGATGCGGACGATGTCACCGTGGTGCCGCACGCGGAATTGACGGAAACCGAGGGAGCGGATGGCATCCTCACCTCGCTCGACGACGTCGAGAGCCTCGCGCGTAACCGGGTGTCCGTATTCGATGCGAGAAGAAAGGCACGCCGATGCGGGTTTATCCCATACGCGCAGCCCCGCGTCACGAGCCAGCTCGCGGATGTCTTGCTTGGTCAAACAGGCGCTTAACAACGGCGCCGCCACGTGATGCAATTTGGCTGCTTGCTGCCCTGGACGGAAGTCCCCTTGATCATCGAGATTTACGCCGTAAGCAATCGCATCAAAGCCACGCTCCGCGCGCAGCTTTTCCATGGTTACGAAGAGTTCATCCTTGCATTGAAAGCAGCGCTGGCCGTCGTTGCGAACATAGTCGGGACGATTGAGTTCCGAGGTATTGATCACTTCAAGTGGAAAGCCTTGTTCATTCGCGAACGCAATGGCATCGGCCAGCTGCGTGCGGGCCAGGCTGGCGGAATCTGCGATGACCGCCAGCATCTTGTCAGCCAGAGTGCGGTGCGCAGCCCAGGCGAGATATGCGGAATCCACGCCTCCGGAATATGCCACCAGCAGACGGCCAAGTCGAAGCAACTCGCTCTCGAGTTGGGATGACTTGGCAGCGAGGCTGGAACCGGAAGACCGCATCGCCCTATGGTATCAGGGGGCTAGCCTGCGGGTTAATACAACCGTTCCTGGCGCCTGAGGTTCCCGAATGAGGCGATATTCGCCAGGCTGAAGGTGAAGCGGTACAGATTCTCGTTCCGCACGTTCGCGATGGCGTAACGCCGGTATTCCAAGGTGATTCCACAGCAGTTCCAGTTGTAGGTGGTCTGGGCCGTGGCAAACTGCATCTGTTGTGTCTCCACGTCGAACCCTAAACTAGCGGCTGCGCTGAGTCCGCGGCGATTGAGCCCGCCATATCCAAGAGCCACCCGAAACTGCTGAAACTTGCAGGTGATCTGAACCGTGCCTCCAATCGGACCACACAAACCTTCGCCTAGGGTGTTCTTGGAATTCGCCTGCGGAATCTCCAGGTAAGCATCTCCGCCCCCGAAAGTGAAAGGCCCCCAGTTGTAATTGATCAGCAGCGTACTGGCGTTGATGCGCGAGAGTTGGAAATCATAATCGAGATCCCATTCCGTATCGGTGTGCGTTCCTGTGGCGGCTCGGAGGCGCGAGACCAGCGGAGACAGATTCCGGGGCTGCGTGAGGAACGCGATCCCCGTGAGTTCTTCCGTCGTTGTGAACACATTTCTCTGCCCGGGCACCAGCGCTCCGCCAAAGTTCGGATCGAAGAAATATTTTTGTGAGAGCTCCCATGTCAGCTCTTCTTTGACCTCAGGAGCCACAACACACGATTGGTTCTCCAAATTCGTGACGCGGCCCCAAGGCACCGTCTGTTCTGGAGCTGCCGCACCCACTGCCAGCCCAGTCATGGGCGTCTCGCATTCCTGCACCGAAGAGTCCTTGCGCTTGGAGTACAACCGCGTTACGAAGCCATACCAAATCTCGTTAGTGTCACTTAGGATGTCCCTCTCATCGAAGCGCAGCACATTGGAAAAATCGTTAACGCCATTCACATATCGGTACTGAATTTTGGGTTCGATGACGTGTTTCCACTTTCTTCCCAAGAATTCTTTTTCGAAGATCTTTTCGAGAACGGGTGGGCGTATTTCGATCGACGCATCAATAGCCTCCCGATTTATTGCGTTGTTGACGGCTTCTCCCTTTTCCAGGCTCTGAGAATAGTACGTCTCATGGGCAGTCAGGGATGGCCGAACCTCCCAGCCGTGGAAGTGCCAGGGTAGAGAGATCTCTGGGTTCAGGTCGAAGCGTCCCACCGGGCTATTGGTGCTAAAACCCGGCTCGCTCCGCGAGAGCCCTGCCAGAGAGCTGTCCAGAGACCAAAAGACCGGTGACTTTGCGATGGGACGATCCACACTTGAGGCATCAAAGCTGGGAGTGTGCAGAATGCGGATCGAATCGTATACCGGCGGGTTGGACAGGTTTCCTTCCGAGTCCGTCGTTTGAAAGAAGTTCTGATAACGATCCACCATTCCAGCAAGGGTAAATCCGTTGTAGCTCTTCGTTAGAAAAGCCTGGGATTTCACTTCGGAATTGATGGCCTGCGTGAATACGTCGTTGAATGCTAACCGAAAAATAAACGAACTCAGGTAGTCGATATTCGTGACCGCGCGAAATCCATAAAAGTTTCCATCAGAGATGAGCTTGGCTTCCTCGCCGCCCTCCTTTAAGACCTGCGGACCCGTGGGGGTTCCAATCTCAATCCCTCGGTCAATGACGCCGAAATAGTTCAGATCGACGTATGACGTATCGCTGGGACGCGCCCGAAACTCTCCCCGCTGCGAGGAGCCGCGCAGAGACAGATATTCGGCGCCGACCGTGGCGTCGAGGCTGCGATTGATCGCCCAGTAGAAGGCGTCGCCAAGGATCGTTCCTTTGCTCGAAGATCGTCCCGCTGTGGGTACTAGAAATCCCGAATGTCGGGTCTCGCGCGCCACCGGATGTGTCGCATACGGAAAGTAGAAGATCGGGAATCCGTGCAGCAGGAAGTTACTGTGATAGATGGTGGCATTGCCGCCGACATCCACCACAATTCTGCGAGCCTGGAACCTCCATGCGGGATGCGGTAGTTCGCAGGTCGTGACACTACCATCGTAGACGCGGTAATGGTCCGCACTCGTTTTCTGGACCACTCTGCCGCGAAAGGCAAACGGTGCTGTCGATGTGAGAATGGCACGGTTCCCTTGAAAGCGGAACCCGGTTGTGGCGGTAACGTCGTAGAATTGGCCGATTTCCGAAACCAGATTGTAATTCCCATGGCTGGCCTTGATGTGATCATCGTTCGGGCCACCATCGATGGCGAAATGACCCGATGCTGTGGCTTCTCCCGAGTCTGAGTCGTACGTAACCTCGTCGGCGCGAATCACATACCCGCGGTAATGAATCTCGCCATCGCCGTGAAGTTCATAAACGTTTCCGTCTTTTTCCTGCTGCACTGCGCAAATCACAGTTCCATTCTTCAACCGAGTCACCGCGCGGCCAGGACAGGGATTGGTTTCATCCTCTTCTGGGTTGGATTTCTCTTCCTGCGTGGAAGAGCGGGAAGTCTGAGCGGAATCTGCAAGCAACTGGCTGGTTACTAGTCCGTACGCGAGAAGCTGATGACAAAGAAACAGCGCCGTGATAAGGAATCTAGTGCGCAGAGTCATCGGAAGAAAATCGACGGAAGACGATTTCCATCGAAAGCTGCCTGCCTTTCGCGTGCTTGTCGT
>Ga0126371_10001942_pt1 | contig 17686 bp, 15 predicted proteins | sample PanSoiMetaPlot_4_FD_110145 | JGI IMG/M metagenome (GOLD analysis project Ga0126371, IMG submission 110145) | Tropical forest soil microbial communities from Panama - MetaG Plot_4 | ecosystem: Environmental > Terrestrial > Soil > Tropical forest > Bulk soil | place: Panama | collected 2016-02-17 | reverse complement strand
GTTCGCATTTCCGGCAACGGGCGGGCCCATTCATTCCCACAGTTCGCCTCTGCAAAAGCCTCCACCGGTATTCCGGTAGAATGAACATTCACAACGAACGGACCGAACCCCTTCTATGATTCATCCCTGGCACGATGTCACCCCTGGCGGAAAACTGCCTCAAGAATTCGATTGCGTGATCGAAATTCCTTTTGGCTCTAGCGTGAAGTATGAACTCGACAAATCGAGTGGGCTCATCCGCCTCGACCGTATTCTCTACTCCGCGGTTTACTATCCGGCGAATTACGGATTCATCCCGCAAACGCTGGCGGAAGACGATGATCCTCTCGACGTGCTGGTACTTTGCCAGGAAACGGTGGTGCCGCTGACGATCATTCATGCGCGGGCAATCGGCATCATGACGATGATCGATGGCGGGAAAAAAGACCACAAGATCATCGCGGTAGCCACAGAAGATCCAGAATTTAGCAGTTATCGTGAGGCCGCTGAGATGCCGCCTCACCGGCTGATCATGCTGCGTCGCTTCTTTCAGGATTACAAACAACTCGAGGGGAAAGCTGTCGAAGTGGATGAGATCCGGCCCGCGAGTGAAGCGTATCCCGTCATCCTCGACGCGTTGCACCGCTACAGCGAAGAGCGTCGCAAGGGGTTTAAAGCCAAGCACTGAATAGACTTGATGTCCACCTACCCCAGGCGAAAAATAATGCTTGACATATTGTACTAGTTCTATAGTACATTAGGACGCATGGGAACCAACTCCCAGCGCGGCACGCCGTTTCGATTCGCACTTGACCTGCACACGGGCGTGCCGGTCTACCGCCAGCTCATCGATCAGGTGCGTGCCGGAGTTGCTTCCGGGGCACTGACCGCCGGAGATCAACTCCCCACCGTCCGCCAGCTCGCAGTCGATCTCTCCATCAATCCGAATACCGTGATGCGGGCTTACCGCGAACTGGAACTCGGCGGCATGCTCGAGACGCACCAGGGTACCGGGACCTTTATCAGCGACAAGAAGATCGAAAAGAAATCGTCTGAGCGTGAGCGCCAGCTTGGTCAGATGGCTAGTGAATTTGCGGCCCGGGCGGGAGCCGCTGGATTCACCTTGGAAGAGTTGATCGACCGCATGAGCGAGTTGCTTGCACCCGCACAAAGGAGATAGTCATGGCTCGAATTCGAATTCAGGAAACCAACGGCGTCGCTTTGTTGCTGTTCACCGTGTCCATATTGGTGGGAGTCTGGATCTCACAAGTGACTCATCAATCTGGCTACGCAATCGCCGGGATTCTGGTCGGGCTCTATTTTCTATTCGCGATCAAGATCGTTCGCCAGTGGGAGAAGGTCGCGGTGCTCCGTCTCGGCCGGTATGTTGGCCTGCGTGGCCCTGGCATCTGTCACATTGTGCCCATCGTCGACACGCTCAGTCCTTATGTCGATCAGCGCGTTCGGGTTGCCAGCGTATCCGCTGAGTCCACGCTCACCCGCGACACGGTCCCGGTCAACGTGGACGCGATCGTCTTCTGGATGGTTTGGAATGCAGAGAAATGCATCCTCGAAGTTGAGAACTTCGTGGAAGCCATCAACATGAGCGCACAAACCGCACTGCGAGAATCGATCGGACGCCACGAACTCGGCCAAATGATCACAGAGCGAGAAACCCTCGGCCGCGAACTGCAGCGCATTCTGGACGAGAAGACGAATTCATGGGGAATTACGGTTCAGTCTGTGGAGATTCGCGATGTGAAAATTCCTCAGGCACTTGAAGACGCAATGTCCCGCCAGGCGCAGGCCGAACGTGAACGTCAGGCCCGCAACACCCTGGGCCAGGCCGAGACCGAAATTGCCGACAAATTCGCAGCGGCGGCGGCGACGTACCGGAACGATCCGACCGCCCTGCATCTGCGCGCCATGAACATGCTCTACGAAGCGATCAAAGAACGCGGCTCGATGGTGATCGTACCGTCATCCGTCGTCGAAACCATGGGCCTCGGTGGCAGCCTCGCCACCGCCGCCCTCGGTGGGGTAAAGCCTTAACCATTCACTAAAAGCTCAAGAGGAGGGATTCCCATGAAGTGTTCACCCTACGTGTCTCTACTCGCCGCAATAGTCGCCATTGCGCTCGCAACCGGCGGCCAAACGCCAGCGTTGCAGAAAGGTGTCAGCGTCCAGATGGCGGTAACAAACAACGCGCAAGCCGAGCCCGCAGCAGATGAACTGGACGCCTGGGTCATCGCTGTGACTGCCGATGGGCGGCTCTTCTTCGGAGCAGATCAGGAAACTGCAGAAGGACTGCTGGAACAGATGAAGATCAACCCCAGAAAGCGGGATCAGAATCTCTATATCAAAGCTGACGCGCGAGCACCTTTCTCCGAAGTCAAGAAAGCTCTTCATGCTGCCCGGGAAGGTCGTTTTGAAAATCCAGTGTTGCTGACCGCGCAGCACGCGTCAGTTCGACCGGGAACCGTCGTGCCTCCCAATGGAATTGGAGTAAGTCTCAGCGAACCGAGAAGCGGCGACGCTGTGTTCGTACGCTTGTCGAGTTCTGAGCAGGGCCCGGCAACTTTGAACATCAACGGCCAGACCATGGCTTGGCAAGAATTGGACAGCACTCTGAAGCAGGCCGCGCACAGCCCGGGTCAGACCGTACAAGTAGAAGCAAACGACGCAGTAAGTTTCGCAGACGTGATGCGTGTGTTGGATGCAGCACGCGCGAATAACGCGACCGTGTCATTGCCGATCTTCAATTCGCTGTGAGTCGACTATCCGACCTGGCGAGACTTGCTCCGCCAGGTCGGACCTTTTGGATTTTTCGGGACAATATCTTCCATGAGCGGCTCATTCCAGGAATATTTAGACTGAACTCAGGATCAAGGCCTGTACCCTAGAGCACCAGCGTAACAGTTACGACTGGATACTTCCGGAGTGTGGATGGCTAAAGTTTGGGTTGCCGATTGACGATGACCTACATATGGATCCTTCTGCCATCGCCCTCCAAGCACTTCATCAAGCTAACGCTCAACTCGAAACCGCCGCGGCTAGGATCGCCAGTGCCGGCGCCACTTCGCCAGACGGAACCCCAATCGATGTTGTCGACCTCAGCGCTGAGCTGGTCGCACTGATGACGGCTCAGAATCTCTTCGAGGCGAATCTCGCCACGCTTAAGACCGACAATCAAATGCAGAAAGCCTTGATCGACATCAAGACTTAGTTGAGCTTTACCAGACGTGGCAGGCGCTTTCGGCCACCATCGGCTGACCGGCTTTGCAGCTCCACGCTTTTTGAAATTCCGGCATGTTCTGCACCGTGCCGTCCACACGAAACTTTCCCGGCGAATGGGGATCGGTCAGCACGCGCATGCGCGCAACCTCCGGAAGCCGCTTCTCGCACCACACGCGTCCGAAACCTAGGAAGAATCTCTGCTGTGGTGTGTAGCCGTCGATCTTCTGCGATTCCTTACCTGACTCGGCAAGCATCTTCTCCAAGGCCATGAGCGCAATACGTGCTCCGCCGTTGTCCGCAGTGTTCTCGCCCAGAGTGAGCCGCCCGTTCAGTTTCAAGTCATCGACCGCGACGAAGTTCGAATACTCGCTGGCGACGCAGCTCACACGTTTCTCGAACTCCTCACCATCCTGCTTGGTCCACCAGTCATGAAAATTACCCTGCGGATCGAACTTGCGTCCTTGATCGTCAAACCCGTGCGTTAACTCGTGGCCAATCACTAGCCCAATTCCGCCAAAGTTCACAGAATCATCCATTTTCGGATCAAAAAACGGAGGCTGCAGAATGCCCGCGGGAAACACGATCTCATTGAACGATGAGCTGTAGTAGGCATTCACCGTTGGCGGAGTCATACCCCACTCTTTGCGATCGAGCGGCTTGTCGATTTTCGCGATCTCCCGCTTCGACTCGAAGTCGTTCGCTCGCTGGATGTTGCCCAAAAGATCGTCGGGCTTGACCTGCACCGAGCTGTAGTCGCGCCACACATCGGGATACCCAATCTTGTTGTGAATGGCATCGAGTTTGACCTTCGCCTGTTTCTTGGTGTCTTCGCTCATCCACGAGAGATTCTGAATGTCTTCGGCGAGCGACTTCTCGAGCGCGCCGACCATCTTCAGCATGCGCGCCTTGCTCTCGGGAGGAAATGCCGCTTCCACATATCTCTGGCCGAGAGCCTCGCCGAGCTCGCGGTCCACGAGATTGACACAACGCTTCCACCGCGCCTGGATTTCCTTCTGGCCCGTCAGCGCCTGCTGGAACTTGAAATTGGCATCCACATAAGGCTGCGAAAGCCACGGGGCGGACGTAGCCAGCAAATGCCACCTGACGTAGGTCTTCAACGAATCGAGCGACTCCGTCTCCAGTACAGCGTTGACCTCTTTGAAGAAGTCGGGGTTGGTGACGTTCAACTCCTTAAATGCCGGAGCATTTACACCCTGAAAATAGCGCTCGAGTTGAAAGTTCGGGCCCAGCGCCACCGCCTCTGCACGCGTCATCTTGTGATCGCGATTCTTGGGATCTCGGCGGGCAGTGCGGTCCATTTCTGGTTTGGCGAGCGCGGTTTCAATGCGGAGCACCGTGTTGGCATCTTCAGGGGAAGCCGATAGCGAGAGATCCTTCGCCGCTTGATTAGAGACTTGAGTGATGTAGTCCACGAGCGCTTGCCGGACTTCCTTGTTCTTGCCGACGTCTTTTATGTAGTAGTCGCGGTCGGGCAGCGTTAGTCCGCCCTGATCGATGTACGCAATTACCTGGTCTGCGTTGTGCATGTCCGAGTTGGAATAGAAATTGAAGAGCGGACTCGGTCCGATCATGTGAATACGGGCAATCTCGTCGACGAGTCCCTGCTTGTCCTTCACCGCGTCAATGCGATCGAGTTCGGGCTTCAAAGCGAGAATGCCCTTGCTGTCGACCGTCTTCTCGTCCATACACGAGCCATATAGGTCGCCGATCTTCTGATCGATCGCGTTGCGACCGGCGCCGCCTGCGGCAGCCTGTTCGAGAAGTCCATGCTCTATATCCAGGTTGCGTTCATGCAGTTCGACAAAGCTTACCCACTGCGACTGGTCCGGAGGAATCTCGGAATTCTTGATCCAATTCCCGCAGGCGTACTGATAAAAATCTACGCATGGATCGATGCTTTTATCGATGGTGTCGATGCTGAACCCTGGTGCCGGTTTGGCAGAACCGGACGACTGCGAAAAGCTAACAGCGCTCAGCAAGATTAGGCACAGCACAAGACGGGCAAGACGCATAAGAGGAAGTCTCCTGAAGCGAGCAGACGTTCGCAATGATAAGCCTGATATCCACAGGTCGGCAATCATTGACATCGAGCAACATTGATGGAACAACGATGATCGAGCTTCCATTTCCGTCGCGGAGTAAAATCATTATCCCTGCGATCCGCCTGTCACAGTCGTTGAAGGCCGTACTACATAACGGCTCGACAAACGCACATTTTTTCGGTCTTACTTGACACCTATGAAGCTGACTCGACTTGCTCCCATTCTCTGGACAAAGGATTTGCCGGCATCGATCGACTTTTATTGCGAAATGCTGGGCTTCGCTTGCGTTGGGCGTTCCGAGGGCTGGGCCTGCCTGCAGAAAGATGATGTCGAACTCATGCTTTCGCTGCCCAACGCGCACGAGCCTTTCGACAGGATACAGTTCACTGGCTCTTTCTATTTCCGTCCGGACGACGTCCAAGCACTCTGGAAGCAACTGAAAGACACGGCCACGATCGTTTATCCTCTTGAAGATTTCGATTACGGCATGCGGGAGTTCGCCATCCGGGACAACAACGGTTACATTCTGCAATTCGGACAGGAGATATGAACTAACTTTTCCTGCTCGCCTATGAGGCGAAGTTCCCACCGCGTTTATAATCGAGGTTTATAGATTCCTGAAAAGTTGGGGTTCCCCATGACTTCCACGAATGGCTCGAACGGAAATGGCTACGTCGTCCCCAAACCACGCGAAGAATGGATTTCGCGTCGCCGGCAAGAGAATGCCGACGGCAATTTTTCGCAGATGCACTATGCGCGCAAGGGTGTAATCACAGAAGAGATGTCCTTCATCGCGCACAAGGAGAAGCTCACCCCTGAGCTTGTGCGTGACGAGGTAGCACGCGGGCGAATGATCATCCCGGCCAATATCAATCATCCGGAGCTTGAGCCGATGGCGATCGGCGTCGCCTCGCTGTGCAAGATCAACGCCAACATCGGCAACTCGGCGGTGACCTCAGAGATCAACGAAGAACTGAAGAAGCTCCATACGGCGGTCCACTACGGCGCCGACACGGTGATGGATCTGTCCACCGGCGGCAACATTCATGAGATCCGCGAAGCCATTCTCCGTCACTCGCCAGTTCCGATTGGTACAGTTCCGATCTATGAGGCGATCGCCCGGGTAAAGCGCGTGGAAGATTTGAACGCGGAAGTCATGCTTGAGGTGATTGAAGAGCAGGCAGCACAAGGCGTCGACTACATGACGGTTCACGCCGGCGTGCTGATCCAATACCTCCCGCTGATTTCGAAGCGCATCACCGGCATCGTCAGCCGCGGAGGCGCTATTCTCGCCCAATGGATGGCCTACAACCACAAGCAGAACTTCCTCTACGAGCGGTTCGACGACATCGTCAAAATTTTCAAGAAATACGACGTCAGCTTTTCGTTGGGAGATGGTTTGCGGCCAGGATGCGTGGCCGATGCCAGCGACGAGGCTCAGTTTGCCGAGCTGCGTACGCTCGGTGAACTTACGAAGAAGGCTTGGGAAGAAGATGTGCAGGTCATGATCGAAGGGCCCGGCCATGTCTCCATGGACAAGATCAAGGAGCAGGTCGATAAGGAAGTCGAGTACTGTTACGCGGCGCCGTTCTACACTCTCGGACCGCTCGTCACTGACATCGCCCCCGGCTACGACCACATTACTTCGGCGATTGGTGCGGCTATGATCGGATGGTATGGTGCAGCGATGCTTTGCTACGTCACGCCGAAAGAGCATCTCGGCCTGCCGAATGAGAAAGACGTAAAAGACGGCATCATTGCCTACAAGATCTCAGCACACGCGGCTGACATTGCCCGCCAGCGCCCGGGCGCGCGCGACCGCGACGATGCCCTCAGCTACGCCCGCTACAAGTTCGACTGGGAAAAGCAGTTCGCCCTCTCCCTCGATCCAGAGACGGCGCGCTCGATGCATGATGAAACCCTGCCCGACGACTACTACAAAGAGGCAGCCTTCTGCTCGATGTGCGGCCCGAAATTCTGCTCGATGAACTATTCGTCGAAAGTGGACGAATATAACAAACAGGTCCACGGCATTGAGAAGACGGATTATTCGGAGTTGGTCGAAAAGCTGGTGACGCTGAAGTAAATCCCACCACGTTTTCGCGCCGAAAGTCTCCGCTTACCGCACCCCGCGGAATACATAATTTTGTATCTTCCGCAATGTGATTACTCCAGAAATCTGGAGCCTTTTGTCCCTCCGATACCACCACCCACTAATTCGACTTCGTAAAGGTCATACAAATCTTGACAATGGGCTGTTTCCTTGCGTATTGTGCGCCATCTCTGTTTTGGTGTTTCGTGTGCTAGTTTGGCTGCCGTTCAACGCCTGAAATAGACAGATGCAGATCCGCCTCGCCCGTTGCCGGGGGCGTGCACGACAAGAGAGAAATCACTCAGGAGGTGAAGCCCACCAATGAAAACGGACAAATCCATCCAAATACTCTTAACCCTATTGCTTGTGATAGCCTGCGGTACCGGTTATATCTTCGGGCAGGCGACCGCAACCGGAACGCTTCAAGGTACCGTAGTCGATAAGTCGCAAGCGGTCGTCGTGGGCGCCGACGTTGTGGCGACCTTCAAAGCCACAGGCACAACTCGCACGGCAACAACCAATGACAGCGGCAGTTACCGGTTTGACTTCGCTCAAGCCGGTACCTACCAGGTGAAAATTACTAAGAAGGGCTTCCAGTCCCTAGTTCAAACGACAGAATTGCTGGTAGGGCAAACAGCCACAGTCAGTGCGACTCTGAGCCCCGGTGCGGCCACAGAAGTGGTCGAAGTAACTGGTTCGGCACCGATCGTTGACGTTACCAAGACCAGCGTCAGTCAGGACATCACGCCCAAGGAAGTCGAAGAGCTTCCTCTCGTCGGCCGTGACGCGGCCAACTTGGCTTATCTGGCGCCAGGCGTAAAAGCGACGGACTCCTACGACCCGACCAAAAACCGCTATGCGATTCTCTCCGTCAATGGCTCTGACGGCCGCAACATCAACACCACCGTCAACGGCGTAGACAACAAGGACAATACCGTCGGCGGCGCGGTCATGCAGATGCCGCTCGAGGCGATCCAGGAATTTCAGATCAGCACGCAGCGTTTCTCCGCTGAGAACGGCCGCTCTCAGGGCGCTGCCATCAACATGATCACCAAGTCCGGCACCAACGAGTACCACGGTTCGGTGTTCGGCTACTTCCGTGATTCTGCCCTGAACACTGACGAGAAAGATGCGGCCGGCGACGGTACGTCAACTCCTAGCCATCCCAATTACAGCAGGCAGTTCTTCGGCGGATCGGCCGGAGGACCAATCAAGAAAGACCAGCTCTTCGGCTTCTGGGCTATAGAGCGCCAGCGCGAGAGCCAGGAACTGGCTGAACAGGGCACGTCATATTCTGAGCTTGTTGCTGCACAAGGGGCCGGTCTTGCGGCTCAACCGGCGAAAGCCATTCCTCGTCCATTTCACGAGTGGCGCTACAACGGTCGCCTCGATTGGACAATCAATAACCGAAACAGCGCCTACCTAAGCTACAGCTCGCAGGCGAACGACAGTCTGAACGACCAATCAGACGGAACGATGGATCTCACTGAGGGCAACTTCACCACGAACCATCTCCAGATTGCCAATTTCACCGTGACTTCACAGCTCTCGCCCTCAACGATCAACACCTTCACGGCAGGATTCCAGTACTGGAACAACCTGATCGCTAGCCATGTGAATGCTCCACTGGTCACATTCCCGAGCGCTCAGTTCGGCACCAACGGCAACGTGCCGCAGCAGTCATTCCAGCGCAAATGGCAGTTCAAAGATGACATCTCCAAAACGATCGGCAAGCATACGTTAAGCGGCGGGGTCGACTACATCTGGAACCCGGTTGAGGGTGGTTTCTTCGAGTTCAATTCCACTCTAGAAGTTGATTTCGTTGCCGACCCGAGCGTCATTCTTGGCGATAAAGCCACTTACCCCAACGGTTTCGCTACCCCTGGTGCAGTCGGCAGCATGTCGTTCTCCAATGGCGATCCCTACTTCCTTGTTGCGACCAAGCAGCTTGGCTTCTACGGTCAGGATGACTGGAAAATAACGCCACGATTGACACTTAATCTCGGCCTTCGCTGGGATCGAGACTTCAACATGCTGGGCAATTCGGACTATACGAAGACCCGCACCTACTTGGGCCTACAGGCTATTTCCTCAGACCCCGCCGCTCAGCAGTACTCCAATTACTTTATCCGGAGCCTGCCGCACGACGACACCAAGAATTTCAGCCCGCGTCTCGGATTTGCTTATGATGTTACCGGTCGCGGCAAGCACGTATTGCGTGGTGGTTATGGCCTTTATTTTGGCAACGTGTTCCAGAATATTCCGCTGTTCATGGAGCAACTCGCCAACCCAACCATATTCCAAACCGTGTTGAGCCTGTCCGCCGCGACCGACCCAGTGCCCGGAACCGGCCTTACGCTTGGACAATGGCAATATGGTGTAAGCCCGCTCCCGACCCTGCCGGGTCCGTCCACAACAGCCTCGGACGGCAGCGTCGGCCGTCTCATCGATCCGGGTTACCGTAATCCGGTATCTGAGGAATTCAACGTCGGATATTCTTGGGCGATCAACAACAACTCCGTCTTCGAGGCGGAATACACCCACGTCCTGAACTTACATGAGAACAAGACCATCAATATCGATCAGAAGGTCGTGGACTACGCGGACTTCCCCAGTGGAATCGATCCCAGCACGGGTGATGTGGCCTTGATCCGGCCGCTTTCCAACGCATTTGCGAACGCTGGCCAGCCTGTACTGGCTAGCGTCCGAAATGATGAATCCATCAACCGAAGCACCTACGATGGCGTCAACTTCAGTTTCCGGCAGCGCATGAGTCGGCACTTCTCGCTGAATGCTAATTACACTCTTGCGTGGGCTTATGGCTACGATGCGGGCGGGTTCTCTGCTTTCCGCAACTACGCACGCGATGGCCGTCACCCGTTTGCCTCATACGAATGGGGGCCAATGACCAACGACGAACGTCATCACATCACTCTGGCTGGCATGGTCGAGTTGCCGAAAGGATTTGAGATTGCGCCGATTCTTCAGTTCGGCACGGCTCGTCCCTACAGTTTGACCAATTCAACCAACACGATCAATGCCGGAGGCGGAACGACGCCTGCGGTTGTCGTCCCGAAGGGCGATACTACGAACTTCCTTGCCTACGCTGGAAACGATACCGGCGCTCGAGTCTGCTACTACATCACCGGCAATTGCACCATCGCCAAGTTTGATCCGCTTCGCGGCGACGCCGTCTTCGAACTCGACGCCAAGCTGGCCAAGAACTTCAAGATCGGCGAGCGGGCAAGGGTCCAAATTGTTGCCCAAGCGTTCAATCTCACGAATCGTGCGAATTATGGCAACAATTTTGGAGGCAATATTTCGAGTGGCGAATTCGGCCATCCGATCGGCTTTATCGCTCCGAACGCTACCTTCATCCCGCGTTCGATCTGGGGTGAGATGGGAGTCCACTTCACGTTCTAACCGTATCACTCCAAGTCCTTGTCCCCGGGCAACTCAGCCAGGGACAAGGACTTTCTGCTTTAACCCATCTCACTGAATTGTCGGACCCTCCCTCTGAAAATAACCGCTACTTGACCGATCGTTGTATAATCTAACTAACTGGTTAATTAATATGGCTCGATTGTTGCAACACCGTCGTCACGATTGGCAAGGCCACATGGGAACCCGCGGTCAGCCCGAAGAGAGCCGCGCCGCCATTCTCAAGGCCGCAGCCCGCGAATTTGCCGAGCACGGCATTGCCGGGGCGCGCACCGACACCATCGCACGCGAAGCTCACGTCAATAAAGCGCTGCTCTACTACTACTTCGAAGACAAGGACACGCTGTATGGCGCCGTTCTCGACAACGCTTTCTCGGGACTCAAAAATACCGTCTTCCAGGTGCTCGACAGCGCCCTTCCCCCGCGCGAGAAGATCATGGCTTACGCGGGAGCCTATTTCGATTTCATCGCCTCGAATCAGCTCTACCCGCGTCTAATGCAGCGCGAGATGATGCGAGCCCGGGAAGGCGAGTCGCAGCACATCGACAAGCTCGCCAAAGCCTACATCCAGCCAATCTTTATGCGCGTCAACCAGGTGCTACAGGAAGGTATTGCCCAGGGCGAGTTTCGTCCGCTGAAGACCGAGCATTTTGTGCCTTCGATGGTCGCAATGATCGTGTTCTATTTCAGCAGTGCGCCGATGATGAAGAAGATCATCGGCTTTAACCCGCTGTCGCCGCAGCGCATTGCCGAGCGACGGGCAGCAGTTCTCGATTTCATTTCAGCAGCATTATTCGCGCCGAAACATCCCACGCAAGGAGCACACTCATGAGTGCGCGCAACCGCTTCTTCATGCTTCTCGGCATCATCTTCGTCATTGCCGCGACTTACTACTACTTCTCGACCGACCATTCCAAGGACCTTGTACTGATCGGCACAGTAGACGCCAATCAGGTCATCGTCAGCGCACAGGTGGAAGGTCGCATTCAGAAACTGCTTGTGGACGAAGGTACTCCAGTTAAGGCGGGAGACCTGATCGCCGTACTTGACCCCTCTGAGTTAAAGGCACAAACTGCCGCTGCCACTGCAACCATTGCGAGTCTGCAGCAGAAAGTTGAGGAGATGCAGCACACCGAGCGCTCGACCAGTGGTTCAACTACCAGCGATGTTACAAATGCGGAGGCAAAAGTCTCGTCTGCGAAGGCGCAGTTGTTGCAGGCACAAGCTTCGCTGGAGCGAATCGAAAGCGACAGCCGTCGAACCATTGAACTGGCCAAGGCGGGGATCGACTCAGATCAGGAGCGCGTTCAGGCGGAGACGAACCTGCGCGCCGCACAGGCGACAGTTCAGGCCCAACAAGATCTTGTGACTGCTGCCCAGGCCGATTTGAAAGCTGCGGTCGCTCGTACCTATCAGGCAAATGCTGCCAAGAGCACGGTCGCAGCCACACAGGCGGATCTCAAGAACGCGATCGCACAGAAGAATCAGGCCGAAGTACGACTTGGCTACACCAGCGTCTACGCTCCGGTCACTGGCACGGTCTCGGTCCGTGCAGCACGACAGGGAGAGGTCGTTAATATCGGCGCTCCGATAGTTACCATTGTTGACCTTGGCGACACGTGGGCACGCGCGGCAATTCCCGAAACCTATGCGGACCACATCGGCTACGGGGACACTCTGCGCGTGCGCCTGCCCGGAGGCACGATCACCAACGGGAAGGTGTTCTTCAAAGGCGTTGAAGGAGACTACGCCACGCAGCGCGATGTCAGCCGCCGCAAGCGCGATATCAAGACCATCGTCCTCAAGGTCCGCCTCGACAATCCGAAGGGCGCCTACGTCCCGGGTATGACAGCCGAAGTACTCGTAGCGCCGGATCAAATCAAAAACGGCAGCAGCCAGAGCGCGAAGGCCTCGGAGCAGCAATGACCGAGAAAAGTACACGACCGGGAAATGGCAACGGATTCCACGAGAAGCCCGTCTTCGATCCCAAAGCCCCATCGGCGATCGAGGTCGAACATATCGTCAAGAAGTACGGGGACTTCACGGCCGTAGATGATGTTTCCTTCGCGGTAAAGGAAGGCGAAATTTTTGGACTGCTTGGTCCAAACGGTGCCGGCAAGTCGACGCTGATTCGCATGATGACGACGCTCATTCCGATCACCTCGGGAAAAGCGCGCATTGCGGGGCATGACGTGGCGAAAGAACCGAATGCCGCTCGCCGCATGATTGGCGTCATCCCGCAGGCTTTGACCAGCGATCTCGACCTGACGGTCACAGAAAACATGAATATCTACGCCAAGCTTTACGACGTACCAGCCAAAGAACGGCAGGCATCGATCGACGAACTTCTTGAGCTGGTCGATCTAACGAAATGGCGCGACGCGCAAACCAAAACACTATCCGGCGGCATGCGGCGGCGTCTCGAGATTGCTCGTGGGCTGGTGCATCACCCCAGGATTTTCTTCCTCGACGAACCGACGACCGGCCTCGACCCGGTCTCACGCGTAGCCGTATGGGAAATGCTGGGCAACATCAAAGAGAACCGGCAACTAACGATCCTGATCACCACGCACTATATGGACGAAGCAGACCGCCTTTGCGACCGGATCGCGATCGTCGATCACGGAAAGCTGGTCGCACTGGATACGCCGATGGCTCTGAAAGACAGCGTCCCGGGATCCAATGTGATTGAGGCTCAATTCGACAATGCTCCCAGTGATTGGGAAGAGAAGCTGCACGCACTCGAAGATGTCACATCAGTTCAGCACGAGGGCGCAGGTATGTATCGCGTCCTCACCAGCAACGGCTCGCGCACGACTACGCAACTGGTCGAACTGGCCGTGCAGAGCGGCATTCAGGTAAAGACGCTGTCAGTGCAGAACACGACTCTCGACGACGTCTTCGTGCACTACACCGGCAGACAACTGCGCGATGAGTTGCAAAAAGCCTATGCGTTCGTCATGCCGCAAAGGCCAGGGTTACAGCCCTAGTTTTTTATCGGGTGCGTGGACGGCGCGAAAGTAAGCAGAGAAGGATCGTACTTATGAATCGAATGATGGCGATCGTCGAGCGCGAAATGCGCAAATTCTTCCGCTCTCCGGCTCTCATGCTGGCGTCGATGATCTTTCCCCTGGTGCAATTGATCATCCTCGGCAACGCATTTGGTGGAAAGATCAAAGACGCCAAGGTCGCCATTGTCGATCAGGACGGTGGCCCTCAAGCTCTCAAAATCCGTCAGGCCTTTGATGCAGTGCGCGCGAACATCCGCACCTTCACTCCGATTCCCTACGACAGCGACAAGCAGGCTACGGAAGACGTCCGTAACGGAAAACTACAGGGAGCGGTGATTATCCCGCCGCAATATTCCCGCCGCGTCTACGAGCAGAATCATCCTCAGATCGTTCTGGTGGTCGATAACAGCGACAATTTCATGAGTTCGGCCATCGAGGCAGAACTCAAAGACTTGACGAATGCGCTGAACGAGCCTACCGCTTCGCCACGGATCCTGCCGCAGATAGTGCTCAGTCCCGTTGAACTCTATCCCTACATCGAATACATGAAATATCTGCTTCCAGGCTCGCTGGTGCTGGCCATGTTCGTCTCGGTGATGATCGGCGGGGGGATGCTTTACATCGACGACAAGGCTCGCGGTGTGCACGAGGGATACCTGGTCACGCCGATCACCAAACTTGAACTGGTGCTGGGCCTGAATCTCGCCGGGGCTATCAAGGCAGTCATGACCGGAGTCATCATCGTCGGCATCGGTTCCATGCTTGCCGGAGTCGGCACGATTTTCAATCCGGCAACCATCGTCGGCCTCGTGATTATGATCGTGCTGACGTCGCTCGCCCTCAACACGATGATGTTCCTGCTGATGGTCCGGATCGAGGATCCACTGGTTCCTCGCGCGATGTTCGGCATTCTCAACACGCTGCTGTTCTTCCCCAGCGGCTCGGTCTACCCGATCCAGGCCTTCCCGCCGTGGTTGCGGGCAATCGCAAGGGTCGATCCGTTTACTTATGCGGTGGATGGCTTCAAATGTCTATTGCTGAAAGAGACGGCTCTCTCGGCGGTCTGGCCAGACATGCTGTTCCTGACGATCTTCGCCATGGTCACGCTGGGGATTGCAATTCCTCTGTTCAAAAGAACGCTCTAGGCTGCCCTGTGGACTCGGGGACGCCTAGAGCGGACAGAACAGCCGCTTTTCGAACCCTACTTCTTTATGTCCACCGACGCTCGCGTCGTCTCCCAATCGATGTGCATTGTGCATCCAGTAGATGACTTCTCGAAGGAAATGGTGAAGTTCTCGACTGGCGACGGCAGCTTCGAGACCTTCATGTCCACTCGAGCCAGTTCATCACTTTCATACTTGTAAGGGATCCCCCATTCGCCCGTCTTCTTGTTAATGATCAGGGTCCACTTATCAGCATTGGGCACTGTAAAGATGGTATAGCTGCCGGCAGGCACTTTGGCTCCGCCAACGGTGATGTCGGCGCCCGTTACGAAAGTGGTGGCCTCGTTCGCCCCGGTGCGCCACACTTCTCCGTAAGGCACGAGTCCGCCATAGACTTTCCGGCCTTTCATGCGTGGGCTGGAATAATCCGTTTTGAGCGTTTTGCCGCCTCCCAAGTCACAGGTCGCGGTCGCGGTCGGGCTAGGACGGTTCTGAGCAAAACTGACGCTGGTGAGTACTAGGGCAATAAACGTGAGGAGGACAATTCTCTTTTTCATGGATTCTCCTTGTGAGTGGTGAAACCGCAAATCGTTTGGACGTTTAGGGTTGGATTCTGTCAGCCGCCCATTATGCTCCACTAACCGGCGTTGTTACAAAAGCGGTGCAATCGCTTGATTCGTAGGGCTATAATATGGGGTTCCGGGGGCGGCAATCACAGTTTCCCCACCGTAACGGGTCTCGGCACTCCTATCTAACTTGTTCGGAACTTTCTAGAGGGCAAGATCGTATCACAGGATGTGTGCCCGTCACCCCAAGCGGAGGGAATCCAGTTTTTGCCCGTAAAATAACGTTTTGGCGGCCTTTCGCCGTTGAAAAACCAGTCTTCCCGGGTGATGGGGAGTTATGAAAGCTTGGAAAAAGATCGCAATTGGAGCGGGGGTTGCTGTTCTTCTCATAGGCATTGTCAGTTTCACGGTGTACCAGAGCAAGAAGAACGTGGTCACCGTGCAAACCGGGAAGGCACAGCGCCAGGATCTGGCAACCGTCGTAAGCGCATCGGGCGAGATTCGCCCTAAGACGTACGTGAACGTCGGAGCGAATGCGTTCGGCAAGATCACGCATCTGTACGTGAAAGAAGGCGACCGCGTGAAGAAAGGTCAATTGCTCGCGCAGATCGAAAACGTACAGCCTGAGGCGGACGTCAATGCCAATCAAGCATCGCTGCAAGCTGCGCAAACTGACGCGATGGCAGCGGATGCCGCGGTAAAGACTGCCCAGGCCGACCTGGTCCGTGCACAAGCCGACTATGACCGCTACAAACTCGATTGGGAACGGGCGCAGAGCCTCTTCAAAGACGGCCTGATTGCGAAGTCGGATTTCGACAGCCGCAAGAACGCCTGGGCCACGGCAGACGCCGGACTCACTCAGGCTGAAGCCCGGCTCGCGCAGGCTAAGGCTCAGAAGGATTCGGCAGAGCGGCATATCGCACAAGCCCAGGCTATGCTGATTCGCTATGCGGACGCGCTCAAGAAGACGACGTATCCTGCGCCTTTCGATGGCGTGGTAACTAATCTTCCGGTGCGCGAAGGCGAAACCGTGGTGATCGGAATTCAAAACGCGCAAGGCAGCACGCTGATGACCATCGCCGACATGTCGGTGATCACCGCTGAAGTCAAGGTCGACGAAACCGACATCGTCAACGTGCGCCTGGGACAACCAGCAGACGTCACAATCGACGCGATTCCGAAGAAGGTTTTCCACGGAACCGTGTCTGAGATAGGAGACAACGCGATCGTTCGCTCCAGTGGCGTGTCAACTTCGCAGCAGACCACTGCCAGCGAGGAAGCCAAAGATTTCAAGGTAGTGGTTACTCTGTCGGACGCTCCCGGTGAGTTGCGACCGGGACTATCGACAACTGCAAAGATCACGACCGCAACCCGTAGTAGCGTCCTGTCCGTTCCAATTCAGGCGCTCACCTTGCGCACGAAGCAACAGATGGACCAGCAGAATAGTGCGCCGGGATCGGTGCAGGCGGCGGCACCTGCCAAGGAAGTCGCATCCAAGTCTAAGAAAGACGACGAGCTACAGGGCGTGTTCGTGATCAGGAGCAAGAAAGCGATGTTCGTTCCGGTTTCGACCGGAATTACCGGGACTACCGATGTCGAAGTACTCGATGGCTTGAAAGACGGAGACGAGGTCATCACCGGCAGTTACAAAGTGCTACGTACCTTAAGGCCCGGAAGTAGCGTAAAGATCGACAATACGACGCCGAAAAAAGTGGAAGAAGAATCATAACGTTAGCCGGATTGAAGCGTCCAAAAAGGAAAAGCCGGTAGAGGTCTCAGAAATCGGAGCCCAAAAATAGTAAGGAACTGAGCCAAAAGATCGGAGAGGTCAGTGGCACCGGACCAGGAGAAAAACATGGCAACCGCAGAAGTCATCAGCATGCCCAACACCACCATCCCGAACCCCTCGGTAGATGCCCCGCCTGAATCGTGCATGATTGCGGCCGAGGACCTTTGGAAAACCTATGACATGGGCTCTGAGCAGCAGGTACACGCGTTACGCGGCGTCAACCTGCGCATTCAGCGTAACGAATATGTGGCCATCATGGGACCGTCAGGTTCAGGCAAATCGACGCTGATGAACCTGATCGGCTGCCTCGATACTCCGTCGCAAGGCAAGTATTGGCTGAATGGC
>Ga0126371_10001941_pt1 | contig 17688 bp, 13 predicted proteins | sample PanSoiMetaPlot_4_FD_110145 | JGI IMG/M metagenome (GOLD analysis project Ga0126371, IMG submission 110145) | Tropical forest soil microbial communities from Panama - MetaG Plot_4 | ecosystem: Environmental > Terrestrial > Soil > Tropical forest > Bulk soil | place: Panama | collected 2016-02-17 | reverse complement strand
CCTCTCGGCTTGGTGCCGAAGCGGTTGGAACTTGCTCTCCAAATGGGGCTGGAGCGGAAACCTCTACGGCATGGGAATCCCAGGATTCTGAAGCTAGCGTATCAGCACGCGGTTTTTCGGCAGCCGGGCGCTCCTGCTCCTCGTACGAGATGTGGGGTGTAGAAGCCTCTTCTGGCTCCAGAGCGGGCGGACCTGGAATTGTGGACGAATTTTTCTCGACTTCCGGCAAGAACGAGAAGGCCGGCGGAACTTCCTGATCTCGGCTCTCGTAATCCAGACTTTTCGCTGGCGATTCGTCGATGAGCAAAGGCTCAGGCGCTGGCCGCACAGGCAGTGGCTCGACAAGCCGAGGATCGGGCGATACATTCGTCTGCTTTGAAACTTCTTCCTGAACCGTGCTTGTCTCAGGTTCCAGATCGCAAGCATCTGCGCGGCTGACGGCTTCCTCGGATTTTCCCGAAGACTCGGCCTGTCGAGGAAGTTGCCAGTCAGCATGGACCGGATTCGGCGCCTGTACCGAAGGCCTTGGTGGTTCTCCAGCTTGTTCTTCCCCATCTGTGTCGGTCGCACCGGGCGCTGCCGCCTCATCGGCAAAAAACCAGTCTTCTTCGGACGAACCAGCGGACTGACTGCTACCCCCCGAGCTTTCGGCTGCTAGATCCGCGGATTCACGGTTGTCCCGCGCTATGGTTGATGAAACATCCGAATTGACCGGCGACGCCGAATTCGTCACTTCCTGCTCGCTGGGCTGCTCAGGCGCTTGCGCGCTTATCGAGGAAAGCCAATCGCGCTGCGCTGGCTGCGCCACGGTGGAGGACATCAAGTCCATCCAATGGGAACTCTTCGATGCGAAGCTTGGCTCCGGCGCAGGGGCAGACAGGTTGGCTTTGCTGTCGACTTGCCTTTCTAATTCCCCCACTTCCGCCGGTGCGGGAAGATTCGTCCCGGGAACTTCTTCGAAAAACTCGCTGGAGCTATCCGCTGGCAGCGTGCGCTCTTGCGGTTCAACGTTCGGCGCAACTTGGATTCGCGACGCGTGACCATCGCCGGAGGATGCCCTCCCACCTGTAGGTGAGGGGGATATTTGCGAATGCTGTTCAGGAACCTCAAATGGGATAGTTGACGGACGCCAGCCCTTCCCCGCAGAAGATTCCTCCGACTCGTCGTCTGCCGGCTGACTGAAATCAGCGCCCGGGGCGCCGGCCGGAGCAGAATCCTCACGTTCATCACCACGCATATCCCGGCTGCCCAGACCGAAACCGTACTCGAGAGCAGCGTCGTCCGCTGGTGCTGTAGCTATCGAGTGGGGACCGTTTTCGGCTTCCCCCGCTACCTTGGCTTCCACCGCTACCTTCCCCGTCGGCGCAGCGGAAGACGGTGCCGCGGCAGGTACTTGATCGCTAGAGGCTATTCCCGCCTCGGCCCTCGAATTCTTTTCAAGAGTCGAAGTTACCATGGCGATCAGGGGATCGGGCGGAATGAAAGGTTTCTTCAAAATTCCGTCTGCGCCAACGCGGCGCGCTTCTTTCTCATCCAGCGGGTCGAAAGCGCCAACAAGCAAGATCACCGGTATGTGGGAATATTTCGAGTCTGTTTTTACCCACTCGCACAATTCATAACCGTTCCTGACGGGCATGAAGATGTCGGCGAGAATCAAATCGGGATTCAAGCTAGGCAGGCGGCGCACGGCCGCTTCGCCATTGCTAACAGAAGTGACTTCGACTCCTAGTTCCTGCAGAGCGAGCGAAACCATCTTCTGAATGTTTGTGTTGTCGTCGGCGACGAGGATTCTCGGCACTGTAAGCCTCTAGGGCGGAGCTACGCACACCCATCTGCATACTTCACATATAGCTAAGCATCCGCTACCGTCAGCGTCAACGGAGCCGTAGTACCGGAGTTTTCGCTTTGTTAGCAGTGGGTAAACACACAGCCTAGAAGGGAACGACTTTGTGTATCCCCTTCTTTTTCTTGCTCGTAGACTCTGTCTTGGAATCGGCTTTACCCGCCGCTTGCTGCAGTGCTGGGTCGACCGTCTCAGCGGAATTTTCGGGAGTGGACGCCGCCTGGTTAGCGTCGGAGTTCGCTGGTCCGGTAAGCTGTGATGGCGGAGGCGCTGCTGAAGGGGGCTGGGATCCATCCGAAGCTGAGGGCGCTGTCGACGTAGAACCCTGCACCGGCTGTAACGTAATCGTTGGCGCCGACGAGGCGCCGGTATCAGAGGCGGCACTGCTGGTGGAAGTGCCCGCAGCGCTATTCTTATCCGTGCTTCCCTGGCCCGAGTCAATTATCTGCACTCCCAAATTGTTGCCAGCCGCGCTGGAGGAATCCGCTGGCACAGGGACCGCCTCAACCGGAGCTCCTTGCTCGGCTGCATTATTGGAAGCCGCAGAAGCCGGGCGCATCGACACATTGAATGATGGACCTGCCGCGCCAGTTTTCAGCACGTCGGTCGCGGAAATAGCGTCGTCCGGGGGATTCAAATTCGGCTGCCCCATGTGCGCCGCCAACTCCACGTTCGGCGAAGACTTCATCATCCCGAGGGGCAAGCGAAGAAGGGCCATCTGGTGATGCTCTTTGTGATACATCTGTTCCTTGCGCATCATTGCTTCCGCGGCCGGATCCGGTTCCGGGATGGGCATGCTCATGGCTTTCAATTGCGCACGCGCGTCGTTGGCCCAGTGCGATAGCGGATAATCCTTTGCGATGCGCTGGTAGCATTCGGCCGCCGAGTCGGCCCAGTGATTCTTGTCGTCCTCGTTCTTGGAAGCTTTTCTCGCGCGTTCGTAGATGTCGGCAAGCATGTAGAGGGCGTCGTCGCTCTCGCTGTAGAGCGGATAACGCTGGGAAAGGTCCATCAGGCGCGCCGCCGAAGCCGCATAATTCATCTTCAAATAGTAGAAGCGGGCCACGCGAAATTGACTGTCAGCCAGAATTTCCTGCACATCGCGCAAGTTTTGTTCGGCCTTGGGAACTAACGGACTCTGCGGGTACTTCAAAAGAAACGTCTGGAACTCGTCCTCGGCGTTCTCGGCTTGCGTCTTGTCGCGGTCCGGCTTTTCCATCATGCGGTAATGTGCCATGGCCACTTGCATCTGCGCGTATCCAGACTCTTCGAGGAACGGAAAAAACGTAATGAAGTCCTTGTATTCTTGGATGGCCTGCGTGATGTTCGACGTGCCGCCTTCCTTAAAATATGAATCGGCCACACCGAGTTTGGCCTTGGCCAGGTATTCGCTATCCGGATAGGTATTAATCAAAGTCTGGTAGGCGAGCCGTCCCTCGAGATAATGGCCCTTCTTGATATCCAACTGAGCGCGGTCATACAGTACTTTGTCCGGCTCGACCGATCCCCCTGCGGGGGCGGGAACTGCTTTCCCTTTGGCCGGAAGCTTGGAGCTGGCTTTTGGTTTCGTGTTCGGTTTTTCCGGTGCGGCCTTCTTCGGCGGTGAAACCGGTTGCGACGATCCGGTCTGCGCCGTGGGAACGGTCTGCCCGAAAGCGCTCAACGCGCAAGAGCCAAGCCCGAAAGCAAGAGCAATGCTGGCGAATGGAATCTTGGAGAGAATTCTCGTCATGGGTCTCGCTTCAAACCCGCTGGCTTATGGCGTCGTTCGCCAGCCGGCGCATTTGCCGGGCAGCCTCCACTGGATTCGGTGTATGGAAAATCGACGTGCCCGCCACAAAAGTGTTAGCCCCCGCCTGCGCCAATTCACCCGCATTTTCCAAGTCGACTCCCCCATCGACTTCGATGCGGAAATCGGCATTATAGCGTGAGCGCCACTGATTCAACTGGCGAATCTTCTCGAATGCATTAGGTATGAATTTTTGGCCCCCAAAACCGGGATTCACCGACATCACTAGGACCGTATCTACCTTGTCCAGAACGTCCGATAGCATCACGACCGGTGTCGCCGGGTTGATCGCTGCGCCCGCTTCCGCCCCTGCCTCTCGGATCATGGCCAACGCACGGTCCAAATGCACGGTGGCTTCCTGATGGATCAGCACCCGGTCCGCTCCCGCGCGAACGAACTCGTGAATGTACTTCTCCGGTTCTTCGATCATCAGATGCACGTCCAGCGGCAGACGGGTTGCCTTGCGCAGGCACTCGACCACCGGGATACCGATCGAGATATTCGGCACGAAGTGGCCGTCCATCACGTCGACGTGAATCACGTCCGCCCCGCCTTCCTCGACTGTGCGAACCTCCTCACCCAGCCTGGCGAAATTCGAGGCCAATATGGAGGGCGCGATCTCGATACGCTCGTGGGCCATCAGCAACTCTCCGATCGATATTAGCACGGCCACTTGAGGGGCGGGACAGGCAATTCCATCCGTCTAAGTGCCGCTTTTACTGCGCGATCTGCAATTCAATGATGCTGTTTGCGTCGACGGGATGGCCCCGCGCCGGAACCTCCGCGATCACCGAACCGCCCACCGCGCCCGGCGCTGCAGCGTTGGTGATCTTGGCGATCTTCAATCCCGCGCCATTGAGCCGGGTGATCGCCTCGTTCAGCGCCAAACCGATAAGATCAGGCATAACGTAGGCCGCCGGGCGAGAGCCCAGAGAGACCAGCATGTTCACATGAGGGCTGGTCACGTCGCTGCTCCCCGGCCGCGGATCCTGCAAAAGAACGGTCTCATCCTCAGTTCCCGGAAGAAACGCACTTGAAACTTCGCCCATTTGCAGGCCGCTTTGCAGCAGCTCGATTCTTGCCGCACGCACGCTGCGGTTCTCAAGAACCGGCATGGTCTGTTTGCGCGGACCGAGACTTAGAACAACGTGCGCCAGTTGGCCCGTCTTGACCGTCGTCTCGGGAGGCGGGCTTTGCCGCACCACGTGATCGATCGCCAGCGAGCCGTACTGTCTATCCTCTACTTTCATCCCAAGTCGTCGTGACTGCAAAAGCTGTTGCGCCTCGGCGGCGCTCTTGCCCGCAAGATTCGGCATTTCCACTTCCCGGCCCTGCACGGCATAGCGCATGGCCGTGAGCGCGCTCAAGAATGCCGCCGATGCCAGGATAAATAACATGAGCGACATCCGCACCACCCAATGAAAGCGTTCCTGCAAGGTCATTCTTTGCTTCCCTCTATGCTCTTAGAGTCATGTTCGGTCTGCCTCGGTTCGATTTTTCTCGAGTACCGCCGCGAAAAAACCATCGGTCCGCTGCTGGCCTGGGACCGTACGAAAATAACCGGACTCATCCACTAAGCTTGCCGCCCGCGCGTGGGGAACAAGATGCGGCTTCAGAAGGTTTTCTGTTTCGGTTGGAGACACGCGCCGCAGTGAGCGGTTGCGCGCCAGCGACTCAGCCACCACTTCTTCATTCTCTTCCGGTTCGAGCGAGCAGGTCGAGTAAACCAGCCGTCCGCCCGGCGCCAGAAAATCGGCCGCCCTGTTAAGGATCGCCACCTGCAATTCGTGGAACTCGTTAATCTGTTCAGGCCGCAAGCGCCATCGTATTTCCGGATGTCTCGCAAGCGTTCCGGTGCCGGAACATGGTACATCGGCCAGAATGCGATCGAATCCCGAAGCGAAGGGCAGCACGTTGCTGGCGTCCAGCTGAACAAGCCTGACGTTTTGCGAGCCGGCTCTCTCCAACTGCTCGCTCATGGCACGCAGGCGATGGCCGTGCAAATCTGCCGCGACTACTAGCCCACCCGGACACGCCGCGCGCGCCAGCGGAGACGTCTTGCCCCCAGGAGCTGCGCACAAATCGAGCACATGGGAGCCCGGCTTGACCTGGAGCAACAATGGAATCGCTTGCGATGCCTCATCTTGAATGGAGATGCGGCCCTCGAGAAAAGCGGCGCTGCGCGCTACGCTACCTCCTTTCACGCGCAACGCCGTATTTAGGAGTTCCGCATCTTCCACTTCGAGTCCGGCGGCCGTAAGTTCTCGAACGACCTGGTCGCGCCGCCTTGGGTCCCGCAGCGCGATGCTTACCCGCGGAGCGCGATTATTCGCCTCGAGCAACGTCAGGGTGCGGGTGTCGCCGAAAGCGGCGAGCCATCGCTCCACCATCCACTGCGGATGCGAATGCAGGATGCTCAGCCGCGTGCTGCGCGGAGCATCGGGCGCGAGAAACGTCTCCGCAGCCTGCTCCACTTCGTCCGCGGCCTTGCGCAGCACCGCGTTCACCAGCGCCGCCGCGGACGCTTTCCGCGCCCGCTTCACCAGTTCCACCGATTCATTTACCGCCGCGCGAGCGGGGATGCGACGCAGAAACCGCAATTGGTACAGGCCCATTCGCAGCGCGAGTGCAACCGCCAAATCCAGACGGCCCACCGGCTTCTGTAGCAGCCGCTCCAGCAAAAAATCAAGCAGCCCGCGCTGGCGCAAAACACCCAGCGTCAGTTCCGTTGCCAGCGCTGCATCTGCCGCGCTGATTCCTCTTCCCAGTTCGGCGTGCAGCACGTCGCTGGCGTACGCGCCATCCGCTTCGACACGCCGCAGCGCCTCGAACGCAATCTTCCGCGCGGCGCTAACCACCGAATTTGTCGCCCGGCCCAAGCCGCGCGCCATTGGCGAATTCCTGCGCGGTGATTCGCTTGCGCCCCTCGAGCTGCAGAAATTCCAGCTTCAGCGCCGTGCCCCGGCCGCACGCCGCCAGTAACCGCCCGCCCTGCCGCAACAAGCTTCCCGGCGCGGCGGAGCCTGGAATGTTTTCAAACGGCCTGCCCCAGACGTGGCAACTTTTCCCGCGAAACGTGGTGAACGTCCCCGGCCACGGCTGCAATCCGCGAATTCGATTGTAAATCTGGCGGGCGTCGAGCGACCAATCCACCAGCCCATCTTCTTTCTTGAGCATTGGGGCGAAACTCTTCTGCGAATCGTTCTGAAGAACTGGATCGATCTGGCGGGCAGCCAACTTCCGCAGCGTTTCGACCATCAGCGGTGCGCCGGCCTCGGCCAGCCGGGCTGCCAGTTGAGGTGCGGTTTCGTCCGGCGTGATTTCCGTTTCGTATTTCAGCAACATCGCTCCCGTGTCCATGCCTGCGTCGATCTGCATGGTGGTTAGGCCTGTGCGCAACTCGCCGTTGACGACGGCCCAGTTGATCGGCGCCGCGCCTCGGTACTTCGGCAGCAGCGAGCCGTGCAGGTTGATCCAGCCAAGGCGTGGAATCGCGATCAGGCGCGCAGGAACGATCTGTCCATAAGCGATGATCACCACTGCGTCGGCGGCCATTCGCCGAAAATAGTCCTGCGCCTCTTCGGATTTGATTTTTTCCGGCTGGTAGACGGGAATGTTCGCTTCGAGCGCCGCTTCCTTTACAGGCGAAAGCGTAACTTCACCGCCGCGGCCGCGCGGCCGGTCCGGCTGTGTAACCACACCGGCTACTTCAAAGTCTTCTTGCTGAATCAGATCGCGCAGTGTGGGCAAGGCGAAAGCGGGCGTGCCGCAGAAAACGAGGCGCAGCCGCACGGCAGTTTACCACTCGCCGTTTTTCTTCATTTTGCGGATCTTGCGCTTGATCAGATCGCGTTTGAGCATGCTGAGATGCGTGATGAAAAGTATGCCTTTGAGATGGTCGATTTCGTGGCAGAAAGCCCGCGCCAGCAGTCCCTCGCCGCGCATTTCAAATTCTTTGCCCGTGACGTCGAACGCTCGCACGGTCACGAACTGCGGGCGCGCCACGTGGCCGCGAAAGCCCGGAATTGAAAGACAACCTTCCTCTTCCCGCTGTTCTCCTTCGGCGTGAACGATCTCCGGATTGGCGCACACCAGCTTGGCCTCCGGATTCTTCCCATTGGTGACATCGATCACCGCTATCCGCAGGCCGACCCCGATCTGCGGCGCCGCTAGTCCCACGCCCTGCGCCGCATACATCGACTCAAACATGTCGTTTACCAGCGTCTGCAGCTCCTCATCGAATTTCTCGACGGTTTTGGTGGGCTTCTCCAGCACCGGGTCGCCGTATTTCACAATCGGGTGAATCATCGCCTCTGTTGAGTCCTAGAAATTGTCAAGTTGCTTCTGGTAGCCGTCGAAATTCCGCCGCGTTTCGCCGACGGAATCTCCACCGAACTTCTCCAAAAATGCTCCGGCAAGTTCAAATGCGACCATCGCCTCTCCCGCTACTCCCCCCGCAGGAACCACGCAAACGTCCGATCGTTCGTAGGCCGCCTTCACCGCCTCTTTGGTGACCATGTCCGCCGTCAGCAGCGCGCGACGCAACGTCGAAATGGGCTTCAAATACCCCCGTACTACCACATCCTGTCCGTTGGTGATCCCGCCTTCCAAGCCTCCGGCCCGGTTCGACGAGCGGTCAAAGCGCTTTCGCGCTTCATCATAACGGATTTCGTCCTGCACTTCCGAACCATAACTCCCCGCATTCGAAACTCCGCTGCCGATCTCGACCGCCTTCACCGCCTGAATCGACATGATCGCCCGTGCGATCCGCGCGTCGAGTTTCTCGTCCCATTGCACGTGCGTGCCCAGACCCGGCGGAATGCCCCGCGCGACCACCTCGAATACGCCGCCCACCGAATCTCCAGCTCTCAGCACGTGGTCCACTTCCGCCTTCATGCGCGTTTCCGTCTCCGCGTCGACGCAGCGCAGCGGCGATTCCAGATTCTCGCAGACCGTGACGATTTCGTCCCAGCTTGCCGGGCGTTCCAGCCGCACGTGCCCCACGGCAATCGTGTGGCTGAGAACCTGCGCCTCGAATTCCCGAAGCAGCAGCTTGGCCAGCGCGCCTGCCGCCACTCGTGCCGCCGTCTCCCGGGCCGAAGCGCGCTCCAGCACGTAGCGCGCGTCGTGAAAATCGAATTTTTGTGCGCCCGCCAAATCGGCGTGGCCTGGACGTGGCGCGGTCAGCCGCCGCTGCGCATCTTCCGCGCCCTCACTGTCTTCCACCGGCAGTGCTTTCTCCCAGTTCTTCCAGTCGCGATTCTCGATGCGCATGGCGATGGGCGCACCGATCGTCTTCCCATGGCGCACACCGGCCAGAATGTCGGCCTGGTCCTTCTCGATGCGCTGCCGCCCTCCCCGCCCGAAGCCCAATTGGCGCCGGTGCAATTCACGGCCGAGGAATTCCAAATCGACGGGAACACCCGCAGGCAAGCCTGAAACCCAAGCCACCAGGGCCTGCCCATGAGACTCACCGGCCGTTACGAATCGCAGCATGTCAGAGGGTTCTCGTGTTACGGGACAAACGAAAGATTTTACCGGACCCGCCCAGCGAAATAAAGATAAGCCCTCTGTTTCCACGACTATTGTTACCAGATGAGGGCGTTTCTCGACCTTCGCTTCTAATCCGCCGATGTTTGCTTGACGCGCCGCAACACGGACGATACGCTTCAACTGCCGGTCGCATTCCTCGTCCGGCCCTCACACGCGATGCATCAAGCGACCGAAGTCCAATCAATTCCGTCTGTTCTCGGGGAGACCATCAAGCGCCATGTGTTCGCCGTCCAGGACTACTCGCTGCTGGCCCTGCAAGCGCTTATGGACGCCTTCACCCCTCCGCAATATTGGACCGACACGCTGGAGCAAATGGACCTGATCGGCGTGGGCTCGCTTCCCATCGTCGTGATTACTTCTTTTTTTATTGGCGGCGTCATGGTGTTGCAAACCGCCGCGCAGTTTCAGCGCTTCGGCGAAACCGCTCTCACCGGCGACGCCGTTTCGCTCGCGCTCGTCCGCGAACTCGGCCCGGCCATCACGGCCCTTCTGGTAGCAGGCCGCAACGCTTCGGGAATTGCTTCCGAACTTGGATCCATGATCGTCACCGAACAGGTCGACGCCATGCGTGCCCTCGGCACCGACCCCATCCGGAAGCTCGTGACACCGCGCATGATTGCCATGGTAACGATGCTCCCGTTGCTGGTCGCTGTGGCTGACTTCGTGGGGCTGGTCGGCGGTTTCGTGGTTGCCTACTTTACTCTGCGGCTGGGAGCCGTGCAGTTCTGGACCCGCGCCGTCGACGCCCTGGAATTCGGCGATTTGGTGCAAGGACTGTCCAAGCCTGTCATCTTTGGCTTTGTCATTTCCACCATAGGATGTTTCCAGGGGCTGCGAGTGAAGGGCGGAACGCAGGGAGTCGGACGCGCCACTACCTCTGCCGTGGTTGTGTCTTCCGTTCTCGTCCTGGTCATCGACTTTTTTCTCGCCAAACTGCTTCTTTACATTTTCGGGACGGCAACCTAGCCGTTGTTGGCCAGCGCGCGCCTGAATCAGTCGCTCAACTGGCCCGCAATGCTCCTGCGAATCGCGCGAAATTGCCTCTATAATGCAGATATGACGCGCCTTTCTCGTCCGGCGTCGCCACCGCAAACCTTGCGGATCGTCCCGGGCGAACCGCTGATCGTGTTTCAGGACGTGCGCATCGGTTTCGATGAAGCAGAGATCCTGCACGGGATCTCCTTCGAGGTGGTGCATGGCGAAACCAAGGTACTGCTCGGCGCCAGCGGCTCTGGAAAGACGCTCATCATGAAAATGGCCGCCGGTTTGTTGCGGCCTGATTCCGGCCGCATCTGGATCATGGGGCACGACTTGGGTGAAATGCCCGAACGCGAACTGCTTGACTTCCGCAGACACCTCGGTTTCGTATTTCAAGAAGGAGCTTTGTTCGATTCGCTCAATGTTGCCAATAACGTCGCCTTTCGCCTGCACGAGGAGAATCTTCCGGGCGACGAGGTGGATTCCCGGGTGCGCGAAGTGTTGCGGTTCGTGGAATTGGAGGAGGCCATCGATAAATATCCCGCCGAGCTTTCCGGCGGCATGCGCCGGCGTGTCTCCATCGCCCGAGCGCTGATCGATCGGCCGCCCATCGTTTTCTACGACTCACCCACTGCCGGGCTCGATCCGGTAACCTCGCAAACCATCATCACACTGATTTTGCGCGGCCGCGACTTGCAGGGCGTTACCTCCCTGCTCGCCACCCATCGCGTGCAGGATGCCTTGGGATTGGCCGCCTACCGGCTGGATCCCCAGGCCGGTCGCGTCGTGCGTCAGTTCAGCAATGGAGACCATCCCGTCGGCTTGGCGCCGGCTCGGAACTCTGCAACTCCTACCAAGGTCCTGGTGCTGCGCGACGGTGAAATATATTTTGAGGGGCCGGCCACGGATTTGTTGCATTCAACCGACGAGTATCTGCAAAAATTCCTGGCATCCGCGGAATGAACGCCGCTGCCAGGCGTTTCTGAGGAGGCAAGGCGATGGCGCAACGCAAGCAATTGACGTGGACGGAACTGCGGGTCGGTCTGTTCGTGCTCGCCGGTCTGTTTATCCTCGCGCTAGGCGTTTTCTATGTGACTGGCGCCGGATTCCTTGGGCCCAAGTACCGCCTGATTACCTACCTGCCTGAAGTGGACGGCCTCGACACCGGCGCGCCGGTGCGTCTTGACGGCGTTTCCATAGGAAATGTCCAGTCCATCGGCCTCACGCCTCGTCCCCAGGATCCGGCCCACAACATCACTCTGGTATTGCGCATCGACAAAAGATACCAGAACGATATTCGCACCGATTCCGCTGCCAGCCTCATTACCGAAGGCCTGCTCGGCAATCGCTATGTAACCATCTCCCGCGGCATCACCGGCTCGGTGATTCCTCCCAACGGCGTCGTGCAAGGCAAGGAAGAAGCGGCTATGAAGCAAATAGTGGAACGTGGTGCTGATCTCGTGCAGAACCTGGGCGCTCTCTCCGAGGACTTGCGCGGCATTGTGGACGACGTGCACAAAGGCCGCGGCACCATCGGGAAACTGATGAGCGATCCCTCCCTCTACAACCGGCTCGATTCCACCGTAGGGAAACTCGATACCGTAGTCACTTCCATCCAGCAGGGACAGGGCACTATTGGCAAGCTTATTACCTCTGATGAAATCTACGCCAAGACCAGTACGGCCATGGATCACATCAATAATGTTCTCGGCGCCGTGCAGGACCAGAAGGGCGCCTTCGGCAAGTTTGTCTATGACCCGGCCATGTATGACAGCGCCAAGTCACTCTTCGACAAAGGGAACACTCTATTCGAGGGAATCAACCAGGGCCAGGGCACGCTCGGAAAACTCGCTCACGATGATGTCTTGTACGATAACTTACGCGACGCGACTGGAAACGTTCGCGATGCCACGGCGAAACTCAACTCCAGCCAGGGTACGCTTGGGAAATTCTTCACCGATCCCGCTTTCTACGATAATGTTACCGGCTTGTCTGGCGACATGCGTCTGTTCCTTCACGACTTTGAGCAGAACCCCAAAAAGTTCTTGCGCATTCAGTTGAAGGTATTTTAAGCAACCGGCTTGCCTTGGCAGGGCTATCGCGCCGCGCAACTGGCTAGCAACGACTGCGTTGCGCAGCGCGACTTCCTGTGCCGGATTCGCATTTGCGATTCCTTCCGCTTCGCGGCGGAAAGGTTCTCGCTTGCGAAGCCAACCTCCCGCCTCGCGCGCGAGAAGCGCAAGGCTATTTCTGTTTATCCAGGATGATTTCGATCTCCTCGGGACGCTCCGCCAACTCCGCCGCCGGCACGAACCCCACTTTGCGCCCGGCGCGTTCGTCGAGCACCCAGGCAATCTTCTGCATCTGCCACAGCGTCTGCTTTTGTTTCTCGGTATGGCTGGAACATTCGCGTACCCGGAAACGCACGCGGTGCTCCGGATTAGTGGCTTGGCAGTACACTACCGTTTCCGTCTCCCGGTAACCCCGTTCGATATGAGCATTCACACAGCTCTCGCACAAAGACTCGCCGTGCAGCGGCGTTCCGCCTTTCACCTTTACGCTCATGAACGTTTCCTCCTTTCTCACGCTCACCGCGAACGTCTCGATGCCCATCACATTTCAATACGAACAGAACCGCGAAAAAGATTCAGGAGTTGTGCGTTGCCAGCGATTTCAGGAGAATGGAGTGAACAGAACGGCTTAGCGCGTGGGACAAAGCTGGGTCCGGCCGCCATCCCAATCGTGCTTCTCTACTGCCCGCCAACGCCACGAGTTGTGATTGCGCTTCGTCATGCCGGACCTTTCGAAAAGCCTATTCTACGCTAATGCAGGCGCAGCGGACAATCGCGGCGTCCCGAGTGGGTGCAAATCGGGGTTCAATAGCCATCTGGCGGCATCAAACGGGGATTTCCTTCGCTTGGCCAACGGTCGCCGGCGAACACGGTTGCAAAAAATCTACGGCTCGCGCGAAACCAGACTGAACTCCAGCGCCAGGGCTCGGATTTGCCGCAGGTCCAGCTTTCCCGTTCCAAGGTGCGGCAGCTCCTCGACGTGGAAAAACTGGTTCGGTCGCGGAATCCAAAGATTCGGTAATCCGATCTGCGGCAGCTTCTCCAGCGTGGCTTTCAATTGTTCGGGTGCCAAAGTATGCAGCACCGCCAGGCGCTCACCCTTCTTCCCGTCCGGGACGCCAGTCACCGCGAAGCATTGCTCGGTTGCGGCTGCCAGCTCCTGAAGATGCTCTTCGATCTTGATATGCGGCACCATTTCGCCACCAATCTTGCTGAAGCGGCTCAACCGGTCCGTAATCGTGAGGAAGCCGTCTTCATCCTGCGAAGCGATGTCCCCGGAGACGTACCAGCCGTCGCGAAGGACCTCCGCCGTTTTCTCCGGCTTGCCCAAATATCCCTGCATCACGTTCGGGCCGCGCACCAGCAACAGCCCGGGCGTGTTTATGGGAAGTGCCGCGCCGCTTTCCGGGTCGACAACGCGCACACTGACGCCGGGCAGCGGGTGCCCGATGCGCCCGCGCTTGGCCCCCACCTGACGGAATCCGGGCGCCCGAAAATCGTGTGTGTTCACCGCCACCACCGGAGAACACTCTGTCGCGCCGTAGCCTTCCAGCGGCCGGATGCCGAACCGGTCTTCAAACGCCACCGCCACCCGTTCCGGCAATTTCTCCGCCCCCACTACCACCGTGGTCAGGCTGCCGAAATCTTCGGGCGAGCAGCGGCGCATGTATTGCTGCAGGAACGTGGGTGTGGACAACAAAAAAGTTACTCGATAGTCCCGCACCAGTTCGCCGATGGCTCCCAGATCCAGCGGGCTCGGATGAAAAATCACGCTCACTCCAAGCTGCGCGGGCAGCCAAAGCGTCACCGTAGAACCAAAAGAATGGAAAAACGGCAGCACTCCCAGCAGGCAATCTTTGTGGTCGAACATGAAGGTCTGCCCTGCCTGCTCGATATTGGACGCGATGTTGTAGTGCGACAACATAACGCCCTTCGGCTCGCCGGTGCTGCCGCTTGAAAAGATGATCGTAGCCAGGTCGTCGAGGGATTTCACTTGGTCCTGTGTTGTCGACCGCTCGATCCACCAGCCGGGGCAAAACCAGAGGGCGAGGGCCGCAATTTTCTCGCCCACACGCGGGCGTGCTGCTACTTCCTCTAGCAAAACTGTTTTACAGGGAATTTTCAGCGGAATCCTGTCGAGCAACGCCTGCGTGCCAATCACCGTTTCGATCTTGCACTGCCCGATGCACGAGGCCAGCGCTTCGTCCGAAAGCGTGTAGTTCAAATTAACCGGGACCTTCCCCGCCAGCATCGCGGCGTAGTTCACCAGGGCTCCAGGTATCGACGGAGGAAGAAGAATGCCCACCATCTCTTGTCCCGCCCAGGTGCCGCGCAGGCGCCGCGCCAGAAATATGGTGCTCAGTAGCACGCCGCCCCACTTCATGCGCGGCCGGCGCTTGTCTCCCATGGCGAACCGAAACGCCGAACGGTGCGCGGTTCGAATCAGACCGCGGTGCAGCGTGTGCATCCGGCCGCGGTGATGCGCGAAAGCTTCAGTTTGCAGCGCCTGCACTGCCTCGCGCACTTCGAATGGCGTCGAGCTCGGTGCCATCGCCTTGCCGAAGCTGATGGTCACCGGATACGGCAGCGCCCGTGGCACTTTCCAGAAAAATTTCCCGCCTTCGAAGCTGAAGATGCTTCCCCACACTCCGTCGAGATTCACCGGAACGATCGGCGCATCGACGCCTTTGATGATGCGTTCGAAGCCGCGCCGGAAGGGTAACATCTGACCGATCCGCGTAATCTGCCCCTCCGCGAAAATGCACACCACCTCTCCCGCGCGGATTGCTTCGGTGGCTGTGCGCAGAGACTTGATCATCTCTCGCGGGTGAAGCTCGGAAGAAATGGGAATAGCGTGAACCAATTTGAAGAAAGGCTTCAGCGCCGGCACATCGTAGATGCCCTTGAAAATCAAAAAGCGAATCGGCCGGTCAGTCGAAGCGATCAGCAGCAGCGCGTCGACGAACGACATGTGGTTAGCCACCAGCAGCGCGCCGCCCGTTTCCGGAATATTCTCGCGGCCTTCCACGCGCATGTGGTAGAGCGAGTGCGTCGCCATCCACAGCACCAGCCGCACCAGCGAATCGGGCAGCAGCGCCACCACGTAAATCGTCGCACCCAGCGTCAGCAGCGACGTGATCAGAAAAACCCGCGCCGGATTGGGATGCCCGATATAGATCATCGCGTATTGCGCGATGGGTTGCAGCGCGATTCCCACGAACGACAGCAGATTCGCCGCCGCAATTATTCCGCCCTTGCGGTCCGGCGCCGGCCGGTGCTGGATCAGCGCGTTGATCGGCACAGCGAAAAATCCGGCGAAGAATCCCAGCAGCGCCAGATGTGCCAGCACGGAGTTGAAGGAAAGGCCTGTACGGGACAACAGGGCGGTCATAATGGTGATCCCGATGGCGCCCAGCGGTATCAGCCCGTACTCGATTTTTCCTCCGGAGAGATATCCCGCCAAAAAGCTCCCGAAACCGATTCCCAGCGACGATGCCACCAAAAGTCCGCTGGAAGCCTGCTCGGAAACGTGCAACACGTCGGTTCCGTACAACACCACGTTGATGATCAGCAGCGCCCCTAGAAACCAGAAGTAGACGTTTCCGGTTACCGCCAGCGAGAGCACCCGGTCCTTGCGAATCTCCGCGATTTGCGCAAACAGATCCCCCAGCGGATTCCACCGAAATCTAGCCTCCGGCTTGGCCGCCGGCACGCGCGAAATCCCCAGGCTGAACAGCAGGCCGCTAAGCGCCAGCCCCAAAAGCACCACGCCAGACAGATATTCGCGGCCCTTGAAGGCCGGCGTGAACACGCCGGCGGCAATCGTGCCCAAAATGATCGCCAAAAACGTCCCCAACTCGAGAATGCCGTTACCCCACGACAGGCGTGTTTCCGCCAGAATTTCCGGCAGGATGCCGTATTTTGACGGCGCGAACACCGCCGCCTGCGAGGCCATCAAAAATCCCGCGGCGCATTGCAGCACCAGGCTGTGTTGCAGCAGTCCGGCAATCACCAGCAGCGCCGTCCCGATCTCGAAACATTTCGTGCCGATGATCACACTGCGCTTGCTATAGCGGTCGGCCAGAAATCCGCCCATCATGGAAAACAGAATGAACGGGATGGAGAACAACTCCGGAACGATCAGTACGAACAACCGGTCGCGCTGCAGTTGCGAAAGTCCCAGGCCGAGAATCAGAAAACTGATGATCCACTTGAGCGCGTTGTCGCTGAAACCGCCCTGGAACTGCGTGGCGATCAGCGCCCAGAAGCCCAGGCGCGAGCCGCCTTGGTGCGGCTGCGTTTCGTTGCTAGTGTCTTCAAGCATGAAGGGTGCGCCGGAAACGCCCGGGCAGCACGGCGCTACCCCGGCTCGGAATGAGTCTACTTTATTTTCTTTTCGCTTTTAAATCAGAGGCGGAGCTGTGTGTCAGCCGTCATAGCGGGCCTCTGGAACTCGCGAGTACTCTGGCAAGCGGATCTATCCGGCCTGGCTCGCGAATGCCCGCATTCAACGAGCCGTCGGATACCATTCCACCAGCCGCACGTCAATCCCAGTTCCATTCAGATCGCGCGCAAACACTCGCGGGTCCGAGTCGCCGTAGGCATACGGAATCACAATCTCCGGACGAAATGCCTTCACCGTTTTCGCTGCTTCCTCAGGAGACATGGCGTAACGCGAATCCGTGCACACAAAAGCGATGTCGATGCCCTTGAGGGCGAGCATTTCCGGAATGGCTTCTGTCTCGCCGGAGATGTAAAAACTCTTGCTTCCATAGGTCAGCACGTATCCGTTTCCGCGGCCTTTCTGGTGATAGACCTGGCCCGGCGATGGTCCCCGGCGCATGTTGTACATCGGCACGGCTGAAATGAACCATCCGAAAAGGTTGGTCGTTTCGCCGTTGGCCAGCGCGTGACCTTTGCCAATCGCTTCTACCACCGCAATCGGGCCGATGATTTCGGTGCCCGGCGTAGTGATTGCAGAGATTGCCTGCCGATCGAGATGCCCGCTGCTGGTATCTGTAATCAAAATCACGTCGGCTGGCGGAAGGCCGGCGAAGCTCGCGGGCGTCGCTGGATCAATGTAGAAGGCCTTGTTGCCCTCTTCGATCAGTAAGCTCGCGTGGTAAAGAGGTGTGACGCGGACAGGGTTGTGGAACGTCTGAAACGTTAGCTCGGTTCTGGACCTGGACGTTCTAACGGCTACCGCTTCTCGCATGACTCACAACTATATCTTGTAAGCAGCGATAATCGAGAACCCCGAACGAAGGGCCAATCCCTTAGCGGAGGCCGAACTACGGAGTTCTCAACTACTTTTCCCAGCTACCTTCATCCTCTGGGACATCGTCCGGGACGCGACAAATGACCCCGCCCCGCTGTTCCGAGTAAATGAAGTATTCGCCCGGGTGGACGCGCGCAAGACCGTGAAGGCGCTGCCGGGCTTGATCCAGACCCTT
>Ga0126371_10001940_pt1 | contig 17689 bp, 14 predicted proteins | sample PanSoiMetaPlot_4_FD_110145 | JGI IMG/M metagenome (GOLD analysis project Ga0126371, IMG submission 110145) | Tropical forest soil microbial communities from Panama - MetaG Plot_4 | ecosystem: Environmental > Terrestrial > Soil > Tropical forest > Bulk soil | place: Panama | collected 2016-02-17 | reverse complement strand
GGGCAAGAAGTACATGGGGGACGCGAGTCGAGCCATGAATTATCTGGTTGGGGGGTGGCAGATTAGCAATACCACCAACTGGAGCAGCGGGCTGCCTTGGACACCGAGTATTGGAGAGTGCGGAAGCGTTACCGATACCGGACCCTGCCGTCCGAATCTCGCAAAAGGATCGCTGCATATGGGCGTCGGGTCACTAGATCCGGTGAATCATACGCGAACCTACTTCACTCCTCTTCCGGCCTTGGCATATCCCGATGCCAACACCTTGCCGGTGGGCACCGATGCTTGCGGCCTGGCGCGACCGACCAATGGCACGTATACCCTTCCGAACTGTGGACAGATCGGCAACAGCGGGCGCAACACACTCAACGGTCCGAGCGGGTTTTATTCCGACATGTCGCTTACGAAGTCGTTCGCAATCACCGAACAGTTCAGGGCAAAGTTCATGGTTAATGCCTTCAACATTTTCAACCATCCTGTTTATGCCTTCAGTCAAAACAATGGAGCGAACGGTTGCGTGGACTGCCCGGGTGGCAACAATGGCAAGATCACGGCTCTCGAGGGTGGCACGCACATGCGCCAGATCGAGTTCGCTATCCGGCTCGAATTCTGAGCTCTTTGAATCTTCTTCAGTCGAGGGAGTCCTTGCGACTCCCTCTTCTTTCTGGATTTCTTTTTCCCCACGATCGATCGCATGAAATTATCGATTGCGCACTCGTAGACCCTGTCCCAACCTGAATCGCTGCATTGTGCACCCCCTCGCTCCGACTGTGTTCTAATTTGTTGTGTGAAACCTGCCAAAATTCTCCAGTCTTGGACAGTTGCCCTGGTCCTCTCCGCTACACCGATTTTCTGTGGGGCACAATCCTCCTCTGGGGCCTCCGGCGGGTCCGCATTGCCTTCCGCGCCGTCGGAGTCGATCGACGCCAGATACGCCGAGGCGCGTCGCCTGCTTCAGCAAGGAAAGAATGCCGAGGCGATATCGGATCTCCAGAAGATGGGGACTGAGAGTCCCGGACTCAAGGGCCTTTCGCACGAGTTGGGAGCGGCCTATTACAAGAGTGGCGACTACATGAAAGCCATCGACGCTTTGGGCAAGGCGTTAAATGAAGATCCAAACGACAAGGAGGCGCTGCAGCTTCGAGGTCTTAGTTACTACCTCTCGGGACGGCCCGGAGAAGCGATTCCTCTGCTGGAGCAGGTCCAGGGCTGGTATGCCCGAGCCAACGTGGATGCGGCTTACATTCTTGGCGTCTGCTATATCCAGACGAAGAAGTATCCGCAAGCGCGCGTGGCGTTCGCACGAATGTTCGAAGTAAAGCCGGACTCGGCGGCGGCCTATCTCGTCACGGCCCGAGTGCTCTTACGCCAAGAGTTCGATCCGATTGCCGAGGAGTACGCGAAGAAGGCAATCGAAATCGATTCCAAGCTTCCGCTCGCGCATTACTTCCTCGGAGAACTACACACCTACAAGTCGAGAATTCCCGAGGCAATCGAAGATTTTCAGGCGGAGCTTGCGCTGAATCCGGGCCACGCGGCAACGTATTGGAAGCTCGCCGATGCGTATTCGCGAGTTGGGAAGTTCGACGATGCGGAGAGGCTTCTGCAACGCTCCATCTGGCTCGACGCGACCTCAACCGGACCCTATATATTGCTCGGCAAAGTATTGGAAAAGAAAGGCGAATCGGAACTGGCGGTACGGGCTCTCCAGCATGCTCTGACCATGGACCCGAACAATGCTGTCACCCATCATCTTCTGGGCCAGGCCTACATCGACATGGGCAGAACGGAAGACGCCGAGCGCGAGCGAAAGGCAGCCCAGCAGTTGCAAGACGTGAAGAACGACGCGGAGAAATAGCGACGTCAACGCCGACTTCCTTTTCGGCGTTATCCGAGTCCAAGACCGCCATCGACTGCCAGGATCTGGCCGGTAATGAAATGTGGCGCGGTAGCAAAGAAGCGAACCGCCGCCGCAATCTCTTCTCCGGTGCCGTTTCTTTTCATGGGCGTCACCCGCGCCATCTTCCGCATGAATGCTTTCGCGGCCTTCTCGCCCAAGTCAATCATCCCCGGAGCGATCGCATTTACGGCGATCTCCGGTGCCAATGCCTTAGCCATCACTTTCGTCAGCATATGAAGGGCGGCCTTCGACGAACAGTAATGCGCGTGAGTAGGCCAAGGAAGTAGGCCACCCAGGGAACCCATGTTGATGATTCTGCCTCGCCGGGCTTTCAAATGCTTCAGGGCTTCGCGAGTCACCAGATAGGGACCCCGCGTGTTCGCAGCGAAGATGGCATCCCATTGAGCGACCGTGATCTTTTCGAACCCTACGGTCTCATAGTTAGCTGCGTTGTTCACGAGGATGTCGATGCCGCCGAGTTCCCTTGCAGCCTCGCGGATCGCGGACTTGACGCTTTTCTCGTTGGTTACGTCACAACGAAGGGCAAAGGCTCGCACTCCCAGGCCAGCCAAATCGATTACGGTGTGCTGGGCCTCGCGGGCGGAGTGATTGAAGGTAATCGCCACGTCCGCGCCGGCACGCGCCAACTCGAGCGCCGAGGCACGTCCGAGTCGTTTCGCTCCTCCCGTGATCAGGGCCGCCCTCCCGGCTAGCGGCTTGTTTCCGTCCATCGCCATGGCGCGATTGTATCCCGTCCACTCCCATTACCGGTCTGCCGCCCACTTTTCAAACGTTCGTCGCCAACGCGACATCTGCCGATCAGAAGGTTTTCCTGGAATTCTTTACATTTGAGTACGTTGAAAATTGCCCCCAAACTGCTACACTCCGGCCATGGCTGACCCGCGCCAAGTTCTTGTTTACACCCGCAAAGGATGTCATCTTTGCGAGATCGTGAAAGAAAGCTTGGTCAAACTCGAACGTCGCGGTTTGTTCCACTGGAAAGAAGTCGATGTGGATGGCGATGACTCGCTGCGCCGTCAGTTCACCGACGAGGTCCCGGTAGTCTTCATTGACGGTCGCAAAGCCTTCAAGTACCGCATGGACGAACGAGAATTCCTGCGCAAGCTTGCCAGTTGAAGGGCTCCTCCAATCAAATCATTACTAAGTCCTATCGCAATCAAAAATTCTGACGTCTTGGTCCGGGCTAGTAATCCCTAAATGTGAGTGCGAGCCACACCTAACCACTCGCGTGTTTCAACGCTCTCGGGCTACAATCGGTGCGCCCATGTTGCGCACACAACTGTACGCCGACCCGTCCGGTCGGTTTCTCCATGACACCATCCTTGATTCGTGCAGTAAGTTTCCAGGAAAAACTGCCCTCATTGACGCCTCCCGCAACCGTCGGCTCACTTATGCCGAATATGGCGAAATGGTCGAGAAGGTTGCGTCGGGATTGGTATCTGCTGGTCTTATTCCAGGAGAAGTCGTCGCCATCTTCCTCCCGAACTCCTGGGAGTTCGCGGTCGCCTACCACGCGACTACGCTTGCGGGCGGCGTCCCCACCCTGCTGAATCCTACTTACAAGGAGCGAGAAGTCCGCTACCAGTTGGAGAATTCAGGAGCGGCGTTTTTCGTTACGGATGGCGCGGTTTTCGGCGACATAAAGATTGACGGCTTGCCAAGCCTGCGACGGATGTACGCAACCCGGCGGAAAATCGCTGGGGCGGCAGATTTCTCGGACCTCTTAAGATCAACGACGGCAACCTTACCAAAGCCCACAGAATCCTCCGACATCACTCTCGCCGCACTTCCCTACTCGAGCGGTACCACGGGCCTACCGAAGGGCGTGATGCTGTCGCACTACAACCTCGTCGCCAACGTCTACCAGCTCGTTGCTCCGAATGGTGCCGACCTGCGAGTTGACGATGTCATGCTGTGTTTCCTCCCGCTGTATCACATCTATGGCCTGAACGTTGCTCTCAACCCAATGCTGATGCTGGGAGCTACCCTTGTACTGATGCCGCGCTTCAACGTGCCTCAACTGCTCAATCTGGTCATGAGCGAGGGCGTCACGATGATGCCGGTCGTTCCGCCCGCATTGAATGCCCTCAATCAGGCGGCAGAGGCCGGACAATTTCCAAAAGATCACCGAGTCCGATGGCTGAAGTCCGGGGCCGCGCCTCTTGCGCCCGAGTTGCCGCGGCGATTTACCGAGCTCACCGGCATCAGGGTAAACCAGGGGTATGGGATGACCGAGGCCTCCCCGGTCACGCATGTTGGGTATATCGAACCGCCCTCAATGAACCGGCCGCAGTCGATCGGACAACCACTGGTGCAGACCGACTGCCGCGTGCTCGACGCCAACGAAGCTGAAGTAGCACAGGGAGACGCGGGCGAACTGGTGATGCGTGGTCCTCAGTTCATGCGCGGCTACTGGAAGGACCCGAAAGCGACGACAAATGTTCTGCGCGATGGCTGGTATTGGTCTGGCGACATCGTGAACCGTGATGCCGACGACTTCTACTACGTACTTGACCGGCGCAAAGAGATGATCAAGTACAAAGGTTTCCCGGTGGCTCCCGCGGAGGTTGAAGCTGTCTTGATGGAGCATCCCGCTGTGCGCGACTGCGGGGTGGTCGCGCGTCCCAATGCAGAGGCGGGCGAGATTCCGTGCGCGTTTGTCGTGCTGCGTGAAGGCCAGTCTTCTGACGAAAAAATGAAGCGGGACTTGTGCGGCTTCGTCGCCGACCGCCTCACGCACTACAAGCAGCCGCGCGAAATCCACTTTCTCGATGCGGTGCCGCGCACGCCTTCGGGGAAGATTCTACGGCGTGAATTGCGCAAATCCTTCACTTAACGTACAGGTTTGCTGCATGCTTCAGGGATGCTCTATCTCTACCGCTCTAACCGCCGTGTTTAAAGTACTGCACGGCGCGTTCGTGTTTCTGTGCTGCTGCGCGCGATTTGAATGTGCCCAGATTCCGCCGCTTGCTCGTTTTCGGATCTTTTTTGCGCGAGTACAAGCGAAATTCCCCAGATTTTAGTTTTCGGATCATGATGCGAATGAGATGACCATGACCCGGTGGCCGGTTGTGGGGCAATCCAATTCGTTTTTCGGGATGCAACTGCGCTCCGCGCAACCCCGTATTCACTCTTCGGCGTTACCCTGCGGATGCTACACTCGCCACAGTCATGCGGACGGACATACTCCCCCTCTGTGACAAACATTTCCGCACCATGGAATCTTGTATTGCTCCTTACAGTCCCGATTACTCCATCGATTTTTTCCGCTGCACCGAGAAATTCTGCGGGCGTTGTTTTGGTGAACGAGTGGGCTACGTCTCGCCGCGCCGGACCGATGCTCCAGAGCAAGCCCCAAACCAACCTCGCTGCGATATGCATGGAAGACCCATGTTCATCATCAGTCTTGACCGCCAACACAATCGCGTGACGTATGCATGCACGGAGCCCGGTTGTTCGCAGCGAGTCTTGAAAACATGATCGAAGCCAACATTCACGGCAGTCTTTCCCCTCTCGACTCGCCAAAGCGACATCCCAGCTGGTTCGTTGTACGATCTTCCGCATGCCGCTAACTCGACGTACCTTCCTTGCTGCCTCCGCGTCCTTGCCATTCGTATTCTCTCCTCCGAGTGCCAACATCCCTGTTGGTCTTGAGCTTTATTCCGTGCGAAACGCGCTGAAAGAGAAGCCTGAGGAGACGGTGCGTGCTGTTGCCAGGATGGGTTATCAGTGCGTGGAGTTCTACTCCCCGTACTACGACTGGACCGAGACCCAAGCGAGGCAGATGAGAAAGCTTCTTGATGATCTCGGCGTGCGTTGCTACTCCACTCACAACAATGAGGCTTACCTCGCTCACGAGGCGATCGGCCGAACGCGCGATCTCAACGGCATTTTGGGCTGCAAGTATGTGATCCTTGCGCACGCCGATCCGAAGCCCGCTCCTGACGGATGGAAGCCGATTGCCGACGAACTGAACGAAGCTGCCGACAAGCTTGAATCCAGCGGCCTCGGCGTTGGGTATCACAATCACAAACCGGAATTCATTGGCGCTGTCGGGCAACGGCCGATGGACATTCTCGCGAAGAACACAAAACCGTCCGTTGTCTTGCAACTCGACGTCGGCACCTGTCTCGAAGCCGGCAGCGACCCGGTCGTATGGATCAAGTCCAATCCTGGCCGGATCAAATCGATTCATGGCAAGGATTGGTCGCCGGATACGAGCAAGGGTTACACCGTACTGTTCGGAGAAGGCGCAGCCGATTGGAAGAACATCTTCGCCGCGGCCGAATCGGTTGGAGGGATCGAATACTACCTTGTTGAGCAGGAAGGCAGCCGTTACTCAGAGTTGGAAACGGCGCAGAAGTGTCTGGCAGCCTTCCGCGCGACACATCTCAAAGGCTGACGGATGGTTTTACTTCGGGAACGGGACAAATCGTGACGTTGCGTCCCCTGGCGAATTCAAAACGAATGCGCTCAACGCCTCTTGGCAAGGACTACTTCGAATTCGCTACCTTGTGCGCCGTTTCAACGCCGAAAACCGGTAGCTTTGGATCTGGGAGAAGACCGATCTGCTTCAGAACCGAAGCCTGATCCCAGTAAATGTGCTCGTGTGCAAGCTTGCCGTCACGAAATCTCACGATGGCTACCAGCGGAATCTCCACTTTCCGGTGAGTAGGAGCGATGCCCGGAAGCATCCATGGGATTTCCCGGGTGTGAGTAAATGAGAAGATCATTTCGTCGACTAACTGATCGTCGCCCACCGTGCGAGAGATTGGCGTCAGAGTCGTATCGGGCGGCATGGTCGGAATGAAATCGCGTGAATAAAACGCACGTAATGCCACCTTTCCATGACCGCCTGTCATTACGGGGATGTGATTCACGTAAGCGTCTTCGACCATCGTGGCCAAGGTCGCTTCCGTATCGTGCGTTACAAATTCGTGAGCGGTGTGTTCTTCCCAAAGACGCAACAAATCTGCACTCGACATGGCCGCCGATTATATATGAGCCTGGCAGCCTGAAAGGCCGCCTAGCAGCGGATGCCTGCTTGCATCGCTTACCAAACTTGGCTGGAAACTTAATCCGCCGAGTGCGGACTCGGGGCAATCGCATGCACGCGCTTGCGTGCGAAGCGCAGACGCATGCGGTCCATGTACAGATAGACGACGGGAGTCGTGAATAGTGTCAGCGCCTGGCTCACAATCAGCCCTCCAACGATGGTCAATCCAAGCGGTCTACGAAGCTCGGAACCTGTTCCTGTTGCAAGCGCCAGCGGAAGACCGCCCAGCAGCGCGGCCATCGTCGTCATCATGATCGGACGGAAGCGGAGAACGCAAGCCTCATAGATAGCATCCCGCGGCGACTTCCCTTCCCGCCGCTCAGCATCCAATGCGAAGTCGATCATCATGATGGCGTTCTTTTTGACCAAGCCAATCAGCAGGATGATGCCGATAAGTCCAATGACGTTCAGTTCGTTATGAGTGATGTCGAGCGCGAGCAGTGCGCCAACGCCCGCCGATGGAATCGTAGACAGAATCGTGATGGGATGAATGAAGCTCTCGTAGAGCATTCCCAGCGTAATGTACACCGCCAGGAGTGCCGTAACGATCAGGACTGGCTGATTGGCCAGTGAGTCCTGGAAGGCAGCCGCAGTGCCCTGAAAACTGGCGTGAATCGTCTCGGGAAAATGCATGCCCCGCTCAACGCTCTCGATGGCTTCGGTGGCCTGGCCTAGCGACACTCCGGGTGCGAGATTAAAGGAGATGGTTACCGCGGGCCACTGTCCCTGGTGGTTGACGGCGAGCGATGTGTTGCTGGGGCCGAAGTGCGCGAAGGCCGAGAGTGGCACCATTTTCCCAGTTGAAGAATGCACGTACACGCTGTCGAGCGTTTCGGGGGACTGCTGGTACTGGGGCTCAACTTCCATCACGACGTGATACTGATTCAGCGGTTCGTAGATGGTGGAAACCTGGCGCTGGCCGAACGCGTCGTAAAGGACGGTGTCGATATTACTGGCAGTGACGCCAAGTCGCGACGCGGTATCGCGATCAATGACCACGTAGGCAGCGAGCCCTTTATCTTCCTGATCGGTGTTGACCTGGCGCAGTTCCGGAAGAGCGCGCATTTTCTGGAGCAACTGCGGGGCCCACTCGTTGAGCTGCGCGAGGCTTTCACCCTGTAGGGTGTATTGATATTGGGCTTGGCTGACGCGGCCGCCGATGCTCAAGTCCTGCTGTGCCTGCATGTAAAGCGTGGCGCCAGGAACGACGGAGAACTTTCGGAACAATTCGGCGATAACTTGATCGGCGGTGAGCTTCCGCTGGCCGAGTGGCCTAAGGGTCATGTACATGCGGCCCTGATTCATGGCGGTGGTGCCGCCGCAAAAGCCAATCATGTTCTCTACGTTGGGATCGGCCATACCGATGGTGACGTACTCTTTCATTTTTTCCTTCATCGCGTCGAAGGAGATGTCTTCGGCGGCCAGTACAGTGCCGAAGACGCGACCGGTGTCCTGCTGCGGAAAGAACCCTTTGGGAACTTGCTTGAACAAATAAACGCTCAAGCATGCGGTGCCGATGGTCACGAGCAGAATCGCAAACTGGTGGCGGAGTACCCAACCGAGAGCAACGCGATAAGTTTCCTGAACGGTGTCAAAGATCTTCTGGCTGAAGCGGTAGGCGCGGCCGTGCTTTTCCTCGTGAAGAGGTTTGAGCATTTGCGCGCACATTGTTGGCGTCGTCGTGAGTGAAACGATTAATGAGACACCAATCGCAATACTGAGCGTAACCGCAAACTCACGGAACAACCTGCCCACGATCCCACCCATCATCAAGATGGGGATGAAGACGGCTACCAGCGACGTGCTCATCGAGAGCACCGTAAATCCAATCTCGCGGGCGCCGCGGAACGCGGACTGCACAGGTGAGAGCCCCTTCTCCAGATAACGCGTAATGTTTTCGAGCACAACAATGGCATCATCGACGACAAATCCAGTCGAGATCGCCAGTGCCATCAGAGAAAGGTTGTCGAGGCTATATCCCAGCAGATACATGACCCCAAAGGTACCGATCAGAGAGAGCGGCACCGCAATACTAGGAATGATGGTGGCGCGTAACGTCCGCAGGAAAGCGAACACCACCAGGATCACGAGAACAACCGAGATCGCAAGCGTGATCTCGATGTCGCGCAACGAGGCACGGACGGTGGTGGTGCGGTCAGATACAACGGATACCTTGATGGACGGTGAGATCGACGATTCGAGTTGCGGCAACTGGCGCAGCACGTTGTCGACTGTTTCGATGATGTTGGCACCCGGCTGACGCCAAATCAGCAAAATCACGGAGCGCTTGCCATTCGACAATCCGAAGATGTGTGCGTCCTCGACTGAATCCTGAACATCCGCCACGTCGCTAAGGCGGACGGTCGCTCCCGTCGCCGGGTTCCGGCTCACGATGATCGGACGGTATTCCTCGGCGTGCTTGATCTGATCGTTGGCGGCGATGGTCCAGTCCCGGTTGCGACCCTGGATCTCGCCTTTGGGTGAATTTACGTTGGCTGCAGCCAGCGCCGTACGTACAGAGTCGAGACCCGTGCCGAACTTGTTCAGGAGATATGGATTCACCTCGACGCGTACGGCTGGGTTTGCCCCGCCGCCAACATAAACCTGGCCGACACCGCTGACCTGAGCCAGTTTTTGTGACAGGATCGAATTCGCCTGGTCATAGATGTTCGGCAGCGGAATCGTGTCCGAGTTGAGAGACAAAATCAGAATCGGCGGGTCGGCGGGATTCACCTTCCGGTACCACGGGTTTCCGGGAAGATCGGCCGGCAACTGACTGCGGGCTGCGTTGATGGCCGCTTGAACATCCCGCGCGGCGGCATCGATGTTCCGGTTCAGATCGAACTGCAGAACGATGCCGGTCGCCCCCAACTGGCTGACCGAGGTCATCTGGTTGATGCCGGCGATCCTGCCAAATTGTCGTTCGAGTGGAGACGCGACTGCCGACGCCATGGTCTCGGGACTTGCGCCCGGCAGGCTTGCGGAAACCTGAATAACCGGAAATTCCACCTGCGGCAACGGCGCAACCGGAAGAAATCTGAATGCCAACACCCCGGATAGCAATAGCGCCGCGGTCAGCAACGACGTGCCAACGGGGCGCTTGATAAATGGGGCTGAAATGTTCATTACAGTGCTGGCTGGGCGCGAGTACCGGTTTCCCGCTCACCCAAACGCGATCCATAGTTATATTAAATTGATTTGAACACAAGATGGCTGGAGATTTGGGAGGTAAGTGAGAGACCGCAATCTATCGTATTGCGATACGATCACTATTGCCGCATGAAAACTGTCCGCCTGTTATGTTGTGCCTTTCGAACCTGGCAGCCTTTAGTGATTCCCTACTTCCGAAACGTCGACAGCCGAGGTTGCCATCGACACTGACAAACGTGCAAGCCGGGCCAAGTCCGGCCGGGGAACTACTTCGCGAAGCGCAACGATCACTACCCCCTGTGCGAACTTCTCCGGATTCCAAGACTTCAAATGAATCTCGGTCTCCGCGGCATCCCGGACGAATTCGTCACTATCGGTACCCAGCACCAACCGGAATTTGGGACGAAGTTGCGGAGGATGCTCCGGACGAACGCTGCGGGCCAGCAAATCGCAAGCTTGTGTGTAAATTCGGACAGCATCAACTTCAGAAAACTTCTTGTGTTTGGGATTTGAAATCTCAAACGGCACATCTGCGGGCGGTCCATTTTGTGCCGAATGGCTGTTCTTCGAAACCTCGATTGAGGATTGGGCGATGGCTGTACCAGATACCAGGACGCTCCATATCAGAACGGCCGCGGCAATTGCGGCAAGCCGGCTACTTATCGACCACATCTTCGACTTGAAGAATAACCTCGCTGACGAGGTGGGATCTGAGTTACGCGGCTGGAACAGCATAATATTTCTCCAATTTCCGGATAGTCCCGCCGACAAGTAATCAGAACAAGATGCCCAAAGTAACACATCCCATTTTTAACCTTGCCTGCGCGCGATGCACTCGGGCTTCTGTGCGCACCAACGTAGCTGCCTCCGCGGCTTGGAGGGTCATCGATGTGCCCGGCGAATTCCGATGCGATATCGCAGGACTGAATTCACGGTACGCCCAAACGCATTTCTAAGATGTGCGCGTCGTCACGCATCGATCGTCAGGATTTCCTGTAGAAATGGCGGAAACTTCCTGACGATTCAGAAGCCGGCGCGCCTCGCTCGACTTTGCCCGCCCACCGCCTAGCAAGTATGAGCAAAAGTACCAACTCTGATATGTTCGTCACCCTGGGAGAAACGGCTTCGTAGGCGATGACTCGGCATTCGAAGGGCAAATTCGGACAGCACTGCGGCGCAACGCTGCTCTGCTGGGCGGTGTTTTCCCTACCCTGTCTCGCCCAAACTATCGTTCTCAAAGGTGTAGTTCGCGACACGTCCGGAGCAGTAATCGTCGGGGCCGCGGTGCACGCCAAGAGTGCTGCTTGGGAAGCATCCACAAAAACGAAAGGCGACGGCGCATTCGCCTTCTTCCAGGTTCCCGGCGGCTCCGGCACGATCGACGTTACCGCACCGGGATTCGAAACAAATCAGATCGCCTGGCACGGTGATGGCAGAAGCGAACTCGATCTTGATGTGACGATGAAGCCCACGGGCGTGACCCAACAGGTGGTCGTGTCCGCGGCTCGGACCGAAGTTCGGTTATCGGATGTTCCGGGCAGTGCGGTGCTGCTGTCAACCGGGGATGTGACCGCAACACCCGCCCTGCGAATCGATGACGCGCTCCGGCAGGTGCCGGGATTCTCGCTCTTCCGCCGATCCGGCAGTCGAACCGCAAATGCGTCCGCGCAGGGCGTCTCGCTACGTGGACTCGGCGGCAGCGCGTCGAGTCGCGCGCTCGTGCTCGCCGATGGCATTCCGCTGCTCGATCCGTTCGGCGCCTGGGTCTACTGGGACCGAATCCCGCGGGTCGCGATCTCGAACATCGAAGTCTTTCGCGGCGGCGCGTCCAACTTATACGGCAGTTCTGCTCTCGGCGGAGTTGTCGAAATAAATACTCGTCAACCTGAAGCGCCCACGTTTGCCCTCGAAGGCTCCTATGGGAATGAGCGCACTCCACACCTTTCTATCTGGACTGGCAGCCGCTTGGGGCGATGGGACTACTCGGCAACGACCGAGCTGTTCCGGACAGACGGATTCATTATCGTGCCGGATTCCGTGCGCGGAAGTGTCGACACGCCAGCGAATTCTGAAGACGCGACCGTCTACGCACGACTGGGGCATCAGTTGGGCGACAATGGCCGTGTTCTTCTGCGCGGAAATTACTACGTCGAATCCCGCAACAACGGAACGCAGCTTCAGGTCAACGACACCCACATTGGTGAAGGCACCGCCGGCCTCGACAAGCAATTCGGCAGCAACAGCACGCTCACCGCTCGCTTGTACGGAGACGTGGAGACCTACCACCAAACTTTTTCCGCAGTGGCGTCGGACCGCAACAGTGAAACCCTGACCGACATCCAGCACGTTCCTGAGCAAGTTGTAGGCGGGGGAGCGCAGTGGACGCAGGTTGCAGGCAAGAGTCATACGCTCATCGGCGGCCTCGATCTCAATGAAGTTATCGGAGCAAGCAACGAACACTTGCTGACCGGACCAAACCAGGCGCGAAATGGCGGCGGTCGGCAACGTACACTCGGCGTCTTTGGCGAAGACATTTTCCGCCACGCGAAGTGGACGGTCATTCTGGGAGCGCGTGTCGATGACTGGAAAAACTTCAACGGGACCTTAACGACGGTTCCAGTCGCCGGTCCGCCAGTGGTGACAATCTATCCGAACCGGACAGACGTGGCCTTGAGTCCGCGGCTCTCGGTGCTTCGAACCATCAACCAGCACGTTTCAGTGAACGCCTCCGTCTATCGGGCTTTCCGAGCGCCCACGTTGAACGAGTTATACAGAACCTTCCGCGTGGGCAATGTGATCACTCTCAACAATGCAGCTTTAAATGCCGAGCGGCTCACCGGCGCTGAGGCCGGAGTCAATATCACTGGGTGGGCTGGTCGCTTCAATACACGGGGAACGTTTTTCTGGAGCGACATCGTCGATCCGGTTGCCAACGTCACACTTTCAACCACTCCAACGCTGATCACCCGGCAGAAGGACAACCTCGGACGCACTCGCTCGCGCGGCGTTGAGTTAGATGGAACGTTGCGTGTGAGCAGCGACGTACAGGTGTCAGCTGGGTACGCATACACGGCCGCCACTGTTGTCAGCTATCCGGGGAATCCCGGCGGCGTTGATCTCGTCGGACTCGACGTGGCGCAGGTACCCCGCAACGTGTTCACTTGGGAAGCGCGCTATTGGAATCCGTCGCGCCTGCTGTTCAGCGTCATCGGGAGGTTCGTCGGACAGCAATACGATGACGACCAGAATCAATTCCCTCTCGATCGCTTCTACACCATGGACGTGCAGGTGGGCCGCGCCATCACGCGGAATGTGGAATTATTCGGCGCCATCGAAAACGTCACGAACCAGCGCTACCAGGTGGCAAAAACGCCTGTCGTCAACCTCGGGCCGCCAATCTTGTTTCGTGCTGGAGTTCGATTGAACTTCCCGCCCGCCAAACGCTAGTGTGGCGCGGGCGCCTCGCCCGCGGTTATTGCCTTTGCTTGTGTTGACAACACCTGTGCGGTCAATCAAGCCGCAAGTGCCGCGGAAGCTCCACATAGGAAGAATTCAACTCGTGAATCGACGCACACCCCAAAAGACGCAACGTCCGCTCTAGATCCGCTCTCAGGATCTGCAGCGCCCGAAAGACTCCCGCTTCTCCGGCAGCAGCAAGGCCGTATGCATACGCCCGCCCACACAGGACCGCACGAGCTCCCATGCAAAGCGCTTTCACTACATCCGATCCTCGACGTATGCCGCTATCCAGCAAAACTTCGGCTTGTCCGCGCACCGCTTTGACGATTTCCGGAAGGACTCGCAATGTAGCAGGAGCGCCGTCCAGTTGACGTCCACCATGATTTGAAACAACCAGGGCGGCAGCGCCGTGATCCAACGCCCGCTGGGCGTCTTCCGCGGTCAGCACGCCTTTCACGACGATCGGCCCCTTCCACAACGCGCGGATCCATGGCATATCGCCCCAATTGAATGCGACCCTCTTGATCGCGGTGTGAGCGTCCTTCACCTTGAGAACGCCATTCTCCGGATTAACGATGTTGGGCATGTCGGGGAGTCCGCCATCCAGGAGGAATCGCGTCAGCCAGCGCGGCCGCGCAAACAGCTGTGGCGTAAACGGGATCTTCGACAAGAACGTGCCGCGCAACAATTGCTCCATGCCGTCGCGGGATTCGCGCTCCCGCAACCCGATGACGGTGGTATCGATGGTGACAACCAGGACCGTATATCCGACGGACTCGGCACGTTGCATTGCATTCTCTGCCGCCGCCCGTCCGCCGGTCAGGTAGAGCTGAAACCAGACTGGCCCAGCTGATGCAGCTTTCACATCCTCCAGCCTGTATCCGGAGACCGTCGAAAGAATGTATCCCGTGCCTGCTTCACCCGCTGCTCGCGCCGCTGCCACCTCTCCGTCCGGGTGCATGATGCGGCAGTAGCCGACGGGTGCCAGCAATACGGGCATCGAAAGCTGCGAATCCAGGATCTGCGTTCGCAAATCGCAGCTCGGCACTGGAACTGCCTGGCGCGGGCGGAAACTGACCTCTTCGAAGGCCCGAAGGTTCTCGCGCAGAGTGACCTCACCCTCAGCACCACCGTCGATGTAATTGAAGACAATTCTGGGAACGCGACGCTGCGCCAGGGTGCGGAGATCGTCAATGTTGACTACGCCGGGCAATGGGTGAACCGGGGATCGAGCAGCCATACGCGCATTGAGTATACCGATGTCGCGGCATCGATTCTGCGACGCACATCACATCCTAAACGTTTGACCCGAAATGAATTAAAGTGCAAAATAGATAGGCACGGGATGGTGGTGTGCGCGAAGCGCCGCCCTTCCCGCGCGCGGCAAAACTCCTCACAAGTTATTGATGTCAAAGCGGAAGTGGTGGAACTGGCAGACACACCATCTTGAGGGGGTGGCGCCGAAAGGCGTGGGGGTTCAAATCCCCCCTTCCGCACCAAGATCGCAATCCAGTTTACGTAGAAAGGCCGGCTGGTCCGGTTCAGGCAGCTACTGAATGCATTTTCTGATCGGTTTCATCTACTTCATCCACATTGTTGTGTGTTTCTTTCTGATCGTCGTGGTCCTTCTGCAAAGCGGAAAGAGCGGCGACATCGCGGCAGCGTTCGGCGGCATGGGTAGTCAGACCGCTTTTGGTCCACGCGGCGCGGCCACGGCTCTCTCCAAGGCAACGACGTGGTCGGCAGTTTTGTTCATGGTGACATCGATCACGCTCTCGATCTTCGCCGTTCGGCAGAGCGGCACCACGCCGGGCTCTGGTTCCGTGCTGTCAGGAGTGAAGGGTTCGACCACCAACTCGAAACCAGCCGCCCCAGCGCCGGCTCCCGCCGCACCATCGCAACAGCCTGCACCCGCGAAATAGATTTGGATTTCGAAAAAAAGAGTCCTCCCGAGGGGAGGACTTTTTCTTTGCTTATCCGTCGGCTTGGCCGATTCCCGCTTCCGGAGCACACACCAGGGTCATGTCGATAAAATAGCTCCATGATTCACGAGATCCTGCCCGTAGGTCCGCTGCAATGCAATTGCTCGATTGTGGGTGACGAGACGACCCGCGAGGCAATCGTCATCGATCCAGGCGACGAGATCGACGACATCCTTGCCTTGATCAAGAAGCACAATCTTGAGCTCAAGCAGATTGTCGTCACGCACGCGCACATCGACCACGTCGGCGGCGCGATGAAGTTGCGCGCCGCGACAGGGGCGCCCATCCTTCTGAACCAGAATGACTACGCGCTGCTGAAGATGCTCGATGTACAGGCTGCGTGGCTCGGAATGAAAAGCCCGGGCCGGGTTGAGATCGATCAGAGTGTTGGCCAGTCCGATACCGTGAAAGCGGGATCCCTAGAAGGCCAAGTGATCCACACTCCGGGGCACACGGAAGGCAGCATCTGCATCTACTTTCCGTTGGAGCGAAAATTGATTGCAGGCGACACGCTGTTTGCCGGCAGTATCGGCAGAACGGACTTGCCGGGCGGATCGTTCGAAAAAATCATGGGATCGTTGCACAATCAGGTTCTGGCTTTGCCCGACGAAACAGTGGTGGTCCCCGGTCATGGTCCGAATACGACGATCGGCGAAGAGCGTGAGACTAATCCCTTCCTGCAGAAGTAACGATTCGTACTCGGAAGGTTTACTGCTACGGATTGAGCAGGCTCAACGCGCGGCTTACCCCTTCCCGGAAGACACCTGTTGGAGTAATCAGACTCAGTACGAGGTACCCGTCGTTGGGAAAGTCGTAGAAGTGGCCCGGGTGCACGAGGACGCCAACTTTGCGCAGCAGATCGATCGCAAGGTCCTCGTCAGTTTGCGTCGCCGGGACGCGCAGAATTGCGTACCAGCCGCCTTCAACATCAAGGCGCGTGCAGTTCTTATGGCGCAACAACTGGCGATCGAGATCTTGCAGGTTTGTCCGCGCACGGTCGAGCAGCAGGGGCCGAATGCTCTTGCGCTGGTCGAGCAATGCTGGCGTCCCAAGTTGCAACGGTGCGTTCATCGACAGATAGGTATCCGCGATAACTTCCAGCCTGTCTAGCGCCGCGCTCTTCTGCGCTTCCGGCCCGCTAGTGACAATCCAGGCCACCTTCATCTGAGGCAAACCTGCGATTTTCGACAGACCGCTCAGCGTAAACGTCAACGCATCGCTATTCATCGCCAAACTGGGACGAGTTACTCCGTCGTGCGCGTAGTCGAGAAACACTTCATCCACGACGAGCGCCAGCGCATTCGTTTCGCAGAAGTGATTCAGATCAGCAATCTCCGCTGACTTCGTATACGAGCCTGTCGGATTGTTCGGGTGCACCAAGACGATTCCCCGAGTGCGCGAGGTAATTGCTTTGTAGAGCGAAGGAAGATCGATCTGCCAGCCGTGGTCGTAGAGAAGCGGATATGGCACAAGACAAACATCCTGCAGATCGGCGAGGAATTCGAACAACGGATAGCTGGGCTTCGCAACCAGAATCTCGTCGCCCGGATTGCAGAGAAGTCTGAAAACGAAAGAGTATCCCTCGCTCGTGCTGGTGGTCAGAATGATGGATTCGGGGTCGAGATCGTAGCCCTCGTGGTCGGCGCGGTAATACTCAGAGACTGCCCGCCGCGCTGAGACCAAACCCCGCGGCTGGGGATCATAGTCGAGGGCCTCCGGCTGTGCCAGCGATCCCAGAATCGCATCCGCGTCATAGTGCAGCTCGGCGCGCGTCGGATTCGAAACGCTGAGATCCAATACCTCCGCACCGGCTGCGCGCAACTCAGCCTGTGCCTGTGAGAAGCGATTCGGCGTCAGCTTCCATGCGGTGCGATTGGCGAACATGAGGGCGCCGCGGACCTAAGGCTGCAGATAGAAGCCGAGTTGCTGCGGAGGAGGAAGCGTCTTTTGAATCCAGTACTGGCGTTGCGCTTCACGCACCGCAACGATCTTTGCCTGAAACTGGTCCGCGAGATGATCGTAGCGCACCAGCACGTTCGGCAGCCAATAGGGACGATTCTCCCGGAGCCAGGCTTTCTCGTACATGCCCCTCAGACGCGTGGTCGTATCGCGAAGGTCCTC
>Ga0126371_10001938_pt1 | contig 17691 bp, 15 predicted proteins | sample PanSoiMetaPlot_4_FD_110145 | JGI IMG/M metagenome (GOLD analysis project Ga0126371, IMG submission 110145) | Tropical forest soil microbial communities from Panama - MetaG Plot_4 | ecosystem: Environmental > Terrestrial > Soil > Tropical forest > Bulk soil | place: Panama | collected 2016-02-17 | reverse complement strand
TGCTGGCGAAGGCGTATGTGTCAGCGGCGATTGCCAAGGCGTATCCACTGGGACGTGGAGTCGGGCCGGTACATCATCTGTATCGCATGGAGCAGCAGCGACGCGCTGCGTCGACAGTCGCTGAAGCAGAACCCATCCATTAAAACGAATTGGAAGAAGATTTCAGGAAGGAAACAAGCCGCGAAGAAAAACTGGCGAGCTGAAAAAATGGGGGGAAGTTCTCAGCTCAAGGGTCCCGGTAACTAGTTCGACGACTTCTTCAGAAGGATTCCAGCCAGGAATGAGGCGCTTGCGCCCAGCAGCCATTGAATCCGCCAGACCTGCACCGCTTCCCAGTCCAGAGTGGTTCGGACTGAAAAAAACAATCCAACCCCAACCGCGAACAACAAGCATCCCAAACCCACCGCGAAGGCAGCGAGCGACATGGTTGGGAGACCCAGTCGTTGCCGCGTGTGCACGATCCATCGCTCGATGTTATGGAACTCGAGATGACGGACCCAACTAAGAGCCTGCCGCGCCCAGTTTTGAAGAACGTGCGATGTGCTCTGGCTAGAGCGAGTCGCGCCGCAAACGTGACAGAAGCGGGAGCCGGCAATGAATTCGGTCTCGCAGCGGTCACAGACTTCGATCAAGTTGGGCGGAGTGGCAGGTTCGAGAGCGGCAGGCGGCGTGACCACAGGCGGCCGCCAGAAATCCCGCTCCGCGTTTTGAGCCACTTCCGACATAAGGAGTCAGACCTCCTATCTCGTTCAGATGGCAAGCCAAAGGCCAAAGCCTGCCTAAGTGCAAGTGATTGAAAAGATTAATTTCGGCTTAATTTCAGGGCCCAATGACAATTCTTGTTACGAGCAAGATTTACCGTAGCCCGGGGGAAAAGATGCACTACTTGTCGAGAATGATAGGTGTATCTTCGGGAATTTCAGATGGAAGGACCGAGTGATAGTTCTGGTTCCTCGAGAATCGGTTAGACTGTCACCACAGGTGTTCCTCCCCATCCAGGATTTGCGGCGAACCTTCACGCGGCAGTTCCTCTTGAACTCGCTGCCGCTCGGACTGCTGCTCGTCGGGATACTTTGCGCGAATAGTGCCGGGCAACAAGGTTCGATCACCCGTTTGCAAACGTATCACCCTGCAGATCCACTGAATCCAACTGCGTTCGATCGCTTCTACAACCTCGATTACGATCGCGCAATCCCGGATTTTCAGAGAGTGCTTGATCGTCATCCGGATGATCCGTTCGCGGTGAACCATGTGCTGACTGCGATCATGTTTCGCGAACTTTATCGCATGGGAGCGATGAACACGGGAGAGTATGCGAACGACAGCTTCATTGGGCAGGCACATCGGCCGGCAGATCCCAAAGTGAAACAACAGATTCAAAATCTGGTTGAGCGCGCGGAGAGGCTTGAAGAACAGCGGTTGAAGGCGAATCCGAAAGACGTGGATGCGTTATACGCGCGCGGTACGACTCGCGCACAGTTTGCCACTTACACGGCGCTGATTGAACGAGCCTGGTTCTCAGCATTGCGGAATGCGGTCGGTGCGCGCCACGATCATGAGCGAGTGCTGGAGCTGTCGCCCGGGTACACCGATGCGAAGCTGGTGGTCGGCGCTCATAACTACGTGATGGGAAGCCTGCCGTGGGGCGTGAAGGTCGCAGTCTCTCTTGTCGGTTTGAGCGGAAACAAGGACAAGGGAATCGAATATTTGCATGAAGTAGCGCAGAGCAACGGCGAGAACAGTGTCGATGCAAAAATTGTGTTGTTGCTCTTTCTGCGACGGGAGCATCGGTATGGCGAAGCGTTGGGAATTCTGCGCGGACTCATCCCGGAGTATCCGCAAAATGTTTTGTTCGCACTGGAAGAGGGAAGCCTTCTGCGGTCGATGAATAGGGACCAAGAAGCCGCGAGCGTTTATCGGAAGATTTGGGCGGATGGTCATAGTGGGAAATATCCAGGGCTTCATTACGAGACGGCGGCTTTGTATCTCGGTGATGTGCTGCGAATTCAGAAGGATTACGCAGGGGCGATATCAGCCTACGAGTTGGTGGCACAGGCTCCGCAACCCGATCCGGAGACCTTGCAGAAGGCAAACCTGGCGGCCGGGGAAATGTACGACCTGCAGAAAAAACGGGATCTGGCGACGAAAAAGTATGAAGCGGTCATTGCCCTCAACAGTTCAAGTCCGCCCGCCGATGCCGCTCGTCGGCATCTGAAAGATCCGTATCGCGCCGATTAGTCAGAGTTGCGCTACCTTGAGGGAACTTCCGGGAGCGACTCACCGTATCCTGATACGGGTGGAGGCTGTTATGTACTGTAACTACTGCGGCAAAGTGATCCAGGACGACGCTAACCTTTGCGCGTACTGTGGTAAGCGAGTGGGGTCCGTGGTTGCGCGGAAACGCCTCGTGCGCCCGCGCGCAACCCGCAAAATCGCGGGCGTCTGCGCGGGTATGGCCGAGTACTTTGACCTGGATGTCACGCTGGTCAGGGTGTTGTGGCTGGTGATCACGTTCTTCACGGCGATCTTTCTGGGCGTGATCGCTTACATCGTGGCGTGGATTGTGATGCCGGAAGAACCGGAGCAGGTGGCCGTCGTGCACAACACGCAGCAAGTGCCTACTCCGTAACCAGTGTTGAATCGCAGCGGCCGGATGCAGACCGCTGCGACACGCTTTACAATCCCCCGCATGAATCGCATTCGCAGCGGGGATGCAGAGATTGTTTACTCAGTGATGGGCGACGGACCTCCCGTCGTATTGTTGCATCCTTTTCCTGCCAATCATGAACTTATGGTTCCGGCCGCGCAGCCGGTGGCGTCGCGCTATCGCGTGATCCTTCCTGATCTGCGTGGGCACGGGGAATCTGAGGCTGGAGCAGGCCCGGCCACGATGGAGAAACATGCCGCTGACCTGGTGAGAATCCTTGACGATGCGGATGTGGGACGTGCGGTCTTCGCAGGTGTGTCGATTGGTGGCTACATCCTCTTCGAATTCTGGCGCCGATATCGAGGGCGGGTAGCGGGGCTGCTGCTATCGGACACTCGAGCGCAAGCAGATACCGCCGAAGGGCGTGCCAATCGACTGAAGTCCGCCGAAGATGTGGTTGAGCGGGGCACGGAAGTCTTCGTCGATGGAATGATCCCGAAGCTGCTGGGAAGAACGACGCTCGCAAGCCGGCCCGATCTGGTGGATCAAGCGAGGAAGATGATGCTGAAGATGTCGCCGACGGACATCGCGCAGGTGCAACGCGGAATGGCGGAGCGCCCCGATTCAACTCCGACCTTGAAGAACATCAACGTCCCGACGCTGATCTTGATCGGTGAAGAAGATACACTCACGACGATTGCGGACGGAGAGTTCATGAGACAGCACATTTCGGGCAGCCAGCTTCAAGTGATCGGAAAGGCCGGGCATTACGCAGTGTGGGAGCAGTCGTCGGAGGCCGGGAAACTGCTTCGGCAATTTGTAGATTCCCTTTACTAAGGATCACACACTGATGCTGCTACAATTCGTCCGACATGATTGATGCAGAATTGGTTCCCGCCAAAACCGTTGTCAACGCCAAGGGCGATGGGGCGACCGTGGATATCAGCGGAGCGTCGAATCGGGTGTTTCTTTTGACGCTCGCGATCACGGAGATCATCGAGCAGGAGTCCCTCGATGTAATGGTCTATGGTTCGCCGGATGGCGCAACCTGGCCGCCTAAGTCGATGACTTCATTTCCGCAGAAGTTTTATCGTGGGCAGCACCCGCTGATGCTCGACCTCACGGAACATCCAGACCTGAAGTTTGTTCGGGCTCACTGGGAAGTGAAGCGCTGGGGCCGGGGCACAGAAACGCCGATGTTCGAATTTGGTGTGACGATCAGAGAGGTGCCAGCGGACATCCTGCGGGAAGCGAAGCTTGAAATGAAAGCGTTACATTAAGTGTTTTAGCTATCCAGCTGATTCGAGGATCGCACCCCAGCCGTGATCTATCACGCGATTTTGCGCAGCGAAGGCCCCTAGTTTTTCTTCCAGTTTCGCCAAATACCGCAATAGCCCACTTTAAGGTGAAGCCCCTAGCATCGTTTTTGGTTCAGATGCATCTTTAGCTCAATCAAGAGCATTTGGAGGGAAAAAAGCGGACATGGCTAGCCCTGCTCCTGCAAAATTTCGCATCGACGTCGACATACACAACCTCTTGATGAACTCCGGTTCGACCGGACCTAAACCCGCCGAAGCCCGAGGAACAACACTACCTACTCCGGTGTTTCCTCAATATCCCGAACTGCTCAATAACCCCGGCCCTGAGGTGTTTCCGCAGAAGCGCGACTGGGGCATGAACCATGTGTGGCGTTCGACGCGTGGTTGGCTGCTTCCGTACATTGGCTCCCGCGTGAAGCCGGGCGAGTTCCATCCGATCACTGCGTATCTGTTTCTTGATTACAAGTGCAATCTGGATTGTTGGTATTGCTGGGCGTTTAACAACAAAGTGAAAGGCATGACCGAGGATGTCGCCAAGCGATCGATCGATTGGCTGCACGACCATGGATGTCGCGTTCTAGCTCTTATGGGGGGAGAACCGTTGTTGCGTCCCGATGTCGCTCACAAGGTTGTCTATTATGCGGCGAAGAAAGGTTTCTGGATCTACGTTGGGACGAATGGGCGGTTGCTTCGCCCGGAAGTTGCGGATCGGTTAGGCGACGCAGGAGTAGCAATAATCAACTTTGCGCTGGATGCGTGGGATGAGAAGCCAAGTTTGCCCAAAGCATTCGTTCCGGCGCAGCGGAATCTGGAACACGTGATGCGCAAGCAGTACGTGTACGGCTACATGGTGTTTTTCAACATCAACATCTGCCGGAACAATCTGGAGGACGTCCGCCTGCTGACCGAATATGCCCACGCCAATCGCTTGGCAACGGACTATCACATCAACGAGACGCCGATGCTCGAGCAAGACGAACACTTCAAACATCTGAGCGACAATCCCACGTACATTCGTCCCGAGGATTGGCGTGAGGTGGATCGGCTGGTGGATTGGATCATCGAAAAGAATAAAGCCGGCTACCAGATGGTGAATTCGGTGCAGCGACTGCAAGAGATGAAGGCGTTCATCCGCATGTCTTCAGGCTTGGACCTGCGGAAGTGCGGCTGGTACGGCGATGGGACAGGCTCCAACGGAAACATCGCTGACATGCTGGGGACGACGCCCGGGATCCAACAGGGTGAAGATGGCGGATTGCACTTCTCGGAGTGGAACTGCCGAGCGGGGCAAAACAACGTCATCATCCGTACCGATGGCACGGTCGCACCATGTTTCCCCATGTATCCATCGACCTTCGATTGGGGCAACATCGATCATGCGAAGTTCGATCAGAAACAGCTCAAAGAAATGAAAACTACCTGCCAGCAACATTGCTTCTCGACGCTCAATCACAACCTGGCGTATTGCTACAACGACGCGCGCGTCATCAAGTGGGTATGGACGCAGTTTGTCACTTACCGCTTGAAGGGCGGAGCGCGGAGCTTCGAAGACTGAGGGCCAAATGTTGTTAGGACCAGGGGCGGACTAGGTCCGCCTCTTTTTTGTGAACGAAGGTTAAGGCTGGAGAGCATCCTGCGAAGCAGGAGTGCGAAGAAGCATCATAGAACTCTCTCGGATAGTGACCCTAGGACATGAGGCGTTTTGTGAGCGACAGAAAAGGAAAAAACAATGATTTTCCGAACGTTCGAGCCGCCGATTGCCCCTCTCTGAAAATTTTCGTCGTCTTCCCACAAGGTCTCTGCGACCATTTGTCGAGTTAGGTTATCCGATATATTGGACAAACGATGCATGTACCTTCCAGTGTCGTGGTGCGTCCAGCGCGGCAAGTCGCCGGGTCCGTCCGCTTGCCGGGCGATAAGTCAATCTCACATCGGTACGCAATGTTGGGCGCGATCGCGGAAGGGAACTCGCGGTTGGAGAACTATTCCACCGGCGCTGATTGCGCAACCACGCTTGGATGCCTGCGAGCGCTAGGTGTCGCGTGGCAGCGTGTTGACGACGCTTCGAACACGATCGAGATTGCCGGCAAAGGGCCTGCGCTGAGCGAGCCCGCTGCTCCCCTTGATTGCGGTAATTCTGGGTCAACGATGCGCATGTTGAGCGGCATCGTGGCGGGCCAGGGTTTTACCAGCGAGCTTTTCGGAGACGAATCGCTCAGCCGGCGGCCGATGGCGCGCATCATGAAGCCGCTGTCGGAGATGGGCGCCGAGATCAAGGCGACGGATGGGGATCGTCCACCATTAAGGATTCGCGGTGGAAATCTGCACGCGATCGACTACCGGCTACCGGTCGCAAGCGCACAGGTGAAGTCTTGTCTGTTGTTTGCCGGGCTGTTTGCCAAAGGCGCAACCTGCGTGGACGAGCCTTTGCGCACCCGCGACCACGGTGAAGTTGCGTTGCGCGCGTTCGGAGCGCAGTTGGGCCGTCATGGGAATGCAACGCAAATTATCGGCGGACAGAAACTCCATGGCATCGAGGCGCGTATTCCGGGGGACCTTTCCAGCGCGGCGTTTTTTTTCTGTGCCGCCGCGTTGTTCCCGGGATCGCAGTTGGTGATTGACACGTTACTGATGAATCCGACCCGCGCCCGCCTGCTGGACGTGCTGATCGGGCTTGGTGTGCGTATTTCAATCACCCAACTGGACGAACAGCACGGAGAACTGGTGGGAACGGTGCGGGTCGAGGGGCAGCGCCTGGGGCATGCGGAAATTGCCGGCGCAGATACGGCGGCACTCATTGATGAGATCCCTGTGCTCGCGGCGATCGCGCCATGTACGGAACAGGGAATTCGCATACGCGACGCTAAAGAACTTCGCGTGAAAGAGTCGGACCGCATCCGGGCGATCGTTATGAATTTACGTTCCATGGGGGCCGAGGTTGAGGAGCACGAGGACGGTCTGAGCATTCCGGGGAGCCAGAAACTTCACGGTGCCGAGATCGATTCGCTGGGGGATCACCGGATCGCGATGGCATTTTCGATCGCGGCCTTGCGCGCTGAAGGCGAGACGCTGATCCAGGGCGCCGACGCGGCGGTCATCTCTTTTCCCTCCTTTTTCAAAACGCTGGACACGCTCGTTCAGCGCTGACCTTCCCACTCAGGGCAAGTTACCACGTGCGGTTACCGGCGTTATCTTCCTGCCTGCAAGGTTCTCGACAACAATAGCTTCCGGTCGTAATGCAGTTCAGCCGATCGAGAACTCAAAACCGAAGGAACCTGGATGAAACCGAAATTGGTACTAGCCGTAAGCCTGTTGAGTGTGATGGCGCAGGCGCAGGAACCCAAGAAGTACCATTCCGGTCAACTGCTGCAGATGGAATCACTGCAGTGCACAGTGTTCGAGAATCCGAATTCGAATCCGCAAGCCGCTGACACTGTCACGTGTCAGGAGTACGTGCTACGGGGGGATGATGTTCTGTTCCACCTGCGCGCGAAGGATCTGAAGCACCCGATCCTGCTGCCCATCGGCAAGGACGTGACGTACCGGACAGAGGAAGACAGATTTTTTGTGAAGTTGATCGGCGATCGTAGAGAACACGAGTATCAGGTGGTTTCGATGGAGCAACGCGACAAGGCTGACACTCCGGTCCAGTCCGCCATGAAGATTAATCATCTCCAGTAGACAGTAGACTCCGAACTGCAGGCGCGGACGGCCAGGTCCGCGCCTTTTGTTTTTCTCTTACAGGAACCGAGGTAGACCCCGCCAAGGTTAGCGTTTCGAAGTGACAAATTTTGGCGACGGTCGCCGCTCCGGCTGTCGCCTTTTTTCGAGCGAAATCGGGCGAAACCATTGGTCAAACCGCGTGTCTACTGTGTTACAGTACTCATCCAAATTCATGCGGTCTGGTATGGCCGCAGAGTCCGCTCTTCGTCGGCAGTACATTCCAGGAGGGGGTTTTCCCATGGCAACTGTCTATGATCTGGTAAAAGATCGGCGCGTTTATTCCATTGAAGCCGACAAGACAGTTCTTGAGGCGGCACGATTCATGATGGAGCACAGCATCGGCGCCCTGCCCGTGCTGCGCAGTGGCGAACTGGTGGGAATTTTCTCCGAGCGCGACGTGATGAACCGCGTGGTCGCGGCCGGACGAACTCCTGGGACGACGAAGATTTCGGAAGTCATGACCGCAAATCCGCGCGGAGTTGACGTCAACGAGAGCGTGGAAGAGTGCCTGTTCTTGATGAAGGAATTTGGGTTTCGGCACCTGCCCATCGTCAGCGGCAAAGAACTGAAGGGTCTGGTCTCTCTACGCGATCTGATTATGAAAACGAGTGCGGCGAAACGTTCGGTGGCCTGACGTTCAGTGGCGTGAAAGCGCGGGCCCAAAGGCCTACTGCGGGCGCCGGCGAAGGATCAAGTCTCCTTGCTCGGCTGGGAGTGCGATTGGAAATTCCAGGACGCGGCCCGGCATCGGCAGGCGCAGGACGAACTCTTCGGGCTTTTTCCATCCGCCAATCCACTTGCTTTGCGTACTGAACATCAGCCATCCATGGGCTGTTGGGTTTGACGGATCCAGCGTGGTCGCCGTCAGAGTGCGTTTCGTTACGAAGTCAAGGAACTCGCTGATTTCCTTCTCGTAGGTCTGAAGGAATTTTTCTCTTTCTTCTTTGCGCTCCGGGTGTTTCTCGATCTCGCGTTGCGCCTCGTGCTCGCGTTCATCGGCGTCGTTCTGCGTCTTTTGGGCGAAGCTTTCAGGGTCGAGGGACGACTGGATGACCTTGTAATGGCGAGTGAATTCGAGCGTTGATTTTCCGGCGTCGAATTCTAAAGAGCCCTTGCCACGATAACGGATCGTCAGTTCCACGCTGAAGAATGGTTCGACGCGGCGGTGCACTTTCTCGAGTTCCTGGGAATCGACAGCGAGAATCACACCGTAGTCTGGAGTCCAAAGGCTGTAGCGGTACTTGCCGTCGTCGTCTCGGGAAAAGGTGCATCCGGCTCGACCTTCGGCCCAGCGGAGAGTGGGAGGAGGAGTCTTGTCTTTCCATGGTGCGGCGTGGGCGCTGGGTAATAGCGTCAACATGAACGCGGCGAGGCTCGCGATGTACGGCAGCGCCGGCTGATTGGAAAAGGGGCGACGCACTGATTTCAGACTATCTGCCAGTGGAATCGGGGGCAAGAGAGCGGGATCCAGGAGAGCAATTCGGGAACGTGTATTCGCATCGCCGGCCCGAAAGTTTGGGGCGAGAAAGAAAACCGGCCGCAATGCGCGGCCGGTTGATTGATGTTGTCAGCTGGTTTACTGCACGCTGAAAGATGCAGTGCCACTCTGACTGCCGCTTCCAGCGATGGCACCAGTGACTGTGACAGTATAGGAACCGGTAGTCGTACCGCCTCCGCCACCGCCGCCTCCACCGCCACCATTTCCACTTCCGCATCCCATCATCAGAAGCAGTCCAGTCAGGGCCAAACTGCAGAACAGGCCCCACGCCCATTTGCGAGATGAGTTGTTCTTCCGGAAAAGACCAGCGCCTAGTAGGGCAATGCCGGGTATGGGTAGCCACAAGGCCGCGCCGCCGGTGAGGTTCGCCGAGCCTGTGCTGACGGTGGTGATGGTGAGGGTTGAAGTCACGGAACCACCCGCGGTCAAGGCGCCAGATGGCTGGCCCACCGAGCAAGTGGGGGGCTTCGCGGAAGAGCTGACGGAGCAGCCCAGATTCACGGTTCCTGACGCACCCGTAGAGGTGATGGTTACAGTTGATGTCCCGGTGCTGCCTCGGCTGATCGAGCCCGGAGAGATTGTTCCCGCGCTGACTGTGAACTGCGGTGCATTCCCGGAATATTTGACCACGAAGGCGTCGCGGCAGACCCCGGAGCAAGCCGCGCCACCAGAACTCGATGCTGTTGTTTTGAAAGAACCAGGAATGACCGGAAAGTTAGTAAGGGATTGTGTGTCGCCCGTCACGTAGATGTTGCCGTTCTGGTCGACCGCGATTCCGGCGTGAACCTGATCTTCGTCGGCGCCGCCGCCCAGGTAAGTAGAAAATACGAGGGAAGTCGCACCAGAAACGTTGGGGTTGATCTCGCTGACGAATGCGTCGTTACCACCTCCATTAGCTTGCTGTGTGGCATTCTTGGTTGGAAAATCGCTCGAGGATGTCGGACCGGTTACGTAAATGTTAGGAGGGCTCGATGAATCAAGGGCAATTGCGGACGCCTCATCAATGCCAGTGCCGCCTAGATAGGTGGAGTAGAGCAGGGATGAGCCCCCGGCCTCCAAGACGGTCACAAACGCCGTGTAATTGGTGCCGCTGTGACTCGCCTTGAATGCAGCATTCGTACCGTTCACATAAAAATCGGGCGAGTTCGTTTTCCCAACCACGTAAGCGTTTCCGCTCCCATCAATGGCTATTTGATTTGCAATATCAGACTGGCTGCGACCGAGATATGTGGAGTAAACGTACTGTGTGAGATCACTCTTGATTTCGGTCACGAACGCGTCCTGCTGCCCACCGTTACAGTTTCCGTCGGTACCGCATTGGGTCTGGAGGACAGGCCCAACGCTACTTTGGTGGATTGGAAAATTCGTCGAAAGCGTGACACCGGTGACGTAGATGTTGCCAGCCGTGTCTGCCGCGACCCCCGTTGCGTTGTCGTTTCCTGAGCCTCCCAGATAGCTTGAATACGCAAATTGATTGCCAGGTGTGATTGGTAGCTTCGTTACGAACCCGTCGGTTGTTCCTGATGCCCCCCCAAAGTTCGGCTGGAGAGCATTCTTAGCCGGAAAGTTGCTCGAAGCGGTCTGCCCAGCTACGTATATGCCGCTGCCATTCACTGCGATTCCGCTCGCTACGTCGTCATCACTCCCTCCTATATACGTCGAGTAGACGAGCGCATTGCCCGAAGCGCCAAGAACAGCTACGAATGCGTCCAGTTTTCCGCTGTTCGTAGTTGAGGCAGGCGCTCCTGCCATTGGAAAGTCTGCTGAGTCGGTCGCACCGGCTACGTAGGCCTTACCAGAACCGTCAACAGCGATAGCGTTTCCGCTGTCGTTCGCACCCGAGCCCCCCAGAAAGGTGGAATACACAAGAGAAGTTCCGTCCGCGCTGAGTTTCGTCACAAATGCATCAGACGTCCCTTGTATCGCGTTATTTGGAGCAGGAAGAGCGCTTTTTGACGGGAAGTTTCCTGAGTAGGTCTGGCCGGTGATGTAGGTTGCACCACTATTGTCCACAGCGATCGCATTGCCATCATCTTCGTTTCCGGCGCCGAGATACGTTCCGTAAACAATCGTGGGATCGATCACAAGCTCGCGGCTGTGATCATAGGAGCCGACGGCCAACGCCACTTCCGTGCCCTTCACGACGAAGTTTGCGTCGACCGGCTGACGCTGGTCGCCCTGCTTCTGATACGCGACCGGCTTGTGCACGCGCAGATCGCCCGCCACGGATGCGAGCACCAGGTCACCGTCTTCGGTGGTGATTTTCTTCGCTCCCTCGATGCCTAGCGCAATGGCCGCGGGATCGGCACCCGGTTTCAGGACAAAATCAAATTCGAGTTGGTGCTGCTGGCCGTAAAACGTCAGGTCGACGTTGGGGTAGACGTTCTGATAGTTCACGCGCGCGTACTGAGGGATGTCGCGGACCCACTTACTGGCGTCGCGTCCGATCAGGTAGTTCGTGTGTCCCGAGACAGACTGCTCGCCGGTGACTCTCGCTGCAGCGTTCGCACCTTTCAGCTCCATGCGCAGTACGGCTTCGGAGTTCATCTGCGAATGCTTGGTATGGATCGCAGGACGATTCGGATTCTTTGCTGCCGCCTTAACGGGAAGCGTGAAAACAGCCTCATTCGGCGTCAGAAACAAGTTGTATTGCGAAGTGCGGGAGAGGAATTTGACCTGTGCGTCGGTCTGGCCCTGGTTCGGCTCGAACGACAGCGGCAGGTTTCCGAAGTTGGCTGCCACGCGAGTTTGCTCGGCCGGCACGATCGGCCGCAGCCGCGCCGGAGAATTGGTTGCGGGCATCGATTTGGGCGGGGCTTGACGGAACTTTCCGGGCCATCCAAAAACCAGACTCCCTCCCAGCAGAGCGATTGCTGATAGTCCCGCTATCCAGCGAGTTCTCGTTGAAAAACCAGCAGCTTTCTTTAACAACATGTTCCTCCTCCGTAAAACACGCGAACGGGCAATCGGCTGGCCGGTCTCCGTGAAAATTCCACGAAAACCGGCAAACTCACTCCCGCTGCGCTAGGACTTTCGATGAATTAGCGATCTGAAGCGGAGTATCGACTGCGACTATAGGGATGTCAACGAAAGGACTATTGCATTTGAGGTACCACTGGACCATGTACTTACGAACACCGTACAGATTCGCGAGTTTTCCATCACTGGCACGAGAGTGTTGCGTGGAATACCCAGCCACTTTTTCTAGGCGTTCAGCGTAGACGCATGAAAATGCGGGACAAGTTTGCAGTCCGACGTGCCAGTGAGAGTTGGCAACGCAACCCCGCATCCGTTGTGAGAGAAACGCGACGCCAGGATCTCTAGTTTGGGAAGCCCACAGGGTGCTCGAGCGAGTCTCAATCTCTCGATTAGAGAATCTCACTCTGCGACGAGGATCAGAGCGGCGAATGGTGAAGCGACTCCCGAAAAGCTTCTAAATGAGCGGAATTGCTTCAGCTAATGTTGCAGAGCCGCTAGCGAATCCTGAACTTGTCGCGCGTGAGTGGGCTCTTTATCCATCAGGATCTGCACAATGGGCCAGAAAAAACGGCCATAGCGGGTGGTCACTGCGGGGTCACCCTGCGCCAACGCTCTTTCAATGTCCTGCTCGGTTCTGGGCGTGACAACCTCGACACGTCCAACAAAAACTCGCGTGAGTTGTATGGGCGCCGGATCTATGTCGAGGGGCAAAATCGAGTTCACGAACGATTCCGGCACGACGTAAAAAAGACGTGTGCCTTCCTGGAACCATGAGTCCTGCCAGGTTTCGACCATTGCATGAGCTTCATCGCGAAACAGACCTTGATCTACAAGGAGGTCTTCGAGATCGCTCCGTAGCGTTTCTACAGACCGGGTGATTTCCGGCGGTGCGAGCGTTGTTTCTGTCTGCAGCGGACCGGCGATCTGATACCCCACCTTTTCACCGCGACGTTCGAAGACGATCATGTTCAAAATCGGCGCAGTGCCTTGGTTGCGGAGGAGAAGACTCCCGTCGGCATTCGTCGTGACGGACAACGGAATATGGAAATCGGCAACGCCGCGATAAAAGAGAAACTTCTCGTTTTGTGTTCGGGAGTGCTCGTTTACTCGCAAGGGTGTCGATGAGGTTTCGCGCGCTGCGTAGTAGTGGGTCTGAACGTCGTCCACGGGAAAATTTGGAACCGCGGCAGGGTCAACCTGGACCGATTTCCACCATACTTCGCCGCGGGTGCGCTCGTTGTTGAGGGCCACATTTCGCAAGTCGCCCCGCGGAGTGGCTTTGGTGACGCGCGGATACCACTCGGTGATCAAGCCGTTTTTGAAGGCCACGTGCACAGACACCGACATCGCGCGTGGGGAGTAGAAGTAAAGAACCGGCGTTTCCATCCGCACGGTGCCGCGAAGTCCGCCCTTGAAATCCGTACCTTCGAGATGCTCCACGAATTGAGGAAGATCGGTCGAGCCGGTCTGAGGCTGCCACTTGACCATTTGGCCATCGTTCCCCGCAATGGAAGTGAAGGTTCCCCATTCGTGGGCGGTGAATCCGTAGTCGGATGCTTGTTTCCTTGGATTGTGTGAGAAGGCGAAGAGTCCCGCAGTCAGCAGACTGAACGCGACCACGACAAAAGTTACGGCTGCAAAGGCGGTCGAGGTGTGGCGTCGTGCGAATCGCAAGAGGCCGGTCTGTCGGATGCGCAATGATGGCGAAGGTTGAATTTTCATGTCGAACACCTGGTGTTGCGAATTGCGATGTCAGACCTAAAGACGGTTAGAGGCGGGGAAGTGTTAACAGGGCGCACACGACGTTCGAATCCAACGCCTGAAAGCCGTCCGGCGAAGGCGGACCTACTTTGCCGATTGCTCGCCTTCCGACCAGGAGCGTTCCCAGTGACGCCACAGCCAGATGTTTCCCAGGTCGAGCGCATTCCACCAGCGGTCAAGCATGTCGCGATCGAGGGCCTGGATTCCTTCCCGTGTCACGCCCGATGGCGGCGGAACGAGTTCCGCGAAGCGATCGTAGACTTGCGGTCTTTCGGAGGCGTCGACGCGCGACAGAAGATGCCAAAGACTGAGGGCATCCTGCTTGCGACTCTGGCTTAGGATCGTTTGCAACGCATGCTCGCGGTCTTCTGATGTGGTGGTGCGTGAGTCGAAGACCTCGATGGCCAGGCGAAATGTCTCGGGGGCGTCCTCGAAATAGGGAATACCCGGGCCGGTTTTGACATGGGTCCTGCATGCGGCGCCGGCCGGAATGACGGCCTCCCGATCCGCAAGTTGGAATCCGACCCAACCCATCGTCGTGCGGATGAGGCCGTCGCCGTTGCCGTCGACGTGGAGAGTGTAGGCGCAGCCCAGATCGACGGCGCGAGCCGATGGCGTGTCTACGGTGAAGATTCCGGGCGGGGCCCAGATGCGGGCATGGATCGTGCCGCGATCGAGAGCGAGTCGGGAACGTCCGGAAGGCGTCCTTAAGACGCGCAGACGTGTTTCTGGATCGATCTGGATGCGACCGATCTCGGTGACTTCAATTTCCGCCCGTGAGGAACCGTCGGTTTCGATTGCCTGGCCGATCTGCAGTTTCCCTGTGGCATTCAGGAGCTTGTCTTGGATTCGAGGCGTACCGGCAATCTGCAAGACCTGCCATCCGGCTTGGACGTTTGTCTTCCAGCGCCAAAGCAATTCAAGACCCGCCCCCATGACGGCAATTGCGAACGCGGCCGCGAGTCCGAAGCGGACCCAGCGTCGCGACGAGAAGGCGGGCCTACGGGAGGCTGCAAATTGTTCGTCGGAGGGAAACAGGGGTGCGGCGCCGCGGAATCGAAGCGCTCCCATCACTCGCTCGAGTTTTTCGATCTCTGGATCCGGCGGTCCGGACTTGTCCCACAGGTATTCGTCGTTCACTTCGTTACTCCTCCCGGATTTCCATCCGGCCAAGCATCGGCAGCAATTTCCTTCGAAGTAATTTGGGTCATTCGACCGTGTGCCAGCTTCTGGCGAAGCTGCTGCATGCCACGATGAAGATTGACGCGGACGGAGCCAGCAGTCAGTCCTGTGTGAGCGGCAATTTCCGGCCCGGTCATACCCTCGACGAGCCGGAGCAACAGCGTCTCGCGGTAAGCCTCGGGGAGCGCGCGGATCGCGGCCAGGATCGAGGCGGTTTCGGGATCCAATCGCTTGCTCGCGACCGGAGTTTTTTCGGACACATCATCGGTAAGTGCCTGCATCAATCCTTTTGGATTGTGCCGGTGATAGTCGTTGGCGCAGTTGCGAGCGATCGCCGACAGCCATGCTGCGAATCCACGGGGCTCACGAAGCGTGTGAAGACGAGGCAGCACCCGCAGGAATACGTCGTGCACAAGGTCGTCGACCTCGTCGACCGGCACGCGCGCGAGCAAAATGGCGTGAACGGTCGGCGCATACTTGTCATAAAGCTGCCCGAAAGCGAGACGATCTCCGCCGCGCGCAGCACGCACGAGAGTTGAGTCGTCGTGATCCAGTTCCCGTTCGCCGATCACGTTAGAGGATCTTGGGAAGAGCTGGCTGGGACGTGAATCGAATCTCGCGTCGCAGCCGCGCCGAAACGCGCTCCCCATGATGATAGACGCGCATTCGGAGCGAAGTGTTAACACAGGCGATCGACCTGCGTTGTCCTTACGCCTGGAAACGTAGGCGAGGCTGAGGGCCGCGCGAAATGTGTTAGATTAAAAGATGTTGGGCGCGTAGCTCAGTTGGTAGAGCAATGCCCTTTTAAGAGCCCGTTCCCACTGCGGACCATATACCTGCCTTTCGGGATCAATCACTTCCTACGGACAAATTCGCGCCATTCGGGGCAGGTTGCTCGCATTCGGCAGTTATTGTGCGCTGATGTGTGCGCTGTTGAGTGGGGAATTTATTTCGCCGCTCTCTCCCCTCGACTATCCGTCACAGCGTAACAAATTGACAGTGATGTAGAGGCTTGTGGTCACCTCATGGAGTAGTCTGGATGTGGGGATCAGAAACCCCGCCACCATCGAATTTAAACTCCACGTCGTAAACACAATAATCCGGTACCTTAGGATTGAGTGAACCTGAAAACCAGCCGTCACCTAAATCGGGCGAGGGGTCTTTCTGAAACGGATGCTGCCCACATCCCGGATCAGCGCCTGGTCGCGGATGGATTTTTATTTTGAACTTCTTGCTTGAGCCAGATACCCAAAGTATCGTGTCATCCCCTTTCTTGCTCAGACACACCGGATCGTGTTGGGGAGGGGCCTGATTATCGACGTTATAGACGTTGAATTTTCGCTTTGAATCCCGAAATTCGATTTGTGGTGCATAACCAGATGCCGGATTCGGCGTTGCACACGGCAAACCCTTTGTAGATCCGTTGTTATCTTTTCCATACTGTGCGGCCGAGCTGTCATTGCTTTGAGCGAGCAGCACCGCGCACGACAGCCATACGAACGCAGACACACAAACGAGTGGTTTCATATGTACTCTCCTGAATTAACCTTTGCGCCATCTAACCGGAAGGCTGCGGCCCGAGCACTGCCCCGTTATCGGATGCTTCCGGCTTCAAAGCAACCGACAAGGCACGATAGCCTTGGTATGTCGCCCTTTGTCCGGCGCGACACAGGATGTGCAAAATGTTTTAGGGTGCCTGCCGCATGCTTTGCATTTGGCTACAACAAAACTGGCCGGGCAGCCTCGACCAAGAGGGAAGAAAGGGAAGACATCGCCTCAAATTGGCATGGAATTATGCGTATGCCAGCGATATATGCAACTGGCCTAAAAGACTACTCGGTTCCGGGCGTAACGGAGGAGAGTTCCCAAGCCTCTAAATCAGGGAAAGTTCACGATAGGTTCAGTACAAGCCTGATCCGCTTCACGCCAAACGGAACACAATCACCTTCCCGTGTTGATCTGGCGGGATCCACTTGGTTGGTTTCTTCCAGAAGCTAGTCGGCACATGAAACTTGATGATCTTCCCCATGAGCGAGACGCTACTAGCTCTTGCCAATCGGTCACAATGGCTCAATCGTGCCACGTACCCAGGTTGCCCACCCGCCGTGGAGGCCTTTGTAGCTTGCGGGCAATGGTGCGCTTTTGAGTAATGCTGCCGCCAGACAGGCGTTGTGACTTGAAGCAGGGAAGAGCGCGAACAACGATTCGGAGAATCATTGTTCGTCGCAACTGTATGAAGAGCAAGGTCAAGAAGCGCTCTGTGCACACGTGGCGCACGGTCGAGCTTATCTCAGGTTGGGGTTCTGGAAGGTCAAATGAGTGAAATCGGGGATTTTGCAACAACTACGGCCAGTTCTTTGATTTCTCTACCAACCCTTGATCATTTTTGATCACACAAGCGATTTTCCCATCCGCGGTTTGCGACCAAACAGCGGGTAGCAGGTCCGCAACGCTGCGGCAACCCCCAAACCTTGTCAGGCAGCCCGTGTTGATGGAGAGCACGGTGCGTCGGCGTCCGGATTGCATCTTTTCGGAGCTCAATAGCCCACCCCGCCTATCCCCTGTCTACGCTTCACTGCGTC
>Ga0126371_10001937_pt1 | contig 17702 bp, 10 predicted proteins | sample PanSoiMetaPlot_4_FD_110145 | JGI IMG/M metagenome (GOLD analysis project Ga0126371, IMG submission 110145) | Tropical forest soil microbial communities from Panama - MetaG Plot_4 | ecosystem: Environmental > Terrestrial > Soil > Tropical forest > Bulk soil | place: Panama | collected 2016-02-17 | reverse complement strand
TGTCCTCGTCGCGCAAATACCTGTAAGGCACTTGGCGCTCATCAAGGATGTACCGAATCCATCCAATCGAATCCGTATCAGCCCATGGCACCCACAGTCCAATGCGCGCTGCCTTGTCCGCATGATGCGGCACATCCGGGGCCGCCGAGACACTTACGAAGTCCAGTCCCAGTTCGTTCGCGACGCCTTTCACAGCGTCGCCGAGTCCATCTTGTGAAGGGATGATCCACGATCCGGCAGGGAAATCCGTCCCCGTCGCGTTGAACGATCGCTCGGCAATGTTCACGGTGAACTTCGACAGCCGATATCTCGCTGCCAGCAATCCTTCCTGCCCAGTATCTTTCAAAAGAAACACCGGCCCGCGGCCCGAAACCCGTCCTTCAACGCGCGGCGTCTCTTTAAGAGGCGAAGTCGCAAACGACTTCACCACCGGATCTTCGCTCGCAACTGCCTGCAATTTGAAATTCGCGGGCAGCTCCCACGAGACGTCGTCATACGGTTCGTTGCTGTCTTTCGGATAGTGCTGGGGCGACAGCAGGTCGACCGCGTAGTTCCGGTAAGGCTGATCGAGCTTCACCACGTAGCTACCCGCCGGAAACACCCCTTCTTTGACCCTGACCTCGGCATTCGCGCGCCCCACTTCAATATGCTGCCCAAGCAGCAGCCTTACCATCGCTGCCACGCGCGCCGGATCACCCTGGTCTGCGGGAATCAAATACCCATAAGGAGGCTTGTTCACTCCGGCCTGCCACGAATCCCATCCCTTCTTATAAAAGTTGTGCAGCAGCTCTTTCGCATTGCGCGAGCTGTAGTCGAGCGCAGCCAGCACGCCGGTCTCCTGGTAATTCAAATTGTCCCGCGCTCCCCACACAGCTTCACCTGCCTCTGGCGGCAGCGGACGCCACCACTCCCGAGTCGCCTCGTCGGGACGGATCTCGCGCTTCATCCGCTCCGACGATCCATTGCCCCACGTCTCATATCCGCGGCCTACACTGTTGTGGTTCATGCCCACTGAGTCGAGGTACATGTGCGAAAACGCCTCGCCGAAGTTCCACGTAGAAACTCCCGGCATGCCCATCGCGGTCATGGTCTCGACTTCGTGAAAGCTCAATTCCAGAAATTCCGTGTAGGTGATGGGATCGACATTCGGGTTATACGGGCCCGTCCCGTTCCAGCTCATCAGCATGGGCTGGCCCTCGTGCAGATCGTGAACGACCGTCGGATGCCAGTCGAAATACATGCGGTTCACAGCACGGGTCGTCTCGTGGGTCTGCTGATGCGAATCGCGATTGATGTCGACGAATGCGTACTTCGACCAGTACGGCGGCGACTGCCGCGGCAGATCGCCGAAGTCGGTCCTGCCCTTCAAGTACCGGTAGAACCAGTCCACCACTTTGTCGCGGCCGTCGGGATTGCAAATCGGGTTGATCAGCACAACCAGTTGTTCCCGGATCCGCCGGATCATCGGCTGCTCCGACACGGCGAGCCGGTACGCGAGCTCAATCATGGCTTCGGTCGATCCGGTCTCGTCCGAGTGCAGGGCGGCATTCAAGTAGTAAATAGGTCGGGCGGTCGTGATCAGTTTGTCCGCGGCAGCCTGATCGGTAAACCGTGGATCGGCCAACGCCGCCGTCGCCGCCTTGAGGTTCTCCAAATTTCGGATTGCCGACTCGTCCGCGATCGCAACCAGAACAATCTCGCGGCCTTCCTCGCTTTGTCCGATCGTGAAAACTTTGACGCGCGGGGAAGCGGCCGCCAGCGCCCGCAGGTAGCCGTATGTCGCCTCAGTGCCGGCCAGTTCGCCGGGAGCTCCCGCGATCCGGCCCAGGTAGGTAAGGGGTGAGGGAACTGTCTTGGAATCGGGCAGATACGAAACCCACGGAGACGCATAGCGGCTATCGCCCGTGGCCGTCGCGATGGCTTCAATCGATCCGGCCTGTGGAATATCCGGCGAGATGCCTGCCTGTGCAGCTGCAAGACTGACCAGAATCAGTACAAAGCCAAACCACCCCACCAAGGATCGAACCATGGGCCCTCCGCACTCGCATGTGACTGTAACCAGCAGATTTATCAGCGCGTGGGAGTGTATCACCTCACCCTTCAGAGAGAGCTTTTACGGATCTCGCTACCCTGAGCACCTGCTCATGTCTCAATTCGAGACGACTCAAACTTTCGGGAACTATTTTTCCGCATCCTCGTATCAACTGATAACAATCGCAACGCCCTTCCGTCTAAAAGACATCAAGAGAGAGCTGAGGAGTTCGGTATGGCGTCAGACAAAGCATGGTATTGGTTGGCGGCAGGGGTTCTGGCTCTAGGCATCAACGGCGCTTATCAGGATGGCGAATTCCAATGGGCGCACCGCATCGCCGATCGTTCCGCTGTGATGGTTCAGCAAGTGCGCAACGAAGGATGCCGGTTGGTAGCAATCGCCGAGACGTTGCTTGGACGCGACTCCAGTGGCGTCGAGCGCGCTCAGGATCAATTGGCCCGAGTGCAAGATCGACTCTCACACCGGCAGATGGAGCGCATGCAGCGCCAGATGGAAATGGCTCAGTACCAGGTCGAGCGCGCCCAGCGAGTCGTCGAGATGCAGCAAGACGAGCCGTGCTCGCACTCTCATCGTTTCATGGTGCAGGTTCCCGAGGTGAACCTGCCGGCCGTCAACGTTCGAGCCTTTGTACCGAACGTCAACGTCCCCGCGGTGACCGTTCCGGCGGTTACGGTTCCCTCAATTCAGATCCCGGAAATCAAAGTTCCGCAGGTCACGATTCCTCGCATCGATATTCCAACCGTGCGAGTTCCGGCCGTGAAAATTCCGCCGGTGCACGTACAGGTCGACGACGATGATGACGGAATGATCTAGAGTATTTTCCCAAGCGAAATTTCATACTACGCGGGATCGGAATTCGGTCCCGATTTTATTTTCGACCGAGCCGCGTCGGGCCCGCGCAAACACGCGCGAAAATTCCGACACCGAACCAACATTTTGTCTGTTTCAATCTGCGAAAAGCAGTTATAGTAATCCTCGCTCAGCGATTTTCTACGACAACTACCTGGTTAGATGGCGCGGAAAAGCAGTCCCACCATCGTGCAGGAAGAGTTGTATCCTCCGCCGGGAGAGCCCGAGCGCGAAGTTCTCGATGACGCGCGGCTGCTGGATCTCGACGTTGAGGAAGAATCTCCTTTTCTGCGAGGGCAAAAGCGCGTTTCTGCCCGTCGCGGTCCCCTTCCGAAAAAAGCCATCAGCGGTCTGAAATGGACCGCCATCATCCTGTTCGGACTCTGCATCGCCAGCATCGCTGCGGGCGCCTTCTACCAATATGGCGAGCGCAACTGGCGCTTTCGCATCGAGTCGAGCGACGACATCCAGATCAGCGGCACTCACAACGTTCCGCATGCTCAGGTGATGGAAGTTCTCGGCGGTGACATTGGCCGTAACATCTTCTTCATCCCTCTCGCCGACCGCAAAGCGCAGCTGGAAAAAATTCCCTGGGTGGAATCGGCGAGCGTCATGCGCTTCGTCCCCAACCACCTCATCGTAGAGATCCACGAGCGCACGCCGATTGCCTTCGCGCGCGTCGGTTCCCGCATCTCGCTCATCGACGCCGGCGGCACCTTGATGGAGCTTCCCGTCACCAGCAAGCAGAAATATTCGTTCCCGGTCGTGGTCGGAATGAATTCCGGTGAGCCGCTCTCCACGCGTGCCGCACGCATGAAGATCTACAACGAACTGGTGCGCCAGCTCGACGCCGACGGCGCTCACTACTCGCAGGATCTCAGCGAAGTCGATGTCTCCGATCCCGAGGACGTCAAAGTTCTCGCCAACGATCCCGCAGGTGCGGTGCTCGTGCACTTAGGATCGTCCGATTTCCTCACCCGCTACAAGGTCTACGTCTCGCACGTGCAATCGTGGCGCCAGCAGTTCGATAAGTTGGAGTCGGTCGACCTGCGCTACGACCACCAGATCATCGTGAATCCTGATCAGGAAGGTGTTGCGAAGGCTCCGGCGCTAACCCCTGCCGCTGCCAAAGCCGCGATGGCCGCAGGCGTGAAGCGCGCCGCCCTGATTCACGTCGTGACCAACGCCAAGCCCGTCGGGCCGCAACCACTGACGCCGCCAGCAAAACCGATAACGACATCGGTAAGGCAAGCGCCAGCCACAATGACGCCCAACAAGCTCGCCGCAAAACCTGCACCCAAGCCGGCGAAAAAAGTAGCGCGCCACAAGCATCCGACGCACAAGGCGGTCGCTAAGTCCAAGGCCGGTGCACCGAAGCCGGAAGCAAATGCGAAGCCCGAGGCAAATAACGAGCCCAAGAAGACGCCGGTGAAAGCAAAGTCCCCAACGAACGCGAAGAAACCCAGCGCTGCGATTGCAAAGAATCAAGAACAACAGGATCACCCGTAAGACATGGCGAATCAGCAGGCGAATTTACTGGCAGTGATCGATGTGGGGAGCGCCAAGACCTGTGCACTGGTCGCGGAAACCAGCGAGAACGGTCTCCGTTACCGCGGGCATGGCATTGCAGAGTCTCGCGGCTCGCGCAAGGGTGTGATCGTCGATCTCGACAAAGCCGTGTCTTCGATTCAGAAGGCGGTCGAGACTGCCGAGGACGTTGCCGGGGCACCGATCGAACATGCCCTGGTTGGTGTTGCCGGATCGCACGTGCGCGGGCTAAACAGCCACGGTGGCATCACCTTCGGGACGCGGCCGCGCGAAATCGCGAAAGAAGAAATTCGCATGGCCGTCGAGAAAGCTCGCGCCATCCAGTTGCCTGCTGATCGCGAGATCCTTCATCTGCTGCCGCAGGAGTTCATCCTCGACGAGCAGCCCGGTGTTCACGATCCGCTCGGAATGATGGCCGCGCGGCTTGAAGTCCGCGTGCACATGGTGACGTCAGCCTCGAGCGCCACTCAAAACGTCGTGACCGCTGTCAATCGTGCCGGCGTACACGTGGACGACACAGTATTCGAGCCGCTCGCGTGCGCCGACTCCATTCTGCGTGCCGATGAGCGTGACCTCGGCGTTTGCCTTGCCGACATCGGCGCCGGTTCTACCGAAATCGCCGTCTTCCACCAGGGCGCGGTTGCCTACACCGGAGCGATCCCGGTCGGCGGCGATCATTTCACCAGCGATCTGTCAGTCGGACTGTGCACCCCGGTCAACGAAGCCGAGAAGCTCAAGAAACTCTACGGGAATGCGATTGTCACGCTGATCCCCGAAGGCAACGAGGTTGAGGTCCCCAGCGTGGGCGATCGCCCGTCGCGCCTGATGGCGCAGCGCTTGCTCGGTGAGATCCTCGAGCCCCGCGCCCGCGAACTGTGCGAAATGCTGCGCGACAGCCTGCGCCAGAGCGGCATGTTCGATATCTGCGTTGCAGGCGTTGTACTCAGCGGCGGTGGTTCGCGCCTGCCCGGCTTGATCGACATCGCCGAATCGGTACTCCGAAAATCGGTCCGTCTGTCGTGGCCGGTGCCGCTGGCGAAGATGCCGACCGAACTGGCCGAACCGGAATATGCGACTGCCCTGGGCATGGTCTATTACGGCCACCGCGCCCGGGTCGCGCGCGGCTTGCAGGACGGCCGCTGGAGTTCGCGTCTGCGCGCCATGTTCGCGAAGAAAGGCGCCTGAGCGGTGCCGATGTCCGAAGTTCAACGCAGTTTCGGTCCGTTGTTACGGGAAAGAGATGGTGCCCAGGTTCGCGTCCGTTCTGTGGACACTAACCTGGATCACTCGGTGCTCGTGCGGAGTAGCTTCGCAAAAGAGAAATTTGGTATTACGCGCTTCGTCCAATTAGGAAGAAAAAACTAACTAACGGTGGTGAATATGAAGAACGACGATCCCGGCATCCGTATCAGCTTTAACGAAGAGCCTCGCAACGACGCCAAGATCAAAGTGATCGGCGTCGGCGGCGGTGGCGGCAACGCAGTCAATCGCATGATCGACGCCGGAATGGAGGGCATCGAATTCGTCACCGCCAACACTGATTTGCAGGCGCTCCGCATGTCGCGCGCACCGGTAAAAATTCAGCTGGGCGTGAAACTCACAAACGGACTGGGCGCCGGCGCGAACCCCGAAGTCGGGCGCAAAGCCGCACTCGAAGACTCTGACAAGATCATCGAGGCCCTCGAAGGCGCCGACATGGTCTTCGTAACGACCGGACTGGGTGGCGGAACCGGCACTGGCGCAGCTCCGATCATCGCATCGCTCGCGAGCGAGATGGGTGCGCTCACCGTGGCCGTCGTCACCAAGCCGTTTGCGTTCGAAGGCAAGCGCCGCATGGCGCAGGCGGAACGCGGCATTGCCGAACTGATGGAGTCCGTCGATACCACGATCGTGATCCCGAACGAAAAGCTGCTCGCCGTCGCCGAGAACGCCGGCTTCTTCGAGTCATTCCGCGTCGCCGACGACATTCTCCGCCAGGGCGTGCAGGGGATTTCCGACATCATTACGATCCCTGGCATCATCAACCGCGACTTCGCCGACGTGAAGGCGATCATGGCGGCCATGGGCTACGCCGTGATGGGCGCCGCCACCGCCAGCGGCAATCACCGTACGACCGACGCCGCACAAAAGGCAATCGCATCCCCACTTCTCGAAGCCGGTGCGATCGATGGCGCGCGCGGCATTCTCATCAACATCACGGGCTCGAGTTCGCTCAAACTCGCTGAAGTACAGCAGGCTTGCACCATCATCCAGGGTGCGGCCCACGAAGATGCCAACATCATCTTCGGCGCAGTCCTCGACGAGAAGATGAAAGACAGCGTGAAGATCACTGTGATTGCCACGGGCTTCCGCGAGGTTCCAAGTATGCGGCGCCGTCTCGAAGAGGTACACCGCTCCTTTGCGGCGTCGCACAACGCGCACATGGACTTTCCAGAGCCGGAGCCCATTGAATCTCCCCACTTCGATCCGGCGCCGGAGCGCATTATGAAGCAGGAAGAAACGCCGGCTCCTCCACCGGAGCCTGTGGCCACCGCTGAATTAGCGGAGGTTCAGCCGGACGCCGTTTCGATGAACGTTGTGCGTAACAGTATGCCGGCGAACTTCGAGCAGGATAACCTCGATGTTCCCGCGTTCCTTCGTAAGCGCACCGAAATCATGTAGTCAACGAAACGTTCAGCTTTGCCGACTCGCCCGCTCGTCGGGCGAGTTTTTTTGTTCCAAATTTCAGACAAGCGCTCGTTCCAGCGACTTACCGTCTACTTACTGTCGGAAATACGACGTGATGCCCCTCTGAGTATTTTCAGCCTATAAATTGACATTGACATCCACAACACGCCACCAAGACAATCGCTCCCTATCGTCGTAACCGAGGGTCACGCCACCAACCACGAATATTTGCCAATTCCGAAACGGCTCATCTTTGAAGGAGAAACGGATCACCATGAAGACAAGTCTCAGGCACTTGTGTCTGCCAGCCTCCCTAACCCTCATGCTCTTGTTATCCACCGGTTTCCTGCTTGCCCAATCGGAATACAACGGAGAAATGAAGCTGAGTAACTCGCCGCCACAGGCGAGGTTCACCCACCTTCCGCCAAGATTGCGGACAGACGTGATGCAGGCCGCCACCGCCGCCGCGAGTACGCCGCTTCGGACATGGAACGGCACCTTCAGTTACGGTGGCAGGACTTACAAATACAACATGGTGGGCGCCGCACCATCAACCAACACGTCCGCCACCGTTCCGGTTTACATCATTCCTGTAAAGGTCGTGATCACAAAGCGGCGCAGTACTGTAACGTTCGATCCTTCCCACATCCTCTCGAACGGAAGCACAGTCACGCAGAACACCGCCGATTCGCCGCTCTTCGACAAGACCACGACTTACACACAAGGAGGCGTCAACGTCGGCACAACCCAATACATCGACGCGTATCAGCGTGCCAATTTCTGGGGAACGGTCAAGACGCACACCAGTTCCCACCTGCTCCTCGGAGGGCCGACGGTGACAGCCGAGCAGACGCTCAGCCCGCCCTCTGCCTATGGGACGACCGGCAGCCCGTTCGGATTTACCGCCGGCCTGGTTGATATCAACTGGTTCGACGCGCAACTGCCGGCCATCATGTCGAAGTTTGGTATCACGCCGAACGCGTTTCCGATCTTCCTCACCTACGACGTCTATTTGACCGAGAGCGGCGGCTGCTGCATCGGCGGCTATCACAGCTCAGAAGGCAGCGCGAGCGCTCCCCAAGCCTACGCCGAGGCGACTTACGTCGATCACGTCGGAGCTTTCTCGCAGGACGTCTCCGCTGTCGCATGAGATCGGTGAGTGGGCCGACGATCCTCTCGTCGTCCACATCAACGGCAACAACACGCCGTGCGGCATCCTCGAGAATGGTGATCCGCTCGAGGGCAACGCGAACTATGGTGGATATCGTTACGTCTTGCATGGGTTCACCTATAACCTGCAAGACCTGGTAACGCTTCCTTACTTCGGGGCGCCGACGAGTACCAGCGTGAATGGATGGCTGAGCTTTCAGGGAGAGAGTCTGAGCGTGTGCTCCAACGGCTCCTGATTCGGAATCCAGACAGCTAAACATGTGGGAGCGGGGACGCGATTCCCGCTCCCAATTTTTCTTTCCTCTGATAACGCTTACAAGTACCGGCGTGGTCCGATGTCAGCGCAACTCGCGCCTTGCGCGCAATCCGCGTGAATCCGTGCAACTTTGCGTCGTTCTGCAGTTCCTGCAGCCGAGCACGGCCGGTCACCGATTTCCTTTCAACGGTTCCTAATGCCAAGCGCGCTTCGTACTCAATCGCCAGATATCCATAGCGATGTGCATCCGCGAGCGCTTTGCGCAACGCCTCCTGTGCCTCCGCAACCTTCCCGTTCGCCGCATTCGTCCGAGCTTCGATGATCGATACATAGAGCCGCAGGCTTCGGTCGGTGATCAGTTGGACCTGCGATATCGATTGCCGAATCAATGCCGCTGCATCCGTCGGTTTCCCAGCTTCGAGCGCGATCTGGGCAAGAATCGCGCTCGCCTGGACGGAGCCATCCGGAGCCTTGATCTTCTGAAAAATGTTCGCGCTATCTTGAGCCAGGTTACCGGCCTCCGATGTCTTCTGCGTTTCCAGAGCGATTCGTGCCAGTAGCAGTTGCGTTAGGCCGATGCTGTTCTGGTCCCCCAATCCCTTGCACAATTCCAGAGCCTGCGCAGCCGCCTTGTGTGCCTCGCTCAACTTGTCCTGTTCCCGAAAGATGTCCGACAGCCCGCGCAAGGTAAAAGTACGGCTCCTCTTGTATCCGATTTGCTCCTGCACTGCGATCGACTGCTCGTAACTCGCCTTCGCGCTCGTCAAGTCGCCCAATTCCGACTGCACGTTGCCGAGATTGTTCAGCGTGGAAGCCTCGCCCCGGCGGTCGCCAACATCGCGAAACGCCTTTAGAGTCTCTTCCTGCTTCTGACGCGCCGCAGCAAGGTCGCCCATGCTGTCGTACACATTCGCAAGGTTTCCCAGGCCACCGGCGATGCCCCGCTTGTCGCTCAATTCTTCATAAATCTTCAACGATTGCTCGTACTGGCCTTTGGCTTCTTCCAGTTTTCCGTTGTCGTAGAAAACATTTCCGATCGAGTTCATGGTCCGCGCAACGTCTCTTTGCGCGCCGATCGCGCGAAACACTTCCAGAGTTTGCTGAAATGCCGCCAGCGCGCCAGGAAAGTCGCCGCGATCGTACCTGCTCTCGCCTTGCATCGTCAGCGCCATCGCCGCGCCCCGCCGATCCCCTGCAGCTGTATAGATTACTTGGCATTGTTTGAACAAATCTTCTGCCTGATCCGGTTTGCCGAGTCGCTCTAAAGCCCAGCCCTGCTGATGAAGCGCATCAGCAAGTACGAGCTGCGATCGCTGACTACGCGCCTTCTCCCCCGCTGCCATCGACAACTGAAGCGCGTTCTGAAAGTCGCCTTTCGAGTCCGCAACGCTTGCTTCTGCCAGATCGAGCCTCGCATCCTGGTGATCGGCTGCGGACTGCGTGCGCATCTGCTGAACCGTGGCCGCCGCATCATTCGGTAGGCCTGCCGCAGTCTGAACCCTCGTGAGGGCTAAACCGTATTCCAGGTTGTCAGGAAAGAAATTCCACAGCGCCCGATAGATTTCGATTGCACGCGGCCACTCGCGCGCGACTTCCCGATAACGTGCCTCTATCGACAACCGGTTCTCGCGCGGCAAATTCCCGGAAAGATCAAACGCCTTTTTCGCTTCGTCACTGGCATTCGTATCGTAGCCGAGCGTCGACCACGCTTGCGACAGCGCGGCGTGCGCGAGCGCATGCTTCGGGTCAGCGTCCACCGCTTTCTGCAATAGGTCTCGCGCACTCAACGCATCGAACACACGCAGCTTTTCGATCCCCTGTGCATACAAGCGAGTTGCGTCCGCGCTTGACGGCAACGTCGCCAGCACTCCCGCCATCTCTCCCGGCGTAATCGACGCAAGCGCCAGCTTCGATCGGAGATCCGTTCCCGTGCGCGACACAAGATCCAATAACTCCGACGACTTCCCGTTCTCCGAAAACGCCATTAGCGTCTCGCCGGCGCGCGCATCCTGCATGCGGAAATCGAGCCGGATCTCTCCACCGGATTCCACGTACGATCCGAGCACCACCAGATCGCTGCCCAGCCGGTCGTGAATCTGCTTCAACGTGTCGCGCGCGTAGCTGTCGGCTTCGGGCAGCGTGAGATCGTTCCTCATCCGCGAGACGTTTTCGCCCGGAATTGTTCTGAGTTGCTCGCCGGCAGCAAGCTCGGTCGTGAGCATCTCCGACAATGCCGTCGACAGCCACGCGTCCTCTGGCTTTGCTGAAAGATTGCGGAATCCGAGGACCGCCACCGACCGGCGCGGGGACCCCGACACCGGGGTGACGTCGAACGTCTGCGCCTTCTTCCAGAATCGTGCCTTCGGAAAGAACGCGACCACAGCGATGGCCAGCAGCAAAACAATCGCCGCCGACGCGTAGATCCACATTCTTGGCTTCGGCGCCGGCGAGGGCAGTGGGGTCGCTCCACTGCTCAGCCGTTCCAGGTCCACACGAAGTTCGCGCGCCGTCTGATAACGGCGATCGGGTTCCTTGTCGAGTGCCTTGACGATGATGCTTTCAAGGGCTGGCGAGATGGTGTGATTCCGCGAACTGGGCGGCGAGGGCGGTGTTTCCAGGATGGCGCTGATGAGCTGAGGTCCCGATCTGTCGGCGAACGGCCGCTTCCCAGTGGCCATCTCGTACAGCACAACACCAGTCGAATAGACATCGCTGCGGACGTCGGCGCGCTGACCGCGGATCTGCTCCGGCGACATATACGCGACCGTTCCCATGATCGCGTCTTGCTGCGTCAGCGTGATGGTCTCGGCCGCGTCGTTCTTGGCTTGCACGAACTGCGCGATGCCGAAATCGAGAATCTTCACCCAACCATCCTGGGTGACGCGAATATTCCCCGGCTTCAGGTCGCGGTGCACGATCCCTTGCGAGTGCGCGGCGTCCAACCCATCCGCCAGTTGCATGCCCAGGCGCATGATCTCACACGCCGACAACGATCCCGCCGCGAGCTTCGCATCGAGCGTTACGCCCGACACGAATTCCATCACCAGAAAATCAACTCCTTTGTCGTTGCTGAATTCGTAAATCGCGCCGATGTTCGGATGGTTCAGCCGTGCCAGCGCGAGCGCTTCCCGCCGAAACCGCTGCCGCGTGCGCTCATCAGTGACTGCTTGGGAAGGTAAGACTTTCAGAGCGACGTCGCGGTCGAGATCTTCGTCGTGGGCGCGATACACGACGCCCATTCCTCCCGCCCCGATTTTTTGCACAATTCGGTAATGCGAGAGTTTCTCAGGAATCATGAAAAACTCCGTCGCCGCAGATGGTGCTCGAAATCGTAATCGTGTGCCTCTATTGCGTCAAAAATTTCATGCGGGAACACTGAACGGCACGTTGTTGCAGAATTGTGCGCAAACAATTTCATGTCGGGACTAGTGCCTTAGTAGTAATCTTCATTTCCGTTACCAAAGGCTCACAACAACTGCGCGCTCTCATTAATCAGTTCTAAACACAGCACTTAGCGTAAATCGGACTCAAATTACTGGTGAGTAAATTTCAATTGCGGCAAAAACCCTAAGTCCCTTACTATCGCAGAGATGGACACGCACTACAGGTTTTCGCCGAGCCGTGGCAGGATGCGTGCATCCAAAATATCAAGTATTCCGGGAACGGGTAAGGGCAGAGATGTCAACAGAAAGTAATAAATTGTTGCGGGCCTTGGTGTTAGGCGTGTTGATGTTCGTCTTCGCGTCCCTTTGCTGGGCTGCGAACGTAAATGCACGCGCTCTCACGTCGAAATCGAAGTCACAAAAATTGACAGAGAGTCAACGCGCCAAAAGAAGGATGAATCGCCTCGCGCAGAGTCATGTCGTGCCCGCGGCCCGTCGCACCAAGTCGCGCCGTCGTCATCGTTATTACGAACGTTTTTATACGAGTTCCTACGCGGAAGACATTGCAGAAGGTGACAACTTAAGCGGAGAAGACCCGGTGGTCCGCCAGGCCGCGATTGACGCGCTTGGCAACATGAACGGAACCGTCGTGGCGATCGAACCCACCAGCGGCCGTGTGCTGGCGATGGTGAATCAGAAGCTTGCTCTATCGAGCGGCGCACAGCCCTGCTCCACGATCAAAGTTTCGGTTGCATTGGCCGCCCTGAGTGAAGGCCTGATCGATAAAGACACGCCCATCACGCTCGGTCGTCGCAGCCACATCAACCTCACCGAAGCTTTGGCCCGCTCCAATAATGCCTACTTCGAGGCGCTTGGCCGGAAGCTCGGTTTCGAGAAGGTCAGCTACTACGCGCATCAGTACGGACTCGGCGAACTCGCCGGTTACAACATTGACGGCGAGCATCTCGGCATCTATCCCGACGCAGAAATTCCCGCCAAGCTCGGTGGTGTTGGCAAGATGTGCTCCTTCGGAGAAGGTGTTTCAATGACGCCGCTGCAACTGGGAGCGCTGGTTTCCGCGATTGCGAATGGCGGAACTCTGTACTACATGCAGCATCCGACTTCGCCCGAAGAAATCACCAACTTCCAGCCTCGCGTAAAGCGCCATCTCGACATTGCGCCGCTGATTCCTGAAATCGCCGACGGCATGGCGGATGCGGTTCGCTACGGCACCGCGCGCAGCGTTCTCTACAACTTCGCCGAAGAACAAGTTCTCGGCAAGACCGGAACCTGCTCCAAGTCCGGAACCCGCTATGGATGGTTCGCCTCCTACGCGAACACCAACGTAGGGCGCATCGTCACCGTGGTCTTCCTCCAGGGAGGCCGCCCCACCTTCGGTCCGAAAGCCGCAGAAATTGCCGGCCGCATGTATCGCAACCTGTACGATCACAATTTCTTCGCAGGTGGACCAGCGATGCCCACCAGCACGGCAGGCGTTCGTGCGGTTGGAACGACGCAGTAAGACAGATAGGTTTCCGGAGCGACCCGGTCAGCAATCGCTGGCCGCTTTTCTTTTTTCCACCGTTCAACGCCACGGCCCTCGCCGGCCGGCAGCATATCGATGAGACAGGTTTCGTCGATCCCTCCAATTTTGGGGCCGTGTTGACCCCGGACCTCCACAATTGGCTCGATCTGTCCGTCCTTCGTAATGTCCCGTTCATTTCAAGAGCCCTTTCGCGAATTCTGACAAGAAGTTTGCGGAAACAGGACAATTCCATGACAACGGCACTAAGGGATGGGCATAGCGTCACGGATGCTCCCAGGATGGCGCATCCTGCGCACGTCCACGGATGTATTCCAGTCGAGGTGCATGTATGTCGCATTCCCCTGTTCGTCGTGTTGTCTTCGTCGCAACCCTGGCGATCCTGCTCCCGGCTTTTGCAGCCGCGCAGCACTACCATCGCACCGACCTAACCACTGATGCTTCAACAACCTCGCCAACCGCACCCACCGTCGACCCTGATCTCGTAAACCCCTGGGGGCTCTCGCGCGGCAGCGGCAGCCCTTGGTGGGTTTCCGATAATGGCACTGGACTTTCCACTCTCTATACCGGCACCGGCGCGAAAGTGTTGTTGGGAGGAACCCAGGATGCAGTAAAAATCCCCACTCCCGATGGCACCGGTACCGCGGCACCTACCGGAACTGTGGTTAATACAACTTCCGGGTTCCTTGTCGGACCTAACGCCAAAGCCTTCTTCCTCTTCGTGACCGAGGATGGAACGATTTCAGGTTGGAATCCGACCGTGAGCCCTAACGCCGTTCTACTGAAGAACCGCGCCGGCAGAGCCATTTACAAAGGGTGTGCGCTAGCCAATATCGGTACGCGTTCCTTCCTGTACGTAACAAATTTCCAATCGGGACACGTGGAGATGTGGGACACGAACATGACCCGCATCAATCCGGGCAACAGAACCATGTTCCGCCTGCCCGGTCTTTCCGACAGTTGGTCTCCGTTCAATATCCAGAATGTCGGCGGAAATCTCGTTGTCACCTTCGCTCACCGCGCTCCGGGGAGCAGGGATGAAGATCACGGAGTTGGACTTGGCCACGTCGGCATTTTCGATGCGGCCGGCCATCTACTCGCGCGCTTGGCCGATGGAGGCTGGTTTAACGCTCCCTGGGGAGTGGCTCTCGCCCCCGGAGACTTCGGCAGCTTCACTCACCGCTTGCTGATCGGAAACTTCGGAGACGGCACCATCCACGCCTTCGATCTTTTCACCGGCAAACACCTGGGCGCGATGCTTGACGACACAAGCATGCCCATCTCCATCAACGGATTGTGGGCGATCAGTTTCGGCGGAGACTCTACCACTAACGGGAACGCAACTACTCTCTACTTCTCGGCGGGCACGAACGATGAGGCCAACGGCACCTTCGGTTCTCTCACGCCCAGTTCAATCGAGCAGCCGGGCAACAGTCAGTAAGCTTTGGGGACAATCAGCACAATGGGCTTCGGCGGCGGCTGCCGAAGCCCTTTTGTATTTTTCCAATTATTCTACGTGCGAGGAATATTGTTACCGTTTTCGCCGTAGCAGAGACGAACTGTTCTCAGCAACCTCCTTCACCAGGAACCCCATCTTCGGATGGGATGGCTCGAGGTCAGGCGCGATGCCAAACTCCCGCAACGTTTCCGAAGTGACCGGCCCGATCGAACCGATGACAGCTCGCCGCAAGCCCTCGCCCACGTCGCGATGCTGGCCGATCTCATCTGAGAAACGAAACAGATGATGTACTTGCACCGATGAAGTGAAGAGCACCACATCGAAATTTCCTGACGCCAGCGTGCGAATGGCTTCTTTCAACGGACCGGTGTCCTCTGGAAGTTCCCACTTATAGACCGGAACCGCCCAAACCACCGCGCCCCTCTCCTGCAACCCCGCATACAATTCAACGCTTGCCGAGCCGTGCTCCTGCACGGCAACATTCGCGCCCTTCAACCGGATCTGTTCTTTGTTCTGATCCAATGCCTGCAGCAGTTCGCGCCAGGTGTTCGGCTCGGGCGCGGCCAACGAGACAGGCACTCCCCATTCGCGCAACACGCTCATCGGCTTCGGACCACGCGCCACAACCGCAACCTTGCTGAGCGCCGCCGCCAACTTGTCCAGTGGGCAGGTCTCGTCGATCGCTTTGGCCAGGGCGCGCATTCCGACGCCCGTCATGAAGATAACGACCGAAAACTTTCCGTCCAGCAACCCAGCTGCAAACTCAGCTGCATCGGCGTTCGGTCCCGACGCAACTTCGCGCGTGGAAGCAACCACCGTCGGCTGTCCGCCATAGTTCGCGATCAGGTGTGCCATCTCGCGAGACCGTCGGCTCTCCAGTGAGAGCACACGCAGATTTCCAAAATCAGCACCCATCAACGAACCTCGTTCCTAGCGCTGTGGTCTCTCATAGCGCCACTTTTCGTATGGCGCCACGGCCTTTTGTAGCGCCCGAGCCTGCCCTGAGCGTGAGTTTCGGCGAGCCGAAGGGTCCCGCCGGCTGTCCATCGGGCATCCCTGCCCGCCCCAAAGTTGTCCCAACCAAAGGGCTGAGGCTCAAAGCGACTTCGCTCCACACTCACCCGGCATCTCCGCGATCCACTCGCGCAGCAACCGCACGCCTTCCACGTGCACAACATCCCGCCCCAGCGCCGGCATCGAAACCTTCGGCGCGGTCGACTCGAGCCGATAGATCAAAATCGATTCTTCCGGATGTCCTGGCACCAGATCGTACCGCAACGCCCCAACCTCGCCTGCGGAATTCGGCGACTTGCATAGCCCCACATGAGCTGGATCTGTCTGCGTCCAGCGGAAATCGACTCCAGTGTAGCTGGCCTGTCCGCCTGGCTGATGACAATGCGCACAATTGTTATCGAGATAAGCGCGCGCTCGTTCCGAGACGGATGCTTTCGGATCGGTCCATTGCGCCACTCGTGGACGCGCACCCGCCTCCGGCAGTCCACGCAAATAACCAACTCGCGCCCAGTGCTCCAACTGATTCTCGGTGCCGCTCTCGTAGGCATATTCCTTGTTGAGATTGCGTGCCTTCGGCCCGATCGGAAGCAGCACTTTCTGGTTCTCATGACATTCGTGACACTCATTCGCGTTGGGGATCACGTAACTGAAATCGTGAACCTTCCCGGATGCATCCGTGAACTTGATCGCCACCGGATCGGGGACGAGTTGGAGTGTTGCCTCGCGCTGCGCTTCGTCCCAGATGTAGGGAAGCGACACCCATCCTGTTTTCGCGTGTACCAGCAAGCGCGTCTCGATCAATCGTTGCGGTCCAGAACCGCTTGCCGATCCGTCTCTCGGGAAAGCGAAAGTCTTAGCGAGCACCGTTCCGACAGGGAACTCAAACACCTCATCCGCGCGATATTCTGCACTGGTTCCCGCTGGCATCCAGACAAAACGATACTTCTCCGCGTAATCCGAGAACAATGGTGTGTTCAGGTCGTAGGGAACGACGCGATCGTTTGGAATCAACGTCGGCGAACTCGCCGTAAACAAATGCCAATCAGAAAGCTTTTTGGGAAACGGCTCTCCAACAAACATCTGGACCGGACGGTGACGCGAGCATCCGCTCGCCACCAAACACATCAGGAGCGTACAAATCATCATCACCCATAACTTGATCCGGACCCACGCCACCATCAGTTGGCTCCCGAGGCGGTGCCCGACGACAACTGCGGTATCGCCACAGCTTCAAGCGCCGGCCGCGAGCAGTCATACTGTTTCACGTCGCTCACCGGATGCTTCATCGCACCACCCACATCAAAATTCAGAAATCCGCCGCCATTTCGTTGCAGGCACACCTGTCCCGGATTCTTACCCTTCCGCCCCCATGCTGGATCGACACTCCCATCGTAAAGAACATCGGGCAGCTTTCCGCCTATGGCATCGGCGAGCATCTTCACACCCGCGATTCGGCCATCGGGCGACTGTCCGCCGCCGGAAATATCGTTGTCATGCAGGTAAATACTCTGCACATACGGATAGAAGCGCTTGTCCGCCGGCGCGAAGATCTGCTGCGTGATGGGCGAAGCGGCCGTGTCGCGCAACGAATCCTCGTCCACGCCCGTCTTGTAGTTGATGATGTAGATGTTGACCGTATTGTTGTTCCGGATGGTGTTATTGAAGACTTCGACATCGCGGATCGCCATCACGTACATCCCCGTACCCGTCGGCAGGTAATGAATCGGCCCCAGGCTCTTGGGCGCGAAGTTGGGCGTATT
>Ga0126371_10001936_pt1 | contig 17703 bp, 21 predicted proteins | sample PanSoiMetaPlot_4_FD_110145 | JGI IMG/M metagenome (GOLD analysis project Ga0126371, IMG submission 110145) | Tropical forest soil microbial communities from Panama - MetaG Plot_4 | ecosystem: Environmental > Terrestrial > Soil > Tropical forest > Bulk soil | place: Panama | collected 2016-02-17 | reverse complement strand
GAGGGCATCGGCGAGGACGCGCAGCGGCACGAGCAAGAGCGCGCGGCGCAGGCCGAGCGCGAGCAGCAGCACGGCCGCGATCAGCACCGTCGGCGCTGACCGATAGCCCCCCAACAGGCGACCGATCCGGCGAGCCCCTAGCGGGGCTTTTTTGTTGGGCCGGTCGTTCCCTCAACCGGAGTCAAAGCCATGAAGAATTGGGTACAGGAAGGCCGGGCCATCGATGTCGTCGCGACCGCGGCGGTGACGAGCGGAAGCGGTCAACTCGTCGGCACCATGTTCGGCGTCGCCGGATCGGATGCCGCAATCGGCGACACCTACGCGCTGTGGCTGGTCGGCGTCTATTCGCTGCCGAAGCTCGGCACCGACGCGCCGAACCAAGGCGACGCCCTCTATTGGGACAACGCCAACCATCGCTGCACCGTGACCTCGACCGGCAACACCAAGATCGGCGTTGCCGCGGCGGCGGCGGCGAACGGCGTCGCGACCGTCAACGTCCGGCTCAACGCCACGTTCTGATCGATGCCCATCGACTTCTCGGGGCTCGTTCTCTACCCGAACATGGAGACGTTCGCCCGAACGGTCGTCATCGATCCCCGACGCTCGATCCCCGGTGCCGCGCCCTACAACGCGCGCGGCATCTTTTCGAGTCGCACCGCGGCGGTGCAGTTGCAGGACGGCAGCGTTTACGACGAACAGGAAACCACGTTCGGCTTCCGGCTGGTCGAGATCAAGGCGCCGCTGACCACGCACGACCGCATCACCGACACCGACGGCACGATCTACGAAGTCGGCGATTGCGCCTTCGACGGGCAAGGCGGCTTGGTCGTGCACGTGCGCCGCGTCGAGCCCGAGCCGTTCCCGCCGCCGACGCCGGTGCCCGAACAGCCGCCGGTGACGCCGACGCCCTATCGCAAGGCCGGATCATGAGCACCGATGCGCTCGCGATCTACGATGAAGTCTTCGCGCGCGTTTCGACGCTGCCCGGCTTCAAGACCGTGAAGAAGACGCCGATGTTCACGGTCGAGCCCGGCGACCTCCCGCGGCTCGGCGTCTATATCCTGCGCGAGCAAGCCGCGGCCGAAGGCGACACATACGCGGGCAACCCGCGCTTCAATCACACGCTCACGCTCGGCTACTCGGCGAGCGTCGCGCAGAGCGACGACGAGCTATTGCTGGTCAATCTCGACACGATCACCAATCAGATTCTCCCCGCGCTATTGAGTGATCCGAGCTTCACCAAGCTCGTCGGCTTCGTGTCGCTCGACCGCAAGCTCGTCTTCACTCGCGTCGGCGAGACGCCGCTTGCCGAATTGCAGATCGAAATGGTGCTCGACTTCCGCACCGAATGGGCGCCGCGCGTGCCCGACGATCTCACGACGGTCATCGTCACCGAGCAGCACGCGCCGGGACAGGCGCCGCCGATCATCCGCCAGTACGACATCGAAACAGGACGAGAAAGCCATGACGACGAAAACAGTGCGCGTCCGGCCGCTCAAGGACAACGTCCGCAAGCACATCAAGCATCCGCTGACCCGCGCCGGTTTCAGCGATGACAAGCCCTATGCGGATTGGCCGTATGACCAATTCACGATCCGGCGCATCCGCGACAAGGACGTGGCGATAGAGGATCAGAAGAAGCCCGCGCTCGCCGCGCCCGAGCACGCCCACGCCGACGCGCCCGCGACGAAGCGCAAGAGCTAGGCGCCTTCCGTCTTCCCCATCCCCTGCAATCCCGCAACCGCGCACTCGTGCGAGGGAGAATGAACCATGCCTGTCAGCTTCAACAGCTTCCCGTCGAATTGGCGCCTGCCGCTCTACTGGCTCGAAGTCGATCCCTCGCAAGCCGGTACGCTCACGCTCAACCCGCCCGCGCTCGTGGTCGGGCAGATGCTTCCGGCCGGGTCCGCGCCGCCCGATGTGCCGGTTGCCATCGGCACGCTCGCCCAGGCGAAGAACCTGTTCGGCGAAGGGTCGATGCTGGAACGCATGTTCGCGCGGTTCTTCGACAACAACCTCGGGCAGATCGTCTATGGCCTGCCGCTCGCCGATCCGGTCGCTTCCCTCGCCGCAGGCGGTTCGATTCAGGTCAGCGCGCCGCCGAGCGATGCGGGGATCATCTCGCTCTACATCGGCGGGCAACGTGCGCAGGTTCTTGTCGGCGCGACCGACACCGCGGCCATCGTCGCCACGAGCATGGCGGCGGCGATCAACGCGATTGCGACGATGCCGGTGACCGCAACGGCGGCGACCGACACGGTGACGCTGGCCTGCAAGTGGAAGGGCGCGACCGGCAACGACATCGACCTTCGCGATAGCTACCTGGGCACGCGCGGCGGCGAAGCGCTGCCGCCCGGCCTCACGCTGACCTATACGGCGATGGCGAACGGCGCCGGGATGCCCGACTTCACCAACGCCATCGCGAATCTCGGCGACGAGATTTACGACTACGTCGCGATGCCGTTCACCGACACCGCGTCGCTCGACGCGTGGGAAGCCGAGTACGGCTTCGGCGACACCGGCCGGTGGGGCTGGATGCGCCAGCTTTACGGCATGGTCTTCTCGGCGTACCGCGCCATCTTCTCCGACATGATTACGTGGGGGCAGACCAACAACGCGGGCACGCTCACCGTCATGGCCTTCGAGCCCGACGTGCCGTCGCCGATGTGGGAATGCGCGGCGGCCTACTGCGCGAAGGCGGCACGCGCGTTCACCAACGATCCGGCGCGCCCGCTGCAAACGCTCGAATTGGCAGGCATCAAGCCTGCGCCGAAGCATCTGCGCTTCGTGCTTCTCGAATTGAACGACATGGCGTCGTCGGGCCTCGCGACGCAGTCGGTCGATCCGAACGGGCTGGTGATGATCCTGCGCGACACGACCACCTATCAGGTCAACATCTACAACCAAAGCGACGACGCGTATGAATTGGCGACGACGCTGTTCACGCTCTCGACGCTTTTCCGCCGCCAGAAGCAAGCGATCACGTCGAAGTACCCGCGGCACAAGCTCGCCGACGACGACACGCGCTTCGGCGTCGGGCAGGCCATCGTCACGCCGAAGATCATCAAGGGCGAGTTGATCGCGGAATACGCGACCGACCAATTCGACGGGCTCGTGGAGAACACGAGCGCGTTCAAGGCGAATCTGATCGTCGAGCGCGACGACCAAAACCCGAACCGGGTGAACGTGCTCTATCCGCCGGACCTCATCAATCAACTGCGCATCTTTGCGGTGCTCGCGCAATTCCGGCTGCAATATCCCGACGCGTCCGTGACCGCCGTCACCGGCTGACCGGCGCCGCGTCCCTCCATCCGAACCATAGGAGTGCATCATGGGCGTCCGCGTCGCTGGCATCGCTTTCCTTTCCGTGGATGGGAATCAGTATCCCTTGCGCGGCAACTTCACCGTCTCGCCGTCGCCGGTCGAGCGCACCGGCATTGCGGGGCAAGATCGCGTGCACGGCTATTCGGAGTTGCCGCGCGTGCCGTTCATCGAAGGCGACGTGACGCTCGACCCGGCGCTTTCCATCGAAACGGTCGGCGCGATCATCAACTCGACCATCCAAGCCGATCTCGCGAACGGCCGGTCCTACGTGCTGCGGCAGGCATGGTGCCGCGCCGCGTTCGAATTGAACACGCACGACGGCCTGACCCGTGTGCGCTTCGAAGGAATCTCGTGCGACGAGCTTGCGCCGTAAGGCGCCGCTCGCGCCCAACCCCCGGAGGAAAAAAATGAACGAAATGCCGCGCACCCACACGCTCGAAGCCACCGACAAGACGCTCGACCGGCCGGAAGCCGAGAAGACGCCCGAGCCGCCGCGCACGCACAAGCTCGCGTCGCCGATCCAAGCCTACGGCAACGAAGTCACCGAAATCGTCTTCCGCAAGCCGACCGGCATGGACATCGTGCAGCAAGGCAACCCGGTGATCTTCGATCCGATCTCGGACCCGCCGCGCATCACCTTCGACGAACGCAAGATGACGGCGATGATCTCGGCGCTCGCGAAGATTCCCGTCTCGTCGGTGCAACAGATGGACCCGCGCGATTGGGTCGCGTGCGCGTGGATGGTCGCGCCTTTTTTCGTCCCGGTGCCGGGGAGCGTTTGACCGCGCTTTGCATCGACCTCGGCCTGATCTTCAAGACCGACCCGGTGCCCTTCCTCAACATGGACTCCGACACGGTCGAGACACTGTACGCCGCGACCGTGAAGCGGCTCGAAGACTACAACGACCCGTCGCAAGAGGAATGAAATGCCGACGGAAAACGTCACGATCCCGATCAAGCTCGACGATCAATTCAAGCGCAACATGCAAGACTTCCTGCGCGTCATGCGCGCGATACAGGAAGAATCCGGTATGCGCACGCGCGAGCGCTTCAAGGGCTTCGAGGAATTGCACGGCCGCTTTCAGAAGATGGGGCGCGATCTCAAGGGCACGATCACGCCCGGCTTGACGGCGCTCGGCATTTCCGTCCTATCGCTCGGGGGCGCCATCGCGGCGGTCGTGGGCAGCGTCAAGGACTTCACCGAGTCGATCACCAAGCTATCGCAAGCGAGCAAGGCCGCGGGCGTCGCCGCCGCCGACATGCGCGTATGGGAGGGCGTCGGCGCGCGCTTCCACATCTCGACCGACGAAGTGGCCTCGGGCTTCGTCAACTTCGCCGACAAGATGGCCGGGATGCGCCAGCACACCGGCGACCTCTATCGCGCACTCTCCGGGCAGATTTATTTGCAGGATTTTTCCCGCGATCTACAGGCGACGACGAACAACATGGACGCCTTCCGCATCACCATCAAAAAGGTGATGGAGATGAAGCGGCCGTCCGACAAGCGCGCCGTGCTCGCGATGGCGGGCTTGCCGCAGGGGTTTGCGAACCTCGACGAAGCCGAGCTTGAGAAGATCGTCGCGCGCGTGCGCAAGGCGCAAGGCATCCTCGGGCCGGATTGGGAGAAGCGAGCGAAGGAGGCCGAAGAAGCGTGGCTCGACCTCAAGGACACATGGCAACAGATCATCATGATGCTCGGGTCCGAGCTTGCGCCCGTCTATCGCGAATTGGCGAAAGTGATCTCGGATTGGGCGCTGACCCACAAGAAGGAAATTCACGACACAATCGCCGCGTTCGGCAAGTGGTTGACCGACCCCGACGGCCTTCCGGCCATCCTGCACGACATCAAGGCCGCCGTCGGATGGCTCGACAAGGGCGCGCAATTGCTCGGCGGCTGGAAGACGCTGATCGAAGCCATCATCGCCATCAAGGTCATCGGCTTTTTCTTGAACCTCGGGAGCGCGATCAGGGGCATCGCGCGGGCCATCGGCATCGCCAATGCCGCGCGCCGCGCGCGATGGTTCGGCGGCGGCGGCATCATGAGCGGCGGCCTTCTTTTCGGCGCGCTCGCGTCGGTCCCGTTGCTCAAAGGTTTGAACCCTTATTCGAATTACCCGCGCGATCAGCAGAAGATAACCGACGAGCAATGGGAAAAAATGAGCCCCGCGGAGCGAAGCGCCGCGCGACGCAAATATTATGAGGAAGAAATCGACGCCGCGAAAAAGCGAACGTCCCGACCAATGACGTGGAGCGAATATTTCTACGATGATCGCTCGGAAGTGAAGAAGAAGCTCCGCGAGGATACGGCGAGCGGCGTGCGCGACGCGCTCGATCAGATCAAGGCGGAAAACAAGGATCGCCGCGGCAAGGGCGGCGCTGGCGCGCCCGCGTTCCTCGGCGGCTTGCTCGACGGCGCGAGCCCGAGCGCCCCGAGCCCGCCGCCGGGCGCGACCATGGGCACGGCGCCGAACGCGGAACCGAGCGCGCCGCCGAGCGCGAACGACCAAGGCGCCAACAATGCGACCGTGCCCGGCACACCCGGCACCGAGCGCTTCGGCGTCAAGGCGGGCGGCGTCGATCCGCGGCTCGTGTCGATCCTGCGCGAAACGTCGAAGTATCTTCCGTCCGGTTGGACCGCGAAGCTCGAAAGCGGCTATCGCGCGGGCTCGCAAGGCTTCCACTCGCAACACGTCGCCGCGGATGTCGCGCTGTACGACGCGCAAGGGCGAAAGGTGCCTTGGTATCAAAACCCGGCGGCCTTTCGGACCTATCAGGCGTTCGCCAACAAGGCGCGCGAGATTCAAAAGAACATGTATCCGGGCCTCACCGGCAATTTCAGGTGGGGCGGCTATTTCAGCGGCAGGCTCGGCCCCGGCGGCACCTATGGCGCGATGGATTTGATGCACTTCGACTTCGGCCCGTCGAGCGCGATGGTCGCCGGAACGTGGGATACCGGGCTTCATGAAAGCTGGCGGCGCGCCTGGGGCGTCACCGCACCGAGTCAAATCCAGATGACCGGCGACAAGGCGCCCGTCAACCCGACGGTCGCGCAGCACGTCGCGCCGCCCGGCTCGCCGCCGACGAACCTCTATCTCGATCTCAAAGGCTTCCCGCGCGGCGTCGCGACCATGGCGCAGCCCGGCGCGGGCGTGGACTCGATCACGGTCAACCGCGGCCGGGTCGGGCCGGACCTGCAACCGGCGGCGAGATAGGCCATGGCAAACGATGCCGACACCCTGCGGCTTGTCTTCGAAGTCGTCGATAAGTTTTCGCCGGTCTTCAATGAGTGGGTGAAGAAGTCGCGCGAGGCGCAGCACCAAAGCGAAGCGACCGGCAAGTCGGCGAGCAAGGCGTTCGGCGAAGTGCGCGAGGCGTTCGGCCGCGCTGCGGACACGCTGCGCGAGGGCTTGGCGCCCGCGCTCGAAGCCATCGGCATCACGTCCCTGACCGTTGGCGGCGCCATCGCGGCACTCACGAAGGCGGTGCGCGACTTTTCCGCCGCGGGCGAGGAAATGGTGCAGACCGGCAAAGCGGTCGGCATGACCGCGGAGCAAGTGCATCGGTTTCAGGCGTTCGGCGCGCGCTTCCACGTCACGACCGAACAGATGAACGCCGGGCTCGTCGGCTTTTACGACCGCATCGCCGCGTTCAAGCAGAACACCGGCCCGCTCATGGCGTTCTTCGAGCGGCAACCGGCGGTGCGCGATCTCGCCGGGCAACTGCGCGGTTTGAAGGACCCGGCCGATAAGTTGATGGCGGTCTTCGAGCGCGTGCAGCGGGAATCCGATCCCAAGGCGCGGCGCATGATCCTCGAAGCGTTCTCGCTGCCGCAGAATTTTCAAAACATCTGGAAAGAAGACCTGCGCGCGATCTTCGCGCAGATCAAGGAAAACGAAAAATTGCTCGGGCCGAATTGGGCCGAAAAGGCGAAGGAAGCGGAAGACGCGTGGCTTCACATGAAGGGCACGCTGCAAGGCGTCGCCGAATACATCGGCTCGGAATTTGCGCCGATCTATCAGGCGATGTCGGAAGACCTCACGAAGCTGATCGACGAGAACCGCGACTCGATCAAACAGGCGGCGGCGGCGGTCGCGAAATGGATCAGCGACCCGAACGGGCTGCGCGCGCTGTTGGCATGGTTCAAGGACATCTTCCTTTGGATCAACAATGTCGTGCAAAGCACTATCGGCTGGAAAGCCGCCATCGCGCTCATCATCGGCCTGCGGTTCGGCGGTTGGGCGCTCGGCTTCGTCGGCAATCTCGCGAGCATCGTGGGCACGCTCGGCTTGCTCCGAATGCCGCCGTGGCTTCTCGCGATCCTCGCGGCGGGCGGCGCCGCCTACTTCATCGCGAAGAAGTGGCAGGACATGTCGGACTCGTACCGGCAAGAGCACGGGCTTGCGCCGATGCCGCTCGGCGAGTCGATGCGCGGCGCCGGGGCTGGCCTCACCGGCGGCTCGCCGTCCACGAAGCTCAACCCGACCGACATCCAGCGGCACACGAAAGAGGCGATCATCGAAGGCAACAAGGCGGGCACGTTGCAGGCGTGGCGCGAATTTCTCGGCATCGGCATCGGCGGCGCCGCGGGTGCTGGCGGCGCGCCGGGCGGTGCCCCAGGCGGTGCCCCAGGTGGCGCGCCGGGCGGCGCCCCGAGCTTCCCAGGCGGCGGGGCTCGACCGCATGAGGATGGCGGCGGCGGCGGCGGCGCGACGCGCGACGGCGGCGGCGGCACCATTGCGCCGACCAGCGGCGGCACGCCGATGAAGTCGCCGGGCCGCGACGAAGTAGCCCGCGGCATCGCTTCGCAATTCCGCGCGGCCGGGATGTCGGACTTCGGCGTCGCCGGGCTTCTCGGGAGCGCAGTGCAGGAGTCGAGCCTCAACCCGAACCTGCGGCACTTCGATCAGCCGCGCTATCGCGGCACCGAAGCTGGCTTCGCCCATGGGCTGTGGCAGGAAGGCGGCGAGGAATGGAATCATTATGCCGGTTGGTTGCGTGCGAACCATCCCGGCGCCGATTGGCGCAATCCGGCTTTGCAGAACGAATTTCTGATTCAAAACCTCAAGACGCGTTACCCGAAGGTTTGGCAGGGCATGATACACGCGCGGTCGGCGGAAGAAGCCGCGCGCATCTTCACCTCTGGTTATCTGCGGCCGAGCCCGGCGGCGGCCAACATGGCGAACCGCTACAAGTGGGCGCGCTACTACCGCGATCATCTCGACCAATATCGCCAAGCCGCGCAGCAAGCCGCGACGCCTGCGCCGCAGACCGCGACGCCTTGGACGCCGTCGGAAATGGCGCCGTGGCCGCGCGGCTCGGCGCAGCCCGTGCGCTTCGTGGGAGAGGAATTTTCGGACACCGGCGGCAAGGCGGCTTCCGACATCAACCGCAGGCGCATGGGCGACCGGCTCACCGGCGTCAATCGCGACCGCAAGGGCGACCGCTTCCATCCGCCGGGCTTCGACGAGCGCTTCCGCAACGCCTACGTCACCATCGATCTGCACAGCAAGGCGGCGCAGGAACGCGCGGGGCCGCATTGGCTGCACAAGCAACACTATCTGCCGACCGGCAAGAATCCGCTCGCGTCCCAGGAATGAGCGATGGATTGGCATCAACAGCTATGGCCCGCGACATTCCGCGGCGTCGAATTCCATATTGAGGTTCGCGAATTCAACAGCGGTCGCCGCGTCGTCACGCACGAATTCGCGCACCGCGACATCCCCTACACCGAAGACCTCGGGCGCCGCGCCCGGCATTTCCAGATCACCGCGTATCTGATCGGGCTCGACTACTCCGATCAGCGCAACGCGTTGCAAGCGGCGCTCGAAGTCGAAGGACCCGGCGCGCTCCTTCTTCCGACGATGTCGGTGCAACAGGTGCTCGTCGATACGTACCGCTTCACCGAGCGGCGCGAGCGCGGGGGCTATTGCGACGTTGACATCACCTTCGTCGAGGCCGGGCAGGACATCACGACCGCGGTCACGACCGACACGCAAGGGCAGACGCAAGCGGCGGCGACCGACGCGACGAACGCGGCGCAGAACGGCGCGACCGACGCGCTCGCGACCGCGTGGCAACCGTTGCCGTTCCAGCCGCCGCCGTGGCCCGATGCGGCGAACACCTTCGCCAACGCGTTCACTCAAGACGTACCGACGCAATGACAGTCTTCGACGAAGCGGAAGAAGCCGCGGCGATCCTGCAACGCGCGCTCGTCAACTTGCTCGGCACCATCCCGACGCAAACCGGCACGCAAGGCGCCGCGCTGCGCCGCGCGTGCGGCGACCTCGCGGCGAACGCGGCGATCTCGATCCAGACCGCGACCGCACCGGCGGCGATTGCCAATTGCTTTGCGCTCGCGCAACAGGCGGGCGCGACCTTCGATGCGCTCGACACCATGCGGCTCAAGACGCAAGCCGAGCGGCCGGTGTCGCTTTCGGCCGTCATCATCGCGGTCGTCATCATCCGCTTCGCGCTCATCGAGCAGTGCCTTGTTCTTTCCGTCACCGACTTCAAAAGCCGTGACGAGATCGACCGCTACATGGAACGCGTCGGCGAGGCGTTCTATCCGTCGGAGACGTTCGCGGCCGACATCAAGGACACGATCAACTATCGCGCGCTCGTCGCCCTGCACGGCGCGACGGTGAACGATCTCGCGACGCGAGCGCTGCCGCTGCCGCGCGTCGTGCAGTACGCCTTCCCGGAGCGCGAGCCCGCGTTGTGGATCGCGAACCGCATCTATGGCGACGCGTCGCGCGAGCAAGAGATCATCGACGAGAACCATCCGGTGCATCCCGCTTTCATGATGCCGACCGGGCGGGTGCTTTCGGCCTGACATGCCCAAGCCGCAAGAAACGGCCGTCGTCACCATCGGCTCGCAAAAATTCGACTTTTGGGAGTCGGTCGAGATCAACCGCCGCTTCGGCAATCCGATCTCGCACATGCGGCTGCGCGTCGCCGAGCTTGGCGACCTCAAGCACGGCTGGAAGTCGCTGCGGCTCGCCATCGGCATGATGGGCACCGGCACCCTCGCCGGGCAGCTTTGCATCTCGGGGCCGATCACCGTGCGGCAGGCGAGCTACACGGCGAACACGCACAGCGTCGAAGTCGTCGTTAGCTCGATCACGACGCGGCTCAACGCGGGCGTGCCGCCGAAGGAATTCAAGGATCAGACCATCACACAGATGGCGAATTGGGCGACCAACCCGATGGGCGTCACCTTCAAGATTTTCGGCAATTGCCCCGGCGCCGACCTGCCCTTCGACCGGGTCAGCACGCATCTCGGCGAGACGATTCACCAATTCGTCGGCCGTCTCGCGGCCTGCCGCGACCTGCATCTTCGCGACAACGAAATGGGCAACCTTCTCGGCTCGCGCGCGCAAGGCGGCAGCGCCATCGCCCAATTGCAGGAAGGCCGCAACATCCAGGCCGCCCAGGTCACGATGAACATTCTCGAAGACTATTACCGCATCCAAGCCTTTACCCAACACTACGGCAAAGACGAGCGGTGGGGCGACGACGCGCGCGACATCTCGACGACCGTGCAGATGGGCGGCTTCGGCGATCCCGTCCAACGTCCGATGTATTTGCAAGGCCCGATGCCCGACAGCGTGCAAGGGCTCGGCATGTACGCGCATCACGAAGGCGCGCTGGTCAAGGCCGACGTGATCGACGCGAACATCACCGTGCCGGGATGGCTGCGCGACGACGGTTCGCTGTGGATCGATCACATCGGCGAGTCGGTCACGATCTATTCGCCGATGCTGTTTCCGACCGACAGCATGACGTTGAGCATCCGCGGCGTGACGCACATTCAGAACAGCGAAGCCGGGACGATCACCAACGTCGAATGTTGCCTGCCGCAAGGCTTGAGCGGCGAGCCGCAGATCGGCGCGCCCGACGCGCCCAACCCTGGATCGGTCAACACGGCGGTCCCCACCGGCCCCGACTAAAACCCGAAAGGTCAAATCATGCGCCGTGGGAGTGCCCGCGATACGTCCGACCGCCTCTATCTGGCCGCTTCGCGGCACACGCTCGACGACACCGACGACTCCCCGCTCATGCAATCGTTGACGCTGCGCGGCCTGCACGGCGAGGCGCAGGGGCCGACAATCGAGCACGCACATCCGTATGGCTTCACGGCACGGCCGAAGAAGCCGACGGACGATGGCGGCGGCACGACCGGCAGCGGCGGCGGCACGACCGGCGCGGCGCCCGGCGGCGGCAAGAAACGGCGCGCCGAAGCCTTCGTGATGCACGTCGGCGGCAACCGCTCACATGGCGTCGCGGTGGTCGTGGCCGACCGGCGCTTCCGGCCGAACAACCTGCAAGAAGGCGAAGTCGTCCATCACGACGATCAGGGGCAACAGGTTTACATCGCGCGCGACCGCATCGTCGTGAACACCGACAAGGAAGTGCACGTGCAGCGCGGCGACGCGCACGCGCTGTTCACCAACGGCAAGACGAAGCTGCAATACGGCGACATGAGCGTCACGATGAAAGGCGGCAAGGTCTATCTCGGCTCGGAAAGCGCGTCGCACAAAGTCCTGACCGTGGACGGGCCGTCGGAAAAAGTCTTCGCGGTGATCTCCGAAAGCGACCGCAAGATGGCCGCGGCGCCCATCGCGAAGCGAAAGCAAAAGCAAAAGCAGAACGGAGCGTCGTGATGTCGGTTTACTGGCAACGCTTCCCATGCCTCGCGCAGTATAACCCGGCGACGACCGTCGCGACGCCGACCGCGACGCCCGGCACGTATCCGGGCGTCATCCTCTGGATGCTCGATCCCGGCAACGGGATGGTGATCTATATCCCGCCGATCAAGACCGTGGACGATCCGAACAAAGACCTCGAATTGTCCGCGATGCTCTCGCCGAAGCTCACCGAGATCGCGCCCCCGTCGAAGGGCGTTTACGTGAAGAACGGGCAGGACCCGTCGCTGGTCTAGGCAAATGCCCGATCCGCGGCTCGTCATCGTCCGCGCGCCTGATCCGATTCAGACGACGCTCGATTGGCTGATCCTCCCGAACGGCTTACTCGACGAGACGAAGGCGCTCGCGACCGCGGTCACGGTCGCGCTCGGCACCGACGGGCTCGCCGACGTGGGTGAAGTGCTGCCCGATCCCGACAGCGACGACCGGCGCGGATGGTGGGGCAATCTCGACGCGCAAGAGCTTTACGGCGGTTGGGACCTGGGCTCGCGCCTGTGGCTCATGTCGCGCGCGAAGATCACCGATGTCGGCTCGCGCGAAGGCGCCACGGTGGGCCGCATCGACCGCTACATCCGCGAAGCGCTCGACCCCTTCGTGCTCGGCGGAATCGCCACGCGTTACGACGTGCAGGTCACACGCGACCGAAACGATCACAACAAGATCGTCGCCGAGATCGTGATCTATCGCGGCCCGAAGCCTGCGGTCGCGCTCCGCTTTCAATCGCTGTGGGACGACATCGGAACGGGATGAACGAATGCCTTGGACGACGCCGACGCTCAAGGACGTGCGCAAGATGACGCGCGACGCGGTGCAAGCCGCGCTGACCACGGTCGCGCTGATTCCGAACAGCGTGTTGCGCGTCGTGAGCGATGCGATGGCGGCGCTCGCGCATCTGACCTTGCTCTACATCGATTGGCTTTCGTTGCAGCTTTTGCCGGACACGGCCGAAACCGAATGGCTCGACCGCCACGGCGAAATCTGGCTCGTGAATTCCGACGGCACGGTCGGCCGCAAGCTCGCGACCTTCTCCAAGGGCTCGGCGCTCGCGACCGGCACGCCCGGCGCCATCATCCCGAACGGCGCGCAACTGATCTCGCTGACCGGCATCGGCTTCGAAGTCACGGCACAGACCGAAGTCGGCACGGTCGCGACATCGTTCCCGATCCGCGCGCTCGATCCCGGATCGGCGGGCAACCTCGATCCGGCCGATACACTGTCCTTCGTCGTGCCGGTGACCAACGTCACGCCGCAAGCCGCGGTGCAAGTGCTCGACGGCGGCACCGATCAGGAAACCGACGACGAGCTTCGCGCGCGCATCCTTGAGCGTATCCGCGAGCCGCCGATGGGCGGCGACGAAGCCGACTATGTGCGATGGGCGCTCGCCGTGCCGGGCGTCACGCGCGCGTGGTGCTATCCGCAAGAGATGGGCATCGGCACCGTCACGGTGCGCTTCATGTGCGACGACCTGCGCGCGACGGAGAACGACGGCTTTCCGCTGCAAGTCGATGTGATCGCGGTGCAGCAATACATCGACACGGTGCGGCCGGTGACCGTGAAGGATTGCTTCGTCGAAGCGCCGCTGCGCTTCCCCATCAATCTGAAAATTCTCAACCTCGATCCCGACACGCAAGCCACGCGCGCGGCCATCGAAACGAGCATCGATCAGATGCTTCACGACCGCGGCGCGCCGGGACAAGAAATCTATTTCTCGTGGGTCGATGAAGCGATCTCGCAAGCGACCGGCGAGATTCATCACGACCTGATCTTCGAAAACACGTCGATGCCGTCGAACGGCTACCTGCCGATCCTCGGGACGATCTCATACGGGTGACGTGAAATGAGATACCAACAGCCTTACGGCATTGCGGACCCGAACGCGCCGTATGTGAACGGCGATCCATCCATCGGCCGCGCGGGCTCGATCCCGCCCGCCGCCGCGTTCGAAGAACCGATGCGCGAGATCGTGGCCGCGATCAACGGCGCAGGCATCACGCCGAGCGGCGGCACCGACGGCGCCGCGGGCGGCGACCTCGCGCAGCTTTGGAAGGCGATGCAGATCGCGCCGTGGGTCGAGGAATACGCGGCCGACACCGGCACCGCAAACGCCTACATCGTCACGCTCAACCCGGCGCCGCCGCATCTCTATCCCGGCATGACGGTGCGGATGTTGGTCGCCAACAGCAACACCGGCGCTTCGACGCTCAACGTCAATGGGCTCGGCGCGCACGCGATCAAACGCGCGACCGGCGCCGTGCTCAACTCTGGCGACCTCGCGGCTGGCGAGCTTGCCTTCCTGATCTTCGATGGCTCGAATTGGCAGATCGCCAACTTCCTCGGATTCACGTCCGACACGACCATCAACAACTTCACGATCAAGATTCCGTATGCGCTCGACAGCGGCACGACGAACAACATCGTCGGGCTGTTCTCGCCCGCGATCACGACCCAGGCGGCGGGCGATCCGGTCATCGTCAAGGTCGGCCATACCTGCACCGGCGCGGTCACGCTGAAAGCGAACGCGATGCCCGCGGTCGCGCTGCAATGGCCGGACGGCACGCCGCTCGTGGCTGGCGACATCGTGGCGGGCGGCATCATCCTCGCGATCTTCGACGGCACCGAATATCAGTTGATGTGCCGCATCAACGGCGGCAGCAGCGCCCCGCCAGCGCCAGGACCAGCGGTCGGTGTAACCGGCACGCTCGACATCTGGCCGCTCGAAACGCCGCCCATGAGCGGCACGACGCCGCTCGCATACGAGTGCAACGGTCAGGCGCTTTCGACGACCACCGACGCGAAGCTCTATGCCGTGCTCGGCAATCGCTACGGCAACGCCGGGGCTGGCACGTTCAAGGTGCCCGATCTGCGCGGCCAGTTCATTCGCGGCTGGTCGCACTCGACCGGCGCCGATCCGGACGCGAACACGCGCACCGATCGCGGCGACGGCACCGGCGGCGATCACGTCGGCACGAAACAGGGCGATCAGGTCAGGTCGCACGGCCATCCGGGTTCGTTCGGCAGCGGTCAAGCGACCTCGCCGGACGGCTATCCGGTTGTCGTCGGCAATTATCAGCCGGTGGTCACCGTGGGCCCAGGCGGCCCGGTGTCGGTGCCGCAGGGCGAAACGCAGCCCTATTTGAACGTGAGTACGAGCGTGAGCATCGCGGCGTTCGGCGGAAACGAGAACCGGCCGGGCAACGTCAACATGATGTACATCATCTGGCGGTGACCGCGGTGGCGACGAACCTTCTGATCTTGCCGCTCGTCTCGCTCACGATAGCGGTCGGCACCAACGAAGATTGGATCGACGGGCTCGCGTTCTACGACAACGCGATGAACGCGCTCGCGCTCGACGGCATCGCGTTCAAAATGACGCTTCGCCACGTGGTCGATGAAGCGACGGCGCCGATCACCGCTTCGACCGGCGAAGGAAGCCTGCTTACTAGCGGCAACCGTTTCAACTTCAACGTCCCGGTCGCGACCATGGGCATCGTGCCGCCCGCGGCCTACGTGATGGATGTCGTCGGCATGGCCGACGGACACCAGCGCATCATCATGCAAGGGCAGGTCACCGTGTTCGAAGGGGTGACGCGATGATTACGAACGTCACCGTCATTCAGGGCGTCGCTTTGCAGCCGGGGCCGCAAGGACCGCCGGGCGCGCCTGGGGCGCCGGGCTCGATCACCGGGCTCGACGTGCAGCGCGGATGGCTGACCGTGCAATTCACCGTGCCGACCGATCTGCCCTATGTCGCGGGAGGAACGACCACGTGGGATGTGTCCGCGAACCCGAACGCACGGATGGCGCTCGCGGGCGGCAACACGACGATGGCGCAGCCGCTCAACGTCGTCGAAGGCGCCTATTACCCGATACGCACCGTGCAGGACTCGACGCCGCGCACGATCACGTGGAACGCCGCCTTCCATTGGCCGGGCGGTAGCTCGGGCGCGCAACAGCCTTCGACGCGAAGCGGCGCAATCGATCTGTGGCATTGGCGCGGCGCCACATCGAACGTGCTCGAATTCGCGGGCGCGGTTTTCGACGTGCATTGAGCGCGCGATGCCCCTCACGTTTCGCGTCGGCTTGCCGAATGACCGGCGCCTCGCCCTTCTTGCCTTCCCGCTCGCGACCGCAAGCCCCGTGATCGATAAGCCGTGGCTGACCTACGTCGTGCAGGGCGAGGCAAACTTCGATTCGCCCGGCACGACGACCTGGGGCGTGCCGCCCTATCACGTGATGACCGCGGACGTGCGCGGTGCTGGCGGCTCGGGATCGGGCAAGCAACAGTCCGGCAGCGGCGTAATCGCGGGCGCCGATGGCGGCGGCTCAAGCGTCGCAAGCCTTACGGCTAACGGCGGCGGCGGCGCCACGGCGTCGGCCGCGGGCACACCCGGCAGCGCGAGCGGCGGCACGACCAACACGCCGGGCGGCGGCGCGGCGGGCGGCGCGGCCGGGAATAGCGGTTACGTCGGCGGCAACGGTGGTCGCGCGCAGATCACGTGGACCGCGGGCGCGCCCGGCGCGCCGAAGCCCGGCGACTTTCTCACCGTCGTCGTCGGCGCCGGTGGCATCACCAACGGCCTGCAAGGCATCGGCACGTCGCAAGGCGGCAGCGGCAGCGTCGCGCTTTCATGGACATGAGGAAAGGACTTGAACGATGGCAAACGTCGTCGGCGACTATGCGCTCGATAACGGGCTCAACGCGATCCACAACCTCGCGGACAAAATCTACATTTGCTCGCAAGACCCGGCGAGCTTCACCGATGCGACGAGCACCTATGCGCTCGGCAACAAAAACTTCGGCGTCGGCACCGCCTTCGGGGCGCCAGCGGCGGGCTCGCCGAACGGGCGGCAGATTTCTTCGACCGCGATCACCGACGGCAACGTGACGGCGTCGGGCACCGCGGCGAAGTGGGCCGTGGTCGATAGCGTCAACTCGCGCTTGCTCGCCAACGGATCGCTCGCGGCCTCGCAAGCGGTCACGTCGGGCAACACCTTCACGCTCGCGTCCTTCAACATCCGCTTGCCGAACCAGTAAGCGGACGCGCTGTGACGACCGTCGTCGTCCTGACCTCGGGCTCGTCGTGGACCGTCCCGAGCGATTGGAATAACGCCAGCAACAAGGTCGAGTGCGTCGGCGGCGGCGGCGGCGGCGGCCAAGCCTATGGCACGTTTGTCGGCCTCGGCGGCGGCGGCGGCGCTTATTCGCGCGCCAACAATCTCACGCTCACGGTCGGCGCGAACGTCAATTACTCGGTCGGTGTTGGTGGGAGCCAAGGCCAGCCCGCAAGCGCAGGCGGCGATACTTGGTTCAGCAGCACCGGCACTGTGCTCGCAAAGGGCGGCCAACCCGGCGCGGTCCTGGGCGACGCCAGCGGCACGACATACGGCGGCGCGGGCGGCGCGGCAGGCTCGGGCGTCGGATCGACGAAGTTTTCCGGCGGCACGGGCGGCTATCAAGATTCAAACCCGAGCACCGTCGCGACCGGCGGCGGCGGCGCGGCCGGGCCGAACGGCAACGGTGTTGATGGTGTCGGCATTTCCGGCGCCAATGGCGCGACGGCGGGCGGCGCTGGCGACGCTGGCGCGGGCGGTGCTGGCGGTGCGAGCGGCGGCGGCACCGGCGGCGCGGGCGCCGAATTCGGCTCGACGGGAAGCGGCGGCGGCGGTGGTGGTG
>Ga0126371_10001935_pt1 | contig 17704 bp, 20 predicted proteins | sample PanSoiMetaPlot_4_FD_110145 | JGI IMG/M metagenome (GOLD analysis project Ga0126371, IMG submission 110145) | Tropical forest soil microbial communities from Panama - MetaG Plot_4 | ecosystem: Environmental > Terrestrial > Soil > Tropical forest > Bulk soil | place: Panama | collected 2016-02-17 | reverse complement strand
GCAGTAGCCGTCGCTCGAGCCGTCGCCGGAGCACAACCGCTTTCGCAGATGAGAAGGACGATACTGCGCTATCGCTCGTTCTTTGTTTTAAGCACGCGCTATTAGGCGTGATCAGACTACCCGAAGTCGGATTGTGGGCGATTTGGGGAATTATCATCATCGGTTTCGCATCATTGAGACAACTGTTTGCGGTTCCAAATGATAATTCCCCAAATCGTCACCGAGGCCCACAATCCGACGTCGGGTAGTCTGATCACGCCTAATATTGAGATTAGAATAGCGCGTGCTTAAAACAAAGAACGAGCGATAGCGCAGTATCGTCCTTCTCATCTGCGAAAGCGGTTGTGCTCCGGCGACGGCTCGAGCGACGGCTACTGCGCTTCAGTAGACGATACTTTGGTACTGGTAGCCACCTGTCCGGTTTTCCGTGCCGGTTCAAACGGTCGCAATTCTGGAACAGGCATTTTCCGGCTGGGTCGTGTCATGTACACTTCAGCCAAACCTAATCCCGGAGGAGCCGGATGGCCACACCGAAAAGTAACTCTAGCTTCCAGAGTGCGATGTCCATTCTGTCGCACATATATTTCGCACCTATTTTGGGCACACTCATCCGTGCGAAAGTGCCGGATCTCCTCGACGACGGAGCCATCGAATCGACGGAACTGTCGAACCGAGCGGGCCTTCATCCACTTTCCACTCTAAGAGCCTTGCGAGCACTGACAGCGTTCGGAATTTTCCGCGAGGTGGCACCGGGTACGTTCGCGAACAGCGAAGCTTCGGCATTGTTTCGGGATGCGCCGGGTGGCCTGCGGAATTATGCACTTTTTGCGACCTCGGAACAGTTTTTGAAATCATCGGCGGCCCTCGGGCACAGCGTGAAAACGGGAGAAGCAGCACACGACTATGCCCTGGGACAGAGCGTTTGGGAGTACATGCGCGACCGCCCCGAGGATAACGCGGCCTTCAACCGAGGGCTGGCGGAGATCCGCAAGGACGAGCAGGCGGCGATTGCTGCGGCCTACGACTGGAGCGGAGTGAAGTCCGTTGTGGACATTGGAGCGGGAGCGGGTGCCCTACTCGCTTCCATCGTGGCCGGGAAACCCGGCGTTCGGGGCGTTCTGTTCGATCGGCCCGACGTACTGCCCGATGCCGACCACCTCCTTAAGGTTCGCGGCGTCCGAGAACACTGCGAGTTGGTCGGAGGGACCTTCTTTGAACCGATCGAAGTCGAGGCAGACGTCTGGATTCTCAGCCAAGTTCTCCACGACTGGCCCGATGGGGATTGCCGAAAGATCTTGAAGCGGTGTCGGGAGCGGATGTACCAGGGGAATCGGCTGCTGGTCATCGAAATGGTTCCTGTGCCTGGGCAACCGGATGTCGGAATAGCTCTGCTTGACATGGCAATGATGATGTTCGGCGGCGAAGCTCGACAACGCACTGAGGACGAGTACAACGAGTTATTTGCGGCAACCGAATTTGGACCCGGACGTGTCCTAGCGACGGGGACAGCTTTTAGTATCTTGGAGGCGAAGCCGAAATAGCTTGCGAGACGATTGATCGGTGATTCGCGGTCACAGCGTAAGCCTCGCTAGGATCCCGATAACGCGCCTACCGTCAAGCTAGGGATGAGGCACCTTTTCAGTTTGCCGACCTATCAGGCTCTATCGTAAATTCTTACTTCCATTTTTTGGCTTTACGCAAAAAACCATCCACCTTAGGATTCAGTCTCCTTGTCATGATCTCACTGACTTGATGAAGGGAGGTTCCGTTGAACTGGAACAAATGGTTTCGCCAGACCCACCGCTGGCTGTCCGTTGCTTTCACAGTGGTCGTCATCGTTAACGGAGTCGCCGTAGCCCAGAAGAGATATACGACCAGGCTGGGCCTCGTGGCAGTGTTCGTGCTCGCTTTGCAATTTTTCACCGGCCTGTATTTGTTCGTCCTGCCGTATGCCGCGAAGTGGCTCAGCGGCTCTCGCGGTTCAACGGGCGGTCCGCCGCGCGGCGAAACACCGCTCTGAACTGCGCGTTCCCGGCGACACAGAACAACGCCAGCTCAGCAGGCCCTGATTGACGGGCACACCGTTGCCCGTAAAGAAGAACTGAAAATTTTCGGGGTAACCAACCAACACAGCCTCTAACGAGTAAGCCTGCTTACGTTAACTGACCAGGAACGTCTTTAAGGGGGGTGGCTTGTTGACGTGAAAGAAGGGATTCCGTATCGCTTTCGTCTGTCGCGGGCTGCCTTCGCTCTTTCCATAGCATTTGGATTGTTTTCCGCATCTTTCGCGCGAGAACGTGGACCACGGGTCGAGGTGATATGCCCGTGGCCACCCATTCCGGTCACGATCGGCAAGAACAAGGTCCTGATCTACGAACTTCATGTTACGAACTTCGACGTTGTGCCTTTGACACTGAAACGCCTTTCCATTTTCAAGTCTGGCGAATATCCGGAGCTGCTCACCATTCTCGAAGAAGAAAAGTTGTCGACGGCTATGGCCATCGTTGGAAGCCCGATGGTGATGTCCAGCGGTTTGAAGGCGGGAGACCAAGACATCCGAACAATCAATCCGGGCGGACGGAACGTTGTATTCTTGTGGGTCGAATTACCGATCCACCTACCGACGCCTTCGAATCTGAGACATCAACTAGTCTTTTCTTTAACTCCGGCAGGAACTGATAAACCAAGTGATACAACACTGGAGGACTTCTCCGTTCCCGTAAACCAGGATCCGGTTCCAATCCTGGGCGCTCCCTTTAGCGGAGGCACCTGGGTTGCCGGCGATGGTCCGGCCAATGATTCAAACCATCGCCGCAGTATTTTTGCTATTGATGGCCACATCTACTCGCCGGAACGTTTCGCCATTGACTGGGTCAAGATCGGCTCGAACGGAGATACTCGCCACAATGGGAACACTAAGAACGAGAATTGGTGGGGTTGGGGTGAACCAATTCTTGCAGTAGCGGACGGCGAGATCACGGAAGTTGTGGATGCATTTCCCGACAACACTCCGCGCGTTCTTCCTCCCGTCACGCTGGACAACATCGCAGGAAACCACATAGTCCTTCAGATTGCACAAAACCGTTTTGTCACTTATGCACATCTGCAAAGAGGAAGCATCAAGGTGCGAACGCGCGACCACGTTCGACGGGGAGATGTACTGGCGTTCCTAGGCAACAGCGGCAACACGAGCGGGCCGCACCTGCATTTGCAATTGACCGATCACAGCTCCGTTCTGCAGTCCCAGGGAATTCCTTTCGTATTTGCGGCCTTCACCTATCTTGGTCCCGGTTCTGATTATCCCGAAAAGCAGGTGTCGACGCCTTGGGAGAACTCACTCCCTACCGGCAATGGAGTGTTTAGCTTCGAAGCAGTGAAGCACTGATGCGCGAGCCGCAACGTTATCCGCTCTCTAGTTGCAACCCCGCAGGCCATCACGGGTAGCCTGCCAACTCCCGGATTGTCGTGCCCGCAATCCGGAAGCGGGAGGGAAAAACTGCAAAAAGCATACAGCCACGATGCGGTATCCGCGAGGGTGAAGCGTTCCTCCGCAAATTCTAAGGGCTTTTTTTCCATTTGTTTATAGGCCATCTTAGTTTCGAACTCTTCTCGTCTACTGCAACGCGAACGCAAACAACGCTGATCCCGCCGGGATCGTGACATATTGTTTGCCATCCACTTCAAACGTGATTGCCGCGGAGTAAATCGCCGCGCCGAGTTGTACGTGCCACAAGTCGCGTCCGGTCCTAGCGTCGAGCACGATGAAGTTTCCGTCTGAATCTCCCGCGAATACCACGCTACCCGCTGTCGACAACGCGCCCCCGTTCGGATTGCTGAAGTAAGGGAATGACCACTTCTCTGTACCGCTCAAGGCATCGAGGGCCTTCAGTGCGCCTGTCGGCCTCTCTACCGGATCCGGCACGTACACACTTCCCAGAAAATCGTGCCCGGCGCGGTAAGGCTGTGGTGCGCTTGTGAAAATGTCGCACTCGTCCGAAGTTGCCACATAGAGGAGTCCGGTCTCGGGGTTGTAGGAAGGCGAATACCAGTTCGTCAGGCCGAGAGCGCCGGGACAAACGCGCGTTCCCTCGGGACTCGAAGCGAGGTTCGTGTTGATGATTGGCCTGCCGTCCCTGGCAATGCCCTTAGCCCACGTGACTGTGCCAAAGGCCTTCGCCGAGAGGAACTTACCGTCGGCGCGATCCAGAACGTAGAAGAAACCGTTGCGATTCGCTTGCACCAACAGTTTGCGCGGATGCCCTTCCCAATTCGCATCAATCAATATTGGGACCTGAGTCGCATCGTAGTCGTACAAGTCGTGCGGCGTGAACTGAAAGTACCACTTCAGTTTCCCTGTATCAGCGTCGAGAGCAACTAGGCTGTTGCTGTACAGATTGTCGCCGCGGCGTTCCCGGCCGTAATTGCTCGGCGCTGGATTTCCCGTTGGCCAGTAAACCAGGTTGAGTTCCGGATCGTACGTGCCCGTGATCCACGCCGGCGCTCCCCCGGTTCTCCACGACTCGCCTGACCACGTTTCGTCTCCTGGCTCACCTGGACTTGGAACGGTATTGAAGCGCCACAAACGGCGGCCGGTAGCAGCATCATAGGCGTCAATAAATCCCTGCACGCCGTACTCGCCTCCGGAAACCCCTACGATGACCTCGTTCTTCACGGCCAGGGGTGCCACCGTGAAGGTGTACGCTTTGTGATAGTCAGCCGCGGTCACATCCCAAAGAATGTTCCCCGTCTTGGTGTCGAGCGCAATCAAGTGAGCGTCCAACGTCGCGATAAATAGACGATTTCCGAGTATTGCCATGCCCCGATTCACCATGCCGCAGCAGGGCTGTAGTTTGTCAGGCAGGTTTCTCTGGTACCGCCAGATGGGGCGTCCCGTCCGTGCGTCAATGGCGAAGGCGCGGTCGTTCTGGCCTGTGCCGTACAGCACCCCGTCCACCACGATCGGAGTGGTCTCGAATTGCCCCAGGTCGCCGACCTGAAACGCCCACTGCATCGCCAAATGCGAGGCGTTCACCACAGTGATCTGACTCAGCGTGCTGTAACGCCACCCGGAATAACGTCCGGAATAGGTAAGCCAATTCTTCGGATCTCGGTCGGCCTCAAGAAGCCGCCCATAGGTCACTTGGGCGTGGGTCCCGACGGCCGCCAGCAACAGGATGACCGCAAAGAGAGCCTGTTTCATTTTGCCTCCTTTGCGTCGCCACTTTCTGTTCCACGCAGGGTCACGAGATAGGCAATCAGGTCTTGTAGTTCGATCTGGCTTAGAGTGCTCTCCAGGTAAGGCGGCATCAGCGATTTGTGCTCGTGAATCACTTCCTTCAAATCCTTTTTGAGAAAGAACTGCAATTCTTCACGTGTCGTCATCAACTGCAGCGAAAAAGTATCTTCGTTCTTCGCCACTCCAGTGATCTTCTCACCTGTTGCCGTCACCAGCGTCACCGTGTCATAGACCATCGGTTGACCGTAGTGGTTGTTCGGGTCGGACAAGCCTGCGCTCAGCTCCTTGTCGGGATTACGGATGGAGTTCATCAGATACATAACCGATCGCGATGCTCCTACCCGCGACAAGTCCGGACCGAGCCGGCCCCCACTGCCGCTGACCATGTGGCAGTTCGCGCAACCCACGCTATTGAAAATCTTGTGTCCTTTTGCCGGATCGCCGGCAACTACCGCACGACTGGGCGGCTGCAGCGAGCGCAAGTATGCAATGATCGTCCAGGTCTCCGAGTCCTCAAATGCATTGGCGGGCATCTCCGTGCCAGGCACGCCCTGTGTGATGGTGCGGAAGATTTCGGCATCGGTGGAACCGTGCATCCAGCGCCCGGAAGTCAGGTCGGGGCCACGCCCTCCACCCCGTGCGTCGAGTCCGTGGCATGGCGAACAGCCGGCCCGAAAAAGCGAAGCACCTTCTTTCACGCTCGCAGCGCTCGCCTTCGCTGCATCCTCAGGAGTGGGTTCCTGTCTTCGCGCCGCGGGCCGCGCGTAGGCGAGCACTGCCGACAGCAAGAACACCGGCAATAGTGCCAGCAAACCCGTCCTCAGACGTAGAATCTCTTCCACAGACATGCGCTCCAAGAAGGAGATTTTCCCTAGCGCAAAGTAGCCCGATTCTACAACACACAGCCGTGGTAAACGATGTGGCGATTGTTTGGCACGCCCCGCTGGCCGAAGCATTTTCATGAGCGACGGCAACAAGTGCGGAGTATCTTTGTTCCGTCCGGTAACGGAGGAGAGCAATGGATCGTCGAAAGTTTGTGGCCGGGTCGCTGGCGGCAGTCGGTGCAACGGTCTTGAAGGGCACTTCACAGGCCGCGAGCGAGCAGATTCCCGGTGCGGTTTCTGCTTCGGTGGTGCAGCAGGCCCGTTTTCCGGAAGGGTTTCTGTGGGGAACGGCAACGGCGGCGTACCAGGTCGAAGGCGCGTGGAACGAAGACGGCAAGGGCGAATCAATATGGGATAAATTCACCCATACCGTCGGCAAAGTAAAAGGTGGGGTAACAGGCGACGTGGCCTGCGACGAATACCACCTTTATCCTCGCGACATGGCGCTTGCGAAGCGACTGAACCTGAGAAGTTATCGCTTCTCGATTTCGTGGCCACGCATTCAGCCAACCGGAACGGGCGCCCCAAATATGAAAGGGATCGACTACTACAGCCGATTGGTGGATACGGTGCTCGCCAACGGCATGCGGCCCTTCTGCACGATATATCACTGGGACCTGCCGCAAGGGCTGGAAGAACACGGGGGCTGGCCGAACCGCGACCTCGCGAACTACTACGCGGACTACGCAGGCATTCTGGCAAAACATTTAGGCGACCGGATTACCGTGTGGGCTCCGTTCAACATGCCGTGGTCATTCACGTATATGGGTTACGGCGTGGGTGGGTTTCCGCCGGGACGCTCAAATTTTGGTGACTTTCTGAAAGCAGCGCACACGGTCACACTGGCTCAGGCGCAGGCGCTTCGCTCCATCAAGGGGGTATCAGCAAAAGCTACCGTGGGCAGCGCGTATGGGATGTGCCCGGCATATCCGAAAACGGATTCGGCATCGGATCGCGCCGCGGCAGCGCGTTACCACGCAATGAACAATGTGTTCTTTCTCGAAGCAGCCATGAAGGGACATTATCCGAACGCGTTCGTGGGAGAGCCGCCGTATGAACTGATGGGCTTCAAGCCTGGCGACGAGAAGATCATGTATGCGCCGCTGGATTGGGTGGGCTTTCATTACTACACGCGGCGCGTTGTTGCAGATGCGAGTCGTGCAGGGGCATCTGAAGGTGGCCATTTCAGCGGCACAGAAATTGAGGCGGACCCTGCGACCGGGCGTGACCCATATACGCGATTCAGCGCCGTGATGCCGGCGGAGGGTCCGCTGACGGAATCTGGTTTGGAAGTGTGGCCGCGCGGCATTTACGACCTGGTGATGCAGATTTCCAGAGAGTACAACAACCCGATTATTGAGATGACAGAGAGCGGTTGCGGATATCTCGACGGACCAAATGAGGGCGGGCGGGTGCCGGATTCGAGGCGCATCGAATTTTTTCGCCAAGAACTTGCGGAATTGGCGCGAGCGATTGCGGACGGGGCCCGCGTGCGCTCGTTTCATGCGTGGAGTTTGATGGACAACTTCGAATGGGCCAACGGACAGACGGAACGCTACGGGCTGATATACGTGGATTACCGCGACCAGAAGCGCACGATCAAGGATTCGGGTTATTGGTACGGGAAAGTGGCGGCGGCGAATCGGCTGGAATGGTGACCGCTCCGCACTTTGTACCCCGCGGCTGATTCTGTTAGAAGCGCGGCCGTGACCAGGCAATTCATCGTCTCGACGAACGGCCCTAACGAACAAATAGATCTTGGTAAGGCTATAAGATAAGGCCTCGCACAATTGCCACCGTTGTCCTGGCCATCCACGTGTTCGCTTTGGAGGCTCTGGCGGAACAAGCCAAACGAAGGCTGTTTACTTGCTTTCGCCGGGTCGTTGTTCCGGAGCCGGGTAGAAAAGAAGCTCGCGCACCTCGCCCGCCGCATCGCAAGAGATCGCACCCTTGCGCGCCCACGCTAGTGCCTCGTCCATATCAGCGGCTTCCAGTATCCAGAAACCGCCTATGTGCTCTTTGGTCTCGGTGTATGGCCCATCGGTGACAAGCACCGTACCATCAGGCTGCTTCCGCACCGTCTTTGCGCTGCTGGCCGGGGAAATCCCGCAGGCAAACTTCCTCACGCCGGCAACAACCAATTCACGGTTGAGCGCGTGGATCTCCTTGATCATCGCTTCGGTTACGGTCGACGGGTCGAAGTCGTCCGGAAGATAACTAGCAACCAAATATTGTGGCATGAGATTCTCCTGTAAGGGCTTTCGGGTGGATTTCCCTGTGCTCACTGTATAGTCGAACGGCCGGGCCGGAATTCGACAAACCCGTCAATTTTCTTAGGCCACGCTTCGCAGTTTCCCCCGAATAGCCCCGCGGTAAACGCGTCTAACCGGCCACGAGCCCGCTAATTTTTATGTGCTTCTTGTTACAGACACATCCATTTCGGATTGGTGTCTCCATTCAGCGGCCCCCCTAACTGCGGCGAGCATACGTCCTTTCAAGGGATGGCCACTTTCGTTAGAATGCACAAACCGCCTCTGGCTGGAATGATGGCACGTCCACCCTCCGCTGCCGCCAAATCTCTTTGGAAACTGGGAGGTCTGTCTCCAGCGCGACTTGGCCGTACCGTTTTCGAGCAGATCATCGCAAATGATATTCTCGGGCGGGCTGCTGAGTTAGCGTTCTATTTTCTGTTCGCTCTTTTTCCGTTGATTCTTTTGATGACTACGTTGTTTGGCATATTCGCCTCGCACACTGCTGAACTGCAAGGCAATTTACTTTCTTATTTCGCGGATTTTCTTCCACCGACCGCATTCCAACTTTTGAGAAGAGTGACCGCCGAGTTGGCCGTACACGCGAGTCAGGGAAAACTGACCTTTGGCGTCGTTTCCGCCCTCTGGGTTATCTCCAGCGGCGTCACTTCAATGATTTCCTTTCTCAACTCGGCACATCACGTCCGCGAGACTCGATCCTGGCTGAGAGTTCGCGCAACAGCACTCGGACTAAGCATTCTTATCTCCATCCTGCTCCTCACGGCGATGTTTATGGTGCTGGTGGGCAGCCGTTTTGTTACCTGGCTGGGGACAGCTCTCCGATTGCATCCGATGATGGTCTCCATTTGGAAAGGGATTCAGTGGCCGGCGGCTGTCGTCTTCGTTGGCATATCGTGTTCGTTGATTTATCACTTCGGTCCTAATTTGAAGTACCGGCGCCGCTGGCAGTGGCTGACGCCTGGTTCGGCCTTCGGTGGGCTTCTCTGGTTAGCGTCCTCGTTCGGGTTCCGCACGTATCTCCATTTCTTTAACAGCTATAGCGTCTCGTACGGATCGCTGGGAGCGGTCATGATACTTTTGGTCTGGCTCTATGTCACTGGATTGGCGTGCCTTATCGGAGCAGAGATCAACGCGGAAATCGAGCGCGCCGGCAGGCTCGAAAGGTCGGAGTGAGGTCCTGACTAACGCGGTCAACTTCCATATGAGTCCTATAAGACCTTCCCGGTAACTCGCCGAAAGGAGTTAAAGGCCGTTCTGTGCTATAAATTTCCTGGATGGCAACCGGAGAACGCTCCAATCTCGCTCTTCTTTTGCGTGATTGCCTTGGTCCACAACTGCAGGCGGCTCTGGTGGACTCGTTTAAGTTCAGCTTCATTACCAGGCAAGGCATGACTGTCCCAATATTTCTAGCGGCATTGTACAGGTCGTCGCCATCCGAAATCGCGCCTTTCTTTGCTGCAACCGAACCGTTAGAAAAACTGCTGCAAGAATTCACCGCAATCGACGTTAGCTTTGGCCAGCGACAAATGCCGATGGCTCCTCCACAAGAGGCATTCATTCTCAAGTCGATGCGCCATTGATTGACCTGCTCATGAAGACGGTCAACCTGGATTCTGATAGAAAAGGTCAAGCAGGTGTCGCCGACTTTATGAGCATCGCGAGCAATGACGCTAAAACAGTTAGCGTATTGCAAAATGAACTAGGTCTGATTTTCAAAACTCGTCCTACTTAATGCCAGTAATCGATTGACGGACGAACTTGCCGAGTGAGACACCACCGGAAATCAAGTGGCTTATAGTACGGTCTTTTTTGATGGCAGGCATTGTGAACTCGGGTAGTCTGTAGGCCGAACGCTTCAGCTAAGCTGCTCGGCCAGCGCGATGATGATGCCCTCCGGGCCGCGAACGTAACAGAGCTTATACTTGTCCTCGTACTGCGTCAGTTCGCCAATGAGTTCGGCGCCATGGGCATGCAAGCGGGCAAGGACGCCCTCGATGTCTTCGACGGCGAACATAATGCGACGTATGCCCAGCGTGTTCGCCGGTGCGTTTTTCGGCTCAGCGCTGGCCGTCGGCGGGCTATGGAACTTCATCAGCTCAAGCCGCCCGTGCCTGTCCGGAGTCCGCATCATTGCGATGTCGACTCGGACGCCTTCGAGCCCGACGACGCGGTCCACCCAACGTCCTTCGACTGCCGCTTCGCCCTCCAGCTCCAGACCAAGTTCGACAAAAAAAGCGATAGCAGCTGCGAGGTCGTCGACAACAACACCGACGTTGTCCATCCGCCGAAGCTTCATGTCCTTTAGCATAGAACAAGAAGCGCTCGACTAACTAACCGGCCCCCGCAATGAAAAAGATCAGCGATTGGAGGAAGCGCTAGGTCCCGACCGTGAGATTGATCGCTAGTCCCGGGCCATCAAACTTTTCCAGCGCTCCCAGGCTTCGCTGCGCGCCTTCTTGTCAGCGTCTTTCGCGTCGGGCGCTTCGCCGGAGCGCATGAAACCGTGCCCTGCTCCATCGTAGGTAACAGGTTCAAAAGTCTTCCCGACCGCTTTCATATTGGTGATCGCATCGGGAATCATTGCGCCTATGCGTGCGTCATTCCCGGCAAAGAATCCATACACCGGGGAATTGATGCGCTTCATGGAGTCCTTATCTGGCGGGGGGCCGTAAAAGACGAAGGCTGCAGCAAGATCGGCACGATTCGTTGCAAAACGGAACGTCTGCCCGCCGCCCCAGCAGAATCCACCCACAAATAATTTCCCGTTCGACGCCGGAATTTTCTTTCCGTAGTCAGCAACAGCATTCAAATCGGCGGTTACTTGGGCGGGATCCAACTTGCTGACGGCCTCGTTGGCTTTCCCGGGTTCAAAGGACGAGCTCCGCCCACCGTTCGGCCCCATGCCAGAAAGTAAATCCGGGGCAACCGCGATGTATCCTGCCTCCGCCATCTGATCCGCCAAGTCCTGTACCCAGTCCGTCATGCCAAAAATCTCATGAATTATCAGCACGACTGGGCGCTTATCCTTGGACTCCGGATATACGACAAACGTATCGACCGATCGCCCATCGTGTTTCACCGTTATCCATTCGGAGTGACGAGGGGACTTCGCCAACCTTTCTTTGGCCCAATCCTGCGCCGATACTGTTTGGGCTATCGCCAGAATCATCAAGGTCAGCAGAATTGGTTTCATAATTCCTCTCAAGCGATCCCTTCGGTAAGGGGTACGCGCGGTATCATCGCCACCTTAATTTCCCTGTATGCCCACGCATCATATCGGAAAAACAGGGCTAGCACCTAAGTTACCAGGTATCCGGCTCACTGGGCACTTGCAACGTTTTGGCAGAATTACCGCTAGACTGTCCAGTTTAAACGTGGCATACAGGATGTTCTGTGTGAGTCTAATGTAAAATCTCCGCGTGCCCCCCAAACGAAATCAACCGGAACCCAAATTCGCGATGGATTGTCGCATGGGGAATCTGTCGCTGTGACTATGTCGAGCGCTTATCAAGACAAAGCCACTCTAATGATTGCGAGAATCGCCTGGACGCTGGCCATTTGCGTCTGTTTTTTCACAGTGGAAAATGTCTGGTTTGACTCATGGCTCCGACAAAAGTCCCATAACCGATTGCCATCGTTCGTGCCAGAGCCGTTGGGTGCTGCTTGGGTCTTGGTTCTGGCTTCTCTCGGAGCTGCAATAATTCTGTCAGTTTCGTGTCTTGTAATCATCGTCAGAGATAAGGGTTTTCCGATGCGGAAGAAAGTGCTAACGACCGTCGCGGTTCTCCTTGCAATGGTTGTCAGCGGAATATGGTTCTCGGCTACCGGCGGCACAAGTTTAATCGTACGGTCTAACCCATCCCGAAGGCACCACACGGTGATACTGCGATGGACTCCAAGTACGACGAAAAACGTACGGTACAACATATATAGGGGACAAGTCGCAGGAGCACACCCGGACAGGTTGAACACCACGCCGTTGGACCAACCAACCTACACTGACACCACCGCTGACAACGGGTCCATATATTTCTACGTTGTCCGTGCAGCGGATTCCTCTGGTCGCGAAAGTCCAGATTCCAATGAGGTCACCGTGTCCATACCAAATTAGTTGCAGCTATAGTTTAGAGATTCGCACTAGTGCCTTAACCCACCAACCTCCAAAGTTGATTTTAAGGGAATAGGTTGCTGTAACCTGGCGGCGACTCACCGCAAGTGTCGCGCAATCTATGACAAAAGAGCCTGCTCGCAATGGATCGCGCAGCATGGGATTAACGCGGTTCGCGGACATCAGGTGTGTCTGAGTACGCAACTTTCCGGTTTTCTCGCCTTATTAGGAGTTGGGACGCCCAATTACTTTCGGATGGAATAACATCCACCGCTTTATCATTTGGACCCGTCGAACCCTTTTGCATAAATAGAGGCAAGCGCTTTCATCTCGGCAGGTGTGAGCAAGCCAGCGATCGTTCGCATAGACATGTTTATGTCGTTCGACCGCGTGCCCTGCGCAAACGCCAGCAGTTGCTGTTCGAGATACAGGGCGTCCTGGTTGATCAGGGCCGGCGCGCCAATCAAATAACCGCCAGGACCATGGCAAGATGCACAAGCCGCGATGCCGCGTTTCGGATCACCGGCATAAATCAGCCTCTGCACGGGATCCGCGTTGTGGTAACTGCGATGTGAGCCCGGCGCCCGCTCTCCACGGTTTTCCGGCAGTCCTTTTTGCGATGCGAAGTAGGCAGCGAGGTCCGCGTATTGCTTTGGTGTTAAGGATTGTGCGACTGCCGACATGGTGTCCGAGAGGCGTGTGCCGGAACGATAGTCATCGAGCTGCTTGTAGGTAACGAGGCGGTCAAGGCCCGCAAGCCTAGGCATCCCGGACTCAGCAGTGTGGGCTGGCTCCACGTGGCACCCGGTGCAATTGCCGGCGATGGATTCGCCGCGTTTGGCATCGCCGCCCATTGCTTGTTGCATGGTAGCTTCGGTCCACGCAACGTAAGACGGGATCTTTGCTGGGGGCTGCACTGTGTTGAAGCTATTGTTGTGGGTGTGAAGCCCAAGCGCTTGATAGATCGAGTCGCTTGCGGAGGCCAACCCCGGCGTGCCTTGGTTCCGCGGCAAGACGAGAAAGCCAAATCCAAATCCGAGAGCGAGGATCCCCGCCAGAATGGTCACTGCAAGAAGGCGCCCGGAATGGACGGAACCGTTCTCCGGGCTCATCGCAGAACCTCCTGGCTCAGAGAGCGCGCCGGGGCATCCTGGTTGTGTAAGAAGAAGAATTGGCCGATGGGGTAGCCATACGAAATCAGCGTAAGCGCCAGCAAGAGAACATTCCAGAAAACAAATCCGTTGAGCAAAGGGTGCACCGTGGCCGACGGATTGACGGCCAACGCATAGCGAATCGGAGAGACGGACTCCTCGGGACGGGCAAAAGTTGAGCGAAATAACACGTAGAAGAAGACGAGGACCGAGAACAACAGAATTAACCCGCCGACCACCGATGTGATGTCCAGTGAGGCCATTTTTGCAACGGCGGGATCCGAATAGTCAAAGATGGCATAACGCCGCGGCTGGCCCATGAGACCAGCGGCGTGCCAGGGAAGAGTCATGATGAGCATGCCCCAGAACCAAAGCCACAGTTGAAGGCAGGCCGCGCGTTTGCTGACGAGAGGCCGCGCATTCAAGCGCGGCCACAATTCATAGGCGATTGCAAAGTACATGATCACTACCGCGCCTCCAAAAATGAGGTGGAAATGTGCGGTCACCCAGGAGGTGTTATGGATCATGGCGTTCATCCCGTAGCTCATGTTAATGAGCCCGCCGAATCCGCCGGGGGCCAGCAAAAGCAGCGAGAGGCCCACGGCGAGAACCATAGGCTCTCCCCATGGCAAGGTGCGAATCCATCCCAGCAGGCCTTTTCCACCACGGACGCGACCTGCTATCTCAAGGGAAGCCACGATGGTAAAGACGGTAAGCAAGGTGGGCAGCGCAACAATAAAGGTCAATACCGAATGCACAAATTTGAAACCCGAGCCGTGCTCGGGATCCATGAAAAGATGATGCATACCTACAGGAATAGAAAAGACGAGGAACAAAACGAACGTGATGCGACCCATGGTGTCGCTATAGAGGCGTCCACCGGCTGCTTGTGGCATTAATGTGTAAAACGCGATGTACGCGGGGATGAGCCAGAAGTAAACAATGGCGTGCAGCGTCACGGAAAACAGGGTTCGCGCCAGCCCGGCATCGATGGTGTGGCGCAAACCGAGCGAAACGGGAAGAATCTGAAACACCACTTCACAGGTGGCGCCGAGCGCAGTCCAACCCCACAGGAGCGCACACGCGCTTATAGCGAACATGGCGAGCGGAACGGGCTTTCCCGGATTATCGCTTTTCCAGGCGCTAAAGTTGATGAGCATCAATGCAACCCAAAAATAGGACCCGATGATAACGAGGGCGACACCCAGGTAATACCAAACGCTGCCAACCAGCGGCGGATAAAAGGTATACAGGACTGACGAGCGGCCAAAACCAATAGGCACGAGCGCCATGACTCCGCCAACGACACAAAAAAAGAAGCCCATCCACGCCCAGCTTTCACCCCGGAGCGACCTGCCGAGCGTCGAAACGGTAATGGCGTAGCCAAACCCCATAATGAAGAGCGTAGGAAAGACGTAGGCCATGATGGAACCATGGGCCGTCAGCGACGCGTAGTACGCATTGGGATCGTCCAGAGGGACGCGCAGAGGGCTGCGCATCATCAATTGCCACATGCCCAGGAAGGCGGCCGGCAAGAAGCACAGGAAGGCGGCCCACAGGTGAGCCAATGAAAGTAGTCTACTGCGCTCCACAAGTGATCCTTTGCTCTGGCTGGAGATTCTTGAATTGCCCCTGGGGAACGACGCGGACACGCGCGGCCATGGCGTGATGGCCAAAGCCGCAATATTCATCACAGGGCATCACGTAGTCGCCTGGGCGGTTAAACCTGGCCATTACGTTTGTGATATAGCCCGGAACCACCATGGCGTTGACATTGGTAGTGCTCACAAAGAAGCCATGGGTCACGTCCGGACTGGTGAGACGAAAACGAACCAACGTCGAAGCAGGCACGACAGCACATGGCGGAACAAACGTGTATTGCTCGGCGAGAAAGCGAACGGTGATGGAACCGTCAGGTTCCACCGCCGTGCCGAGATTGCTCTCCACGAACTCGCCTTTCAGGTGCAAGGTCGCTGGATTGATGGTCTCGACGTCGCTCAAAGGGCTCATCATTTGCCCAACTCCCGTGAACACAATAACGGCCAGCATCAAGCCGAGCACGATGGCCATGGCATAGAGCCAGCGACGCTCTGTCCGTTCGATGATTTCTTCCTGAATGAGACCCGACGCGATCTGATTGTTGAGCTGTTCAGCCAACGGTCCCCCTTCTCAGGAACAAAAAGAAGTAGAAAAGCAGCCAGCCGATTAGGAGAAGTCCCACGGAAGAGACAGCGATGACGAGAGCGCCGCGCGGACCGTTCTTCAAGGTTTCAAGCGCGGTCGAGCGTCGGATGGCGGGAGCGACGCGTTCCGGTTCACTGGCTGAACCGTAGTGGTGTTCTTCTTCCATCGTTACACTCCGGCTGAAACTATCTGGGGGAAGATTAGCGCAACTGTTGGAAATAAGGAGCAGCCGCTTCGACGGCTATGCTCACGCAAGCTACGTCTGGGTCTGCCATTAAAACTGGTTTCGAAATCTCTGACGATATATTGGAATTGAAAAACAATGTATTGCCGGTAGCGATCAACCAGGGAGGATAACGGCGTTTCCCTAGCTGTTCTCCGTGGCAAGTCTCGCATCCTTCCCACAACTAATCAAGCTGAGTTCCCAGCCAATCACAACCGCAGAATCGACATTGTCGTGCCGTTGGAGTTCTTGCCAGGCCACCGCCTAGGGCGCAATTGTCAAATGCAACCTCTTCCGAAGTCCGTCATGACACGGGGGACAAGTCCTCGTAAACGCGCTTCCCGGACAAATGGGTTTTAGTGCGTACTTTTCCGGTTTCTCGTGCCAGTTCAAACGGTCGGTGCAACACCATCCAGTTCATTGATTCAATAAAGTTTCCCTGGTATGGCCGATCTGTTGGCTGAACTCGGTCAAAACCCAGTTAGGCTGGTGTTGCGGTTGATCTGACCCTAGTCAGCGAAAGCTAGTTGCGAGCTGAGTGTTGCGTCGATCCATTGAAACCACCGCGGTAACCGGACATCAAGTGAATCACAGTACGCCTTCTCCCGGAGGTTCCAGGTAAGTGCTTGTTACTGTCGCCGAGCGGTATGCCAAAGCAATTCCCGCGTAACTTCATCCGGCCGGTCCAGCATCAGGTCGTGACCACACGCCAAGGTCAGGGTCTTCCACCCCCTAGCTTTCGCTTTTTCGTAGAACTGCGGAAAAGGCGAGGGTGTCCAACCATTCGCAAGGACATAAGTAATACTGTCGACCCGACCGATTCCTCCAGTAAGCCTGAGGGGCTGTTGAAAGCACGCCAGGGGGTGCACAGTGGACTGTCGATTTACCCAGTCCCGATCTCGTGCGTTGACGTTAAATACTTCGGCAGGAATTGGGGGTGTTTTCCAGCCTTCTCCAGTCTTTCTCGCTCCTTCGAGTTGCTCGATCCGGGCTTCCGGTGGAAGAGTGTCATGAAGGCTCTGGCCGTGGTCCGGGACAAAGGCATCGAGATAAACCAGCGACCTTATCTTTTCCGGAACGCGATCCGCAACACTAGTAACCACGCACCCCGCGTAGGAGTGGCCGCACAATACCACGTCGGTGAGTTCCTCCCAACGGATAAGATTGATAACGTCCTCAATGTGCGTCTCAAGGTTCACCTCTCGAGACAGCAGATGGCTGCGTTCGCCGACACCACTCAAAGTTGGCGTAAAGACTTCATGTCCGAGCGCCTGCAACGCCCCACGAACACGCTTCCACGCCCAGCTGCCCCTCCACGCGCCATGGACCAAAACAAATGGTGACATCGGCCACCTCCCGCCAAAATGGTTTTATATTAACCCGAACCAACCATCGCCTCCCGAACGCTGCTCCTGAAGCGATCCTAGAGTCCGAGGGCTGCAGTCAACAGGCTTGATTAACGGGATGACCCCCGGGTTGATTTTGGCACGGCCGACTTTATCGGTTTCGCGGCTTCCCATGACGACTCACGTCCCCAGTCAGTTATCGATGCTTAGCCCATAGCTGAATAGCTGCTGGCACTGTTGCCGGAGAAAACCGCCAATGACCGGGATGCGGTGATTGCCCTTCTCGAAGACGAGTCGGCAGG
>Ga0126371_10001934_pt1 | contig 17706 bp, 11 predicted proteins | sample PanSoiMetaPlot_4_FD_110145 | JGI IMG/M metagenome (GOLD analysis project Ga0126371, IMG submission 110145) | Tropical forest soil microbial communities from Panama - MetaG Plot_4 | ecosystem: Environmental > Terrestrial > Soil > Tropical forest > Bulk soil | place: Panama | collected 2016-02-17 | reverse complement strand
AGAACGAGAACGAACGCATGAAGGCAAGATAGAGTCCCGAGGCGTTGAACTGGTTTATCCGGTTGGCGGTGAGCCCGGAGCCCAAACGAAGATCGCGCGTTGCCACCCGCAAGGAAGCGACGAGAGCAGGTTGAGTGAGGGTCTAAACGCGAGCTACTGGCCGAGACGAACGAGATCAACATCACCTCGGGACTCTTAAGTTTTGTGGATTGCGACACGCAGTGCCCGCTGTAACGCTCTCCCCTGATCTCGCACCAGCGAGACTGATAAACTCGGGCGAATCGGGCCCAGAAATTCCTTCCTCCCGGTCGAGACGCGGTCAGCCGCGTCTCTTTGTTTCCTACGCCGCCATGAGGCTCTTCTCGGCGATCTTCGCGGTCCTGCGCAGCGCGCTCTCGTGAGTAAGAGCCTTGATTGGAAACTTCGCGACTCACAATTCGGGACTCGTTACTCCCCTTCAAACCCCAACTCAGGTTCCGGCAACGTATCGTCCGGACGCGCCCAGAACACGTACAGCGCCGGCAGCAGAATGATGCTGATGAACAGCTCTACGATCAGCCCGCCGACAATCACAATCGCAAACGGACGCTGCGAATCCGATCCAATATCGTGCGACATCGCCGCCGGCAGCAGCCCCAACGTAGCTACCAGCATCGTCATCATGATTGGCCGCAGTCGGAGCGAAGCACCTTCTTTCGCCGCGGCTCGCACCGACCGGCCTCGCACACGCAGCTGGTTAATGTATTCCACCATAATCACGCCGATTTCGACCGAGACGCCGATCAGCGCGAGGAAACCCAGTCCTGACGAGACGCTGAAGTGCGTTCCCGTCAGCAGCAAACTGAATAATCCACCAAGCGGCGAGAGGCCTACCACGGCAAGAATTAACCCGACCCACTTCCACGAATTGAACGCTGAATAAAGGATGAATGCCATCAGCAGGATCGTCACCGGCACGATGAATGCCAGCCGACGGTTCGCGCGTTGCTGGCTCTCGTATTCGCCCGTCCAGTCAAGGTGGTAGCCCTCGGGCAACTTTACCTCGCGGTGCGCTTTGTCGATGGCTTCTCGCACGGTGCTGCCCAGATCGCGCCCGCGGACGCTGTACTTGATCGCAATGTAGCGCGAGTTGCCTTCTCGATAGATGGTGGACGCCCCATCTTCCAGGTTGATATGCGACAGCTGACCGAGCGAAACGCGCTCCCCTGACGGCGCCAGAATTCGAATGTTCGCGATATCGTCGATGGTCTTTCGGAACGGTGCCTGATAGCGAACCGTCAAGTCGTAACGCTGTTCACCGATCAGGATCTGGCTGACGGCCTTCCCGCCCACCGCCGTTTCAATTGCATCCTGAATGTCGCTGACGTTGATCCCGTACCGGTCCGCCGCGGCGCGATCGACGACGAGATTGACGTTGGGCTGTCCGCGCACTTGAAACGTGCCCAGATCAGCAACGCCCGGAACTTTTGCCATCACACCCTGGATTTGGTCGGCCTTCGCCTCGAGTTCCTTCAAGTCCGTACCGAACAACTTCACCGCGAGCTCACCTTTCACGCCGCTCACGGCCTCTTCGACGTTGTCGGAGATCGGTTGCGAGAAGTTCCAGTCCACGCCGGGAAGCCGGCTCAAAGCTTTGTCCATCGCGGCGATCAGTTCATCTTTTGTGTGGAACCCGCTGCGCCATCGTGCTCGCGGCCACAAATCGACAAAGAACTCGGTGTTGTAGAAGCCGCTTGCGTCGCTACCGTCGTCAGGCCGTCCCACCTGGCTGACCACCTGTTTGGCCTCAGGAAAGTTCGCCAGGATCTGACGCGCCTTGCGCGCGAGTTCGATTCCCGCGCTCGGCCCGGTGCTTGGCGCTAGCGTCCCACGAACCCAAATCGCGCCTTCGTCCAGATGCGGCAGGAATTCCGATCCCACGATTCCGCTGAAACCGAGAAACAGCATCACCGCGACGGCCGCCAGTCCCATCAGCAGCGTGAACCTCAGGTGTGCGAAGCACCAGTCCAGCGTACTGCGGTAGTAGCGATTGAGTAATTCCAGCGCAGGGTTCTTCCACTCCTTGATCGTGCCGCGGAAGAGCAGGCTGCATAAGACCGGCGCGATCACTAGCGCAAACAGAAGCGCGCCAAGCAGCGCGAATGCGACCGTCCACGCCATCGGCCGAAAGAGTCGCCCCTCCACGCGCTGCAAGGTGAAGATCGGCAGATACGCCACGATGATGATGATGCGCGCGAAGAAAACCGGCTTCTGCACCTCGTGCGCGGCGATGGCGATCGTCTCGATGAACGACGTCCGACGGCCCGCGAACTCCATGTGCCGCAATATGTTCTCGACCATCACCACCGAGCCGTCGACCACCATGCCAAAGTCGAGCGCGCCCAACGACAGCAGGTTTGCGGGGATACGATTCAGGTCGAGCAGAATCGCAGCGAACAGCAGCGAGAACGGAATCGTGATCGTCACGATCAGCGCGCTGCGCACGTTGCCTAAGAACAAGAATAGGATCAACGTCACCAGCAGCACGCCGTCGATCAGGTTGCGCAGCACTGTGTGTGTTGTGTAGTGCACCAGGTCGCTGCGGTCGAGGTGCGGGACCAACTTCACTCCCGGCGGAAGTACGCCGTTGTTGAGCTGCGCGATCTTCGCGTGGAGAGCATCCAGCGTCGAATCGGCCTCGGCGCCTTTGCGCAGCAGCACGATTCCTTCAACCACGTCATCGTCGTCCAGGACAGTGCCATCTTCCTTGCGGATCGCCTTGCCCAATTGCCCCAACCGTACCTTCGGCGCCTGCACGATGGTGGCGATGTCCCGCACCCGCACGGGTGTCCCGTTTACCACCTTAATGACGGTCGCCCCGATGTCATCGGTTGTCATCATCAATCCCACGGCGCGTACGTTCAAGGCCTGCTGCCCGCGTTCGATGAATCCGCCGCCGGCGTTGCTATTGTTGGCTGCCAGCGCCTGTTCCACCTGGGCCAGCGAGAGACCGTACGACACCAACCTTCCGGGATCGATCTGCACCTGGTATTCGCGCGTCGGCCCGCCGAAGATGTTGACCTCGACCACGTTCGGCACGGACTTCAGCTGATTCCGTACCTTCCAGTCGTTCAACGTCTTCAACTCCATTACGTCGTACTTCGGATTGGTGCTCTTCAGCGTGTAGAACAGGATCTGCCCTGTCGGACTGTAATCCGGCCCCAAGGCTGGATTCACACTTGCGGGCAACACCGGCTGCTGCAGCCGGTCCAGTACTTCCTGGCGCGCATTGAAGGTCGTCGTGTAATCGTCGTAGATGATCGTGATGACCGAGAGTCCTGCCAGCGACACGGACCGCAGATGCGTCATGTGCGAGACGCCGTTCAGGCTTACTTCCAGCGGGACGGTGATCTGCTGTTCGACTTCCTCGGCCGCGTGGCCAGGCCACTGTGTGATGATTTGAACGTAGGTGTCGGCGACGTCGGGATACGCCTCGATCGGTAGGTTGTGGAAGGAGATGATGCCCCAGATGAACAACACAACCGAAGCCCCGAGCACGAGGATCCGGTTGCGGAGCGCAAAATCAATAAGCGCTCCGATCACTCCTTTTTCTCCGCAACAGCGGTCGAGAAGTCGAGTGCATTCAGCACAACTTCATCGTCGGGGTTCACCCCACTGCGGATTTCCTGCATGCCATCCTGCGTCGCTCCACTCACCTGCACTTCGACGCGGCGATAGCGATTGTTGCTCTCGTGGCGGAAAATCCAGTCCTTGTCATGTAGACGCATCACAGCCGTGCCTGGGACAACCAAGCCCGGTCGCGTTTTGCGAGAGCGGAAGGTGGCGACGGCGAACATTCCCGGACGGAGTTGTCCATCGCCGTTTCTGAGCACGATTCGCACCTTGGCCGTGCGCGTGGCGGGATCGAGCACACGCGAGATGTCGGTGACCGTCCCTTTCAGAATCCGCTCGGGGAAGGCATTCAGGCGGATCTCGGCGGGATCTCCAATGTGTACGTCGCCCAGATCGTTCTCGAAGACGTCGCACACAACCCACACCTGTGAGAGATCGGCGATCGTGAAGAGATTGGGTGTGTTGTCGAGGCTCTTGATGCCCTCGAACCCTGCGACATTCTGTTCGACAATCGTTCCTGTGATGGGGGCCCGCAGATCGATCATCGAACTCGGATGCGCCGGGTCTCCGCCAAGCACGCGCACCCGCTGCTCGGTCGTGCGCACATCGACCAGCGCCTTTTGCTCGGCGTCCTGGGCAGTCTGCAGATCTTTCTCAGCGATCGCGCCCTTGTCGTAGAGCAGTTGGGCGCGATCCAGAGCGCGCTTTGAGAGTTGCTCGTCCGCGACAGCCTTCTGATAATCCGAGAACGCGCTGGCCAGGTCGGGACTGGAAATGATCAGCAGCGTCTGGCCCTTCTGCACCGCATCGCCCAATTTCACTTTTAGTTCCGCTACACGGCCGCCGCCCAGTGACGTCACGTGGATGGTCCGGTTTACGTCCGGGGTGATCGTTCCGTTTGCAGTCAGCACCGTCGGCATCTGGCGGCTTTCTACCTTGGTGGTCCTGAATAGTTCCGGATGATCGGTTTCAAACACGTTGGGATCGATGGCGACTTCCTGCCTGGTGGGAGCGGCCTTGGTTTCCCGCGTGCACGAAGCAAACAACAACACCAGCGCCGCCGTCGCTGCGATCCATATCAGGCGCCCTCGGCGCGAACTTCGCTTCACTGGATAACCTCCCGCCCCACCGCCATGTTCATTTGTGCCGCCGCAGTCAGGAACGATCCCACCAGGTTCACGTAACTCAACTGCACATTGCGGTATTCGCTCTCGGCTTCGAGGAAATCGAGCAACGACGCGCCGCCGTGCTGGTACGAGAAGTAAACCGTGTCGCGCACGCGCACCGATTGCTGCAGATATTTCGCCTTGTACGGACGCAAAAGCTTTAGCGTGCTGTCGAGCGTCGCGTAGCCCGTGTCCACGTCGCTCAGTACTTGGGCTTCGGCCGACTCCCGCAGCTTCTGGGTGCGGTCGATGTCTAACTGCGTGCGCAGCTTCTCGCCTTGGTTACGGTCAAATATTCGCAGCGGCGCGCTCACACTTACGCCGAGCGTGTTGATGGCAACCGGATTGTTCGTCGATGCATTGTGCGTATACCACGCGCCGAATGTGGGATCCGTCGATCCGTTGGCCACTGCGAGTCTATGATCTGTCTGCGCTTTCTCCACTGCTTGCATCGCCGATCGCAGATCGGGACGCGTATCCAGCGCGATTTTGCGAAACTCTTCTCGGTCGGCAATCTGATCGGCGAAATCGTACGGCGCAATGACGTCGAATTCTTCAACCGGGCTTCGATCGTTGAGCAACGTCAGCAACTGAATCTTGGCCGTCCGCAAGTTCACCTCGGCCGTCTGCAGGTCCGATTCATACTGCACGCGCTGCAGCTCAAGCCGGTCCAGATCGATCTGAGCGATGTCGCCTGCTTTGTATCGCTCACGGCTCACGTCGAGTACATGGTCGTAGTAGGAGAGATCGTCCTTGGCCAACTGGACTACCGCCTTGGCCTGCAAAGTGGAAACGAAGGCGTTTCGCAGGTTAAAAAGCAGCGTCCGCTCCATGTCCGCGTGACTCGATTCGGCCATCGACGTGGCTTTCTTTGCGCTCTCCAGCCGCAGGTCCCGCTTATGACGACGCTCATACAGATAACTGATCCCGGGCGACTCAAACGTTCCCGCAAACGGCTGCCAAGTGCCATTGTGGGGAGCGATCTGGGTTCCGTCTACGGTCAAGTCGACAGTGGGGTTCGGACGCAGAAACGCGGTTATTTCCTGAGCCTTCGATTCCTCGATGTTCAGCTTGTCGGCCAGCAATGCGGGATTGCTGGTTTCGAAGCGCTCCTTGACCTGCTCCCATGTGAGCGCAGGTTTACTTTGTGCCTCAAGCTTCGATCGCACGAGTATCAGGAGCAACCCCATCAGAAAAAGGGTTCTTCGCATTACGACTCCATAGTTCCTCAGCAGTTGCTGTCCCACCCGAACAACAGAGCGGGTGTTCCAGACCACCAGAAATTCAACTCAAAATGAAGATTCGTCGTCGCGGAATCGACGGCGATGAACTAGCCGAGGAGGAATGCTGGAGGGCCCCGTTCGCCACGAACCGCGGTTTCTGCCGACGTTCTTAGTTCGACGACATGCGGTATGGCGATCGCCAAAATTGTGAAGTGCGGGAACAGGCGAAGTGCTGATGATGGCAGGATCGCACTGGCTGCCCATGGGTTCGAAGAAGCGGAGAACCGGCCGTGCTGGGACGCTCGCGCGACGTCGCCCGTTCGGGATTCTTCGATCTCCGGACGCATCGCCTGCAAGTCGTCTGTTGCGGAAACCACAGGGAACAACAAAAGCAGGAGACAGCCCAGCACCATGACGGACGGGCGTACCTGCCTTCCTCGAACGCGGGCCAGTCGGGCCTGCCACCATAGCCACAAGGCCGGGATCGTCAGGAGCAGCCAGAACAGGTTGAGAGTCAGTTCCATGGGCGCGCGTTCAAAGGATGAAGACCGTCAGATGCAGGGTGCGGCGGACGCACCTCTGGACTGGTGTCTAGAATCCTAGGATACCAGACGTAAATCAATATGCCGGCAGGACTTGTACAGTCGGAGGCGCCCCGGAAACCGCCTGCTCGCTAGGGCCCAACCGTGACCTGCAACCGTTCCTTCGTCTGTAGCCTTGCCCGGTAAATCTGGTCCTTATCAAGGACCTCAGCCACCGTGTCCACATGCACCAGGTAGCTTCCGTGCGGCAGGTTTTCACCAAAAGGCAGCTCGAATGACGTCGTCCCCTGTTTGAGGTTGAAGCGTTGATATCCGATCGCCGTGGCGCGGCCGTCCTCGGCGACTGCGAGCACCACGAATGTCAGATCGAAATCGTCACCCGTGCCGTTGCTCACCTGCACCTTGCCATCAATACGGTTTCCCGACACCTTGGCGTAGTCCTTCCACTCAAGCAAGAGCGGTGGGACCACCTTCAGGTCGAACGCCTGCTTTGCCGTCTGCGGCGGTTGGCTTGTGTCGGTTACCTGGATCGTGAAACGGAAAGTTCCCGAAGCGATCGCCGCCCCTGCCAGTGCGCCGTCTTCGCTGAACTTCATACCCACCGGCACGTCGCCGCTCACCAGCGACCATTTGAAGGGAGGAATTCCGTTACGCGCGTGAAATTCGTAGCGATACGTGTGCCGTGGCGCCGCGTTAGGAAGGGAAGCCGCTTCGATGGTCAGACTAGACGGACTCGGCGGCTGGGCTTGCGCTGGTTGACCTTGCGCATACGCCGTTCGAGAGCAGGCAATCAGAATACCTAGCCACAAGGCAATCGCAACAATCCGACCTGAGACGTTCAACGGACCTCCGCATCCACTCACACTTCGATGCAATTGCCGAGGTTCTTGAGGCACTTATCTCGAAACAAGGTTCCCCAACAGGACGATGTCTGACTCCGCTTTGCCAACTGCGGCATAAATAGACCGCCCGTCACTCGACCAGGAGACTCTTCGCCCGATAAAGGTGGACTGACCGGTGTAGTCGGTAACCTGCTGCAAGCTGCCGTCGGCCGTCGACATGCGCCAGATGTTGGTGGTCGTGCTGTCGCTCAACAACAGCGACAGCCATTTCCCATCCGGCGAGAGCGTGGGCTGCATCACCACCCTACTCATCAACCGGTAGCTGGAAATCCTCCCGATCACCCGCCCTTCCCGCGAATCGGGTTTGGCCGCGAGCACCTGCATCTCCGAACCGCCATCGGCACGGGTCAGCGTGCGCGTGAAATAAAGCGTCCCGTCTGTGGCGATAGAAGGTTTGACTCCATCCTTCTGCACAAGCGTCGGAGAACCTCCCGTTAACGAGATCTTTGCCACGGAAAATCCCTCGCCGGTCGGCGGAGAAAGATAAATCCACTTGCTGTCGGCGCTCCAGCATGCCCATCCACTTTGATCCAGAAGTTTCCGTGCCCCCGTGCCATTCGGGTGGATCACCCACTGATCCACGTTCCAACCCGAGCCGCCCCGCAAGACGTATGCAATGTTCGCGCCGTCCGGCGACCACACCGGAACGCCCACGGCGATCTTCGGATCCCGATGAAACGTGAGTTGCCGAGTTTTTCCATCTACTAGATTCAGAATCCACAAATTCCCGTGCCCACCACTGTCGCTGAGGTAGACCAGTTCCTTATCATCGGGGCTGGGCGACGGTGTCTGCACCGCGGCCGTCTGATGGGTGAGTTGTTTCGCTGCAGCCACATTCTCTCGTGGCGAGCGATCGACCGGAACTCTCCACAAATCGAAGACCGTTCTCGTTCCGCTCGCAACAAGATTTCCCTTGCTATCGATATCGGGCCTGCCGTATGAAATCTCGCCGAAGGTAAGCTGCCGAAGCTTCTTCCCGCCGAGTTTCACCGACCACAGATTCATGGTCGGTAGATACAGGATGGTTTCACCTCGTGACGAGCTGTAGACCACGCCCGAGCCGTCGGGGAGCCACGCAAAACCGTCCATCGGCGTTCCGTCCGCCGTAATCTTCTGCGGAGTGCCGCCGCCGACAGGCACTCCGAACACGTCGAAGTCGAACGTCCTTCCGCCTTCGAATGCGAGCATGCTGCCGTCTGGCGACCAGCGGAGATTCGAATACCAGAAACCAACTTGCAGCGCGGCCACGACTCTCGGATTGCTGCCGTCCGCGTCGGCCGCTACCAGATCCACCTTGCCTTGCTGATAGCGAAAGTACGCGAGGTGCTTTCCGTCACGACTGAAGTCTCCGCTCTCGGCGCTATCGGCAATAGGCCGTGCCGTCCCACCCAGCGCCGGGATCTCCCATATCTGTCCAAGCCCGCCTTCTTTCTCCGCGGGCGTGAAATACAGCAGCATGGACGAGTCAGCCGACCAGCGCGGCGATTGGTGATCGGCATCGTCGTGCGTAACCTGCAATGGATTTCCGCCCGTTAGCAGCCGCACCCAGACCTGCCGGCGTCCGCTGACTTCCGCCGTAAACGCCACCGATTCGCCATCGGGAGAAAGCGCCGGTGACTCTTCCATCCCGGGAAAATCGGTCACCCGCCGCCACGTGACAGGCGCCCTCTCTGCGTGCTCGGTCCGTAAGAAGGGCCACGCCGCAAGTCCCGCGAGCAAAACCAGCAGCGCCGTAACCGCCGCGAACCACGGCCACACACGGGCCCGCGGCTTCTCGGCCACAGACGCGACTACGCCGCTCCCGCTTGTCGGAGTCGAGAGCAATTCGAGATTGAAGCCCAGGTCACGCGCCGACTGGTATCGCTGCGCCGGATCCTTCTCCATGCAGCGGTGCACGATCCGTCCCAGGGCTGGCGGCAGATTGCCGACCTCGGTAGTAAGTTCGGGCGGCTCCTCTTTCAGGATGGCGCTCATCGTGTCCGCCGCCGTATCGCGCTGGAAGGCACGCTTGCCGCACAGCATCTCGTACAGGATGGCGCCCAGGCTAAACAGGTCCGACCGCGCATCCACTGCCTGCCCGCGCACCTGCTCCGGCGACATATATCCCACTGTTCCCAACACGATGCCCGGCTCGGTGTTGTGCAAACTCACCGTGTCCTGGTCACCGGTCGTATCGGCGGTGATGAGCTTGGCCAGGCCGAAGTCCAGGATCTTCACCCCCCCATCCCGGGTGATAAACAAGTTTTCTGGCTTCAGATCGCGGTGGACAATGCCGCGATCGTGAGCGGCGGCCAGCCCGCGCGTAATCTGGATAACGTAGTCCACAGCCTTCCGCACCGGCAGCGGGCCCGCTCCAAGGCGTTCGCGCAGCGTTTGACCTTGCAACAGCTCGCTGATTACGTACGCGGGCCCATCCTTGTCCGAGCCGAAGCGGTAAATACTGACGATGTTGGGATGGTTCAGCGCGGCGGCTGCCCGGGCTTCCTGCTCGAAGCGCCTCAGCCGCTCGGGATTCTTCTGTAACGATGGAGGAAGAACCTTGATCGCCACTTCACGATCGAGGCTGTGATCGCGCGCCGCGTAGACTTCGCCCATCCCACCGGCTCCAATCTGCGAGACGATCTCGCAATCTCCGAACCGGGTTCCGGGAGCGATCCGCATAGATGTGTCGCGAAATTATACGGCGGAAGCCGCGCGAAACGGCCCCTTTCGGTCTGCCGTGGTTGCGTTTGTTGGGGCGGGCTTGCATGTGCAAAAATGCGACCCCATGGATACAGCAACCCTCCGCGAACGGACCACCGACGCCATCCGCTACTGGGAGCCGCGACGAATCCTCTACAACCTGGGTTTGGCGGCGATCGTACTGGCGTATTTTGTGATCGGTCTGCCTGGGGCAAAGCGCACCGTGACCTTGGACTTCATCTTTCTCCTGTTCTTGTTGGCGGTTCTTGCTAACGTCGGTTATTGCGCTGCGTACGTGGTGGATATCTTCGCCCAGACATCGGGCTTTCGCGACGTGTGGCAGCGCTATCGCCTGATTCTTTTCCTGCTCGGGACCACGTTCGCCGGCATAATTACCCGTTTTTGGGCTATGGCCTTTTGGTCACGACGCGATTAAACCGCCCGGTTTCACGTCACAATACCTTGTGAGCCCGCCTCTCGACGGCCCCTGTGTTCCGGGATAAGCTGTTGCGTTTCGCATCGGGGGGTGCTCTGCCATGCGTGCTGCGGTCGACAAGATGTGGCCCGAAATTCAATGGATCCAGGACTCCAAACTCCGCGAACAAGTCGCCCTGACGTGGGCAAAAGCTTTGGAACGAAGTCCCTTAAAGGCTGAAGATCTGAACTACATTCCGTTCACCCTGCTCGTCCCCCACTGCCCGATCACCTTCCTAGAACACAAGCGCTGTGTTGTGCACATTGCGCGCAAAAGCGCCGAGGCCATGAAGGAATTCATGGGGCGAGCGTTGCCCGTGAACGTCGATACCGTAATAGCGGGCGCCATCCTCGCCGACGTGGGCAAACTCCTCGAATACGAACTTGGACCGGACGGTCAGGCTCGCCAGAGCGAACGCGGCGAACATCTGCGTCACCCTTTTACCGGGGTCGCATTAGCGCTCGAATGTGGCGTACCCGACGACGTCTGCCACATCATCGCTGCGCACGCCGCCGAGGGCGATCAGGTGAAGCGCACGACCGAAGCGTACATCGTGCACCACGCTGACTTCATGGCCTACCTGCCCTTCAAGAACCCGAAGAACGTGAAGGTCAAGCATCGTTAGGAGACCGCACATGTCAGTTGACGATCAGAGGTTTTCGGCCAACGACCAGGGACTAACCACCTACGACGGTTGTTTCGGAGACTCCTTTCTTGTCCACTAAACCCGCCGCCACGCTAAAAGAAACCATCACCGCGAAGATGTCTCGGTGGGCCGCCGCCCTCGACTACAAACAGCTCTCACAAGATGCCGTCTACCAGGCTAAGCGCTTCCTGCTCGATTCGGTTGGTTGCGCGCTCGGCGGCTATAAGCAGCACGACGTCAAGATCGCCCTCGGAGTCCTCGACGAAGTCGCAGGCCGCGGACCCGCCACGGTGATCGGCACCGGCAAGCATGTCGATGCTGTATCCGCCTCACTCGCCAACGCGCTGATGATCCGCTGCATGGATTACAACGATATCTACTGGAAGCAAGACCCGTCGCACCCCTCTGATATCTTTCCGGCCGCCATCGCCGGATGCGAGCGCGCAAAAGCCGGTGGCGAAGAACTGATCGTCGGATTCGTGTTGGGCCACGAATTCGAGATGCGTTTTTGCGAGGCCGCCTTTCCCGGAATTCGCGAGCGCGGCTGGCACCACGCCACATTGACCGCATTCGTTTCGCCTTTCGTCGCGGGCCGCGCGCTCGGCCTTTCGTGGGAGCAGATTCAGCACGCGGTAGGCATCTCGGCGAGCCGCCACTGCACGCTCGGCGCAGTCACCGCCGGCAAACTCACCATGATGAAAAACACCGTCGATCCTATGGCGACGCAAAGCGGCATGCTCGCCGCCCTGCTCGCGGAAAAGGGATACACCGGGCCCGAGCACGTGATCGATGGCAAAGAAGGCCTCGTCCATTGTTTCGGCCCCGAGTGGAAGCTCAACATCCTGACCGACGGACTCGGCGATTCGTGGCGCATCACGCAGTGCGGGATGAAGTTCTTCCCAACCGAGGCTCTGACACATGCGCCTATCTCCGCCGTGCTTGATCTGGTCAAGAAGAACGACCTCCACCCGGATCATGTCGAAAAAATCCAGATTCGCTCCCTGGCGCGCGCGGCCGACATCCTCTCCGACCCGAGCAAGTACGATCCACGCACAAAGGAAACCGCCGACCACTCGCTGCCCTATGTCATCGCCGCTGCGCTGGTCGACCGTCAGGTGGCGCCTGCGCAATTTGAAATGTCGAAAATCATGGATCCGACGATCCGCGCGCAACTAAAGAAAGTCGAAGTTGTGGCGGATCCCGAGATCGAAAAAGTCTTTCCTGCGCTGCAGCGTGTAGTCGTGAACATTACGACTACCGACGGTCGCAATTTCATCGAGCAGCTCGACTACCCGAAGGGCGATCCACGCAATCTGCTCACCGACCAGGAAATTGAAGAAAAGTTCGCCGCGCTGGCTGAGGGTGTTCTCTCGCCTGCCGCGCAAAAGAAACTCCAAGACGCCATCTGGAACCTTGAGAAGCTCAGCTCCGTCTCAAAGTTGATGGCACTGATGAAGGCAGACGTTCCGCGTGAGAAGTCGATGACTCAAGAAAAACAAATTCGAGTTGCAGTCAACAAGCCAAAGGCACATGTAAAGTCAAAATCAAAATCAACCTCACGAAAGTAGCGCCGGCGTCTCGCCGGCTGTCGCGAGGGCATCTTGCCCCCGCTGCACAGACAAGGGTTAATTCCCATGCCTCAAACCATCACTGAAAAAATCGCCCAAACCCACATGGCCGAAGGCCCGCCGCGTCCGCTGCGCGCGGGAGATTTCCTCTCCATCCGCCCGCACCACGTCATGACCCACGACAATACTTCGGCGGTCATGAGCAAGTTCCAGGGCATCGGCGCAAAGAAGATTCACGATCCCAAGCAGCTCGTCTTCGCCCTCGATCACGATATCCAGAACCAGGACGAATCCAACCAGAAGAAATATCACTCGATCGAGGCCTTCGGCAAAGAACACGGGGTCGACTTCTATCCCGCCGGTTCCGGCATCGGCCACCAGATCATGGTCGAGCGCGGTTACGTCGTCCCGGGATCATTTGTCGTCGCCTCCGATTCTCACTCCAACATGTACGGCGCGCTCGGCGCCGTAGGCACGCCGATCGTTCGCACCGACGCGGCCGCCGTCTGGGCAACCGGTGAATTCTGGTGGCAGATTCCGCGCTCGGTCGAGGTCACGCTCGAAGGCAAACTCCCCGAAGGCGCCACCGGCAAAGACGTCATCATTACACTCTGCGGCCTCTACAACCACGACGAAGTTCTCAACGCCGCCATCGAGTTCACCGGCCCTGGCGTCGCCTCGCTGTCCATGGACGCACGCTTCTCCATATCCAACATGAGCACCGAGTGGGGACCGATCGTCGGCTGGTTCCCCGTCGACGCCATCACCATCGCCTACGTTCGCGGTGTGCACCAGCGCCTCAAAGCGCAAGGTATCGAACGCTTCACCGAAGCCGATATCCAGGAGTGGTCTTCGAATCCACCTCGGCCTGATCCCGGCGCAACCTACGCCGCAAAGATCGCGCTCGACCTCGCGCAAGTTACACCCCATGTCTCTGGCCCCGACACCGTGCAGGTGATGCAATCGCTTGCCGAGATGCAGCGCAAGGAAGTCGCGATCCAGAAGGCCTATCTCATCTCGTGTGTGAACTCGCGCCTCGAGGATCTCGATGCCGCAGCGCACGTTCTCAGAGGAAAGAAGATCGCGCCCACCGTGAAGTTCTACCTGAGCGCCGCGAGCAAGGGGGTGCAGGACGAGGCCGAGAAGCGAGGCATCTGGCAGGTGCTTACCGACGCTGGCGCTCACCCGCTGCCCGCCGGATGCGGCCCCTGCATTGGCCTCGGCGTCGGCCTTCTCGAAAAAGGCGAAGTCGGCATCTCGTCGACCAACCGCAACTTCAAAGGGCGCATGGGATCGCGCGACGCCCAGTGCTACCTCGCCAGCCCCGAAGTCGTCGCCGCTTCCGCCGCCGCCGGATACATCTGCGGCCCGCATCAGTTCGCCGATCGCAATCCTGACCGCCGCTACACCGAAATCGCAATGAAGGGAAACACCGGCGCTGAGAAGGTCGAGATTCTCCAAGGCTTCCCCGAGAGCGTGCGAGGGCGCCTCGTCTTCCTGCCGCAGGACAACGTCAATACTGACGCGATCTACGGCAAGGACTATACCTACCGCGACGACATGACCAAGGACATGATGGCAAAGGTCGTCATGGAGAATTACGATCCGCAATTCGCCGCGCGCACCGAGGCTGGCGACGTCATGGTTGGCGGCTTCAACTTCGGCACCGGGTCGAGTCGCGAGCAGGCTGTCACCTGCCTGAAGGCGAAAGGAATTCCGCTGGTGATCGCCGCCAGCTTCTCGCAGACCTATTTGCGCAACGCCTACAACAACGGCTTCTTGTGCGTGGAAGTTCCACAGCTGGTGAAGCGCCTGCGCGAACAATTCGCGGCGCAGATCGCCGCCAAAGAAAAGACGATCATCCCCGGCGATGCCATCGACATCGATTTCACGTCGAGCGTGATCACTTGGCGCGTCGAAAAGTTCCCGTTCCCGGCACTAGGCAGTGTCCCGCAGTCATTAGTGATTGCCGAAGGAGTGGAAAACCTTGTGGCCAAGCGGTTGGGACTAGCGCATGCCACCTAGAGACTGGCACTGCATACGTGGGGACAGACGCCCTCGTCTGTCCGGCGGAGCAAAGCTCCGCAACCTTTTGCCGAGGGTTCACAGGTACGACATGGGTACTCAAGTGACCGCTGAAATCGAACTCCCACTCCAGCCTGTCTTGATTTCTCCGTGCCTCCGTGCCTCCGTGTCTCCGTGGTGAAAAGGCTTTTATAGGAGCTCATACATGCCCGAATACACCGTAGTCACGATGCCCGGTGACGGCATCGGCAACCAGGTCCTTCCCGAATCCCTTCGTGTTCTCAAAGCCGTCGGCTTCGACGCCGAGTACGTCCACGCCGACATCGGTTGGGACTGCTGGTGCCGCGAAGGCAACGCCCTTCCGGACCGCACGATCGATCTGCTCGCCAAACATAAGCTCGGCCTCTTCGGCGCGATCACCTCCAAGCCCAACAAGGCTGCGCAAGCCGAACTCGATCCCGAACTCCGCGACAAGGGCTACGTCTATTACTCGCCGATCGTGACCATGCGCCAGAAGTTCAATCTCGACGTCTGCATGCGTCCTTGCATCGGATTCACGGGCAACCCGCTGAACTACATCCGCAAGCGCACCGACGGGGGCTTCGACGAGCCGCAGATCAACACCACTGTCTTCCGCCAGAACACCGAAGGCATGTACGCCGGCATCGAGTGGACCAACCCGCCCGTGGTCGTACGCACGGCGCTCAACTCGCATCCCAAGTTCAAAGCCTTCGCTAAAGTGCCCGGTCCCGATATCGCCATCAGTGTCCGCGTCATTACCCGCCCAGCGGCATGTCGCATCATCACTGCCGCCTTCGAGTACGCCAGAAAAAAGAAGTTCAAAGCCGTAACCATCTGCGAGAAGCCCAACGTCGTGCGCGAGACCAGCGGCATGATGGAAGAGACCGCCAAGGAAATACAAAAGAACTATCCCGACATCCAGCTCTGGTCCACGAACATCGACGCTCAGCTGATGTGGCTGAACAAGAACCCCGAAGACTACAACGTGATCGTCGCCTCGAATCTGTTTGGCGACATCCTTTCCGATGCCTTCGCCGGCCTCGTCGGTGGGCTCGGATTCGCCGCCTCGGGCAATATCGGAGACAGCGTCGCCGTTTTCGAGCCGACGCACGGCTCCGCTCCCAAATACGCCGAGCTCAATCCGCCGATCGTGAACCCGATCGCCATGATTCTTTCCGCCGCCATGATGGCCGAGCATGTCGGTGAGACCGACAAAGCCGAACGCATCCGCAACGCCGTCGCCGCCGTCGTCAAAGAAGGAAAGGTCCGCACCTACGACATGATGCGCATCTCCGGCGGCGCTAGGTCGATCAGCCAGGGTGCCGCCTCGACTGTGCAGATGACCGATGCCATCCTGGCCAGGCTGTGAGGAACCACGTTGGACACGCAACGGCACACGGTAATTGCCTTAACATGGTTGCTGCGCAACCTCTGTGTACCCTGTGGTTTGATTCTGTTCGATGGCTGCTGACTCAAAGACAACTCGAGCCGCCGAAGCCGGTCACTGGGGCCCCGATGTCCGCTCCGACTTGCACGTCGCCATCGAGCCGCGCGACTCCGGTGGCATCGATCTCGGACTCGAATCCCGCGTCGCTCCTTATTATGGCGATGCCATCCGGACGCAGGCCCGCCAGGTTCTGGAAAGCCTGGGCGTGAAGAACGCCAAAGTCTCGATCCACGACGAAGGCGCGCTGCCCTACGTGATCGCTGCTCGCATCGAGACCGCCGTCCGTCGCTCGGGACTCGGTGCCAAGCAGAAGTCGCTTCCCGAGAAGATCGCAACTCCCGCGCCGTCGCAAAAAGACCGCCTGCGCCGCTCGCGCCTCTATCTTCCTGGTACCGAGCCGAAGTACACGATCAACGCTGGCCTGCACGGCCCCGACGCGATCATCCTCGATCTCGAAGATTCCGTTCACCTCGCCGAGAAAGACGCGGCGCGTCTCCTCGTCCGCAATGCGCTGCGCGCCGTCAGCTTTGGCGATTGCGAGCGCATGGTCCGCATCAATCAGCTTCCGCTTGGCCTCGAAGATCTCGCCGAGATCATCCCCGAAGGACCAGACCTTATTCTGATTCCTAAGGTCGAGCATCCGGGCCAGGTGACGCAGGTCGATCACATGATTAGTGAGTTGAAAGTCCGTCACTCGATCAACCGGCCGATCTGGCTCATGCCGATTCTCGAATCGGGGCAGGGAATCGAGAACGCCGCCGCCATCGCCGCCTCAACTGAGAACGTGGTCGCGCTCACTATCGGTCTGGAAGACTACACCGCCGATCTTGGTGTCGCCCGCACGCCCGAAGGCCGGGAGTCGCTCTACGCTCGCACTCGTCTCGTCAATGCTGCGAGAGCCGCCGGGGTTCAGGCCATCGATTCCGTCTACAGCGAAGTCGCCGATATGGATGGCCTCAAGCGCTGGGGTGAAGCTTCACGCGCACTTGGTTTCGAAGGCATGGGATGCATTCATCCCGCGCAGATTCCCGTGATCCACGCGGCCTTCGCACCCACGTCCAGCGAAATCGAGAACGCACAGAAAATCGTCAGCGCATTTGAAGAAGCACAGCAGCGCGGCGTTGCGGTCGTCAGCCTGGGATCGAAGATGATCGATCCGCCGGTCGTACAGCGCGCGCTGAAATTGGTCGCCCGCGCAAAGGCAATGGGACGGGCGTGAACCTCTTTTGAGCTACGGAGCCGGTGCATTTTTGTTCGTTGGCAACCTATGACGATCAAGCCGAAGCGAAATATCGATAGCGACGGTCACCATCACCAACTAAGGCCCCAACTCTCACCCTACAACTGGCATCCTGAGCGGAGTGAGCCGACCGCCGAATGTAGTCGAAGGACCCCTT
>Ga0126371_10001932_pt1 | contig 17716 bp, 11 predicted proteins | sample PanSoiMetaPlot_4_FD_110145 | JGI IMG/M metagenome (GOLD analysis project Ga0126371, IMG submission 110145) | Tropical forest soil microbial communities from Panama - MetaG Plot_4 | ecosystem: Environmental > Terrestrial > Soil > Tropical forest > Bulk soil | place: Panama | collected 2016-02-17 | reverse complement strand
TGAAGGCTTCCATCGTCGAGGGGTTGAACACGGCGCCGTCGGAACCGCCGGCTAGCGGCAGGGTGGTGAGAATCTTGCCATCCCTGGCGCTGAGGATCACCATCATGGGCTGCGGCGGCTGGGCCGGCGGCGTTCCCGAATTCCCGCACGCAGCGAAAAGAACGTCGTTCTTGACATCGAGCGCGAGGCCGTTGCAGCGGCCGCCCTTGTCCTCGAACGGATAGTGCGCCACCGCTTTCATGGTCTTGACATCGACGGCGGTTACGCTGCCGGGTACATCCTGCATCACGACGTAGAGCATGCCCTTGCCGTCGGCGATGCCCTGCTCAGGCACACCGCCTAGATCGATCTTGCCGAGGACGCTGCCATCCTTGGCATCGATCACGGTGGCATCCTTGGTGGGGTGACTGAAAATGTAGACGTAGTCGTTGAAGGAATCGAAGTAGATACCGTCCGGCGCGTTGCCGGCGCCGGTGTCGATGGTCTTGATGAGCGTCATGGACTTGGTATCGAACATCGAGACCGGCCTGCTACTAGTAAAGCCGTGGCCGGACTTCGGGTCGACCGCGGCGCCTTGTCCGCCAATGCCGGCGACCTCGTTAATCAGGTCGAGGGTGTCGAGGTTGTAAATCGACAGCCGTGTCGGTACCGCCGGCGCGGCAGCCCTTGAGTCGGTGGCTTCGACAGCCGGCGCTCCCCGGCGCGGGATGTAGAGGCGGCGTCCCGCGGAGTCGGCATAGATGTAATCCCAGCCGCCCTCTCCGCCGACGCGGGCGGTCTTAAGCACTTTGTACGGGCCTGATTGTTGAGCCACGACCAGCGCGGCCAGCACCACGATTCCGATGACGGCCAAAAGGACAAATCGTCGCATGGAGTTCCTCCTTAAAAACCGGAACCAAACGCGAGGGTTCGGGTTGGAGGGAATCATAACATAGACAGCGCTAGACGTCTGGAAAGGAATTGACCCGATTCAACCAGCCCTTCAGAAACCTAGAGAGAGAAGGCTGTCGCGCGACGAGATTCTGATAGTAGTCGATGCGGGCCGTTTTGTATTGGCGGTAGACTTCGTCCGCATCGGCATTCGCCAGCGCTTGAAGAGACGCCGGCCCGATAGAGCCATCGACCGTCAGAGCCGCTCCGAGGCCGTTGAGGACGGACTGCAACGTTTTCGTGGCGTTCGTTCCCGCATTCACGTAAAAATCAAAAACGATATTGGCAAGGTTTTGCGAGGGGTACTGTCCGGCACGGATGGGGTCCCAGTAGCGCGCCTTATAGATGATGCCGGCTTGGGCGTCGGTGAGGGCTTTGAGATTGTCGAGGCTGGGTTCAACGCCCAACAGCGATTGGGCGCAGAGCCCGAAGGTAGTCAGAGTAATGCCCTTGTTGGTGGCGCCGCCGGGGTCCGCCGGGTCGTCGACAAACCCGCCTTCAAAGCCCAGCAACATCGGAAGAAACACATCAAAGTCAGCCATTCGTTTCCAGCCCTTGCGAAGCGCGTCCCGGGTGGGAGCGTCGCCGACCTATTTTCCCTTGTCCGCGCGGCTTTTGGGAAACGATCGTTGCGGAAACCGAAGAAGATTTGTTCCAAGAAAAGAGGTTAGAGCGGGGACTCCGCTTGGTACCAAGGGGAGCGCGCGGGTCCGATTTGCCAACCAGCCCTGGCGGGCTTTGCCGACGTTGCGGTTGAGCTTCTCCCACGACTCGATTGTCGCGCGAGGGCAATGAAAACCCGGGGGTGCCCGGCGGGCAATTTGGCGGTAAAGCGCTGATGCGGCGGGGGATAGGAAAATTTTGTCCGCGCGTGATTGAAAAAGGTCTCATCAGTTTCGCAGCGTCCGGGTTGCGGCGATTCTTGCCGAAAGCTGGTCTACCGACAACTGATAGCGAGCAAGTTGCGCGTCTTGGGCAGCTGATTCCTTCGCGTTCACTAAAGCCTGCTGCGCATCGCTTAAGGCGGCCGCCAGCATTCCGGAACGCTTACGGGCTTCACTTCTTTCCGCATAAAACTGAGCCAGCCGCGCGCGCTCGACGAGATTCGCGGAGTCGGAGGCCACGAGTCGTTCCTTGATTCGTACCGCTTCATCCATCAATCGCAAGCCTTCGCGGACCCGGCCGGTCTTACTCAGCCACTCGCCCACGTTCAAGTCCGCGACCGCCAGACCGTTTTGTAGAGTCGCATTGCGGGGATCGGTGGAGGCCAGGTCACGATAGATCTTCCGCCCCTCCACGAAACTGAGCAGAGTCTGCCTGGCGTCTCCCAGCCCCTCGTAACACATGGCCAGGTGATTGTAGGCCACCGCTACATCGCGGATCCGGTTAGTGGAGGAAGAGCCGAGGGCCAATTCTTTGGCGATGGCCAAAGCGTTTTGTTCGTCGAGGGCACACTCCTGGAAACGGCCTTTCGCGTTTAGTGAAGTCCCCAAGTGGACGTAATTGATCTCCAGGGCTCTCCTGGCATCCTCGTCGCGAGGATCACTTTTCAAAAGAGCGCCGTTGACGGCAATGGCCTTTCGGAAGCTGAGCACGGCTCCACCCAGATCGCCAAGGCTTCCCGATTCAATGATGCCCGCAACGTCGTAGTCGTTCCCCAATTCCGCGAGGGTCTCGAGAACGGACGGGTCGCGGCTTCGCAAGTCTTCCGAGATTCGAGTGGCTTGGCGAATCCCGACGAGAGCGGCATTGGCGGATCCATTGGCCATCAGTTGAGTGGCAACCAGGCGATAACAGACTGCCAGCGCCAGCATGTCGCCGGCTGTCTTCGGATTGGCTTTGGCGATGCCCTGCCGAATCGCCAGCGCCTTCTGCAGGCTTTTCAGCGCTCCGGCGGCGTCCCCCAGATTGGCGCGGCCATATTGTCCCTGGACCAGCGCGACGCGCTCATAGGCGGCTGCGATATCCCGCTGCAAAGAGAGGTCGCCGGAGGAGTCTTTGACGAGCATGTCGAGGTAGTGCAGCCCGCGATCTACGAACAGCTTTCGAGCGGGCGTCGAGCCGGGAAGGTCCTGAATGGCATCGTGAAATTCGAAGATCACGGAGTGGGCCAGTTCGCGGACATAGTTAAACCGCCGTTCCGCACGGGCACGCTGGACCTCGACGGCGTGAGCCTCCCAGAGAGTGGCAGCCATGCCCCCAATCAGCGAGAAGGCGAACAAAACGGCAGCGGCAGTGGCGGTCTTATGACGCGTGACGAATTTACCGGCCCGATAGGCGAATGTGTCCTTGCGCGCCGCAACCGGCAGTCCTCTGAGGAATCGATCGAGATCGCCGGAAAGCTGCTCGGCGGACGCGTACCGGCGGCCGGGCTCCTTGTGCATGGCCTTCAGCACAATCGTGTCCAGATCTTCAGGGACCCGACGCACGGCACTCGGTTTCGTTGGCTGTCCTTGGCAAATTACGCGGGCAATTTCTTCGGAGGTCCGAGCGGCAAACTGGTACGGCATTTCATCGGTCAAAAGCTGATATAAGAGCACGCCCAGCGCGTAGATGTCGCTTGCCGTAGTGATTGGCTGACCGAGAACCTGCTCCGGACTGGCGCACTCGGGGGTCATGAGCCGCACCGAAGTCATGGTGACATCCCCATCGGGCTCGAGCAGCTTGGCGATGCCAAAATCGAGCAGCTTCGGCGCGCCGTCCCTGGTCACCAGAATATTGGCCGGCTTGAGATCGCGATGGACCACCAGGTTCTGGTGCGCAAACTGCACGGCAGAACAGACGGTCTGGAACAGCTTCAACCGTTCTGGAATTCTCAGCGAGTGCTGCTGCGCATAATCGCTGATGGGCACGCCCTCGATGTAATCCATGACGAGGAAGGGCCGGCCGTCGCGAGCAGCTCCGCCATCCAGCAGCCTCGCGATATTCGGATGGTCGAGAACGGCCAAGATCTGACGTTCGTGCTGGAAGCGGCGCAGGATAAAATCCGTATCCATGCCTCGCTTGACCAGCTTGATCGCCACTTGCTTACTGAAATCGTTGGTGCGAACGGCGCGGTAGACCGTCCCCATGCCACCGCCGGAGATCAGCTCGCAGAGCCGATAGGCGCCCAGTTGGCTTCCGGTCAGACATTCCTGATGCAATCGATCCAGCGCGGACGACGCCATGAAGTCTCCCATGTCCGCGTGGGAATCGAGCAGGCTACGCACCTCAGAGGCCAGCGATAAGTCGCCGCCGCACAACTGGAGGAGGAGCGCCTCACGGCCGACAGGCTCGATCTCGAGGCAAGCATTGACAATTGGCTTGACGCGCGCCCACTGGTCACGATCCATAGGCACCTTTTCGGTTGAGTTCGCGATAGAGCCAGGACCGGGCCACGGTCCAATCGCGGGTCACGGTGGAAGACGAGATCCCCAGGAACTTAGCAGTACCCTCAATCGTGAGGCCGCCAAAGAAACGGAGCTCGATAATACGCCCCTGTTGGGGGTCCAGTTCTGACAGGCTGGAGAGCGCTTCATCGACCGCGACCAGGTCGATGTCCTGCCGGTCGGGCACAGCCAATGACTCGTCCACCGTCAACATGGTTCTACCGCCGCCCCGTTTCGAGGCATTACGCTTCCGGGCGTAGCCTACCAAGATCCGGCGAATGATCTGCGCGGCAACCGCAAAGAAGTGGTCCCGGTCCTGGAAATGCACGCGGCGCTGATCGACCAACTGGAGGTACGCCTCGTGCACCAGAGCGGTGCTTTGCAGCGTATGGCCCGGGCGTTCGCGCCGCAGCTGGCGGTCCGCCAGCCGGCGCAGCTCGTCGTACACGAGGGGAGTTAACTCGTTTAAAGCCTGAAGGTTACCCTGACGCCATTCGACCAGGAGCGTCGTCACATCTTTCTTGACCACGGCAATCCACCCGATCTCCTGCCAGATTCTACAAGAAAAACGGCCTTGGTGTGATTGAATCGGCGGTTCATTTTCACGTAAGGGTAATAGGACTCTTTGTAGCGAGAGAGTCGAGACAGCATCGAGCTTGGCCGGCAATGCAAGCTCACAACGGAGGAACGATGAAATCCGGTGTATTCCTGAAGCACTCAAGCGTGGGCAGCTATGTATTTTCCGTCATGCTGCTGACAGCTCTGGCGAGCGGAACTGTGCGGGCCGACACCATCGACGTAACTGTGGACACGACGGCGTTGTCCGGAACTACCGCGGCGCTCGCTTTCGACTTTATCGACGGCGACGGTTTGATCAATAACAGCGTGTCGATCGGAAATTTTCAGTCCGATGCGGTAATCGGCCCAGCAGAGACTACTGGCGACGTGACAGGCGCGCTTCCGGGAACGGTGACGCTCTCGGACACGCAGTTCTTCAACGAGTTGCTCCTACCTGCGACGCTGGGCACGTCCATCAGTTTTGAACTCGACTACACCAACATCCCGGGTTCGCCGCCGGATGCCTTTTCACTTTTTCTGCTGGATGCCGCGGGGATCAATTCGCTGGTGACGACCGACTTACCAGGCGACGAGCTTCTCGAGGTCGATATGAGCGGGGGCCCAAACGGAACGGTGTTGACGGCAAGCACGATCGATCCCGGGATTGGCGTCACACTCGGTTCCGGTTCGCCAACGCCGACGCCAACTCCAGAGCCCAGCCTGATGCTGCTGTTGGGCGCCGGGCTGATGCTCATGGCCTGTGAGCGAGGGCTACGCGGCCGCCGCCGAGACGGGGCCAAAGGCCGGGCGGGACACTCAATCACGATTGGCGCCGCTGTGATCGCCGTGTCCGCAGCCGGCATCGCCTCGCCCCAGAGCCTGCCCAGTCTCGATTCCGATCTTCTAGTGAGCCTGTCCGGTATCGTATACGACCGCACTGCGAACACCTTCGATGTCCGGGCAACGCTCATGAACACTTCGGCCTTGACGCTCTCGGGGCCATTTTCGTTCGTGCTCACCAGCACCACGCCCGGCAGCGTGTTCCTGGCCAACGCCACCTGCCGGACTGCGCAGGACCAACCCGTCCTGGTGGCCAACTTTCCCAGCAACGGCCTGGTGCCGGGCACGAGCTTGCCGCCCATCACGCTGCAATTCAACAATCCGTTACAGGTAGGGTTCACATTCACGCAAACGGTTCTCGCCGGGGATCAGTGCGCGTCGCAACTGGTCTTTCGCGCGTTTAGCGATGCCTTTCCACTGCCTGACGACGCGACCTTGTTACAGGCCTTGCAACTGGAGCAGCCGGCGCTTTGCCTGATCACCACGCCTGCCAATCCGATGACACTCTCACAAGCCTTGACCTCGATTCAGCAGAACGTGGATCAGTTCGCGGGAGCGGGCGCGATGGAATCGTTCCTGGCAGGTGTCGCGGGGATGGGGCAGGATGAACTTTCCACGTGGGCGATGGCGGCGCTGTTCAATCAAGGGGGCGCCGGGGCGCTGGCGGCCTTCCTGGCGGCACACCAGAATGATCCTCAGAACCCTGTGCACCTGGTGAACGCCGCGGGCGTGGCCGGTTTGATCGGCCTGCCCAACGAAGCGCTGGCGATGCTGGATGCGGCCGATGCGCTGGGAGGCGACTTCGGGTCTCCGATGGGCATCCACGGCCAAGCCGTAGCACTCAACAACCGAGGTTTCGCTTTGTCGCAATTGGGCCAGTGGTCTCAAGCACAACCACTACTGAGCAACGCTGTGTCGATGGAGCCGCTGCTGGCCGAAGCTCGCACCAACGTGGGAGTCGCCCAGTTGTGTCAAGGCGACGCCGGCGACGGCGAGAAGAACATACGGGCCGGGCTGAGGCGTTCTCCCGCAGATCTTCGGTACGATCAGATCTTCGATCTCTCGGCCGGGGTTACGCCCAGCCTGCCGCATCTTCCATACCCGGCGATCGCGAGCCAGCTAGAGGCTTACCAAACGTTCTATCAGAGCTACGTGCCGGCGATCTATCAACAAGCAAACGATCTCCAAGCGCAAGCAACCAGCCTAAACCAGCAGGCCGCGCAACAAGAATTGATAAATCCGCTGCCTCCACTGGACAGCCAACATCTGCTTGACATAGGAGCGGCCTTCGGGCGCATTCAACGCGAACTCTGGGACGACCAGACGCCTCCAGGGCTGGCAAGCCTTTGGTCGAATGTGCAGACCGGGCGGCAGGCCGTCAACAACCTGGCTACGGAGGCTTTCAATCAATTCGGCATCCTTGGGGGACAGGAACCACTTCCGTGCTGTGACGTCCACGGCGTGGAAACATCGGCTCACGCAGCGTGGCGTCAAAAATGCCAAACGGCAGCCAAGGGGCTGCTCACGCAGTTCCTGTTCACGCAGGGGCGTTATGAGCAGGCAAGCCGGGCCTTTTCCGTCCCCTGGTATCAAGCATTGACGGGCTTGGCGGCCAATGTGAGCGATCCGCTATTCGAGCAAGGGATCGGAGTCGCGGCTCAGTCCACCCTCACTTCACAATTTGGGGACGTCGCCGGCGGGGCTTTGAACATCATGACTCCGATGGTGGCGATCTGGCAGTTAGGCCAGGGGCCCGCGGAGGCGGCGACGCCACCGTCCGATGAGCCTGCTGCAGCCATACCGCCACCGTGCCCACCCGTACTTTGGGGCGGACACCTGACCTATAGCATTTTCGGGTTCGGGGTGGGCGTGAATTGTGACGGCATATCCGCTTCAATCGACTCTCCTGGCATCAAGAATTTTCTCGGCGGTAAGATCCCTACACAACTTCCGATTGTGTCCAAAGTGAACTTACAGTGGAACGGCAACTGGTCGGTATTTTCGGGCGTGAGCCTAGGCGCCGGTCCGGTTTCCGTAAAGCCGGGTTTCGTCGTCGTGGGGAATGGTCAGAATATTACCGGTTTCGGCTTGTCGAGCGCTCAGAGCCTGGGCGCCGGACCGTTCAAGCTGGGAACCAACTTTCAAGTGATGGTAACCGGGGCGGCGAACGTCGGAATCAACACGCCATAGTGGCGTGGCGAGGAGAATTGGTTAGCTGGAGCTACGTGCCCCCGCCCTTACGCGACGGGCTGGATCCGGGTTGACAGGCGGGCCACGCCGCTACTTGGAGGGCAAAGCCCAGGCGAAGATTACGTTCTGCACGGGCGTCAGCAGGTACTGCCGGCCGTTCAGTTCGTAGGTCATCGGCGATGCCTGCATCCGGCCGCCTACCGGCACGTGCCACAACGCTTTGCCGGTCTCGGGATCGAGCGCCAGCAGATTGTCGGAATTGTCGGCCGTGAAGAGCAGCTTGCCGGCGGTTGTGAGGATTCCGGCGGCGCCTTCGCCGTCGCCGATCTCGTGCCGCCAGCGGATGTCGCCGGTCTTGGTGTCGATTGCTTCCACCAGAGACCGCGCCCAGAGATTGCGATCACGGCCGGCCCAACCCTCGGGCTTGCCTTCGGCGGTCATATAGAAGACGCTCCACAAGCGGCGCGCGCTCAGATAGAAAAGGCTGGTGTCCGGATCGTAGCTCGGCGCCAGCCAATTAGTGGCGCCATCGGATCCCGGCGACACCAGCACACCATCGGGCGTTGGTTCTTTGTCTTTTTTCGGCCGCGGCTGCCCGTGCGCGTCGACGCCCTCCGCCCAGTTAGTGGGCAGAAACGGCTTCGTTAAAACGTGCTCGCCGGTGGTCCGGTCGAGCACAAAAAAATATCCGTTGCGGCTGCCCTGCGCGAGAAGCTTGCGGCGCACGCCGTTGCGCACGTCGTCGAACAGGACCGGCGTCTGCACGGCGTCCCAGTCGTGGGTGTCGTGCGGCGATGGCTGAAAGTGCCACTTCAGCTTACCGGTTTGAGGATCGAGCGCCACAATTGAGCATGTATACAGGTTGTCGCCCTTGCGACTCTCGCCGTTCAGAACCGGGTTAGGATTGCCGATCCCCCAGTACAGGAGGTTCGATTCGGGATCGTAGGTGCCGGTCATCCAGGTCATACCGCCGCCGTGGGAGATGGCGTCGGTGCCGCGAGGCCAGGTTTCGGAGCCGGGCTCGCCCGGCTTCGGCTGGGTGTACCAGCGCCACTGCAGCTTGCCGGTTTCCGGATCGCGCGCATCGAGAAATCCCGGAACGTCGGTCACGTCGCCGGAGACTCCCGCGATGACGTGATCGCGGATCACCAGCGGGGCCATGGTCGCAAAGTAGCCCAGCTTCGGATCGGCCAGCTCGATATCCCACCGCACCGTACCGTCCTTAGCGTTCAGCGACACCAGGTGGCAATCGGGCGTTTCGAAATAGAGCCAGTCTTTGTACATGCCGACGCCGCGCTGGCCGATGTGATCGCCTTGCGATTCGCGAAGGTAATGCCAGATGGTGCGGCCCGTGCGCGCATCGAGCGCCCATACGTTGTCGGGCGCAGTCAGATAGAGGATGCCGTTGACTTCGAGCGGTGTTGATTTGATCGCGACCGACCGCAGCTGCGCCACCCAGGCCACGGAGAGCTGGCCCACATTCGACTGGTTGATTTGCGAGAGGGGGCTGTAGCGGCGGCCGGAGTAATCGCCGTTGTAAGTGGGCCACGTGTCCGTGGGTGGCCTGAGCAGGGCGGCCGGATCGAGCCCATCGGCCGCGAGACACGGCAGTGCCCACAAAAATGCGGCGGCAAGCAATCGGTTCAGGCTCATTTCAAGGTCTCCAGGTAGGCGAAGACATCATGAATGTCGCGATCGGTGTACTTCTCCATGAGCGCCCGGTGTGCGGCCAGCGGATCGTGGATTTCGACCTTCACTTCGCTGTGCGGCCAGGAGCGATACCAGCCGTCCTTGCCGCGAATGGCGATCTCAAACTCGTCGTTGTGCTCGACTGTTCCCTCGACCGCCTGGCCGACGCGCGGGGTGACCGTGGCGGTTGGTTTCGCGCCGCCGCCCGGGAACAGAAATCGCTGTTGCAGATCGAGCGGGCTATATTTGTTCGCCACGCCCGCGAGATCTCCGGTTGGCGAGTGGCACGCGGCGCATCCGCCCGCGCCTTGGAACCACGCTTTGCCCGCCGCCGCGTTCCCGGTGAGCAGCTTCGCCACCGGATAATCGCGCGGGACGCGGTTGCTTTGCAGCGCGGCATTCGCCTGGCTGTGCAGGAAAACGGCGATGTCGGAAATCTGCGGCGCACTGAGGGTGGAGAAGGCCGGCATGCCCTGGTCCGGCCGACCGTTGCGAATTACGGGTCCGAGCTGGTCGCCCATGGTGTCGTGACTGAGAACCGCCGAGCGGATCAGATCGGGCGCGCGGTTTCCCGTCGCGTCGTCGCCATGGCAGAATCCGCAGCTCGATTTGAACTGCGTGCGTCCACGCTCCACGGCGGTGCGATCGAACTCCGGCGCACGCGGCTGTGCGGCGGCGATCACTGCCGCAGCGCACCACAAGGCGGTCCGGGCCCACGTCATACCGTGCACGTCTCCACAGCCTGCCGCAAGCTAGTCATCGGATCGCGGACCGGCAAAAACTCGTGCGCGAAATAGCCGTCAAACTTCAAATCGGCGATGGCCTGCGCGATCGTCCGCCAGTGCAACTCCTGCGTGTCATCCAGCTCATGGCGCCCCGGGACGCCTCCCGTGTGAAAGTGAGCGATGTACTGGATATTCTCGCGGATGGTGTGGATGACATCGCCTTCCATAATTTGCATGTGATAGATGTCGTACAGCAGCTTGACCCGTGGCGAGCCGACGCCCTTCATGACATCTACGCCCCAGGCCGTATGGTCGCATTGGTAATCCGGATGGTTGACGCGGCTGTTCAGCAGCTCCAGGCAAATGGTGATGCCGGCGTCCTCGGCGTATTTGCTGACGCGCCGCAGCCCGGTAATGCAGTTGGCCTTGCCCTCGTCGTCGGGCTGTCCTTTGCGGTTGCCGGAGAAGGTAATGACGTTCGGGACCTTTGCCGCGGCGGCGCGGGCGATGCGTGCGCGAATCTCCTGCTCCAGCCGTTCGTGACTTTCGACACGGTTCCAGCCGTCCGGAATCTTGGCCATTCCCGTCGTGATGGTGGGTACTAAGCCATACTTGCGAACAGTCGGCCAGTCATCGGGTTCGACCAGGTCGATTCCGCTCAGCCCGATTTCAGCCGCCTGCCGGCAGAAATCGTCCATCGGGATTTTGGCATAACACCAGCGGCAGACAGATTGTTTCAGACGGCCTTTGGGGGCTGCCCCGAAGCCGCGCGCCGCCGCGAGCGCCAGACTCGTCGACAGAATGGCGGATCGTCGGGTCATGACCGGCATGGTACGCCAATCGGGTGGCCGCGGGCAAATTCAATTCGCGAGGTACGCCGGCCTTTCGGCCGCCGCGCGGCGCGGCGCCTCGCGAATCACTTTCCGCAACCAGCGCAGCTCTGTTCGGATCTGCTCGATCTTCAAGCCAAGCATCCACACCGCTTCATGAAAACGGTGGCCGACTTCTTTGCGAACAGCCGCCAACACCTCTTGACTGCCGCCGAGTTCGCGCTCCAGAAATTGCTGGCGCTTTCGCAAGTGCTTCAGAAAAACGCCGGGCCGGCATTGCCAGGAAAGCGCCATCCAGGTCAAAAACTGGGGCCGCTCACTCTGGCTCGTCCAATCCTCCCGCTCCAGCGCGTCGGCCAGCGCGGCGCGTCCACGCGCCGTGGTCTCATACACCTGGCGTTCCGGCCCGCCGGACTCGTCCTTCGACCTGGCAGATCGGATCAGCTCGAGCCGCGCCAGCTTGTCCAGAGAATAGTAGACCTGCGGACGCGAGACCCCAGCCCAGTCCCGGACTTTGCGAAACTCCAGCAGAGCATTGGCCTGATATCCGTGCATCGGGCGCTCCGCCAGCAAACTTAACAAGACCAGGTCGGGGACGGTCATCTTTTCGCTTGACTCGCGTTTCATTTAATACTAGTCTAAATCAGACTAGTTGGAACTGCAAGGAGAGACCGCATGACGATCACGAGAATGACTCCGAACCTTTATACGGATAACGTCGCCGCCTGCTCTCAGTTCTGGGTCGATCGGCTGCAGTTCGAGAAAACCGCCGAGGTGCCCGAGCCGGGCGGCCTGACGTTCGCCGTCCTGCAGAAGGGAAACCTGGAGCTAATGTACGGCAGTTACGGCAGCCTGGACCGCGAGCCGCTGGTAACGGGCGCATTCCAGCGCGGAACGAGTTTTCTATTCATCGAAGTCGATGACCTCAACGCCGTTCTGAGCGCGATGAACGATGTCCCCAAGGTCGCCGATGTCCACAAGACTTTTTATGGCGCAACGGAATTCACCGTAAAGGACCCTGCCGGGCACCTGATCACGTTCGCGCAGTTCGGAAAGTAACGCGCCGCGAACTGTGCTCGGCCTAGCGTTTGTCGACCACGACCTTGCCGGCCTTCAGCACCACTTTCGTCTTCAGCATGTACTGGATTCCTTCGAGCGGATTGCCGTCCAGCAGGATGATATCCGCCAGTTTGCCGGGTTCGAGCGTTCCGATCTGATCCGACATGTGCAGATACTCCGCCGTGTTCGGCCCCATAATCCGGATGATGTCCGCCATCGAAAACATGACGCTGTAGGACTTCAGCTCGTGTTCGAGCACCACAAGGTCCGCGTAGTTCTGATCCGTGCAGTAGCCGAGCGCCGCGCCGCCGCTGGCATCCCAGATCGTCCTGGCGTTGACGATGGTGTAGCCGGCCTCGGTGCCCATCGCACGGCCCTGCGGGTCCCGGTTCGCTCCGGCGATGGCTTCCGGCCACGCCTTGCCATCGCGGAATCGCGGCGAGTCGTCCCTGGGAAAAGTGATAGGCGCGGGCGCGGGCGATTCCCGGTCGATGATCGGCGCCCCGAAGGCAATCAGACCCAGGACAATCGAACCAGTCGAGGCCACTTTGGCGGCGGCCTCGCGGCTCGTCCAGTCCTTATTCGGAAGGTGCACCAGGCGGCGCACGCCGGCATCGATCGCGGCGACCATGGCCGGGCTGCTGACGGCGTGCACGTTCACCTGCACGCCCACCCTAGCCGCTTCTTCGACCACGGCTTTGAGTACCTCGATTTCCTGCGGGGTCGGCCCGGGCTCCGGTGTCAGCGCGATCTCACCCGTATGCTTAATGCCTTTGGCGGCCATGGCGCGCACCGCCGCCCGCGCTTCTTCCGGCGTGCCTCTGAGGTTGACGCGCTCCGAGGGAATGACGCGCGGGCCGTTGATGATTCCCGACTCGATATGGTCGCGCAGCGTCAGGTTGCCATCGCCCGGCCCGCCGCCGGACAGGACGGTCGTATAACCGGCTTCCAGCAGCGACTGCATCTGTTCTTTCTCATTCGGCCCCGTATTGATGTGCTTGTGAGCGTCGATGTACCCCGGCAGCGCACTCATCCCTTTAGCGTCGATGATCTTCAGGCCTTGCGTGTTGACAGCGCCCGCGCCGGCCGAGACGATCTTGCCGCCCCGCACAACAATGGCGCCGGACGGCACCACGGCGCCGGTACCCACGATGATGCGCGCATTGGTGATCGCCACGTCTTGCGCGGACAGGATGCCCACGCCCAGCAGCAGTGGCAGAAAACGGTTAGCGGCCATTTCGAAGACCTCCCTGACGAATCTTCCACGGTATCGCACTCGGACAGGCGGCCTTGCTACGGTGTACTGCATTCTGATACTTTCCGGGACTGGAAGGCGATGCGCTCTTTGCGTGGCTCAGTAAGCGTTATTGCTGCCGCACTGGCGTTTTCACCGTCGGCGCTCGCTCAGAATGCCCTGCTGCAGAAATACAAGCCGGTGACCGAACAGCGGCTCCTGCACCCCGCGGACGGCGACTGGCTCATGATCCGGCGCACTTATGACGGCTGGGGGTACAGCCCGCTGGATCAGATCACACCTGCAAATGCCGGGCGCCTGAAGCTGGTCTGGAGTTTTGCTACCGGCGAGACCAGGCCTCACGAATCGGCGGCGCTCGTGAACAATGGGATTTTATTTGTCACCACGCCGGTGAACCAGGTGATTGCGATCGATGCCAAAACCGGCAACGTGCTATGGCGGTACCGGCGGCCCCGGCCCGCGGGAGCTTCTGTCCCGCATGAAACCAATCGCGGCGTGGCGCTGTACGGCGATAAAGTCTATTTCGCCGCGGGTGAAGCGGTGCTGGCGGCGCTCGACGCCCGCACCGGCAAAGAAGTCTGGACTACTCCTGTCGCCGACAACGCGTCGTCTTACTACATCACGCTCGCGCCGCTCGTGGCCGGCGGCAAGGTCATGGTTGGCGCCTCCGGCGGGGAATTCGGTATCCGCGGCTTTATCGCGGCCTTCGATCCAGATTCCGGTAAAGAGCTGTGGCGCACCTATACCGTTCCCGCTCCCGGTGAACCGGGCAGCGAGACCTGGCCGAACGGCGCGCAATGGAAGACGGGCGGCGCGCCCGTGTGGGTCACCGGAAACTACGATCCCGAAACCAATCTGGCTTTCTGGGGAACCGGCAATGGCGGGCCTACCATCGGCGACAATCGTCCAGGCGACAATCTGTACGCCGCCTCCACGCTCGTCATCGACGTCGCGACCGGCGCCATCCAGAGTTACTTCCAATACAATCCCAACGATTCCTGGGATTGGGACGAAGTTTCTCCGCCGATCCTGGTGGACTACCGGCGCAACGGCCGAACCATAAAAGGTCTCATCGATGTCGCGCGCGATGGCTACTTGTGGTTTCTCGATCGCGGCTCGCTGGGCACGCCGGACGGAAAAATCCGGTTCGTCGAAGGGCACCCGTACGTTTTTCAGAATGTGTTCAAGGGTCTCGATCCGGTCACGGGGCGTCCGGAAATCGACCCGGAACACAAACCCGGAACCGGCAAGCAGGCCGATTTCTGCCCAGGCTCCCACGGCGGGAAAACCTGGCCGCCGGTTGCATTCAGTCCGAAAACTCGCATGATCTATATCCCCGCGAATAACAACATGTGCAGTTCCAACATGGGAGTGAAGGTCGAGTACCGCGCGGGGCGGGCCTTCGTGGGGATCGGCGGCAGCCGTCCGTTCACAGTGCCCGGGGCTGACCACTTTGGCGAGGTGCAGGCGTGGAACGTCGACACCGGGAAGAGAGTCTGGACCTACAATTTCGCCCACTCTCCGAACTGGGGTTCCCTGTTGGCGACGGCGGGCGGCCTGGTGTTTGCCGGCGGAACCAACGATCGCAAGCTGCATGCGTTCGACGCGTTCAGCGGCAAGCTCTTGTGGGAGTTCCCGGTCAATTCCGGGATTCTGGCGCCGCCCGCATCGTTCGCCATTGACGGAAAGCAGTACATCGCCGTCGAGTCCGGCTGGGGCGGTGACGCGAGCGGCGACCAGCGCACCTTGAATCGCCTGTTTCCCGGCGCGTTTCCGGAAGTGCCCGAGGGCGGAGGAGTCTGGGTCTTCGCGCTCGAGTAAACGGGAATTCCCACGCGACACCCCTGGCCGGCGTTCGTGTAAAACCTCAGGCAAATCTCGGGCAAAATGCTTGACCGGCTCTCGCCCCTGATATATAGTTGGAGACCACAATTATTTGGCCTGAAGGCCCGCCTAGGGGAGGGCGGACACTCATGGTGAAACGTGGCGCGGTATTCGTAACGATTCTCACATTCCTGACTGCAATTGGATATGCCCAGACGGGCGTTGGAGAGATTCAGGGGACCGTGAGCGATCCCACTGGCGCGGTCATTCCGGGCGCCACCGTGGAGCTCGAACAAGTACAGACTTCGAACAAATTCCATTCAGTGACCAGCGATGTGGGCCTTTTTGTGTTCCCCTCCTTGCCAACCGGCGAATATCACCTGACGATCACCGCCGCCGGCATGCAGCGGTGGGAAGGCCAGGTCCAACTGCCTCTCGGCCAGCAGGCCGTGGTGAACGCGGCCCTGAAGGTGGCCAGCGCGGCGGAGCAAGTCACGGTAGCCGGCGACGTGACGCCGTTGCTGACAACCACAGAACCCACGCGCGCCACGGTTGTCGAACGTGAAAGCATCGAGCAACTGCCGCTCAATGGCCGGGCGCTCACGACTCTGCTTCAGATCACCGTTCCCGGGCTGGAAGGCACGAACCCGACGCAGCCGCGGGTCTACGGGCTGCGCGATTCCTCCATGGAGTTCGTGCAGGATGGCGTGGTGCTGGACGATCGCAACACGGGCAACATCCAGGCTCGGCCGCCGGGACTCGACACGGTTCAGGAATACCGCGTCGAGACGAGCGTATCGAACGCGAAGCTCGACCGGCCCGCCAACGCGATCTTCTCGACGCGCAGCGGCACCAACGACTTTCACGGCTCCGCGTTTGAAACCGGACGCAATAGCGGATTCGGCGTGGCCCGCATGCGCCAGGATACGTTCTCCAAAGCGCCTCACCTGGTGCGCAATGAATTCGGCGCTTCCATCGGCGGGCCGATCTTGCTGCCGAAAATCTACAACGGAAAGAACCGCACTTTCTTTTTCGCCGCCTGGGAAGAGACCCGCCTGCGCCAGGCTTCCACGACAAGCTCTGCGGTTTGGACCGACGCCATGCGCCAGGGCGATTTCAGCGGCCTCGTGGATAGCGTCGGCCGCAAAATCACGATCTACAACCCTTGGTCCGTCGGCTCAGGCCCTAGCTATCAGAAAGTGCCGTTCCCCAATAACCAGATTCCTGTGTCTATGATGAGCCCGCTCGCCAAGTATATGTTCTCCGTGGTGCCGTCGCCCACGACCCCAGGTGTGAATCCCGTGGTGGCGGCCAATTATTTCGGCCTGGCGCCGCTCGACATCGACAACCGCACGCTCACCTTCCGCGTCGATCATCGGCTCACCAGCAAGGACCAGATTTTTGGCCGCTTTTCCCATGGTCTGAATAATCAGATCCAGCGCCGCGCCTACATGACGGCCGGCAACCCGATCACCTCGGACAATCTGTGGAACCGCGAAACTTACTATGAGTTGTCCAACACCGGCGGCGCTTCCTGGACCCACACCTTTTCTCCCGCTTTGTTCGTCGAGACCGTGGCCACCGTTTCCCGCATCGACTGGCAGTATAGTCTCAATCAGCCCAGTGCCCACCAGGATGTCTCGGCGCTGCTGGGCACACCGAACCCCTTCCAGGTTGATGGCGCGCCGTACATTTACAATTCGGGGTACGGCAACTACCTGCAGCCGGCTGCCTTCGTGCCGACGGGCCTATCGAACGGTGTGCAGTTCCATGGGGTGGTGCCGCGCAGCGAGTTCACCAAGATCTACAGCCTCGAGCAGAACTATACGTGGGCAAAGCAAAATCACCAGGTCGAATTCGGCTGGCGCTTCCGGCAGGAGTACCTCGATACGATTCCCGACCGGCCCGACCAGTCGGACCTCGATTTCAACAGCTTTGCCACGGCTCAATATGATCCGAATACCGGCACCGCGTTTGGTGCTCTCCCGCAGACCGGTGACAACGGCGCCAACTTCTTCCTGGGCATTGCGGGCGCGTATACGCAATCGCGGCCGCCTGGGCCTTACAACCCACATGGCCGTGACGAATCCGCTTACGTGCAGGACAACTGGAAAGTCAGACCGAACCTTACTCTCAATTTCGGCGTGCGCTGGGAATACCTCGGCCCTTATGTTGACTCCAATGGCGTCTCGTCGGTCTTCGATTTCGCCCACAAGAGCTTTGTGCGGACCGCCAGCATCAGCCAGTTGGTCCAAACCGGCTATACCACGCAGCCCATCGCCGATGCTTACACCGGCCTCGGCGTGAAATGGGAAACGCCTAATCAAGCCGGGCTGCCGGACAACCTGATTTCCGTCAGCCGGCACGATTTTGCGCCGCGCGCCGGCTTCGCCTACAGCTCTCACCTCGGCCGGCGCACGGTGGTTCTGCGCGGCGGCTACGGCCTTT
>Ga0126371_10001931_pt1 | contig 17717 bp, 19 predicted proteins | sample PanSoiMetaPlot_4_FD_110145 | JGI IMG/M metagenome (GOLD analysis project Ga0126371, IMG submission 110145) | Tropical forest soil microbial communities from Panama - MetaG Plot_4 | ecosystem: Environmental > Terrestrial > Soil > Tropical forest > Bulk soil | place: Panama | collected 2016-02-17 | reverse complement strand
GGCGGTCGTTGATCATCGTCTGCGGGTGATCGGCCTTGACCGATTGCGTGTCGTCGACGCCTCAGTCATGCCAACCATCACGTCGGGCAACACCAACGCACCCACCATGATGATTGCAGAGAAAGGCGCGCAGATGATCATGCGCTCTCAGCGTCGGGGCACAGAAGCGTTCGAATGAATGCGGCCGCGCTGCACAAATACAAAACGCGCGCTTCGACTGCAGCCTATCGTTACGTTCCTGCGGATCTCTCTGCTCTCAGTGGACTGGAGTTTGTAATGATCTGTGCGGCACCCGGTGGTTAATGCCGCGATCCACTCGCTGAGGCGACCGCCTTTTCGGCGCGGAGAGTGTTAAGACGGCCTGAGGACGCCTGCTGCAAGAATATTTCTGGCAGCCTCGACCCCGATGCAGGAGACCCTATCAGCGCGGCGGCTGTGACGACGTGCTGCCTATTTCGGCCCCGGCACGCGATTCGCGCCGCCGTGCCGGCGCAATCATGTTTGATTTCATGGCCTTGGGGCATTCGAACCCCTAAGCCGCAAGGATCGGAGCGGGTGCGGCTTGACAAATAGCACGATCGGTCGTACTAAAATCTTATGAGCAGGAAAGGTCTGACCACAAGGGGGCGGCTACTGTCCATAGGGTTGGACACGCTTAGCACCGTCGGACTGGCTGGCGTCACTCTGGGCAACTTGGCAACGACGGCTCGCATGTCGAAGAGCGGCTTGTTCGCCCATTTCAGCTCAAAGGAGCAGTTGCAGCTCGATCTGCTCGACGAGATGGTTCGCGTTGCCGATAAAAACGTCGTCGCACCTGCCATGGCAGCGCCCAAGGGACTACCACGGTTGACCGCGCTGGTCACAAATTGGCTCGGTTGGTCGAGGCGCGCCGGACTCCGCGGTGGCTGCCCTGTGGCGGCTGCGATCTTTGAGCTTGATGATTTGAGCGGCGTTGTCCGCGATCGCGTGTCCGAACTGGATGCACGCTGGCGGTCTCTGCTCGCTTCACTGGTGACCGAATCGGTGGATTGTGGGCATTTGACGGAAACCGTCGATGTTGAACAATTCGTGTGGGAACTCTTCGGCATTTATCTAAGCCACCATGCATCAAGCCGCTTTATTCGTGACCCAAAGGCCGAAATTCGCGCCCATACCGCATTCTCGAGCCTGATACAGCGTGCCGGCGCACGTTGTGAATAGTTGGCAACTGCAAACAAACCTGCCTGAAATACGGAGCCGCCAATCATGTCACCTCAAGCTCACCTCGAACTCACGACGACGGTTCTGCTGCCCCCATTGCTCGTAGCTTTAGTCCTTATTGCGACCATGTCCTTGCTAAAGGAACCATCACGGCAAAAGTTCAGCGCAATCTTTCTTGCCGGAGCGGGCGCCGCATACCTTAGCGGGGGCTTCGGAATCTTCGAGTTCGGATTTTGTGCTGCAATTACGTATCTCGCCTATCGAGGATTGGAAAATTACAGAGCGATTGCTTTCGGCTGGGTTCTACACGCCTGTTGGGATGTCGGTCATCATTTTTATGGCAACCCGATAATTCCCTTTCAGCCGTCCTCGTCGATAGGATGTGCCGTTTGTGATCTCGGGCTCGCAGCCTGGTATGCCATGCAAGCCCCATCAATTTGGAAGCTTCGTCCACCGGCATTCGTTCGTTGACTGTGACTGCGGACGCTACGGTCCCTAACGCCTCGAGCACCGTCAGTAAGAGGTCGATCGCATAGGCGTATTGCTGCCGAATCTCACCCTTAGCTTTGGTCCCCCTCGGCCGGTTTTCAACTCGACGGGAGTTACGCGCAATCGCCGGACTCATGCGCCGAAAGAAGGGACGCGCAGCGGACAAACGGGTCCCACAACACCCGGTCCGAATCTTAGTGTGGGCATTTCTCCAAGCGCGGCGCCGCTTGAGAAACGCTACTGTGGCACTATTGCAATAAGTTCCATTTCAAGCGTCGGCGGCCGCGGCCCGCAGATCGACTGCAGGCGCCATTCAACCTGGGTCAGGTTAGATCATAAACGATAGTGTAGTAGATCAGGCCGACCGAAACATGCTTAAATATTCCCAAAACCGATGAAGCCAACTGCGTTTCTCTCGGGAGACGGAGACGACGGAGGATTCTCGTGCTGACTCGATCGCTACTGTTCGTCGCCGCAATCATCGCGTCCTTAGCGACCCAAGCAGCCGCACAGGACAAATCCATCGTAGTCGCCTCGACCAGACCAACGCAGGATTCGGGACTGTTTGGGTATTTGCTTCCAATCTTCAAGGCGAAGACCGGGATTGATGTGATGGTGGCTCAGGCCACCGACCCCGACAAGGCGCTCGACACCGCGCGGCATGGCGACGCTGACGTGGTGTTTGTCCATTGCAAGGCGGGTGAAGAAAAATTCTTGTCGGAAGGTTTCGGAGTCAAGCGCTATCCGGTGATGTACAACGATTTCGTGCTGATCGGCCCTGAAAGTGATCCCGCTGGCGTCAAGGGCAAGGACATCGTGACTGCGTTGCAAACCATCAGGGCCAAGCTGGCGCCGTTCATTTCACGGGGTGATCGCTCGATGACAAATATCGCCGAGATCCAACTCTGGAAGGATGCCGGCATCGATACCACGCAGGCTAAAGGCTCTTGGTATAAGGAAATCGGTCACGGGATGGGCGCGGCCCTGAACACGGCTTCGGCATTGAATGCCTACGTTTTGTCGGATCGCAGGACTTGGCTGTCCCTTAAAAATAATCTTGGTGACCTGGTCATCGTGGTCGAAGGTGATAAGCGCTTGTTCAACCAATACGGCGTGATGCTGGTAAATCCGGCCAGGCATCCAAATGTCAAAAAGGATCTCGGCCAGCAATTCGTCGATTGGGTAATCTCGGCGGAAGGTCAGAGCGCTATCGCTAGATATAAGATCGACGGTCAGCAACTCTTTTATCCGAATGCGAACGACCCAAACGCCTGAGGGTGGTATTCGCATGACCATCTGGCTCCCCACCAAGCTAGCCCGCGTTGGGCCAAAGTCCGCCTACTGCCGCGATTAAGTTGGATACACGGCCGCAACGCGGGAAACTGCGGACGTGCTCCTGACGATTCTTGTACGGCAGCAAGGTGCCGTTCGCATTGGCAATCCGCCGGATAGTGCCACGATCGCGCGAAAGCTAGGTCGGAACCGCCGGACAGTTTGTGCCGCGCCGAGTTATCTGCAGCGAAATGGTAGCCCGAAGACGCCAGCCAACTTGCAAATCACAATTATCTGACATTTAATTTCAGACGCTCGCGCATCGGTTGGCCGTTTCGCATTGAAGGCGGCGATCTTGAATAGATTCATGCGATCTATCTCGGCGGCGAGCCTGTGCCGGGCCGTGTGCGAGCATTTGTTGACCACACCGCCGAAACCTCCACCCGATCGCCACTGTTAGCTGGGCAACCGCTACGGCCCGGATAGCCTTGATCACTATGTGTCCGAGTTGGGTCACGACCGACGGTAATGCCGACGTCCGCGACAGGCCGGATTCCCCAGAAATAGCCGACCACTGTTGCACTGCCGTGAACCGCCGAGACCTGCCCAGAGGGGAAATATAAGGCTGCGCGAAATCAAGGACGGTTGATGCATTGCGGTCTTCAGTGTACAAATGTCCTCTAACCGGATGGGGATGGGGTTCCCCGAAACCGCTCCTTAGGAGCTGATGACCCCTGCCGCTTTCTTAGCGCGGTGGGGGCTGTTCGCGACCCGCCGCAGAGCGGGTTTTTTTGTGCCCATGTGGGCGCAAAGGAAAAGGAGAACGGTCGTGGATAATATCTGGTTGCAGTCCGCCCTATGGATGGCTCTCGCGCTCGTCGCCGCTATGGGATCGCTTTGGATCACAATTTCAGCCGCGCTATTCGAGATAGTCGTCGGAGCGATCGCTGGCAACACCGTGGGACTCCCGCTGACCCCGTGGATTAATTACCTTGCCGGAGTCGGTGCAGTTGTTTTGACCTTTCTGGCTGGGACAGACATCGATCCGCAAGTCGTAAGAAGAAATTTCGGATCGAGCGTGACCATCGGGCTGATGGGATTCTTTGCGCCCTATCTCGGCTGCCTTGTTTTGGCACGTTACGGGCTTGGTTGGCCCTGGCCGCAAGCCCAAATCGCTGGCATCGCGCTGTCCACGACATCCGTGGCCGTCGTTTACGCCGTTATGGTCGAAACCGGTTACAATCGTACTGAACTTGGTAAGATCATCCTCGCCGCTTGCTTTATCAATGACATTGGCACCGTGCTGGCACTCGGACTCATATTTGCAAACTACAATATGTATCTTGTCCTATTCGTTGTCGTCACGATTGCGGTTGTGGCCGCTCTCCCGCGGATCGTTCCGTGGCTGTTCGAGAAGATCGGCAAACGAGCGAGCGAACCAGAGATCAAACTGCTGTTTTTAGTGCTGTTCGGTCTTGGCGGCCTGGCCAACCTGGGTAAAAGCGAGGCCGTGCTGCCGGCGTACCTTGTCGGCATGACACTGGCGCCATTCTTCATGGGACAACAGGAGCTGCAGATACGCATGCGCTCTATCTGCTTCGCATTCCTTACGCCGTTCTATTTTCTCAAAGCCGGTTCGTTGATCGAAGGACAGGCGCTTATCACGGGCGCCGCGCTTACCGGTCTTTTCCTTGGTATGAAGATGGCGACAAAGTTCTTCGGCATTCTGCCGTTGACGCGCTATTTCAAATTCGAGCCTCGTGAGGGTATGTACACGACGTTAATGATGTCGACGGGTTTGACTTTCGGGTCAATCTCGGCCTTGTTCGGCCTGACCAACCATATAATCGATCAGGTTCAATACACCATCCTTCTGACCGCCGTCATTGGCAGCGCGGTGGTACCCACTCTCATTGCACAGATTTGGTTCCACCCGCGTTTTGAGCCGTTGGAGGAAGACGCCTAGCTCATCTGCATATAGCGAGCGAAATTGGGCTGATATATCACGGCCCTCGTCGATTGGGGGCCGATGCCGCGCGATCTGCGAAGGTTTGGGGACAATGATCTGCCGCGGCCTCACCGCGAGGCGCCGCCATCGCGCTCTGTTTTGATCAACTCCTTGAATCCGCAAGGGATTAGTTAATCGCTGATGCTATCGCTGCTTTGCCGTCGATCAACGATTCATCTTGCGAATTGCTGCTGATCCATTGATTTGGGTCCGAGATCCTATTACCCTCATCATCTTGATGGGGATGGGGTCCCCCGAAACCGCCCGAAAGGGGCTGATGACTCCTACCGTGAACGCGGTAGGGGCATGTCCGCAAACCCGCCGCGCCCGGCGGGTTTTTTTTGCGATGCGCGCAGGTGGCGCGGGCGGGGTACGAAGATCGCCCAACCGGAGGGGCTCATTCAACACGGCGTAAGGGAGAGTGCCATGGATGCGCCGCATGATGCTGTTCTTCTGCGCATCTTCACGAGTGTCCCCGACCGCTTCGGTCTTGAGCCGCTTTACCAGGCGATCGTACTGAGGGCACGGGAGCAGCATCTGGCCGGCGCGACGGTGCTCCACGGGCTGATGGGCTTCGGGCGGTCGGCAACGCTTCATCAGGGGCACCTCTTCTCGGTCGTCCAAGATGTCCCCGTAGTCGTGGAACTCGTCGACAGCGAAGAGAAGATCAATAGCTTTCTGCCGACCCTCGACGAGATGATGGAGAGCGGCCTCGTGACACTCGAGCCGGTGAAGGTTCTTCGATATAGCCGACAGCGGGCAGGGTTACTGCAGCGCATCAAGCAGCATTTTGGACGACATTCGCGTGCTGCGTAAAGGCGCCTATCGTAGAAGCCATTGGCCTCGCGAGACCACCCACAAGCAAAACGAGATAACGGATGAACAGGTCGAGAGCTCGAACAAAACGACTCCTCGAGGGCTACAATGACCTGCTGAACGAGTACAATAAGCTTGTGAGGAGGTGGAACCGGTATGTGAAGTCCCTAGCGACTGGCTCCGCGATCGGTCGGCTTCCCCGAGCCACACAGGCGCAGCAGGCGCAGGTGCGAAAGTTGCGCAAGGCTGGCCATACTCTCCGGGAGATTGTTTACGAAACCGGCCTGTCGCTACAGACACTTCGGACCATCGTTGGCCAGCAAGCGATTGGCCGGCCGCTGCGGGCCAGCGAGGCGCAGCAAGCGCAGGTGAGAATGTTACGCGGGGCCGGCAAGACGGTCCGGCAGATCGCTCACGAGACCAAACTCTCGTTCCAGACGATTCGGACGATCATTGGCCGGAAAGATGCTCTTGACCGGACGACCAAGAGGAAACACCATCTCGAGAAGATCAAGCTAAAATCGCCGCCACGTAATCTCTTCACGCGCCCGTACGCGGACCGTGGCCGCGCTCCCCGCCCAAATCAACGCAGTGATCCAGGAGGGCGAACACCTGCCTGAGGATCGCCGGGGCTGGAATGACCCATCTGGCGATCCTCGGCAACGCAACCAATCCCCGTGAGCCAGTATGCGAGATACCCAACCCGCGGCTCCGCAGCTGGGGATAGAGCCGCAGCGGTTCAGGTAGGGGGACGCGACGCGTTCGCCGGGGCTTCGCCGCCATGCAGCGGACCGGCGCCAGCGCCGTGGTCATCTTGACGCGCCATGTTCAACACCTGGCGGCGGCAAATCATTGCGTTCGCAGCGGAGCGTGCTCTGCCAGCCAGGTGGAAGGCGGGCGAGTACGTGGAGGACGGTGGGTTGACCTCGTACGGACCCAACATTCCCGACCTGACCCGCCGCTGGGCTGCCTTGCTGAAAAGGTCCTGAAAGGCGCCAAACCGGCCGAGCCGTCGATTGAGCAACCGACCAAGTTCGAGCTTATGATCAATCTCAAGACTGCGCAGGCGCTCGGCCGCACGATACCTCCTTCGCTGCTCGCCCGCGCCGATGAGGCGATTTGTCCGCTGTGGGTCCTGGTCGTGTGGAAATGCCGGAACCTGGGGTGTGAGCGCCGGCCGATGCGCCAATCTCGCCCCAGAGGCTCGACATCGTTTACTCATCCGCAGAGGCGCGCTCCGCTCGAAGAGCGCTGCCGCCTTATCCTTTCCGCCTACGACAAATGGAGAAAGCGGCCAAGCCACGAAATTTCGACCGGCTAGGCAGCCACGCTGATCTTGGTGATGGATGGCATCAGCCCGCCGCCCTTTGTTCCATTGAAGGACGATCGCCTGACTGACGCGCGTCGTCCGACAGCCCCCTCGTCCGTGGCCCCGCTTTCCGACTACCGAAGCACAAAGACGATTTGCTGAAAGGTGACGTCGCCTTTCCGGTCCGCCATCGCGCAAACCCATGACGCTGTCCAAAATGATTCCCAAATAGGGATCACAATATATTGGATATTGGCATTCTTCAGGAATACTGCCCAATAAGACCTCAAAGAGCGAGCGGCATTCGGCACCGCCGGACTGCCGGCGCAGCACAAGCGGTCAGGGTCACCTACGGGAGCTGAGAACGACAAGATGAATCGCATGGCAGGGATCGGTACGGCCAGCGCGGTCCGCTGGCGAATTTTCGCGATCATTTTCGTGCTTGTCGTGATTAATCTGATCGACCGAGTGACGCTTTCCATCGCCATGCCGGCGATCTCCAAAGAATTCTCACTCGAACCGGCAATCCAAGGGCTGGTGCTCAGCGCTTTCTTCTGGAGCTACGCGTTGCTGCAGATTCCCGGCGGGTGGCTGATCGACCGATTCGGTCCACGCGCGCTGATCACCGGCGCGACCCTCGGTTGGGGCTTTTTCCAGGCGATTGCTGGCCTCGCAACTGGAGGCGGCACGCTTCTGATCAGCCGCGTCGGACTCGGCGCCGCGGAAGCGCCGCTTTTTCCAGCCGGCGCCAAGCTCAATTCGCTCTGGCTGTCGCCAAGAGAACGCGGCCGCGGCGCCGTGCTGGTGGACAGCGGCGCGCCGCTTGGCGCCGCATTCGGCGGCGTCATCATCGCCTGGCTCATCCTGTCGCTTGGCTCCTGGCGCAGCGCCTTCGTCGTAGCCGGCGGAGCGACGATGGCACTCGGTGCGCTCGCCTGGTGGTATGTGCGCGATGACCCCGCCAATCACGCGGGCGTCAACGCGGCCGAACTGGCCGTGATCAAGGCGTCCACTGCGCCTGTCCAGGCGGCGTCGAAGCGCGCAGCGCCCAGCATTTCGTCAAGATCCTATCTCGCGATACTCGTCGGACGCATGAGCTGGGCGATGATCAATTTCGGCCTCCTGACGTGGGGGCCAAGCTATCTCGCGCAGGCGCGCGGCTTCGACCTGAAGCAGATGGGCGGCGCGACCTTCATCATGTTCTTTGGCGGGATGTTCGGGTCGCTCGCCAGCGGCTTTCTGGTGGACAAGCTCCAGGACCGCGGCATGCCGCGCGGCGCCGTCTACAAGAGCGCGCTCGGCGTCACTGGTCTCGGAGTGATGCTGGCGTTCCTCGCCTTGCCGCAGGTCGCGGATCGGATTGCGGCAGTCGCACTCCTGTCAGTTACATTGTTCCTGCTCTATTTTGGCAGTCTCTACTGGAGCCTCCCCGCCATTCTCGCGCCAAAAGACAAGGTCGGCGTGGTCGGCGGCGTGATGAATTTCGCCGGCAGCTCCAGCGGCATCGCGGTCCCCATCATCACGGGGCTCATCCTCCAAGCGACAGGCGCCTATCTCATGGTCCTCTACTTCTTTGCCGCCTGTGCCGCCCTCTACGTCGCAGGCTCGCTACTGATCGACTTCCGGCAGGCAGAGGCACGTCCATGACCAGAGACTTGTGGAGCGGACCGATCGTCGACGCCCATCAGCACTTCTGGGATCCGATCGCCAACGATCATCCGTGGCTGAGGCCGGACGTTGTCATTGCGTTTCGCTACGGCGACTACTCCGCGATCAAGCGGCGCTATCTTCCAACGGACTATCTCGCGGACGCTATCGGCCACAGGATTAGTGAGACGGTCTATGTCGAAACGGAATGGAATCCCACGACGCCGATTGATGAAACCCGGTACGCCTCCGGGCTCGCGGAACGCTGCGGGCTGCCGAGCGCTATAGTCGCGCAAGCCTGGCTTGATCGCGACGATGTGAGGACGGTCGTCGCCGGACAGGCCGCCTTCCCGCTGGTGCGCAGCGTTCGCCACAAGCCGGGAGGACCAGCGACGCCGAACGCTGTCGGAGGACAGCGCACGCTCATGTCCGACGAGACATGGCGACGCGGCTATGCGTTGCTGGAGCAGCACGGTCTGCACTTCGACCTGCAGACGCCCTGGTGGAATCTGGACGAGGCGGTAAGGCTGGCGCGCGACTTTCCACGCACGCTGGTCATCCTAAACCATGCGGGTTTGCCGGCGGATCGCAGCACGCAAGGGCTTGCGGGCTGGCATGCGGCGATGGCGCGCTTTTCCGAGGAACCCAACGTTCGTGTGAAAATTTCCGGTATCGGGCAGCGCGGCCGCCCCTGGAGCGTGGAAGATAACCGCCGGATCGTCGAGGAGATAATCGCCATGTTCGGTGCGCATCGCGCGATGTTCGCCAGTAATTTTCCGGTCGACAGTTTGTGCGGATCTTTCGATACCATCTATTCGGGATTCAAGCGGATAGCGGCGCGCTATTCACAGGCAGACCAGGCGCATCTTTTTTGCGAGACCGCCCGCACCGTCTACCGCACCACGGACACACCCGTCGCGGCCGAATGAGTGCGATTTGGCCGCTTCGATCCTGGGAGGAAGTCGAGATGAACATCAATGAAAATGCTGCACCGAACCCTCCGCGCGTCGCTCTGGCGATCGGCTGCCCAGCCGGCATAGCGCCGGAACTGACCGCGCGCATGCTTGTCGAACCGACCGTAACGTCGAAGACACGGCTTGTGACGGTCGGCGATCGGCGCGTGATCGAACGCGCCGCCAGGATAGCGGGAGTGGATCTCGCGCTAGAGTTTCTGCGTCCCGGAGACGATCTCCCTGACAGCTCTGCCCGACCGATTTTCGTGGACCGGGCGGACCTCGATCCGGCGACGATTCCGGTCGGCGCGATTTCCGAGGCAGGAGGCCGCAGCGCGCTGGGGAATTTCAAGTACGCGATCGAGATGGCGATGCGCGGCGAAGTAGATGCCGTCGCATTCAGCCCTTTCAACAAGAGCGCCATGCGCCTCGCCTATCCGTCTTACGAGGACGAGGGCGTCTTTCTCGCGGAAATGCCCGGCATCGATGGAACGGCGAGCGAATTCAACATAATTCCCGATCTGTGGAACGCGCGCGTGACCTCGCATGTCCCCATTTCGGGCGTTGCCGCTTTGATCACGTTCGACCGCGTGCTTCGGGGATTGCGGTTGACCGATCGGATAATGCGCGAGAGCGGCTACGAGCAGCCACGAATTGCTGTCGCTGGCCTTAATCCGCACGCTGGCGACAACGGCAATTTCGGACGCGAGGAGATTGACGTCATCGCCCCGGCAATCGCGGCGGGTCAGCGCCAAGGCATTGTCTGTCAGGGCCCCCTTCCGTCAGACACTGTGTTCGTGCGCGCGCGCAAGGGCGAATTCGACGCGGTGCTGACGATGTATCACGATCAGGGTCAGATCGCGATCAAGCTGCTTGGGTTCGAGCAGGGCGTCACGCTGCTCGGCGGCCTTCCTTTTCCCATTCTGACAGCAGCACACGGCTCCGCCTACGACATCGCCGGAAAAGGCGTGGCAAACCCCGGCGCCATGCGGGAGGCGCTGCTGCTCGCCGCGCGAATGGGCGCCAGGCGGCAGGGCGCGAAAGCGCACGCGGCCTGAGATCCGGCGCCGTCGGGTCGACCGCGCCGCCGCTTCACCGACCCCAGCGCCGCACCTCGAGCCGTCCTGCGATTTCAAATCAAGCCGGCGCACGCGGCCGGATGCAGCTTCTGCAGCGGGCTAGACGCCATGTCGCGAATGCCGTCGGGATAGCTCGCCACCCGTCATCGCGCCCGCGGCGCCGGCTTCAAGGTCGGCCATCAACGTGATCGCCTCCTCGCCGCCCCAGCGGGCTTCGATCGTCGCGCCGCCGCCGCTTCATTGCCGCGAAGGTATCTTGATCTTTAGACCACGCCGGATCAGGACGCATCATCAAGACAGCCAGACCGCAGCGCTGAGCGAGCGCGCTAGTCCCGTGCAGCGTGATCTGCAATCGGCAGCACCGCCCCCAGTCCTTTGATCCGAGCACATAGTTGAGAATCCGCCTCCAGCGCCAATCTCAGCATCGCCTCGTAGGGATCGCCGTCCAGCCCGAGCGCAGCCGCGAATGCGGGTTCGGTCTTCCGGCCATTTGCTCGCAATCGAACAAGTACGGCCCGCAGCCGTCCGTCGTCCAACCGAAGCAATCGACGCTCGACATCGAAGTGGCGCCAACCCGGCTGTTGGTCGACGGGATGCACATCGCCAAAGAGCTCGAAGACCCAATCTCCGAGGTCAAAACGTGCGACGATAGGCCGGCTCTTTGATGTCCATTGATACATCCGAAAGCGTAGGAAGCCTCGATATTGCTTCCAGAGTGTTGCGGCGAACGCGTCGAGATCAGCCGCATGACACACGACATCGATATCGCTGGTTGCCACCGCCAGCCCCAGGGGCAGAGTGCCCACAACACGCGGGTCGAATTCGTCCAGCAGCTCAAGAATGCGCGATTGTCGGAGAGCTTCTCGGTAGTCCATACGGGGATTATTCCGTGCGAGGACCCGCAAGTCGTCCGGAGCGGGATCGGGAAAGTCTAGGCCGGTTGCTCAGAATAGGCGACCGCCATCAGGAACCCTCCGGTCCGGAGCGAACAGCACGACCTCCCCGTCGGCATCGGGAAAACCGAGTGTCAGAACCTCGGACATGAATTTTCCGATCTGACGCGGAGGAAAGTTCACGACCGCGGCGACCTGCCGGCCGACCAGCGTATCAGCGTCGTAATGTTTGGCAATCTGTGCGCTCGATCGCTTGTGTCCCACCACCGGCCCGAAATCGATAGTGAGCTTGAGCGCCGGCTTGCGCGCCTCGGGGAATGGCTCGGCTGCCACGACGGTGCCGACCCGAATGTCGACAGCGAGAAACGCCTCAAACGCGATCGTCGGTGCAACGGGTTCGTCCGCGGCGTGGGTCACATGCATGGACATCTCCATCTTCGATGGGGCGAATATCAGACGGCCTCAAGCCGGACCAGTCCGCCCTCGCGAAATCGCTTTCGACGTCTGCCAGATAGACGAGCTGCGGCGGCGAATAAAGTGGAGCTCGCGCTTGCGCATCCAACAATATGGCCATCATCAGCCGTTGGTATCGCGGTTCGAACTTTCCCTGTGCAGCTTATGGTAAAATTAAGCGGCTGCAGGGAAAGGGGCGCAATGCCGATGTCGGACGCACGGAGATCGGGCATGAAACCCTCCTTTCATCGCACCTGGCGGTCTGCAGCATCAGAAACAAAAGGAGATCGAGAGTGAAGCCAAGCTCAGATGGACACAGCCCTTCCCGCGGACCGGATGCTTCCTTGCCGCCGAAATAGCCGTCAGCTTGACCTGGATCAAGCGGCTCGACCGCGCCCAGCCGTGAAACGGATCTGGTACGATCGCGGCGCGAGCGCCGTCGCAAAAGCTCCTCGAGCGGGCGAGTTGCCTGCGTGGCGCTGGCGACCGGTGACGCCGAGGTGGTTCGAGGCACCCTCCACCGACGTAAGTCAATGGGTTGAACGATTGAACTTGCCGAACGCGCAGGCAGGTCTCGACCTCCTGGCCATGCCTAATGTTGACCCATGGATGCCGCTGTCCACTGCCCCAACCTGGTCGCGCACTCAGGAGGTCCGATGAGAAAGGAAATCGAGTTCTTCTTCGGCCTAGGCAGCTGTTACTCGTATCTCGCGTTCTCGCAGATATCCCGCATCGAAGCATCGCTGTCGTGCGTGTTCACCTTGAGACCCGTTAGCAGCGTGGAACTCATGGACCTACGCGGGCGCTCTCCATTCCGAGGTGCTCCATTGTCAGGACAGTACCAATGGGACTATCGCCGCCGAGACGCCGAGGCATGGGCCAGCTACTACCGTGTGGCCTTCGTCGAGCCGAAGCCGCCGCCGGAAGACCATCGTCTCATGGCAAGGGCTTGCTGTGCCGCAGAGGTGCGGGGAGCGCTACGACGCTATTGCGAGGCCATGTTTGAGGCCGTGTTCGTAAATAATGAGAGCATTGATGCCGAAGCCTGTGCAGCGATCGCGGCTCGTATCGGTCTCGATGCCTGGCTATTCCGCGACGCCATGAGCAGCAGCGCAGTCGACCAATCCGTGACGACGAATGCACGCCGCGCATTCGAACGCGGCGCTTTCGGCGTTCCCACCTTCTTCATCGACGATAGGATGTTCTGGGGCAACGATCGCCTCGTTCTACTTGAGCACTACCTCTCCCATAAACATAGTTGAGGCAACCATGTTTGCGCGCTCGATCAAACGGCGGCGGGCCTGGGGAACACAATTGTCTGTCGATCGCCAAGGGCTGAACGGCTCCGATGAACCTATTGGGTCAGGCCAATCTCTGAAACCTCGCCAGTCGACCAAATAGCCTACACTCGCTCTCGACGAGTGCGACGCGCAGACCGCCCCCGCGAGCGCGCGGGCGCAGTGGTCGCCAGCCGATAAAGTTGACGTCGTCACTCATGACGGCAGCTCCTTGCCGGCCTGCTCCCGGACGATGTACTCGGCGTACCAGTCCGGCCAGTTCGCATCTTGCTGGCCGGTCCGCTTCTCGTGCTCGCCGTGCGCGGCCGCCGCACGTCGGAGCGCGCTCGCGAGCTCGGACGAGGAGCTGAATGTCGTGTCGTCCGCGTCCACGCGTCCGGGCAATCGCGCGGTAACCTCCTGGAGCAGCCAGCCGTTGCCGTCGGGATCGCTGAACGAGGCGAACGAGCGGTAGCTGCGATGCTCGGGATCCGGACCGCTAACCCGGAGCCGCCCAAACAGGTAGGGCTCGTTCGTGCCGGCGTACACGCCGCCGGCGTCGTGAAACACCTCGCTGATCCCCACGCCGCGACCGAGCAACTTGTCGCGGACGGCCTTGATGTCGGAGACGATCAAGTGAGTCCCTGGGCGGAGCCGGGTGCCGCCGCGGTGACGTTCTTGCCGAAGATGACCGAGCACCCGGAGCCCGGCGGGGTGAACTGGGTCACGCGGAAGTCGTCACCGGCCGCAAAGTCGGCGTCGAGCCTCCAACCCAGGCCGCCGTAAAAGTGCTTGGCGCGATCGACGTCGGAAACAGGGATGACGACGACCTCAAGCTTCATGTCGACCGCTCTCGGGGTCTCGATTGCGGTTTCGCGGCGCGCCTGAGTACTACTCATGTCGAGCTCCTTCGCTTTGGGTGCATTGAGTGGCAACACACGTCTCCACACCATAGACGATTTGGTCTTTGTCGCGAGCCGAGCTGGTCGCCACCCCCGTTAAACCGGCATCCTGCTCAGTGACAATCATCAATAGTTGGTTTTGTCGATTAAATGCCCGTCCACAACAAATATCGCATTGATTTCGATCAATGCCAATGTCAGGTCTGCATCAGAGTCTGACTTCCTGCCGTGATGGAGCTGGCAGTCAAGGTCGGTACACCCGAAAACCAGAGCGCGCGTGCCGGCTGCCTGAATGCAAACCCGGCGTGTCACCCCGAGCGTTTTTCTTGGTCCTCCCAATCTTCCCAGGCCACATGATGGATTTCCAAGTAGCTGGAAACGGCCGCGCCAATGGTTGGGAAAAAATAGTTCTCGCCAAACTGCGCAAACAATCCAAATCTCTTCAGCTTGTCTTTTACAGGATCTTTGAGTTCGGCAAAGCAAAACTCGATACCCTGGGCGTGCAACGCCTTGTCCAATTCCGCGATTGTATCGCCGGCGGTGACGTCCACACTGGTGACCGGCTCCGCCGCAACGACCAGCCAACGTACCGGCGTCGGCGATTTCGCCACCGCATCCAGAGCGCGTTCCTTGAAGAATTCGGCGTTGGCGAAGAATAGAGGCGCGTCCCACCGAAACAACACCAGTCCGGGTATCTGGCGTGCATTCGGATATCTCGTGATGTCGTGATAACCTTTGACGCCGTCGGCACGCCCCAATACGGCGAAGTGTGGGCGCCAGCCGTCCCATAAGAACTCGGCGATGGCGATGGCGATTGCCAGACCTATTCCTGGAATCACTCCGAGCACTGCCACGCCTACAAAGCAGACGATCGATAGCCAGAACTCCCACTGCTGGACGTGATAGATTCGTTTGAGGTCGGTGACCTCAAATAGGCCGATGGCGGCGGCGATGACGACGGAAGCCAATGCGGCAGTGGGCAAATGCTGAAGGAGGTTTGGTGCCACCAGCAGAAGAAAGGAGATGGCAAGCGCGCCAACGACGCTGGTTAGTTGGGTACGGGCGCCGGCCGCTTCTGCAACCGGAGTGCGCGAACCGCTGCTGCTGACCGAGAAACCTTGAAAAAAACCGGTTGCTAGATTGGCCGCGCCGAGTCCTACCATCTCCTGATTGGGATCGACATGAGTGCCCAACCGCGCGGCATAAGCACGCGAAAGCACGCTAGTGTCAGCAAATGATACCAGCGCGATTGTGCAACCGCCGAGTAGGACCGGGATTATGTCGCTGTTACCGATCCAGGGAGCGGCGAAGCGCGGCAGACCTTGAGGGAGCGGACCCAAAACCGTCACTCCGTAACGGGTCCCAAGATCCAGCGCACCGACGAGGGCCGTCGCCGCGACGACCGCAATCAGAATGCCCGGCAGCCGCTTGTTGTTCTGAAGTAGTAGGACAACCACCAACGTGGCGAGCCCAATCCCAAATGCGACCCAGTTTGTCTTTCCTTCAAGGGTTGCACCGGCAATCGCCCATAGGCTCCGCAAAGGCCCTTCGCTCGCAATAGAGAAACCGAAGAGCTTTGGCAGTTGGCTGATCAATACGGTCAACGCAATTCCGTTCATATAGCCGTAGCGTATCGGCTTGGAGAGAAGCTCGGTCACAAAACCCAAGCGCGCGATGCCCGCTAGAATGCATACGGCCCCCGAAACGATTGCCATCACGCTCGCAAGCGTTGCGGCGCGAGCGGGATCGCCGCCGGACAACGGCATGACAACGCCGAGAATGACGGCAGCCAGAGCCGAGTCCGGTCCCAGGACGAGGATGCGACTTGGGCCGAATAACGCGTACGCCAGCAGCGGTATGATCGTTGCGTATAGACCGTAAATGCCCGGCAAGCCCGATGCCTCGGCATAGGCAATTCCGACCGGGACCAGCATCGTCGCCAGGACGAGCCCGGCAAAGATGTCGTGCGGAAGCCATGAGGCCTCATATCGACGGAGGGTCTCGAGCCCTGGCAGCCAGCGGATCCAATGCTTCATTTGGCGGTCACTCCCAGAGCCGGTCGGATTCGCTAGCCGTGTGTAATGCGTTGGCCCGATTGGCCCAGCAAGAATCCGCTCGAGGCTAGTACTTGCCTCGGCAAGTGGAAAATGGCCGGGCACCATGTCCCCCTTGGGGCCAACCGCAACCGATCATAACCTTTCCTGGGTACGTCTGCTTCAACCCTTTATCGCGGACGACATTTTGCTGAGCCGGGCTCGGCCGGCATGCGCGTTAAACAGACGTTTGAAACCCACATTGACAATGGTTGGTAATGGCGAGCATTTCTTCGCGTCGTTCTACGGCACCTTTAACGACGAATTCTTCGTGCACTTGTGTGGGCACTGCCTTTTGGATCGCGAACTGAATTGCGGCCATCCTGCTTGGGACGGACCCTCTATCGGTACTGAAACGTTTTGCTAAGTCCGGATACCGCCCATCGTGCAGGCGGATAATGCTGCTCAGTGCCCCGTAGGCGTGGTTCGCGGTTATCTGTTTCGAAACCTTACAGCATCGAAGCTGCCATCGTCGCACACTTTTAGGCCGACATCGTTTATCACGTCTGGGGGACAGCCGTATTTCGTCGCAAACTTGCTCGGTGGGAATCCGCATGTGCCTGTCGAAGCGCGACCACCGCTTGACAACCGTGGCAGCCTCAGTGGCTATAGGGCGAACTGATGCCCGCTCACCTTTGGCGCGCAATCCCGAACGGCGCCACGCAAACCGAATTGGCGGCAGCAATCCGGTGCCTGCAGCGGCGGCTCACCTCACACCATATAGCTGCAGCCGCTCATGATACAACTTTAAGTTATCAAACAAGTCCGCTCCAGCACAAAGAAACATAACGTTCTGCAATATTGCCCTTCCGAGAAACCCTCGGGTCGAAGCCGTCGAGCGACAACCCGGGTTTTCTCAAACAGAAAGGCCGTCAACACAGCATCGAGTGCGGTCCGAAAGTCGGCGCGCGATGGCGCACGGTGATGTTCATATGCTGGTGTTGCAGCAATGCAACGAGTCCCCGCTTTCCGCTGCCCTCGTTCCCGACTTGCAAAAAACCGATGGTCGCTCTCAGACGCGGACACTACCTTTCGGGCGCTGCGAAGCCTTCGCGGCCGGAGGGCTGCGGTCTATGTCGGGGGGGATATGAAGAAGGGTAATCCTGGTCTCGAACGCAAAACGGCGAGTCGTGGAAAATCTGTCCGTGCGCTATTGTCGACCGCCGCGTTCAGCACGTTAATTATCGCCTCGACACCACAAGCATCGCTCGCCGACGAAGGGGGCGTCAGCTTTTGGCTTCCGGGCATTTTCGGCAGTTTGGCGGCAGTGCCAGGAACACCGGGATTTTCGTTTGCAACCTTTGGCTATAACACCAACGTGAGCGC